>Ga0209527_1000027_pt1 | contig 26894 bp, 24 predicted proteins | sample JacPinW_OM2H0_M2_FD_187968 | JGI IMG/M metagenome (GOLD analysis project Ga0209527, IMG submission 187968) | Forest soil microbial communities from Algoma, Ontario, Canada - Jack Pine, Ontario site 1_JW_OM2H0_M2 (SPAdes) (version 2) | ecosystem: Environmental > Terrestrial > Soil > Boreal... | reverse complement strand
ACTCGGTGCCTTGTGAAGTTGGAGCGATGCTCATGTTCGCCGAGACCGACGACATGCGCAAGCACGAACTCCAAAGTCCCACCTCCCGGCTTGACACCAAACCCGCGCTGCCCTATGGTCTTGCGCTAGGAAAGTGGAAGTCGCAAGCTCCCGCCTGCTCTCGAAGATTTCCGCTTTGGAGGTATCCGATGCCATTAAGCCTTACGACGCTATCCCTGGTGGATTCGCCGGTGACCCTGCAGGAAGGCCTGAAGATTCTGGAACGCGACGATTATCGGTGTCAGTACTGCGGGCTGGACGGCAGGGCCAGTTTCGAGAACGCTCTCGCCATGCGCGTAGATTTCGTGGTTCCGCGGGCTCGCAAAGGAAAAAAGAATCCGAGCAATCTGGTAGCCTGTTGCACTCCCTGTAACACCATCAAGGGCACGCGCGTTTACGCCAACTTCGATGAGGCCAAGGCCTTCGTGCTCAAACAACGCGAAGAGTTGCGCAAGAATTGGGAATCCAAGAGCGCGCGGCCGGTCGCCAGGTCTGCAAGAGCATAGAACGACGGCGATTCGATCCGCTGCTTGAGGACCGCGGAGCGCGCGCAGGAACTCCTCTGCGCTCGTGCGCCAGTCGAGTCGCCCGATCGTCGCTGGCGGTGGGCTGCGCTTCCTTGCCTGGGGTTCGCTAGGTGGACCGCGCTTTACTTGCCCGCCATTCCTTGGCAGAAATGAAGCGCATGCACGGGCAGTAGCCTTTGTGATCGCCCGGGGCCTGGCAGGAATATTTAAGCGCCGCGTGGCTGCCGGCGCGGTGCCCGCACGTACACATCTCTCGTGCAAGTTCGGGCGAATTTCCCGCTGGGCGGCCGCGTACACCGGCCATCGGTTTTGCGCGTTGTAAATTCTTACTGGTCACTGTCCCTCGCTCATTGTACCCTGGCGCGTACTCGCGCCCCGGGGATTTCGCTCCTCTTAGTTTCGCATCCGCACGAGCAGATGTCCACGCACCCAAACGCTAGGGGAGGCTCAGATTTCCAGCACTGCTTTTGAGAGGGGTGAATCTACCCCTTAGTTTGCGCCTCTGTTGCTGGAAGTACAACCCCTCTCGTCCTATCCTACTTCCTGCATCGTAGATACCAGCTCGGGAATCTCGATGCGGATTACCGTTCCCTCTCCCGGGCGGCTCTGGATGTCCAAATTAAAATCCGTCCCGTAGAGCACGCGCAGCCGCTCGCGCACGTTGCTCAGCCCGATTCCCTCGACGTACACGTGCGGCATCTTCTCTTCCGAGATGCCGACGCCATTGTCTTCAATCTCAATGCGCAGCCGCCCGTCGCGGCTCGTCGTTCTCAACTCGATTTTTCCTCCGCCCAGCTTGGGTGCCAGCCCGTGTTTCAGGCAATTCTCGACCATCGGCTGGAGCAGCATGCTGGGCACAAACGCTTCCAGCGCAGCGTCGTCAATGTGCTTCACGATGTCCAGATTGTCTTTTCCGAATCGCGCGACCTCGATGTCCAGATAGTCGTCGATGAATTGCAACTCCTCGCGCAGCGGCACGAACGTTTCATGCTTGCGCAGCAGCCGCCGCAGAATGTTGCTCAGCTTCAGCACCACGCCACGCGCCGAATCCGGATCAAAGCGGATCAGCGCCGACACGGTATTCAGCGTGTTAAACAGAAAATGAGGATTGATCTGGCTGGAGAGCGCATCCATTCGCGCCTTCAAGAGCAACTGCTGGTGCCGCTCCAGGTTCATCTCGATGCGCGTGTTGTTCCAGATCTTGAGCGGCGACGCCACCGACATCAGCGTGGCAATGACCGTCAGCCCCAACCACCAGTCCCAGTGCGCGTCAATCGCGAAGAGCCAATTCGGCTTGGTAGCCTCGACCAGCGCCACGCGCCCGAGCTCCAGGCCGATGCACGTCGTAAGCGGGGCCATCTCCCACGACAATTCCGCTTTGCGCAGCAGTTTCACCGTCGCTTTCGGAATATTCAGAAACGTGAACGGCCCGAAGTTCCAGAGATCTTCTTTGTTGGGAATCGCTTGCCGGATCAATCCGCCGAGCAACCCGGCGGTGGATGCCGCGGGCATTGCCAGCCACTCGTGCGAGATCAGCGCCGGAATCGTGATGATCGCGCCGCCGATCGGCCCCACCACGCGCCCGCCGAGCAGCCCCATCAGAAAAGCACCCTCCAGCGACAAATCCGCGAATGCGTATGGAGGCCCTCCCACGAGCCGCAGCGTCACGCCCACGATCAGCGCCGGCGTCATGAACAACATCAGTTTCAGTTTTTGGTCGGGATCGCGCTCCTCGGTGAAGAGCACGCGCCGAAAGGCGTTCCAGCGCGCCAGTAGCGCGGCAATGGACGACGCCACTCCCACCTTGAGCAGCAGGGTGAAAAGCAGGTCGCCGACGGATGTCGCTCTGTCCATTTTTGGCCGCGCGTCTCAAGCTAACGCTAGCCAATCTGCCGCTTTATGTAAAGCACACAGCGCACTCTGTTGCTTTCACAGTTCGCCGGGGCTTCGGACTGCGCCGAGTTTCAACCAAGGAAGGCGCGGATTCGCGCTCTCACTCGTTCGCCGCGGAAAGTTATTTCCTTTTCTTGAAGCAAGCAGTCCTGCCATGATTCACAAAGGGGATCTTGCCCGGCGCGGCGGATTTTCTTCGATGGAGGATGCAGATGAATATCGCAGGCGTTCGAGACCGGCAGAACTGGGCCATCTATCTGGCGTCCGCGGCATTGTTGATGTCGCTGATTGCTTGCAGTCGTTCCACCACTTCAAATGCAGCAGCTCCCGAGAACAATGATCTTTGGAAAAACGAGCGACAGTATCCGCCCCTGGTCTTCAACAGCAGTGCATGGCTGGATTGTTCGATCTCTTCCAGCGCGAACGGCCGGCAGGCCATGACTACCACCTCCGGGCAGGGCTTCACCTTCGATGCAACCATGCTCCCGATTGAAAAGAGTAAGTTGCAACCCATTGGTCAGAGCGGAATGAAGTACAAGTTCGATTCCTTTCCTGTTGCTGCCGTCAAAGCCCGCTTCACCGGCTTGGGCGATGGCACGATCACGGAGATGAAGACCGAAGTAGAGGTCGCCGTCGCTCGCTTCACGCAACCGGACGGCGCGGGGACCGCCATCCACTTCACAGCCACCGATATTGCCACGGACTCAGCCTACGTTGAGTTCACCGGAGTGTTCGTCCGAACCAGCGATACCAAGCGTTTTCCATTCCGCGTGCTCTTCAGCCGCGTTCAGGATGGAAGCGGTACCGTCATTCCCTTTTAGCGCCGCGTCAGAAACCACCCTCCTCAGTAAGAATGTAAGATTGGGGAGTGTGCGTCTTCCCGTAACGGTCACAACCGCCCTCTACGAGGCAGAAGACGATGTCGCAAAATTGAAAATGCCGTGAGGCTGAGATTGAGAGTCATCCAGACGGATTCGCGAAGGCGGGAAGCCCTGCTATACTTTTCGTTTCCGATGAGCCCAAAATCAAGGACGGTCGCGCGATCCAAGGGAAGAAACGACGGAATCGAAATGGTCGCGCACGCGGCGCTTCCAACGCGTTACGGGCGGTTCACCATTTATGGTTTCAAGGGACGCGGCCCGCAAGAGGAAGCCGTCGCGCTGGTGCGCGGCAAACTCAACGGAAAGACCGCTCCCTTGGTGCGCGTCCATTCACAGTGTCTGACTGGTGACGTTCTCGCTTCACTTCGTTGCGACTGCCGCGCGCAGCTTGAATTGTCGCTGAAAAAAATCGGCCAGGCGGCCTCGGGAATTCTGCTCTATCTGCCGCAGGAAGGCCGCGGCATCGGCTTGATGAACAAACTGCGGGCCTACGAACTGCAGGACGGCGGCATGGACACGGTGGAAGCAAATGAAACCCTGGGCTTCGCCGCCGATGCGCGCGATTACGAATTTTCCGCGCAAATTCTAAAAAAACTTGGCGCAACGAAAATTCGTTTGCTTTCCAACAATCCGGAGAAAGTTCGCCAGCTTGAAAGCTCCGGCATTCGCGTCGTCGAGCGCGTGCCGTGCCAGCCGCGCGTTTCAAAAATATCCCGCGCCTACCTCAAGACGAAAAAGCGCAAAATGGGGCACCTGCTGGAAGGAGTCTGAATCCGGAAGATAAGTTTCTAACCGCCGCCGACAAATTGCACGATCTCGTAGCGGTCTCCGGCTTCGACTGTCGTTTCAGCCCATTTCGGCCGCGGCAAAATTTCCAAGTTGCGTTCGATGGCCACGCGCCCCCCATCCAGCCCCAACTCGCGAAGCAAGTCCGTCACGGTGGCCCCGGGCTTCGCCGTGCGCTCTTCTCCATTGACCGCAATTGAAATTGTTGTCTGCATACGTTATCCATTAACTCGCCGAAGGCACGCGCGGCTTGGTGCGCAACTGAAAACGCAATTGCCCTCTGGCATTTCCATGCAACGCTTCGATGAGCAGCGCCGGGTCGGCGCCGACCAGCCGCGGCATATCGAATTCGAACTGGGCATGTCCGAATGGTCCGGTTTCCGAAGAATACTCTGAAAGTTCCGTCGCGCCATCCACCCGCGCGGTAACTCTGGCGCCTTCGACAGCCTGGTTGGTCTGATTTCGAACGGCGACCTGCAGCAAGGCGCGTTTGCCGGAGAGCCAGGTCTTGGCGTTGATCAATTCCAGCGAGAGAACCTTGTGGACTGACGCGGAATCCGGCGCTGCCGCCTGTGCAGAATCCTTTTCATCATGTGGCAGCGCAACATGGAGCGCGCCCGTTCGAAGCTCCTCGACGACAGCGCGATGCTGTTCATCGAGACGTTGCTTCAGCGTTCGTTCACTGTCCGCGTTCAAGGGAAGCAGGTCGAAGTAATTGTTCGTTCGCCGGTGCAGTACGCGTCCACGGAAATAGACGGTGGTATCGATGAGCGCGTTCGTAGTGCCGCGATCTTCCGTTTGGACATGAAACGTCGTGTCGCCTGCTTTCACGTTCGAATTGTGACCGAAGAGCATTCGTGTACTCGCCCCGGCCTGCGCGGGGATTAAGCTAGCTCCGCTGGAGGCTTTCGGCCGCATTTGACCGACTGGCTGCTGAATCGTTATTATAGCAATTCGCCCATGAGTGGTTCTGGCTTACATACTTACGCTCCGCTTCTCTTACACCTGCTGATCGCCGCGGCGCTTGCCGGTGCGATGACGGCTGTTTCCGTTCTGGTAGGGTGGCGGCGACCGAGCCGGGCCAAGCAGCAGCCGTACGAGTGCGGCATGGAACCGATCGGGGACGCGCGCGAACCGTTTTCGGTTAAGTTCTACCTCGTAGCAATGGTTTTCATTCTATTCGACGTCGAAGCCATCTTCCTATATCCCTGGGCCTACATCTTTCGCAGTTTGCGGTGGTATGGGTTCGCAGAAATGATGATGTACATCGCCATCCTGCTGGTCGGCTATCTGTATCTCTGGAAAAAAGGCGCGCTGGACTGGCACAAATAGCCGGCGCATGTGGGATTCGAAATCGTGACGGAGTCTTCCAGCCAAAACTCTAATGTTGTAGCCGAATGCCTGCGTTCGTGGAACCCGAAAGCGGTCGCGGAAGTGATTGAATTTCGGGGCGAAACCACGATCGTGGTGCCGCGAGAACTCCTCCGAGCCACGGCAGAACGCTGCCGCGGGGATGCCAAGCTACAGTACAACCTCCTGACCGACGCCACTTGCGTGGACCGCACTCCGGCTGAGCCGCGATTCGAATTGAACTATCACCTGGTTTCCATCCCGCGACGTGAAAAAGTGCGGTTGCGCGTGTGGCTCGGCGGTAACGATCCGGTTGTGGATTCTTTGGTTGCGGTCTGGCCGGGCGCCAATTGGCTGGAGCGGGAAATTTATGATCTCTTCGGCATTCGTTTTTTGGGCCATCCGGATTTGCGGCGCATCTTACTTCCAGATGATTGGGAAGGCCATCCCTTGCGGAGGGATTATCCCGTAGAGGGCTATCGAGACGTGCCGAACACCGGAGAACTGTTCAGGAAGAGCAGCACGCCATGACGACCGTTGAAACCGCAGTCGGAACAGCAAAGACAATGGTCCTTAATATGGGACCGCAGCACCCGTCGACGCACGGCGTGTTGCGCATTTTGCTGGAGCTGGACGGCGAAACGGTGGTGAAGGCGGTTCCGGATCTCGGTTACCTACACACGGGAATCGAAAAGTCCTGCGAAGATAAGACTTACTCTCAAGCAATCACGCTGACGGACCGGATGGATTACCTGAATCCGCTGGGGAACAACCTGGTGTACTGCCTGGCGGTGGAAAAACTGCTGGGGCTGGAAATTCCCAAACGCGCGCAATACATCCGGGTGATGATGGTCGAGCTGCAGCGCATTTCTTCGCATCTGGTGTGGCTCGGCACGCATGCGATCGACCTGGGGGCGATGACCGTTTTTCTCTACTGCTTCCGGGAGCGGGAAGAGATATTGAAGATATTCGAATTGTTCTCCGGGCAGCGGATGATGACCAGTTACATTCGAATCGGGGGCCTCGCGCTGGATCCTCCTGCCGGCTGGCGCCAGCCCGTTGAACGCTTCCTGAAGATGATGCCCAGCCGCGTGGACGAATACGAAACGCTGCTGACGGAAAACCGCATCTGGATCGGGCGCACGAAGGGCGTCGGGTACATTTCCGCGGAAGACGCCATTGCGCTGAGCATGACCGGGCCGACGCTGCGCGCCGCCGGTGTGGCGTACGACAATCGCAAGGCCTTTCCGTACTCCAGTTACGAGGAATTCAAATTTGACGTGCCGACGCGGACGGAATCGGATTGCTACGCGCGGTACCTGGTGCGCGTAGCGGAGATGCGCGAAAGCCTGAAGATCATCCGCCAGGCGTTCGACAAGATCAAAGATGAAGGCCCCATCAAGGCGGACGCGCCGGGGATCATCCCGCCGCAGCGCGAGAAGATGAAGACGGAGATGGAGGCGCTGATCTATCACTTCAAGATTTTCACGGAAGGATTTTCGCCTGCTCCGGGCGAGGTATTTGTTACCGTTGAATCGCCGCGCGGAGAGCTGGGCTGTTTCATCGCCAGCGACGGTTCGCCGAAGCCCCTCCGCGTGCATTTCCGTGGCCCTTCGTATATCAATTTGCAGGCGCTTCCGAAGCTAATTGAAGGACAGTTGATTTCGGACGTGATTGCGTGCATCGGAACTATTGATATCGTTCTCGGAGAAGTCGACAGGTAATCATGGAACTCTCCCCAACACTTTCCGCAAAGTTTGAAAAGTTGCAGAACAGCTACCCGGTTAAGCGCAGCGCGCTGATCCCCATGCTGATGTACGCGCAGGACGAGTACGGTTGCGTCAGCGATGAAATGATCGCGGAGATCGGGCGGCGGCTGGACCTCAACAACGTGCAGGTCGAAGAGACGCTGGCGTATTACTCGATGCTCCGCCGAAAACCGATGGGCAAGCACCACGTACAGATTTGCACGAACGTGGCGTGCATGCTGAAGGGCGGGTACACGCTGCTGGACCGCGCGAAGAAGCGGCTGGAGATCGGGCACAAGGAAACGACGAAGGACGGCGTTTTCTCCCTCGAGGAAGTGGAATGCATCGGCGCCTGCACGGGCGCGCCTGCCATGCAGGTCAACTACGACTTCTACGAAAACCTTACGCTGCTCAAGTTCGATCGCATCATCGAGGATCTGGATGCGGGCAGACACCCCACGCCGGAGCCGGTGATTTCCGGCGCGCTCCACGAACGTCATCCGGCCGAAACGCCGCTGATCAGCCGGCGATGGGGCATGAAAGACTCTCACAAGATTGACGTTTACTTGATGCAGGGCGGCTACCAAGCGCTGGAAAAAGCGCTGAAGGAGATGACTCCCGAGGGCGTCATCGAGGAAGTGAAGAGGTCGAATCTGCGCGGACGCGGCGGCGCGGGCTTCCCAACGGGAATGAAGTGGTCGTTCGTGCCGAAGGATTCGCCGAAACCGAAGTACGTGATTTGCAACGCGGATGAATCCGAACCGGGCACCTGCAAGGACCGGCCGCTGATGGAGATGGACCCGCACCAGCTCATCGAAGGCATGGTGATCGCGGGGCGCGCTATCCATTCACACCAAGGCTTCATTTATATTCGCGGCGAATACCGGTACGTGCTGGATATCTTGGATGCGGCGATTGCGGAAGCGTATGCGCGCGGTTACTTGGGGAAGAATATTCTCGGATCGGGATTTGATTTCGACCTCCTGGCGCACACCGGTGCGGGCGCTTATGAATGCGGCGAAGAGTCCGCACTGATGGAGTCGCTGGAAGGCAAGCGCGGGTATCCGCGGATCAAACCGCCCTTCCCGGCGGTAGTGGGATTGTATGGATGCCCGACGATCATCAATAACGTAGAGACGCTGAGCGCGGTGCCGTCGATCATCAAGGAGGGTGGCGACGCGTACGCGAATCGCGGCACGCCGAAAAATGGCGGCACGCGCATGCTGTGCATCGCGGGACACATCAACAAGCCGGGGATTTACGAAGTGCCTCTGGGCATGAACATGAAAAAGTTTATCTCCGAGGTGGCAGGCGGAATTCCTGGAGGAAAGAAGCTGAAGGCGGTGATTCCCGGAGGGAGCTCCTGCCCGCTGATGACCGCCGACGAGATCGATATTCCGATGGACTACGATTCGGTAGCGAAAGCGGGCTCGATGCTGGGTTCCGGCGGCATGGTGATCATGGATGAAGACACCTGCATGGTGGACATGGCACGCCGGATCATGCACTTTTACGCGCACGAATCCTGCGGGTGGTGCATCCCTTGCCGGGAAGGAACGTCTTGGCTGCGCAAAACGCTGGAGCGGTTTCATGCCGGGATGGGCCGTCCGGAAGACATCGACTTGATCGCGGACCTGGCAAAAAACATGCTGGGCCGGACGTTCTGCCCGCTGGGAGACGCAGCGGCGATGCCAACGATCAGTATCATGAAGAAGTGGCGCGGCGAGTTTGAGGAACATTTGAAGGGACGTTGCGCGTACCAATCCGCGGAAGCGCTAGTTGGATTGCGATAGGAATCCATGGCCGAACAGAAACTGATCAAGCTGAAAATTAACGAACGCGAAATGCAAGTGCCGCAGGGCACGCTGGTGATTGAGGCGACGCGGCGCATCGGGACGGAGGTTCCGTCTTTCTGTTACTACCCCGGACTGTCGCTGCAGGCGGCATGCCGCATGTGCATGGTGGAAGTGGAAAAAGCGCCGAAGCTGCAGACGGCGTGCACGCTGGTGGCGACGGAAGGCATGATCGTTCGAACGGATACCGAACAGGTGCGGCAGGCGCGCAAGTACATGCTGGAATTCCTGCTGACGAATCATCCGCTGGATTGCCCGGTGTGCGACAAGGGCGGCGAGTGCGAATTGCAGGACATGGTGTTCCGCTACGGCGCGGATTCGAGCCGCTTCGTGGAAGAAAAGATTCACCGGCCGGAAGAGAAATGGTCGGAACTGGTTTATTACGATGCGCCGCGCTGCATTCTGTGCTTCCGGTGCGTGCGGGTGTGCGATGAAGGGATGGACGTGAAGGCGCTGGGCGTGGGAATGCGGGGTGCGAACAGCGTGATCATTCCGAATCGCGAGGATCACCTGGAGTGCGAAGAGTGCGGTATGTGCATCGACATCTGCCCGGTGGGAGCGCTGACGAGCGGGACGTACCGGTATAAGACGAGGCCGTGGGAGATGAATTACGTTTCGACGGTGTGCACGCACTGTTCGAATGGCTGCAAGACCACTCTGAGCGTGCGCAACCACGAGATTCTGCGTTCGAACAACCGGGACCTGAGCGGGATCAACAAGGATTTTCTGTGCGTGAAGGGGCGATTCGGATTCGATTTCACGAAGCACGCGGAGCGCATCCGTCAACCCATGATTCGCAAGGGAGACAAACTTTTTCCTGTGTCTTGGGAAGAAGCCGCGTTGGCCGCGGCAACGAAACTGAAGGCGGTCTACGACGCCAGCGGCAAGGATGCGATTGGCTTCATCGGTTCGAATCGCACTTCGAACGAAGAGAATTACCTGCTGCAGCGGATGGCGCGCGGGACTTTTGGGACGAACAACATCGATCACCACAGGACGGCGGATTACACGGGATTGATCACCGCGCTGGGCGAGTACGCAGCCGATTCCCTGCTCACCATGGAGCAGTTGTATCAGTCGAAGGCGGTCTTGCTGGTGGGGAATGATCCGACGAATCAGAACCCCCTGGTCGGATGGCAGATTCGCAGTGGCATCCGCCACTTTGGTACGAGGCTGTTCATCATTAATGCGAACGAGATCAAGCTGAAGCGCAAGGCCACGCAGTTTGTGAAAGTGGAAGCAGGCCGGGAGGCGGCTGCGCTGCGGTGGCTGGCGCATGAGGAAGGACAACTCTCTCCGGGGCTCGTCGAACAGCTGGTGCAATTGAAGGCCGGGCTCGAGGCGGAGAGCGACGTTGCGGTTGTTTTTGGCGCGGAAGTTTCCGGCGCAGCAATCGCGCAGCTTGTTGCTTTTGGTTCGAAGCTTCCGGGCAAGACGCGTTACATGGCGCTGGGCGATTACGCCAATTCGCGCGGGGCCGCGGATATGGGCGTGTTGCCAGACCGCTTGCCGGGTTATGCATACGTAGGGAATCCGCACGCACACGAATCTTTTGAGAATCTGTGGGGCTGCGGGCCGATTCCGACGAAACCGGGGCTGACGACGCCGCAAATGGTCGAAGCGGCGCAAGCCGGCAAGCTGAAGGCGCTGTACGTCGTTGGCGCGAATCCGCTGGCGCATTTCGGCACGCCTGGTTTGGGCCGCGGCACACTCGACCTGCTGATCGTGCAGGAGATGTTCCTGACGGAAACGGCGAAGGTGGCGGACATTGTTTTTCCCGCGGCTTCGGCGTACGAAAAAGACGGCACGGTCACAAACACTTCGGGCGAAATTCAAATGCTGCACAAGGGCGCGGAAGTGATGGGGCCGCGGAGCGACTTCGATCTGCTGAGAATCCTGTCGCATCAGCTGGAAAAGCTGGGGCTGGGGAAGGCGTTTCATTACAAGACGCCGGCTGCCGTGTTTGAAGAAATTCGCAAAGCGGTGAGCGGTTATAACGTGCAGCCGGCGGGGCTGCTGATTGGCGGCGCGGAACCGACGCGCGTGCAATTTGCAAGAAACGGCCACGCGCCGTACGACGTGCCGGTGGGATTGATTCGATCCGCGAAGGACACGCTCTTCACCAGCGGAACACTGGGGCGCTTCTGCACGATGATGGAATCCCTGCCGGAGGCCAAGGGCGCGCCGTGAATTCTTTCTTAAACGCAAATGCGGAGCTGATTATCACGCTCGTCAAGATCGGGTTGCTGCTGTTCATCGTTCTGACGGTGAATGCGTATCTGACGTGGTTCGAACGGAAAGTCGTGGCACACATTCAGTCGCGCTGGGGACCTCACCGCGTGGGCCCGCACGGATTGCTGCAGCCGCTGGCGGACGGCTTGAAATTCCTTTTCAAAGAGGACCCGACTCCGGCGGGCGTGGATAAATTTGTTTATTATCTTGCGCCGCTGCTGGCGCTGGCGCTGGCTCTCACTGCAATTGCGCTCATCCCGTTCGGCCCGGATCCGGTTCGCTTGTTCGGGCACGACATTTATCTGGGGATCGCGCCGCCCGATGTGAATATCGGGATACTGGCGCTCTTTGCGATCACGGCGATGGGCGTTTATGGCGTGGCACTCGCGGGATGGTCTTCGAACAGCAAGTATCCGCTGCTCGGCGGGCTGCGCAGCTCGGCGCAGATGATCAGTTATGAGCTGTCGCTGACGATGTCCGTGGTCGGCGTGCTGCTGTTGGCCGGCAGCTTTAATTTGAAAAAAATCATCGAGGCGCAGTCGCACCATCTGGAGTGGGGACTTTTTGGCTGGAACGTCTGGCCGCAGATACTGGGCTTCTTTTGTTTTTTCGTTGCGGCGGTCGCGGAAACGAACCGCGTGCCGTTCGATCTGCCCGAAGCCGAGTCGGAGCTGGTCGCGGGCTTCCATACGGAATACTCCAGCTTCAAGTTCGCGATGTTCTTCATCGCGGAGTATACGAGCATGATCACGGTTTCATGCCTGTGCTCGATACTGTTTTTCGGTGGATGGCTGTCTCCCTTCCCTGCTTCGTGGACTTACGCGCATTATTTTCCTTCGGCGATCCTGATTTCGTTCGGGCTGTGGGTCATCTGGGACGGGATCCGCTATGAAACGCTTTTTGGCCGAATCATACTGCCGGGTGCGGGAACGGTACTTACGGCGCTGGGCGTGCTTTTTGTTTTGCTGCCCGACGTGAACGAATTTATTCAGGCGCCGTTCTGGCTGCTGTCCAAGATATTTGTTTTCCTGTTTGTGTACGTGTGGATGCGCGGGACGCTGCCGCGTTTCCGCTACGACCAACTGATGGCGTTTGGATGGAAATTGCTCCTGCCACTTTCGATCGTGAACGTGATTGTCACCAGCTTTGCGATCCTGGCGAAGATGCAGTGGTGGGGTGCGAAATGACGGCGCAACTCGCTGTTTTCTTCGCGCTGGCGGCACTTGCGGTGATTGGCGCGGTCAGCTTGATCCTGCAAAAACACCCGATTCATAGCGCGCTTTCGCTGATCGTGGTGATGATTGCACTGGCGGGCCTGTACCTGCTGCTGGGCGCGGAGTTCGTGGCCGCCGTGCAGATCATTGTTTATGGCGGCGCAATCATGGTGCTGTTCGTGTTCGTGATCATGCTCTTGAACGCGGGCATCGAGGAGCACACCAGCATTTCAAAGATGGCGGGAGCGCCGGGTTTGCTGCTGGTTGTGGCGCTGGCGGGTTTCGTTGCGGCGACGATTGCCCGGTCGACGGAGAGCATACAGGCCACTTCGCAAACCGGAGAATTAGCATCGACGCTCGGAATTTCAAACATGCTCTTCAAGGACTTCGTCTATCCGTTCGAGTTGACGTCTTTCTTGATCCTCGTGGCGGTGCTGGGAGCCACGGTGCTGGCCCAGCGGGAGAAAAGTTGAGATGGTGCCGACGAACTATTACGTGATCCTGAGCGCGATCCTGTTTGGGCTGGGCGTATTCGCGTTTATTTTCAAGCGCAACATCATCACGATTTTCATGTCCATCGAGCTGATGCTGAATGCGGTCAACCTGGCATTCGTAGCGTTCAGCCAGGCGCTGGGGAAACTGGATGGGCAGGTTTTTGTGCTGTTCGTGATTGTGGTGGCGGCGGCGGAAGCGGCCGTGGGACTGGGAATTATCATCTTGATTGCGCGCAACCGGCAAACGCTGAACGTCGAGCGCGTGAACCTGCTCAAACTCTAATGCCGACATATCCGATGCTCGAATACCTGTGGATTGTTCCGCTGCTGCCGCTACTGGGGTCGGCGGTGAACGGACTTTTTGGTGCGAAGTGGCCGAATAAGACGGTTAACGGCGTGGCGATCGGCTCGACCGGACTGTCGTTTCTCTGCGCGCTGGAAGCGGTGCGCGAGTTTTTCGAGTCAGGCCAGGTGCTCTTCCACAAGGAATTCTTCACTTGGATTGCGGCGGGGAATTTCCGCGCGGGCTTCGATCTGCAGATGGACCCGCTCACGGTGGTGATGGTGCTGGTGGTGACCGGAGTGGGCTGGCTCATCCACATTTATGCGACCGGGTACATGGCCCATGAGGGTGGCTACTACCGGTTTTTTTCGTACCTCAACCTCTTCATGTTTTTCATGCTGATACTGGTGCTGGCGGCAAATTACGTGCTGCTCTTCGTCGGCTGGGAGGGTGTAGGCCTCTCGAGCTACTTGCTCATCGGTTTTTACTTCTTGAGGAAATCGGCTGCGGATGCGGGAAAGAAAGCGTTCATCGTCAATCGCATCGGCGATTTTGGATTCATGCTGGGAATGTTTTTGTTGTTCCGCGCGTTCCATACGCTGGATTTTCAAGCCATCTTCACGAGTACCACGCTGCAAGGCTGGCCCGTTGAATTGAGCGGGCATCTTGGCACTTTGACGTTTGCGTGTTTGCTGATTTTCATGGGCGCTTGCGGTAAATCGGCGCAGTTGCCGCTGTACGTCTGGCTGCCAGACGCCATGGAAGGGCCGACGCCGGTCAGCGCATTGATTCACGCGGCGACGATGGTGACGGCGGGCGTGTATGTTGTGGCGCGCTCGCACGCTCTTTTTTCGCATGCGCCGACGGCGATGCTGGTGGTCGCGATCGTGGGTTGCGCCACCGCGTTCTTTGCAGCGACCATCGGTTTGGTGCAGACGGACATCAAAAAAGTTCTCGCGTATTCCACGGTCAGCCAGTTGGGTTACATGTTTCTCGCCTGCGGCGTTGGCGCGTTCTCCGCTGGCATTTTTCATTTGATGACGCATGCATTCTTCAAAGCGCTTCTCTTCCTCGCGGCGGGCAGCGTGATTCACGCCATGGGCGGCGAGCAGGACATGAGCCGCATGGGCGGGCTGAGTAAGAAGATTCGCTGGACCTTTGGGACCATGTTGATCGCCACCTTCGCTATCACCGGCATCCCCTTCTTCGCGGGATTTTTCTCCAAGGATGCCATCCTCTTCGCCGCTTTCCAGAGCCAAGCCGGTGGAACCATTCTTTACGCGTTCGGTTTGCTGACGGCGCTGCTTACGGCGTTCTACATGTTCCGGCTGATTTTTCTGACCTTCGGTGGCAAGCCGCGCTTTGACGAACATAAGGTGCACGTCCATGAATCACCGTGGAGCATGCTCGGGCCACTCGTTGTACTTGCGGTGCTCTCCACTGTCGGCGGCTGGGTCGCTCTGCCGGCTTTGTTCCAAGGACCCGACTATTTCGCAAATTTTCTCGGGCCAGTCTTTGCCGGACATGAAACTGCGGAGGCAGCCGGCGAAATCGCCGCTCATCAACTTGAATTGATTCTAGCGGGTGTAGCCGTGGGGGCGGCGCTCATTGGCCTTGCGGTTGCCTATTGGCTGTATCTCAAGAGACCCGGGAAGGCGGACGGACTGGCGCACTCGCTGAAGCCCGTTTACACCACTTTGCTGAACAAGTATTACGTCGACGAGTTGTACGCAGCGATGATCGTCAAGCCGCTGCTGTGGATTTCGACAAATGTGCTATGGAAAACAGCCGATGTGGCCGGCATCGACGGAGCAGTGAATGGGATCGCAGACGGTGCCAGGGCCATCGGCGACGGTGTCCGCCACACGCAATCCGGGAACACCCGCAGCTACGCGGTGTGGGTGGTCGTGGGAGCGCTGGTGGTGATGGCGGTCATCTTCTTCTGGCCGTTCGGCGGAAAACCGGTTCTCGGGATGTTGCGCTGATGCTGCCCGGCGGACATTTGCTTTCCGTGCTGATCTTCTTCCCCGCCGTGGGAGCGCTGGCGCTCTTGCTGCTGCGCGGTGACGACCACAAATTCATCCGGATTATCGCGCTGATCGTTTCCCTGGCCGAATTTCTTTTCTCGCTCTTGGTGATTCCGAAGGTGCCAATCGGTGCCCCCGGATATCACCTTGAAGAATTCGCCAAGTGGATCAGCCAGCCTCCGATCAATTACCACCTGGGCGTTGATGGAATCAGTTTGTTCCTCGTCATTCTGACGACGTTCCTGACGCCCATCTCTGTCCTGGCGTCGTGGAATAGCATCGCGCACCGTGTCAAAGAGTTTTTCGTGATGCTGCTGATGCTGGAAGTCGGCGTCGTGGGCGTGTTCCTCTCACTGGATCTTTTCCTCTTCTTTCTCTTCTGGGAAGTGATGCTGATTCCGATGGCCTTGCTGATCGGCATTTGGGGTCACGAGCGTCGCGTCTACGCCGCAGTCAAATTCATCCTGTACACCATGGCGGGCTCGATCTTCATGCTGATCGGCATCATTTGGCTCTACAACGCCACGGGCACATTCGACCTGACCGCGATTCAAGCGCTGCTCCGCACTCCAGCCTCGCAAGGCGGCCTTGAGCTTTCGTCAACGACCGAGATGCTGCTTTTCCTGGCCTTCTTTGTCGCGTTTGCGATCAAAGTTCCGCTTTTCCCGTTGCACACCTGGTTGCCGGACGCTCACGTGGAAGCGCCGACGGCCGGCTCGGTGATGCTGGCGGGCGTGCTGCTGAAGATGGGCACTTACGGCATGATCCGCTTTTGCCTGCCGCTCTTTCCAGAGGCTTCGCGCCGCGCCGCAGGCTGGGTGGCCGCACTGGCGATCATCGGGATCATTTACGGCGCGCTGGTAGCGATGGTGCAGCCGAATCTGAAGAAGCTAGTCGCGTATTCGTCGGTCAGCCACCTGGGCTTCGTGGTGCTCGGCATTTTCGCGTTTCATAACATTTCCATGCAGGGCGCGGTTTACCAGATGCTGGCGCACGGTATCTCCACGGGCGCGCTCTTCTTGCTCGTGGGCATGCTGTACGACCGGCGGCATACGTTTGAAATCAGCGAGTACGGCGGGCTGGCCACGCCGATGCCGAAGCTGGCGGCGTTCTTCCTGTTTGTCGCACTCTCATCGCTGGGCCTGCCGATGCTCAATGGTTTTGTCGGTGAATACCTGGTCCTGCTGGGCACGTACCAGCGGCACTGGCAATGGGCTTCGTGGGCCGCGCTCGGCGTGATCCTCTCCGCCTGCTACCTGCTGTGGTCCTATCAGCGGGTGTTCTTCGGCGAGATCACGCGGGAGAAAAACCGCACGCTCCCCGATGCCTCAGCGCGCGAAAAATGGATTCTCGCGACTATGGCGGTCGTCACGCTGTGGATGGGTATTGGCTCGACGTTCATCACCGCCCGGACGGCCGCTGCCGCGCAAAACGTGATTGATCAAGTTGAACCACAGCGGCCCTATGAGGCCGTGGCGCCGAACGTGCCCACGCCGGGTGAGGCCACGCCGCAGGCCAAGCGAGATTCCTCAAGCACAGCGAAGGCCATCTTGAGTGAAAGGCTGGGAATCCACTAAATGCTTCCCCGCACCATAGACATTTATCGCGTGCTTCCGGAAATGGTGTGGTGCGGCTTCGGCGTGCTGGTGATGCTCATGCAGCCGTTCTTGCGCAGCCGGCACTTTTTTACGTTTCTTGCGCTGGTCGGCACGCTGACGGGAACGGCTGCATCCGTGACCACGGCAATGCATGCGGGGCCGGGCTTCGGCGGACTCGTGCAGTCCGATTCCTTTAGTTTTTTCTTCCGGCTGCTCGTGGGCACGGTGGCGTTTCTGGTCGCGCTGGCAGCGGGGCCATACCTCGAACGGGAACGGCTTCCTTTTGCGGAATTTTACGCTCTGCTGCTTTTTGCAACTGCGGGCATGGGCGTGCTTGCTTCAGCGCAGGAGTTGCTCACGGCATTCATCGGTTTGGAGATGAGTTCGATCTCCAGCTACATCCTCGCGGGATACCGCCGCGATTCGCTGAAGTCGACGGAATCGGCGATGAAGTATTTCCTGCTCGGCTCGTTCGCGACGGCATTCTTTCTCTACGGGATCGCGCTGGTATACGGCTCGAGCGGAACGACGATGCTGACCAAAATGGGATCCGAGGAGCTCCTCCATAGCACGCTTTTCGAGCTTGGGCTGGCGATGATCCTGATCGGGCTGGGCTTCAAGGTGGCCGCGGCGCCGTTCCAGGTGTGGACGCCGGACGTGTACGAGGGCGCGCCAACTCCGGTCACTGCCCTGTTTTCCGCAGGACCAAAGGCTGCGGCGTTCGCATTGTTGCTGCGCATCTTTGCGACGGTTCCCGCCGCCACGCACTTCTGGTTCTGGGCGTTCTGGGCGCTCGCGGCGCTTACGATGTTCGCCGGGAATCTGGGCGCGCTGGTGCAGACGAACGTCAAGCGGCTCCTGGCATATAGCTCCATCGCGCACGCGGGGTACATCCTGGTGGCTTTCGCTGCAGTCACTTCCATGGCGCAGGGCGAAGGCGGCTCTGCCAACGCGGGGCCGGCATATGCGGCGGTGCTCTTTTATCTGCTCAGCTACGCCCTGGTGAAGCTGGGTGCGTTCACGATCGTTTCGCAGCTGGGTGGCACGGGCGAAAAGCATCTCTCGCTGGACGACTACGCGGGACTCTCCCAGCGGCAGCCGTTCGTGGCGGCCGCGTTGAGCGTCTACCTGCTATCGCTCCTTGGGTTGCCGGTTACGGCAGGATTTTTCGGGAAGTTCTACATCTTCAAGGCGGCCGTGAATTCGCACCTGTTGTGGCTCGCGGTGCTGATGGCCATTAATAGCATCATCGGGGCTTATTACTACCTGCGGGTGATCGTGGTGATGTATATGCGTGAGTCCAGCGCGGAGGCGAAGTCGGCTGCTCCCGTGGGATTTCCGCTTACGGTAAATTTTGTTTTGGCCTTCACGGTGGCAGGCACATTGTACTTCGGACTGTTTCCCAACCAAGTGCTGAACTTCATTCTCCAACCCACGCTTCTCGGGCGCTGATATCGCAAGCCCGAAAAAAGAGGAGCGGACTTCAGTCCGCCCCTACATCGTATGCCCCATCTGAAAAGCGGCCCGGAGGCTAACGCCACCGGGCCGCTTGGAAATCCTTTTCGTTAGCTTCAGATTTTTACGAAGATGATAACCAGCGTGAAGAGCGCGAGGGTCTCGACGAACACCAAACCGAGAATCATCGCCGCGCGGATTGCCGCTGCTGCTCCGGGATTGCGAGCCATGCCTTCGCAAGCGGCCGAAGCAATCCGGCCCTGCCCCAGTGCGCCACCGAAGGCCGCCAGAGCCATTCCGAAGCCGGCTGCTATCGCCATCAGGCCCCTGCCGCCGGCTGCCGTGCCTGCTGTCTCCTCCGCGAACGCGGACGGCACAATCAACATCACCGCCACAAGCGCCACCAACACCATCATCCACTTCTTCATCACTTCCTCCTTATGAATCGCCGCCAGGAGGTGGTTCCCGGACACCGTGCAGCCGGGCTCACACTGAAACGGCCCATTGCCGGAAACGAATCACCGGCAAAACTCGATTAGTGCTCGTCAGACGTGGCCATGCCCAGATAAACCGAGGGCAGAACCGTAAAGATGTAGGCCTGAATGATGGCCACAAAGATGTGCAGGCCGATAAAAGCAAGCGGAATGGTGGCCGGCAGGATGGCCACGAGGAGGCCGAGGACCACGGATTTCGACCAGACGGCGATGGTGGCGGTCGTAAATAGATAAAGGAAAATCGTGTAGAGGAGGTCGCTGGCAACGATGTTGGCCCAGAGACGGACGGTGAGGGAAAGCATGCGCGCGGAAGTGCTGACGATTTCGACAGGAAAAAGGAGAAGGGCCAGAAACCAGTCACCCAGCTTCTTGGGAGAGCCAGCAAACGTAAGCAAATAATGGCCAAAGCCATGGTGCTTGATTCCCTGCCAGTTAAAGTAGAGGAACGTCAGCAGAGCGCACGCCAAGGGCACTGTTTTTTCGGCTGTGGGGGCGGCGAAAAACGGGATGGCGCTAAGCAGGTTGGAGAGTAAAACGAAAACGGAGATGGAGCCAACAAAGGGGATCAGCTTGGCGGCGCCGTGGTGAACATTTTCTTCCAGAAGATCCTTGACGCCGAAGCCGAGCGGATTCGTCAGAAGCAGTTCCGCGACTTGCTGCGATGCCCCGGGCTTCTCGACGGAAAGGCGCGAACGGAGGAACAAGGCCAGGAGGGTGCCGGCGAGCAGCACGACGACGGACATAACGATGTGTTCTGGAATTGGCCGGTTCGGATGGCGCGGCTGGATATGCAAGAAGGAGAGCAGCGCGAGGGCGTATGGCCCCAGGTAATGATTCACAAGCCGCGTAAGTCCGGAGACGTGTTCGACCATTCGTTAGTCCACAGGATGCAAGATTTCGTACACACTAGCCGCGATTGTTGCGGCTCCTAAAGCGCACAAACCCACGACCATGCTTACAAGGGGAACTCTCAGATAAATAAAAATAACATAGACGGCGAGGGCTATCAACCCGTAGCGGAAAAGCATGGCGAAGTAGGTGAGCAGAGGGACTACGGGCTTTTCTTTGCCGGCTTGCGCGGCGGAGGCGACGACAAGAGCGTCCAGGCCGCGGCGGAGCCAGCGAAAATTCAGCCAGGCGAGAAAGGCGCCAATCCCCAGGCCCAAGCCCCACAAACGGTTGCGAAGGAGAGCGACCAATATGGCGGTCAGGAAACCGATCAGGAGGGTCAGCCAGGAGATGCGCCGTTCGGTGAGAGCGGTGGGCGCCGATTCAGCTACGCTTGACGCCATCGCCAATTCCCCCAAGCCGCCGGAGAACGTCGCGCACGCCGGCAATGAAACCGATTCCGCCAAACACGAGCAGGAAAACGGGCTTGGTGTGCAGCCAGTGGTCGAGAAAATAGCCGAGAAGCCCGCCTAAGACGACGGCCGAGACGAGCACGAAGGGCAATTCCATCGCAATGGCAGCCTGGTTGGAGACGTCTTTCGCTTTTTCCACCCCAGGAGAGGGCGAATCAGAATTTTCCGGTTTATTGTCCGAAGGCATATTGCGCGAGCCGCGTGAACGGCTCAGGATACAACCCCGCGGCCAGCGTGACAAACACGGCGACGCCGAGGGCCACGGCCTGCGCGCTGGTCATCACCGGACGAGGCGCCTCGCCCGGCTGCTTGAGCCAGGCGTGCACGACGATGCGGAAGTAATAGTAGAGCGCGGGGACGATGTACAACACGGCGAAGACCGCGAGCACCGGATGGTGCGTTTCGATCAGCGAAAGAAAAATGAAATACTTGCCCATGAAGCCCGCCGTCGGCGGGATGCCAGCAAGCGAAAGCATGAAGATCAGAAGCAGCAACGCCGCGGCGGGACTGCGCTGGTACAGACCGTTCAGATCCTCGAGTTCCTCGCCGATCAGTCCTTTCTGGCGAAGCACGATGATGACCGCAAACGCTCCCGCGGTCATGAACACGTAAGCAAACAAATAATATGAGATTCCGGTCAAGGCGGTCCCGTTGCCGGCAACGAGCCCGAGCAGGATGTAGCCCACGTGCGAGATCGAGGAATACGCCAGGAGGCGCTTGACGTTGGTCTGCGTCAGCGCGGCGAGGTTGCCCCAGGTAAGCGACGCCACGGCCACGCCGGCGATGAGGTACATCCATTGTTCCTGCGAAACTTTTTGCGAAGGCGAAAAGACGGACAGGAATAGCCGTAGAAGCAAAGCAAAACTCGCCGTCTTGGATGCCACGCTGACATAAGCAGCGATCGGCGTTGGCGCGCCTTCGTAAACATCCGGCGCCCACTGATGAAACGGCACGGCCGCGACTTTGAAAAACAACCCGACCGCAACCAGAACGAAGGCGAGGATCGGAAGAAGCTGCAGAACGAAGGGATCGAAGTTCAGCGCTATGGGGAGATTCCTCTGCAACAGGAGGCGCATTTGTTCGCCCTGTACGCCAGGGAGCTGGCTGAGCGCAACGGCGTGCACCAATTTGTCGCGCTGCGCCAGCGCGCCGGTGATGGCGCCGATGTTCGTAGCGCCGCTGAGCCCATACAAAATCGAAAAACCATAGGCCAGGATCCCGGAGCTGAACGCGCCGAGCAGGACATATTTTAGAGCGGCTTCATTCGAACGCTTATCGCGGCGCAAAAAACCGGTCAGCACGTAAAAACTGAGCGCCATGGTTTCCAGGCCGAGGAACATCACGATCAGGTCTATGCCGGAGGCCATGAGCATCATTCCGACGCAGGCAAACAGCAGAAGCGCGTAGTATTCGCCTTCCTGCTCCCTTTCGATCTCCAGGTATTGCACGGACAGCAGAATCACGAGCGCAGTAGCGGCTAGGAAAAGAGTTGCGAAGAAAAGAAAGAACGGATCGACCAAGACCGCATCGTGAAATCCGGCGAACTCACCCCGTGCCGCGACCGCTCCGCGGAGCTTCCAGATCGTGAAAGCGCTGAAAATGGTTCCCGCCAGCGCCAGCCCGGCATTCCAGTATTTTTCTTTCCGCTCGATCCAGAAATCGATTAGCAGGATCCCTAGTCCGAAGAGGACGAGCTGCATTTCCGGAAGGATGGCGGCGCCGTCGCCCTGGAGATAGCTTCGAATCGCGTTGATGAACGGGATATTCATTCGGGCGGGCTATTTCGTCTCCGCCGCAGCGGCGTGGAGCTCCGCCGGAGGCAATTTTGCGCGTTCCGCTTGATAGAAATTTGGATTCACCTGCTCGACAATTTTTTGCACGGGCTTTTCGATCAGGGCGAAGAACGGCTTCGGATAGATGCCGATCCAGAACGCCAGAATCACGAGCGGCACCAGCGTGGCGTATTCGCGCAGATTCAAGTCCGGCAAATCTTCGTTGGCAAACTGCGTGACTGGGCCGAACATCACGCGCTGGTAGAGCCACAGCAGGTACGCAGCGCCCAGCACGACGCCCAGCGAGCCCCACGCGGCCCAGGCCTTGCTCACTTGAAAAGCGCCCTGCAAAATCGTGAATTCTCCGATGAAGCCGTTCAGCAGCGGCATTCCCAGCGAACTGAGGCTGACAATCAGATAGATCGCGGCGAAATTCGGCATGGGCGTTGCCAGGCCGCCGAACTCCGAAATCATGCGCGTATGACGCCGTTCGTAAAGTACGCCGACAATCAAGAACAGCGCGCCAGTGGAGATGCCGTGGTTGATCTGCTGGAGCACGCTGCCGGAGAGGCCGTTCGGCGTGAGGGCAAAAATTCCCAGCGTGCAGAAGCCAAGATGGCTGACCGAACTGTAGGCGATTAGTCGCTTCATGTCCTTCTGCATGAGGCAAACGAGCGCGCCGTAAATGATGCCGATCAAAGAAAGCACGATGACGATGTGAATGATTCGCGATCGCAGTGGGCCATCCCCCGGCAGCAGCGGGAGCGAGAAGCGGATGAAACCGTACGTGCCCATTTTCAGCAAGACACCCGCCAGAATCACAGAACCGGCAGTGGGCGCTTCGGTATGCGCGTCGGGGAGCCACGTGTGGAACGGAAACATGGGAACTTTGATGGCAAACGCGAAGAAGAAGCCCCAGAAGAGCCATACCTTCAGTGGGTCGGAGAAGTGTTGTGCGGCGGCCAGCAACGTCGGAACATCGAAGGTGCGTGTCCCGCCTGCGGGCACAGGCGCGTAGAAGTACAGCGCCAGAATCGCGAGCAGCATGACCACCGATCCGGCCAGCGTGTATAGGAAAAACTTGATAGCTGCATACAGGCGCCGGTCGCTTCCCCAAACGCCGATGAGGAAGTACATCGGGACGAGCATCACTTCCCAGAACACATAAAAAAGGAAAAAATCCAGGGAAACGAAAACGCCGATCATCCCGGTCTGCAGCAGAAGAAGCAGAATGTAATACTCCTTGGTGCGCTGATGAATCGCGCTCCATGACGAGAGAATGGCGATCATCCCGAGAAACGTGGTGAGCATGACAAGCAAGAGGCTGATGCCGTCGATGCCCAGATGATATTTCGCGCCGATCGAAGGGATCCACTCGGCGGATTCCTCGAAGGAAAAGGGCTTCTCGCCAGGATTCCACCAGCGAAGCAGCGGAAACGAAACAAGAAAACCAAGAGCGCCAAATACGTTTCCAGCGATCTTATGCGCGTTCTCCATCCCGCGAGGAAGGAAGAGCAGCACCAGGGCACCCAGAAGCGGCGTGAAGAGAACCACGCTCAAGATGTGATGTGCAAGAAAGTCCATTCTCATCGCCTCTCAGCGCGCGCCGCGCAGCAGAACCTGCATATGATGCCCGTAATACGCTAGAAGAACTACCAGTCCTACCAAAATCAGCATCGCGTAGCTGGAAAAGACTCCGGTTTGCAGCAGCCGCACCGGATAACTGAAAAGCTGCATCAGCTTCGCGCTGAAATTCAAGAGCCCATCGATGATCCACTTGTCCCACCACATCGATAGAGTGGAGCCGAAGCGCGCCAGCCAGCCCGCGCCGTTGACGCCGAGGCCATCGATCACGCTGGCGTCAAATTTACCGAGGAAGGTGCCGAGGTCTTTAGTGCGGTCGACGATGGCGGCGTCGTAGATTTCGTCGACGTAGTATTTGTGGAGGAGCAATTGATAGAGTCGCGGCAACTTTTTGGCAACGAGTTCCGGCACGATCCTCTTGGAGCAATAAAGCTGGTACGCCAGGAAAATTCCGGCGGCTGCAATCGTGAGCGACGCCCCCATTAGCAAAAGCTCTTTGAGAACAGCGTGATGCACGATATTCACTTCTCCTGTTTCAGGCAGTACGCCCTTCAGGATGGGGTCAAGAAATTTTTCGAAGCGGTTCTCTCCGCCGATTACTTCCGGCCAGCCAATCCAGCCGCCAACAATGGAGAATCCGGCGAGAATCATTAGCGGAACGGTCATGGGCCACGGCGATTCGTGGATGTGTTTCTCGACGTGCTCGTCAGCGCGGCAGTAACCGAAGAAAGTAAGGAAGAGCATGCGGAACATATAAAACGCGGTCAGTCCTGCGGTGATGAAGCCGACAACCCACAGCAGGAAAAAGCGGTCGAAGGCCCGGCCCAGGATTTCATCTTTGCTGAAGAATCCGGCGAAGGGGAAAATTCCGGCGATCGCCAGGGTGGCGATCAGCATGGTGTAGTAGGTGTACTTGATCTTTTTGTCGAGGCCGCCCATCCTGCGGATGTCCTGTTCGCCGGACATGGCGTGGATGACGCTGCCGGCGCCGAGGAACAAGAGAGCTTTGAAGAAAGCATGGGTCATGAGGTGAAAAATTCCCGCGGCGAAGGCGCCGACGCCGAGGGCGAGGAACATGTAGCCGAGCTGGCTGATGGTGGAATAGGCGAGAACTTTCTTGATGTCGGTCTGGACGAGGGCCATGGAGGCGGCGAAGATGGCGGTGGCGGCGCCGACGATCGCGACGACATCCATCGCGATCGGTGACAGTTGGTAGATGGCGTTCATGCGCACGACCATGTAGACGCCGGCTGTGACCATAGTGGCAGCGTGAATCAGGGCGCTTACTGGCGTGGGACCTTCCATGGCGTCGGGGAGCCAGACGTAGAGAGGAATTTGTGCGGATTTGCCCATGGCGCCGATGAAGAGCAGGAGAGCGATGCCGGTGAGAACCGAAGAGCCGTAGCCTAGTGTTTGAGCGTCCACGGCGGCTTTGAGCGACTGGAGGATTCCGGTTGCGCCAGATGCGTCGGGCAAGCCTTGCGACGTGAAGCGGATGGTGCCAAGTGTTACCGCGGTCAGGAGAATGCCGAGGATGAAGCCGGCGTCACCGATGCGGTTGACGATGAAGGCTTTTTTGCCGGCGTCGGAGGCGGATTTTTTCAGGAAATAAAAACCGATCAGCAAGTAGCTGCACAGGCCGACGCCTTCCCAACCGACGAACATCAGCAGCATATTGTTCGCCAGGACTAGCGTCAACATGGCGAACATGAAGAGATTCATGTAACCGAAGAAGCGGTAGTACCCGCCTTCGTGCCCCATGTACCCGACGGAGTAGACGTGAATCAGGAAGCCGACACCGGTGACGACCAGCACCATAACGCAGGAAAGGGGATCAAGAAGGAATCCCCAATCCGCCACAAACGGTATGGCGTGTCCGCCGGTCATCTGCATCGGCCCGGGCGTCAGCCATTCGAACATGATTTGCTGCGCGACGCGATGCTCCGGATCCGCGGCCAACAATTGAAACACCGCGCCCGCCGCATACACGAAAGACAAGCCCACGCTTCCCACACAGAGCACGCTGACGCCTGCATTCGGCAGCCGCCTGCCGAAGAAAAGCATCAGCGCCGCGGTCGCCAGCGGAAACAGCGGGATGAGCCAGAGATGATCGAGAAAGTAGCCCGTGGGCGTCATGCCGGTTTCATATCTTCTTTCCTATCCTCGCGCTACCATTTCAACAAATCCATTTCGTCCGCCAGCACCGTTTCGCGGTTCCGGAAAAAGGCGATGATGATCCCGAGCCCCACCGCGGCCTCCGCAGCCGCATCGGCAATGATGAAGAGCGCAAAGACCTGCCCCGCCACATCGCCGTACAAACGGGAAAATGCCACCAGGTTGATGTTCACGGCATTCAGAATCAGCTCGATGGACATGAGCACGACGATCACGTTGCGCCGCGTAACCACTCCGATCACTCCGATGATGAAGAGCGCGAGACTCAGGAACAGGTAATGTTCTATCGGAAGCATCGCTGCGTTACGCCCTTTTCTTGGCCATTACGACGGCGCCGATCATGGCCACCAGCAACAAAACAGACGCAATCTCAAACGGCAATAGATACGAATCGAACAGGCTTTTTGCCACCGCTTCGGAATTGAGCGGCAAACGATTCGCGGCCACCGCCGTCAGCACCGGCAACCCCTGCCCGGGCATTTTCCCGGAAGTCCAGAACATCACGCCGACCTGGCCAGCGAGCGCCAACGCGACGAGGAGCGCCACCCACTTCTGCCGCGCGAACTGAATCTGCTGCAGGGCCACATCCAAGTTGACCAGCATGATCACGAAAACGAAGAGCACCATGATCCCGCCGACGTAAAGAATGATCTGGACGATAAACAAAAACTCCGCGCGCAACTGCAAGAAAATCCCCGCGGTTGCGAGCAGCGCGGTGATCAGAAAGATGGCGCTGTGGACCACGTTCCGCCGCGTCACCATGAGCGCCGCGCTCGCCACGGCGATGCCGGCAAAAAAGTAAAATAGGACTCTATCCAGCATAAAAATCCGAAGCGGCGGTTTGCTCCTGGCGCGCGTCGTGCTGTTTCTCGAGAGCTAGAATAAGAAACGCGGCCACCAGCGCCACGATGGCCGCGGGAGTCGTAACCAGAAGCAGTCCCCAGCCATGCAACTGAAAGTGGGCTCCGACGATCAACGCCACGCCCACCAGCAAGACGTTGATGATGGACAGCGGTATCAGGAAATGCCACCCCAGGCGCATTAACTGGTCAAAGCGGTACCGCGGTATCGTGAATCGCAGCCACATGAAAAAATAGATGTACAAGCTCACTTTGAAAATAAACCAAA
>Ga0209527_1000024_pt1 | contig 28662 bp, 26 predicted proteins | sample JacPinW_OM2H0_M2_FD_187968 | JGI IMG/M metagenome (GOLD analysis project Ga0209527, IMG submission 187968) | Forest soil microbial communities from Algoma, Ontario, Canada - Jack Pine, Ontario site 1_JW_OM2H0_M2 (SPAdes) (version 2) | ecosystem: Environmental > Terrestrial > Soil > Boreal... | reverse complement strand
CAACACACCTCACGAACCTCAAGCAGCCCAAGGAGATCCGCGGACGCGATGCGGGCCAGTTCGCGTCGGCGCAGACTGCGGGCGGCGGCGATCGCCTTCACCGGGTCGGGGTGCCGCGACGCAGCGGCCAACAGCGACCGTGCCACTTGCTCCGGCTCGACGTCGAGCAGCTTGGGCCCCGTGGGTCCGTCGGCGTACAGCGGAATGACCTCCGGCGCGCGGATCAGCAACTCCGGCACGTAGGCCGATGTGCCGAGCACGTGCATCAAGCGCTTGGCGACAGCGCCCTCGTCGCGGAGCGTAGACAGGAACCACCGCTGATCGGACAGGGCCTCGCTGAGTTTGCGATACGCGAGCAGCCCGCTATCGGGATCCGGAGTATCTGAGAGCCAGTCGAGCAGGGTCGGCAGAAGCACTGACTGGACGCGGCCGCGCCGCCCGGTGGAACCGGTCAGCGCCGCCAGGTGCGTCAGCGCGTTCTGCGGGGCCTGGTAGCCAAGGGCCGCGAGCTGGCGTTCAGCGGCCTCGGTGCTCATGCCATCGGCCAGCCCGACTCCGGACCCGATGGACTCCAGCAGCGGCTGGTAGAAGAGCTTCGCGTGCAGCCGCGACACCCGCATGTTCTGCCGCTTCAGTTCCTCTCGCAATACCCCCACCGCGTCCTGGAGGCCGTCGGGACGGATGTGCGCGGCCCGGGCCAGCCAGCGCATCGCCTCGTCGTCGTCGAACCTGGGCAGCATGTGGGTGCGCTTGAGCCGCTGCAACTGCAGGCGATGTTCGAGCAGCCGCAGGAACTCGTACGACGCCGTGAGGTTGGCCGTGTCGTCGCGTCCGACGTAGCCGCCTGCGCCGAGCGCTCTCAGCGCATCGACCGTCGACGACACGTGCAGGCTCTTGTCGTGTCGTCCGTGCACGAGCTGCAGGAGCTGCACCGCAAACTCCACGTCGCGCAGACCGCCGGTCCCCAGTTTCAGCTCGCGGTCGCGGACGTCGGCGGGCACCAGCTCCTCCACACGGCGCCGCATCGCCTGGACCTCTGTCACGAAATCCTCACGCTCGCTTGCGGTCCATACCATCGGCATCAGCGCGCTGACGTACTGCTCGCCGAGCTCGGCGTCCCCGGCCGCGAAGCGGGCCTTGAGCAATGCCTGAAATTCCCACGTCTTGGCCCAGCGCTTGTAGTAGCTGACGTGGGATTCCAGCGTGCGCACCAGCGCGCCATGCCGGCCCTCAGGCCGCAGCGCGGCGTCGACCTCGAAGAACACCTCCGACGCCAGCCGCATGGTCTCCCCCGCCACCCGGGTCTCCAGCGCGTCGGCCGTCTCACCGACGAAGATCACGTCGATGTCACTGACGTAATTCAGTTCGCGTGCACCGCATTTGCCCATTGCGATGACCGCAAGCCGCGGCCGCCCTCCTTGTTCGCACACGCGCGTCATCGCCACCTCGAGCGCGCCGGTGAGCGCGGCGTCCGCGAGGTCGGAGAGGTGAGCGCCGATGGTCGCGAACGGCAGCACCGGTTCGTTTTCCGCCGTGGGCGCGACATCCAGCCCCGCGAGCACCATCAACCGGTTCCGGTACAGCATGCGCAGTGCAGAAAGCGTTGCATTGGAGGGTGTTTCGGCAACACAGTCGAGAAATTCGCGGCGCAGCTCATCGACCGTCGGCAGCGAGACGCTGCCCTGCAGTAGTTGCCAGGTCTGCGGATTGGCCACCAGGTGATCGCCCAGCGCGAGTGACGAGCCCAACAGCGCGAACAACCGGCCCCGCAGACAGCGGTCTTTGAGCAGCGCGGCGTTCAGCTCTTCGAAGCCCGCGCCGAGCGCGTCGGCCAGCCGCACCATCGTGCGCAGCGCGACGTCCGCGTCGGGTGCCCGCGACAACGACCACAGCAGCTCCACGTAATCGTCGGTGGTCCAGCCGAGCCGGGCAAGATCGGCGCTCGCACGTGCCTCGATCAACCCCAGACGGCCGGGGCTCGGCAGCCGCGGTCGTCGCGTCGCTGGTTTGGCCACGCCCTCGACCGTAACTGAAGGGCTAGAGCGACAGGTAGGTCTGCAGCTCGTAGGGGGTTACCTGGCGACGGTAGTTCTCCCATTCCGTCCGCTTGTTGCGCAGGAAGAAGTCAAACACATGCTCCCCCAACGCTTCCGCGACCAGTTCTGAGCTCTCCATCTCGGTCAACGCGAGTCCCAGGCTGCCCGGCAGCTCTTTGTAGCCCATCGCGCTGCGTTCCTCGGGTGTCAGGTTCCACACGTTGTCCTCGGCCTGCGGACCGAGCGCGTAGCCCTTCTCCACTCCGCGCAGGCCGGCGGCCAGCAGCACCGCGAACGTCAGGTACGGGTTGCATGCCGAGTCGGGGCTGCGCACCTCGATACGACGCGACGATATCTTGCGCGGCGAATACATCGGCACCCGCACCAGCGCGGACCGGTTGGCCGCGCCCCAGCACGCCGCCGTGGGTGCCTCGCCGCCGACCACCAGCCGCTTGTAGGAGTTCACCCACTGGTTCGTGATGGCGCTGATCTCGCCCGCGTGCTCGAGGATGCCTGCGATGAACGACTTGGCGACGTCGGAAAGTTGCAACATGTCGTCGGGGCTGTGGAACGCGTTGACGTCGCCCTCGAACAGGCTCATGTGGGTGTGCATCGCCGAGCCGGGATATTCGCTGAACGGCTTCGGCATGAACGACGCCCGCACGCCCTCGCCGAGAGCGACCTCCTTGACCAGGTAGCGGAACGTCATCACGTTGTCGGCCATCGACAGCGCGTCGGCATAGCGCAGGTCGATCTCCTGCTGCCCCGGCGCGCCTTCGTGGTGGCTGAATTCAACCGAGATGCCCATCGACTCGAGCGCGTCGATGACGTGACGCCGAAAGTTCGGCGCGGCCTCGTGCACGGCCTGGTCGAAGTAGCCGTCGTTGTCGGCCGGGATCGGCGGCGAACCGTCCTCCATCGTGGTTTTCAGCAAGAAGAATTCGATCTCGGGGTGCACGTAGCAGGAGAACCCGAGATCGCTGGCCTTGGCCAACTGCCGACGCAGCACATGTCGCGAGTCCGCCCAGGACGGCGAACCGTCGGGCATGGTGATGTCACAGAACATCCGCGCCGAGTGGTGCTGGCCGCCACTCGTGGTCCAGGGCAGGACCTGGAACGTCGACGGGTCCGGGCGCGCCACGCAGTCGGACTCCGATACCCGCGCGAACCCTTCGATCGCCGACCCGTCGAAGCCGATGCCTTCCTCGAAGGCGCCTTCCAGCTCTGCCGGCGCGATCGCCACCGACTTCAGGAAGCCGAGGACGTCAGTGAACCACAGCCGCACGAACCGGATGTCCCGTTCCTCCAGCGTGCGGAGCACGAATTCCTTCTGACGGTCCATGACGGAAGCGTAAGCACCGGCTGTTAATTCTGTGTTACATGGGAGCTAGCAATGCAGGTCGCCGGGCCGAGTCAGGTTGACGAAGTAATTGACGATCGCCGTGTCCACACACTGGACACCCTTGAACACCACGGTGTGCTGAGTCCCCTCGAACGAGATCAGCGACGCGTCCAGCTGACGGGCCAGGTCGATCCCGGCCTGATACGGCGTCGCGGGATCGTGCGTGGTGGACACGACGACCACCTTGTTCGGGCCGGGCGAGGTGGCCGCGTAGGCCGTCGTCGTCGGTGGCACCGGCCAGAACGCGCAGACGTCGCGCGGGGCGAACCCGGTGAACTCGCCGTAGCTCATAAACGGCGCCACCTCCCGGATCCGCTTATCGGCCTCCACCCACGGTGCCGAATCGGTAGGCGTCACGTAGTCGACGCAGCGGACCGCGGTGAACGCGTCCTGCAGGTTGGTGTAATGGCCTGTCTTGTCGCGGCCCTGGTATTCGTCGGCCAGCAGTAGCAGCTCCTCGGCCGGTGTGGCGTGCGCTAAGGCATTCAGGCCGTTGGCGAGAAACTCCCAATAGCGCGGCGTGTACAGCGAGTTGGCCGTGCCGGTGATCGCGTCCTGGTAGGACAGCCCACGCGGGTCCTGCGTCGGCCCCGGCTTGGCCACGAGCGGATCCACCAACGCGTGATAGCGGTCGTTGGCCTTGGACGGATCCGCACCCAGGGCGCAATCGGCGACCGTCGCGCACTGCTTGGCGAAATCGGTGAACGCCTGCTGGAAGCTCGCCATCTGGCGCACGTTCTTCTCGACGGCGTCGAGCTGGGGATCGACCGCGCCGTCGAGCACCATTGCCCGGATGTTCTGCGGGAAGGCCTGCGCGTATGCGGTCCCGAGTTCCGTGCCGTACGAGTACCCGAGGTAGTTGATTTGCGGATCACCCAGTGCCTGGCGGACGACGTCCATGTCGCGCGCGACATTGACGGTGCCGACGTTGGCCAGGAATTCGGGTCCGACCTTGTTCAGGCATTCCGCGGCATATTGGCGATAGATGTCCTCGATGTGGGCCACCCCGGCGGGACTGTAGTCGACCAACGGATCTCGCCGGAACGCGTCGAATTCGGCATCGGTGCGGCACCGCACCTCGGGCGTGGAATGGCCGACACCGCGCGGGTCAAAGCCCACAAGGTCGAAGTGCCGCGTTATGTCGTTGTCCGCGAAAGAGGCAGCCATTCCGGCCACGACGTCGACCGCCGACTGGCCCGGTCCACCGGGGTTGATCATCAGCGAACCGATGCGCTGTCCGGTGGCCGGGACTTTGATGACGGCAAGTTGAGCCTGCGCACCGTCCGGCTTGCTGTAGTCGACGGGTACTGTCACGGTGGCGCAGCGCGCGACGGGAATGTCGCTGGTGTTGCCGAGCCACTGCTCGCAGCTCCCCCAATCCGCTTGCCGGACAGTCGACTCCGTGTTCCCAGCGTCGGGTGCGGCCCTTGCCGTCGGCAGGACAATTAGGAATGTCGCGGCGAAAATGAGCGACGTCAAGCCCAGTGGTGTCCGCCGCAACATGGCGATCATGTTCGCACGCCCCCCGTTGTTCCCGCCCTGTCAGTTCCCATCGTGGTAGCGAAACGTTACCTAGCTGGCATGGATTTCAGCGCGACGGGGTCAACACCTCGCGTCAGCCGGCGGCAGAGTCACCTCGATGAGGTACGCGACCACGATGTCGTCGACGCAGGTGTCGCCGGTGAAGGCGGCGGTATGTTGAGTGCCCTCGACCGTGAGCAGCCTGGCCTTCAACTGCTCGGCCAGGTGGACGCCGTCCGTGTACGGGGTGGCCGGATCGTCGGTCGTGGAGATGACGAGAATCGGTGGGCCACCCGAAGCGGAAGCCCGGTGTGGTCGTCCGGTAGCCGGCACCGGCCAGAACGCGCACACTCCCCGTGGGGCGTCGCCGGTGAATGTGCCGTAGCTGTCCCACGGTGAGATGTCCCGCCGCTGCTTGTCGGAGGCCACCCACGGCGGCGGGTCCGTTGGGAACGGGTTGTCGACACACGTGATCGCGTTGAACGCATCGGAGGAGTTGTCGTATCGGCCGTCGGCATCGCGGCCCCAATATGAATCGGCGAGGTCCAGCAGGTCACTTGCGTCGGCGCCCTTGCGCAGAGCGGTCAATCCGGAGGTGACCTTATCCCACAGGCCGGGCGAGTACAGGGAGGAGGTCACCGCGGTGATCGCATCCTGGTAGCTCAGTCCACGGGGATCGTCGGTAGCCGCGGGCTTTTCCACCAGCGGATTAACGAGGGAATGGAACACATCGACGGCCTTGGCCGGGTCGGTACCCAGCGGGCAATCAGGCGATTTCGCGCAGTCGGCGGCAAAGTCGTTGAACGCCTTCTGGAATCCCTGGGCTTGACGAATAACGCTGTCCATCGGAGCGACACTCGGATCGACCGCGCCGTCGAGGACCAGGGCGCGCACACGCTGCGGGTAGGCCTCCGCGTATTGAGTACCCAACTCCGTTCCGTACGAAAAGCCCACGTATGTCAGCTTGTCGTCGCCAAGGGCCGCCCGAATTGCCTCCGTGTCTTTGACAGCAGAGGCGGTGCCGACGTTCTCCAGGAACTGCTTGCCCGCCCTGTCAGCGCACCGTTGCACGAATCCCTTCGTGATTCCCTCGATGTGGGCCACACCTGCCGGGCTGTAGTCGACCTGAGGGTCGGCACGCTCCCGATCGTTCTCGGCGTCGGAGTTACACCACACCGCCGGCCGCGACCGTCCCACGCCACGCGGGTCGAATCCGACGATGTCGAAACGTTCGTGCAACTGCGACGGAAGGTCGCTGAGAATTCCGGCTGCGAACTGCACCCCCGACCCGCCCGGTCCGCCGGGATTCAACAGCAGCGACCCGATCTTGGCGCCGGTGGCGCGGAAGCGGATCAATGCAATTGTGGCAACGCCGCTTTCAGGCTTACTGTAATCGATTGGGACGGCCAGCTGACCGCACTCCGCGCCAGCCGGCATGGAATCGGTAGGCAGCGGCGCGGGATCACATGATCCCCATTCGATCGGCGCACCGAGCGCCGGATGGGCCATTTCACCCTTACCTCCGGCGAGCGTGGTGCACGACGCAAGCACAAGGGCCGCAACGGCGCCCATCGCTACGCGGGAACCCACACGCGCCCAGGACACGGTGACTAGCACCTGGCGCCGGGCGGCGGCAGCGTCAAGTCGATCAAGTAGTGGGTGACGATGTCGTCGACGCAGGAATGGCCCTCCAACGCCACCGTGTGCTGAGTGCCGTTGTACGTCAGCAGCGCTCCGTGCAGCTGATCGGACAACTGAACGCCCGCCTGATATGGGGTGGCCGGGTCTCCCGTCGTCGAGATCACAAGCACCGGAGGCAGATCCTTCACGGCGATGGGATGCGGCTGGCTCGTGGGTGGCACCGGCCAGAATGCGCAGGTGCCCAGCGGCGCGTCACCGGTGAATTGGCCGTAGCTCATGAAAGGCGCCACCTCGCGCAGCTGGCGGTCCTGTTCGATCACCTTGGCGCGGTCAGTGATCGGCGGGCGGTCGACGCAATTCACCGCCGACCGAACATCCGTGGAGTTGCTGTAGTGGCCTTTGGCGTCGCGTTCCATGTACTGGTCGGCAAGCCCGAGCATCTTGTCGCCGTGGCCGTTCACCAGTTCCGTCAGGGCGGCGGTCAGATTCGGCCACAGCGTTGGCGAGTACAGCGGCAGGATGGTGCCGACGATCGCGTCGGGATAGGACAATCCGCGCGGGTCCGCCGTCGGCGCCGGCTTGTCCACCAGCGGGTCGACCAGACTGTGGTAGACATCCACCGCTTTGGCGGGATCGTCGCCCAATGGACAGTTCGACGATTTCGCGCAGTCCGCGGCGTAGTCGTTGAACGCCTTTTGAAAGGCTTCGGCTTGGCGGATGTCGGCCTCGAACGGATCGGCATTGGGGTCTATCGCGCCGTCGAGCACCATCGCGCGCACGTTCTGCGGATACGCCTCAGCGTACGTGGAGCCGATGCGGGTTCCGTAGGAGTAACCGAGGTAGGTCAGCTTTTGATCACCGAGCGCGGCCCGCAGCATGTCAAGGTCTTTGGCGACAGTGGCGGTGCCGACGTTGGCCAGGAACTCTTTGCCCATCTTGTCGATGCAGCGCTGCACGAAATCTTTGGTGGTCTGTTCGATGTGTGCAACGCCTGCCGGGCTGTAGTCGACCTGCGGATCGGCGCGCTGCTTGTCGTTGTCGGCGTCGGAGTTACACCACACCTCCGGCTTGGACAATCCAACCCCGCGCGGATCGAAGCCGACCAGATCGAAACGTTCCTTAAGCTGCGGCGGCAGGTTCTGGGACATCGACGCGGCTGCATTGATTCCGGATTCGCCCGGGCCCCCGGGGTTGATCACCAGCGAGCCGATCTTCGCGCCGGTAGCAGGGAACTTGATGACGGCAACGGATGCGGTTCCGGCGTCGGGCTTGGAGTAGTCGACCGGTACGCCGAGCTTGCCGCACTGCGCATTGGCCAGAATCGAATTCGCCTTGGGCGAGGCTCCCACGCAGTGGTCCCACGCGATCGGCGCCCCAACTTTCGGTATCGCGAGCTTGGGAGCGCCGTCGACGAGCCGGGTGCAGCTGACGACAGCGACGGCTATCGCCGCGACAGCGGCCAGGCGGCGAGTTCGGTTCATGGCTCCACATGCTGCCATGACGCCGCGAGCAGTTCGGACAGGCCGACCGAGAAGGCGTCGGCCAAGTCCCACAAGTCGGGTAGCAACTCGGGGCACGAGATGATTCCGATGTCGAGTTTGCCGTTCAGCGACATCACGGTGATATTCAGACCCGAGCCGTGGAAGATGGGCCCGAGCGGGTACATCGCCTTGACCTCGGCGCCGAGGAAATACAACGGCACCTGTGGTCCAGGCACGTTGGACATTACGAGGTTGTGCACGGGTCGGCTCTCGGTCAGCCGGCTGCTCGAGTACGCGCGCATCGCTATACCGAACACCGCCGGCGCCGCGAATTGGGACCAATCCTGCAGTAGCGTTGCCGCGATCGCCGAACTGTGTTCTTTGGCAGTCGAATTCGCCTTGGCGATGGCTCTGAGCCGCTCTGCGGGATCGGCGATGTGTGTCTCCAGCCGCGAGAACATGCCCGACACCTGGTTTCGGCCCGGCCGATCCGATTTCTCGCGCACCGAGACCGGCACCATCGCGACCAAGGGCTCCTCCGGCAGGTCGCCGCGGTCGAGGAGGTACTGCCGAAGAACGCCGGCGCACAGCGCCATCACGACGTCGTTGAGCTTGACGTCGAACCGGTTCTTCACCGTTTTGATTTCCTCGAGGTCGAGCTCCGCATAGGCGACGTTGCGATGGCCGGTGACCTTCGCGTTGAACGCGGTCTGCGGCGCGCGGAACGGCGCCGTCATCGCCTGGCCGCTGACGCCGCGCCGGACGGTTTCGACCACGCTGGCCAGGGTGAGCGGCAGCACCTTTGCCAGGTGCAACGGCCGGGTCGCGAACCGGACCAACCCGCTCGCCGCGAGTTCGAGCTGATTGACACCGCCGGGACCCTTGACGGGTTCGGGCAGCGGCGCGTCGGGCTCAGTGCTGCACAGCACCGACATCAGGTTGGCGCCGCTGACACCGTCGACGCCGGCGTGGTGCACCTTGGTCATGACCGCGAGCCGCCCGCCCTGGGCCGCGTCGGTTCCGTCGATGCCCTCTATCACCCAGGTCTCCCACAGCGGCCGGCCGCGATCCAGCGGCAGCGCGGCGATGTGGCCGCAGATCTCGGCCAACTCGCGGCGCCCGCCGGGGGCGGGCAGGCCGATGCGGTGCAGGTGCCGGTCAACGTCGAAATCGTCGTCCTCGACCCACACCGGATGGTCGAGATTGAACGGGCTGTCGGCCAGCTTCTCGCGGAATATCGGCATGGCCTTGATCCGCAATGCCAGGTCGTCCTTCAGCCGGTCGAAGCTATAGCCACCCGACATCGTCGCGGTGTCCAGCTCCAAAATCGAGCAGACATGCAGCGGCTGGGTTGCCGTTTCGAGGTACAGGAAGCTGGCGTCCAGTCCGCTGAGCCGTTGCATGCCGCCGATGGTAGAGGTGCGCCCTGAACGTATTGTGAGGAACTCCACTCCACCTCGCGTTCACCTTGAGACCCCGAGATGGCAGACTGAACCCGTCAGACGAACCCGGGGACCCGGCTTGGGCCACGAGGATCGACCCGACCAACGTTATGAAGGACAACGATGTCTGAGCAGACGGTTTACGGTGCTGCCGACACACCGCGCACCAAGATCCGCACACGTCACCTACAGAAAATGAAGGCCGAGGGCCACAAGTGGGCGATGCTCACGGCCTACGACTACTCGACGGCGCGCGTCTTCGATGACGCCGGCATCCCGGTGCTGCTTGTCGGTGACTCGGCGGCCAACGTCGTCTACGGCTACGACACGACCGTGCCGATCTCGATCGACGAGCTGATCCCACTGGTGCGCGGCGTGGTCCGCGGCGCGCCGCACGCGCTCGTGGTGGCAGATATGCCGTTCGGCAGCTACGAGGCAAGCCCGCAGCAGGCGTTGGCCAGTGCGACCCGCTTCATGAAGGAGGCGGGCGCGCACGCGGTCAAGCTGGAGGGCGGCGAGCGGGTGACTGACCAGATCGCGACACTCTCGGCGACCGGCATCCCAGTGATGGCGCACATCGGCTTCACTCCGCAGAGCGTGAACACACTGGGCGGTTTCCGCGTGCAGGGCCGCGGCGATGCCGCCGAACAGACCATCGCCGACGCCATCGCGGTCGCGGAGGCGGGTGCATTCTCGGTCGTGATGGAGATGGTGCCTGCGGAGCTGGCCACCCAGATCACCGGCAAGCTGACGATCCCGACGATCGGGATCGGCGCAGGCCCGAACTGTGACGCGCAGGTGCTGGTCTGGCAGGACATGGCCGGGATGACCGGCGGCAAGACCGCGCGTTTCGTCAAGCGCTTCGCGAATGTCGGGGCCGAATTGTCTCGTGCGGCACAGCAATACGCGGAGGAAGTGGCAAGCGGGGCGTTCCCGGCCGAGGAGCACAGCTTCTAGCTTCCGCCTCGATATGGCACGCTGTGCGTGATGGCCCCCTCCGAAGGCGCCTCCAAGCATCTGGAGGTTGAGCGCAAGTTCGACGTCGTCCAGTCGACGGTGTCGCCGTCGTTCGACGGTCTCGCGACGGTGGCGCGCGTCGAGCGCACGCCGTCGCAGGCGCTCGACGCCGTGTATTTCGACACCCCCGGTCGCGATCTCGCGGCGCACCGCATCACGTTGCGCCGACGCACGGGCGGGTCCGACGCAGGGTGGCACCTCAAGCTGCCTGCGGGACCGGACGCCCGCACGGAGATACGCGCGCAGCTCGGCGACGACGATGTTCACGTCCCGAGCGAACTGCGTGACGTGGTGTTGGCGATCGTGCGCGACCGCCCTCTGGAGCCGGTCGCCCGGATTACGACGAGCCGTACCGTGGATCATCTGTACAGCGCCGACGGCGCGGCGCTGGCAGAGTTCGCGGACGACCAGGTGACCGCGTGGGCTGATGGCGACGACACCGGGCAGCACTGGCGGGAGTGGGAACTCGAACTGTCGGAGGACGCCCTGGCCACCGGCGTCGCGGATGAGGACCTGCTGGACAGGCTGACCAACCGGTTGCTGGACGCGGGCGCGCAGCGTGCGGGCCATGGCTCGAAATTGGCACGGGTGCTGGACAATTCGACGGATGCGGACGCCGCACCCACGCTCGACGATCCGGTGCACCGCGCGGTGGCCGAGGAGATCGACAACCTGCTGACGTGGGATCGCGCTGTCCGGGCGGATGTCTACGACTCCGTGCACCAGATGCGGGTGACCACGCGGAAGATCCGCAGCCTGCTGCAGGCGTCGGAGTCGAGGTTCGGGTTGTCCGACGACGCATGGATTCTCGACGAACTGCGGCAGCTGGCCAGTGTGTTGGGCATCGCCCGTGACGCCGAGGTGCTCGCAGAGAGATATGAAGCGGCGCTCGATGAGCTGCCCGAGGAGTTGGTTCGCGGCCCGGTGCGCGAGCGGCTGATCGAGGGCGCCCGCCACCGGTACCGCTCGGGTTGGCGAAAGTCGTTGGTCGCCATGCGTTCCCAACGCTACTTCCGACTGCTGGATGCTCTGGAAGCTTTGGTCGCCGCCGAATCACCCGGGCCCGGGGAAGGCGAGGAGCCGTTGCTCGATGCGACGATCGAGGCGGGATACAGGCGAGTGCGCAAACAGGCGAAGCGCGCCGACAAGGCCGAGGTCGAACAGCGCGATGAGGCCCTGCACCGGATCCGTAAGAGCGCTAAGCGATTGCGCTACACCGCCGCCGCGACCGGCGCGAAACGGGTGTCGGACGCCGCGAAGGACATCCAGACGCTACTCGGCGATCACCAGGACAGCGTGGTCAGCCGCGCGCATCTGGGCCAGCAGGCCGACGCCGCGCATGCCGCGGGCGAGGACACCTTCACGTACGGGCTGCTCTATGACCGCGAGGCCCAGCTCGCGCGTCGCTGCCGCGAACGGCTCGCACCGGCGCTCAAGGCCCTGCGCAAAGCCGTGCGACGAGAGCTGTAGGCGGACGAGCTGGCCTGTAAGCCGGATTCTGTTCCCGCGCCGCAGCGGTTAGCCACGGCGGCGCGGCGGCGACCATCCATCTGGACACACCGTTGCCGGGTGCCTCAAGCGGCCTACCCGCGTGCTCGGGCGAGCAACCCTCGAACGCACGCGCAGCCGCACCAGGTGCGGCCTCTTGGCCTTGCTTCGGGTGGGGTTTACCTAGCCATTCCGGTCGCCCGGAATGCTGGTGCGCTCTTACCGCACCGTTTCACCCTTACCACCGGAGGTGGCGGTCTGTTTTCTGTGGCACTATCCCGCGAGTCACCTCGGATTGCCGTTAGCAATCACCCCGCTCTGTAAAGTCCGGACTTTCCTCGAGCCGTATCGCTACGGCCCGCGGTCGCCCGGCCAACTCGTCCGCTCTATAAAGGTAATACTGAGGGCATGCCGCAGGTACCGCCAGCCCGTTACCTGCTCCGAGCGAAGGACCTGGTCGACTCCCGCTACGCCGAGGAGATCACTGTCGACGACCTGGCGGCGGCGGCCGGCCTGTCCCGGGCACACTTCAGCCGGATGTTCACCAGGACGTTCGGTGAGTCGCCACGGACCTATCTGCAGACCCGTCGCCTGGAACGGGCGGCGGCGCTGCTCCGGTATACCGACAGGTCGGTGGCTGACATCTGCGCGATGGTCGGGTTGGCCAGCGTCGGCTCGTTCACGACCAGCTTCGCCCGGGTGTACGGCATGACGCCGGCGGCGTACCGCGCGAGCATGCCGCCGGCGGTCACCTATGCGCGGGTGCCGAGCTGCATCCTGGCGCGGGACACCCGGCCGCCGGCCGACAGCAGGGTCAAGACAGCACACAGGGAGAAGACGGCCGGCGACGTGCGCCCGTAGCGTCGGGCGCATGATCAAAATCTCCAGCGCCCAGCTTTGGGTACACGACCAGGAAGTTGCACTGAAGTACTGGACCGAGAAGGTCGGCATGGAAGTCCGCGAGGACGTGTCGCTGCCGGAACTCGGCGATTTCCGCTGGCTGACCGTCGGTCCGCCGGGACAGGACGAGGTGTCCATCGTCCTGATGGCGGTACCGGGCCCGCCGGTCATGGACGAGACCACGAAATCGGAAGTGCTCAACATCGTTGCCAAGGGCTTCGCAGGCACCGTGTTCCTGACGACCGAGGACTGCCAGGCCACCTACGACAAGCTGAAGGCCCGCGGCGTCGAGTTCACCGAAGAGCCGCACCAGATGCCATACGGCATCGACTCTGGCTTCCGTGATCCGTCGGGCAACAGCGTGCGTCTCACCCAGCTGATCGACATCACGACCGCGCGCTAGAGGGGCTGGCCGGGGTCATTGGGGCAGCTTAGCGGCGAGGACCTCGGCAGGCAGGATCTCTGGTAGCTCGTCCAGGAGCCGTTCTGCATTGGACAGCAGGCCCGAGGCGATCGCGCCCTCCAGGTGCTCCTGGCGTTCACTCTCGGATGGTTGGCGAGCCGGACGGCGTCGGTGAGGAAGGTGCTGACCTCATCCACCTGATCTGGCTTGGCCACCAGCTTGACGACAAGGGCCACGGTGGGTGGAAGCGTGCCGGTGCTTATGGGTGCTCCTCGGGGGTTGGCGTCGCCAACGATTGTGGGTGTTTTTGAGGTCGTCTACAAGCCATCGTTGCCGATTGAGGCGTTGTTCGCCGACGCGCCGCTCGGCGGCATCAAGCCGCGGTGCTCCCCCGGCGATCTCAGGCGAGCGCGGCTGCCAGCGCCTGAGTGTCGGGCAAGATGCGCTCTTCGACGACCTGGCCCGTGCCGTTGCGCGTCGCGGCGTAGCGAGTCGCAATGCGAGTCGACCACGGGCCGCCCTCGATGATCATGTCCTCCACCTCGAAGCGGCTTCGGCACCGTGAAGGGCTGCCGCCAACTGGTGGTCGCCGAGGTAGACGAAGTGGACGTCATCGGCGAGTGGGATCTCGTCGATGCGCTGATCGGACAGCTTCGCCCACACGGACAGCGACTGCCTGCGCACAAACCAGCGATAGATCATAGGGAGGCAGGGATCCAAACTGCATCCGGACCACCCCCCACGCCTCGCTAATCTCGGCCCTCGCCGAGAAGGCCGAGAAGCTGTCTCAGACTCGTCGGAAAGCCGCTAAGTTGAACGCGGGCAACCCGATTGAGTTCGAGGTCAGCGTGCCCCGTAGGGGCGTCCACAGGGTTATCACTGAACGTCGTTTCCCTGATGGATTGACCGATCATCATCAGCGCCTTGATATGCGCGATCCGTAGCACTTCCGCTCTCGTGGGTGGAGTGTCGGTGTCTTGTTCGATTTTGTGCAGGCTTTCGAACACTTCGTCATAGAGGGCCACAGCGCAAATTCTATGAAACGCAAAAAGCCCGCCCGCCGCGTCAAGCTCGTGGGGGTGTGTCTCACACGAACTCCGTGCCATCGGGCAATTGTGTGCCGGCCCAGCCGCGCCACCGGTGCCCGCACTGCTGGATGGTTCTCGGGTCAGCCTCATCATCCTTCCAGAGACCCGACTTTTGTCAGGCTAGTGCGCACGTAGGGCGTCGATCTTGGCGAAGACTTCGGCGAGGTCGGCTGGCGGAGGTTCGGCGGCGGTCAGGGTGTGGCTGCCGACCACGTCAACAACCACGTCGGCACCGGTGAGAGCGTCGGCGAGGCCTTCCCCGGTAACTGTGTTGAGGCCAACGACCGGATCATCGGCGGTCGGGTGATGCGCACCGCGTTTGAGCGGCAGCGCTGACCTCAGCGTCGGGATTCAGCAATGCCGCGCACAGCTCGTTGATCTGCGCATCGCTGAGCCGCACGTTACGGGCCGACAGTTCGACCCATCGCTCGGTGGAATCGTCCGGCAGCTGTCGCCCGCAGACCCTCAGGCGAACGTCACCGATGCGCCGTTCGACGCTGACGAACACACGGGTTTTGTTCCACAAGGCATACTCGCGGGCGAACAGCAACAGCGTGGATGGCTCGTCACCCAATGCCTCCCAGCTCTCCAGCTCGCCGACCTGCTCCGGTATGAGCTGGTCGGCAATATCGCGCCAGGTTGTGGTGGTCATGGTGGAAGGGTACGCCGACTAAAATGGCACGTACAGAGCAACTTTCGCGTCTCACGCTCAGCGTGGCAGTCAGTCCGACGCAACTCGCGAGAGCAGCGGTCAGGCAGCGCATCAAGGATCGGACCGGCCTGTAGTGGGCAGCAACGAAATCGGGCCACCGCCATTAGCAATCCAGATCAGAAGGGTGGTGGTTCGTAGGTGGCGGCGAGCCAGGCCTCGTATTGTCGCCGGTCTTCGGCGATGCGCGCCTCGTTGATGGCCCGTTCGGCGGTGACGCGGTCCTGGTGGTCCTGGTAGCGGGTGCGTTTGCGTCGAGGCATCATCACACCGCGGTACTGGCCCGGTTCGGTGGTGAGTTTGCGGATCGCGGCTTCGCCTGTGGGAGTGGCCAATATCGGGAAGAACAGGGCCCCGCCGGGTTTGGTGGAGTAGGTGCGTCCGGTGGGGGCCGTCCAGACCACGGTGCCATCGGGCAGCTGTGTGTCGGCCCAGCCGCCGCTACCGGTGTAGAACGTTTTCAGTAAGTGATGTTACCGATTACGCAAACAACACTCTAAGTGTGTCGCCCCGGGCGGTATTTGTCGGCGTGTGTCTTGTTGCGCCTAATTCTGAGATACAGGTTGTGGCCCGGCGCCGAACGATTCTTAACGATGCCTCAGTCGGTGGTGTGGACGATCAGCACGTCGGTCTTGGCCCTGCGCGAGATGTTGCCGGGCACCGAGCCAAGCCACTTGTCGCTGCGCGCGCCCAGTCCCACATTGCCAACCACCAACAGATCGGCCTCAACCTCCTTGGCGAGGCGGAAAAGCGCGTGTACCGGATCACCCGGAATCGGTCGCGTCTCGATATTCTTCGCCCCAGCCGCCCTGGCCCGGTCGCGGGCCTCCTGGAGGATCGCATATACGGGGGCCCTCCCGTGCATCTTGTAGTCCCCCTCGCCCCCGAGGGTGACCTCGGCGCGGCCATCAATCACACGATCCGGCCGGGCTGGTCTTCCCCAGCCTCCCTTGTCCACTTCAGGCAAGTGCGCCATCGCGATGATCAACCTCGCATTATTTTCCGCGGCGAACGCGGCTGCGTGCTCCACCGCACGCAACGACGTGTCCGAGCCATCGGTGCCCACCACCAGGGTCTGATAGGCGCTCATTTCCCTCCCAGTGTAAAGCCCGACGGCGGCTCAACCTCCCAGACGAAGACGAATCGGTCATAGCCCCGAGCCCGCGCGGCCTCCACAGTCTTGTGCCCCAGTCGCCGCCATGTTCTCAGTAAGCGTTGCAACCTGGGCGTTTTTGCTTCCCGCAAACTTGCGCAGGTCGGGGCTGAAAGACTCCTCTGCCTATTTCTTTCGCGGTTTTGACCGGTGGGCGGTTGCCGGTGCCGTCTGGCAGCTGCTTGTCTTTCAAACCCAGAAAGTTTTCAGCAGACGATGACACCGGCACAGCAGCTTCAGATTCGACGGATGAGTCGGCCCGCCAACCTGATAGGGCACGGTGTGGTCGATGTCGCAGAACTCGGCGGGCTGCTCGCAGCCCGGGAACCGGCACGTCAGATCGCGGCACCGAACAAACTCGGCCAACGCCGCCGACGGGCGATAACCAGACTCCGGCCCTGTGGCGGGGTCCGGGATGTTCAGCGGCTTCAGTTTCGCCGTGCCGGCCAGCTCCCGCACCGCGCTCACCGGCAACGGCCCGAACCCGCGAACATAGCCGGGCATAGCACCGGTGCCCGTCACGGTGGGCTGCTCGGCCAACACATGCACGACAATGCTGCTGCCCGTCGGCCGTTGGGCGGCCGCGCACGCCGGCGACTCGCATTCGCAGCGCAACCCGCTCAGCCCGGCCGCCAACGCCCCCAACGCATCCGCGCGCCGCTGACTGCGGCTGCGCGGATCACCGCGACACACACCATCGGCCAACGCATCAAGCCGCTGATCCAGCGCGGCGCCGTCGGTCGCGCGCAACTGTGCACACATGCTGACCAATCCGGCTGCGGCCGGAAACCACTCGACGTAGCGGTCCTCGGGCTGCGGGTTGGGCACCCGCCGACCGGCCGGATCAACCCGCTCCACCCACCAACCGACGCGCTGTTCAAGCTTGGGCCCCGACAACCGCATCCACCTCGGCGCCCACTTAGCCAACACCACATCCAGCCCGGCCATCACCGCCGGTTCCTTGATCAGACCCACACCGTTCACCAGCGCGATCACCATCCGCATATCGATGACCCCGGTCTTAAACACCCCCATCACCCGCGGCAGCTTCTCACGCAAATCGATGGCATAACCCAACTGCCCCCGCGCACGCCCCCGACTGACATGCAACTCCGCCGAAATCTCGGCGACCACGCTCTCATGCCCATCAATCGCCCAGTCGATGCGCTCCACATCGTCCTCAGGGGCCCGCCGCGCATACAGCTCACCCATCGCCTCCAACCGCCGCGCACACGCCGCGTTCTCCGCACGCGACGCCACCCCCATCGACGCCACCACTGCGCCGTCATCGAGCGACTCGAACATACGTTCGATGATAGCCGGGGCCACCGACAAGTTCGTTACGACATTGGCAGGGACTAGTAGCCGCGCTCGGACAGATAAGCCTCGGTGGGCGCGCCGACGTTGTCGAAGGAGCCGGGGCTGGAGTCGCTGGAGGGAACCGTGTCACTGATGCTGCCCTGCGGTACCTCAAGGCTCGCCGCGGTGTTGTCCGGCGGAACACAGGTACCGTCCATCGCTACTTCACCGTTCGAGCACATCAGGTCCGATGGCTCGGCGATGGCAGTCGGTGCACAGATCATGGCAAATACGGCAGATGCCGAGCCCGCTGCCGCCGCCAACAGTCGGGCAGTTCGCGATCTTGGTACGCGCATCACTCAAAACTAGCAGGTGGCGCGTCTTTTGGAGCCATTACACCGACGGCGGCTTCACAAAAATGTCGTTGAGGGTGACGGAGCGGAGTTTGCGGTCCCGGATCACGTCGACGAAGTGGCCGTAGGCGTGCGTCACGGGCGGGTGGTTCAGATGGCCGATCACGACGGTCTGCGGGGTAAAGAACCGGTCGGCCGCCTTCACGATGGAGTCCACGCTGACGAGCTCGTAATCGCCCAGGTCCCCGGACCACAGCGTGGTCACCGTGTAGCCCAGCCCGGCGGCGATCGCATCGACAGTCGAGTTGTGGGCGCCGTACGGCGGCCGCAGGTATGGCCTCGCGTCGGTGCCGTATGTCTGTTTCAGGAAATTGTCATTGCGGCTAATTTCATCCATCGCCTGTTTGACCGACAACGTCGTCAGATCGGGATGCGAGAACGTGTGGTTGCCCAATTGGATCTGCCCTGATTGCACCAATGGGCGGAGCAAGTCCCTATTGTCCATCCACGAGTGGTTACGACCGTTCACGAAATAGGTGAAGCGAAGACCGGTGTCCTTCGCGAATTGGGTGTACATACGCACCACGTCGGTGTCGATGCCGTCGTCTAGCGTCAATGCCAGTGAGTCACCGTCGCCCGGCAGACTCCACAAAGTTCCCCTGCCAGGCAAGGCGATTCGTGCTTCCGGCGCCGGCGGCGGCAACAGGCCGGGCAGCCGAAAAGCCGGCGGCGGGGGCTCCTTGGCCGCGGCGAGCACGGGTGGCGCCGTGTCTACCTGCCAGCGGGCCAGGCCGACGCCAGAAACGATGGCGACGGCAAGGCCGGCCATGAATTTGCGCCGATTCAGGTCTGACACCTGATCTCCGTCAGCAATAACGCGGCGACATGTTTCACAGGCGCGAACCGTACCAGCAGCTATGCCGAAATCCCGGTTCACACGCGGGAATCGCGACGTTTCGATTTCGTCACGCATTCCTGTGAGAACGTGGTTGCGTGCATGACGACATCGACCTGACGGACCTGGACCGGTTCGCCGCCGGCTTTCCCCATCACGTGTTCGACGAACTGCGGCGGGAGACGCCGGTGTGGTTTCACCCGCCGACCGCGCACACCCCCGGCGGCGAAGGGTTCTGGGTGCTGAGCCGCTACGCCGACATCGTCAACGCCGCCGCGGATGCGGCCACCTACTCCTCGGAGACCGGCGGCGACCGAGAAGCCGGAGGCACGACGCTCGAGGACATGGCGCGGGAATGGGCGATCGGGGTCCTGCTGAACATGATGGACGACCCGCGGCACGGGAAGTTCCGGCGGTTGTTGACGCCGACTGTGGCGCCGAGAGCGTTGGCCGCGATCGAAGAGGACCTTCGAGGGCGAGCGACTCGGGTCGTGGACGCGGCACTGGCCAAGGCGGACTGCGACTTTCTCGTCGACGTGGCCGCCGAGTTGCCGCTACAAGCGGTCGCACAACTGGTCGGGGTGCCGCAGGAAGACCGTCACCAACTGCTGAACTGGGCCAACGTCACACTCGATTACGAGGACCGCGAGGTGGGCGAGGCCACCGCGCACACGCAACAGGCGTCGGCGGAAATGTTCGCGTACGGAACGACGCTGCTTGAGTTGAAGCTCCGCGAACCCGCCGACGATCTCCTGTCGGTGGTCTCCCACGGGCTGATCGACGGTGAGCCGCTGACCGACATGGAGCAGCACATGTTCTTCAGCCTCATCATCGCCGCCGGCAGCGAAACCACCCGCAATTCCATCGCGGTCGGCATGCTCGCGCTCACCGAACGCCCCGACGCACTCGACGAGTTGCGCGACGAGCGGTCGCTGGTGCCCAATGCCGTGGAAGAAATTCTCCGCTGGGCCTCATCGACGCCGTACAACCGACGCACCGCGACGAGAGACGTCGAGATCGGCGGTCAGCAGATCATGGCGGGCGACAAAGTGACCCTGTGGTGGGCGTCGGCCAACCGCGACGAGTCGGTGTTCAGCGACCCGTACTCATTCGACATCGCCCGGAACCCGAACCCTCACTTGGCCTTCGGTCGCGGCACTCACTTCTGCCTCGGCGCGGCGCTGGCACGGATGGAGATACGCGTCGTGCTCGACGCTCTGCTCGACAAGGTCGGGCAGGTATCACTGACCGGACCGGTGGAGTACGTCCGAAGCAACAAGCATGCCGGGGTCCGTCACATGCCGGTGCATCTGGCGCCGCGCTAGTTACGGTTGTGGCAAGTAGGCCGTCTGGTTCACCAACCGGACCGACGCCTTGCCGTCCGGGTAGAACTCGGCGATCGACAGCGACGCCAAGTCCAGGTGCAGCCGGTAAAGGATGTTGGGCCCGGCGTCCAGCGCCAGTTGGAGCACCATCTTTATCGGTGTCACATGCGACACCACGAGCACTGTCGCGCCCGAGTACTCGCCGACGATTCGGTCGCGAGCGCGCCGCACCCGGTCGACAACGCTGGCGAAGCTTTCCCCGTTTGGCGGCGCGACGCTGATGTCGCGCAACCAATTTCGGTGAAGCTCCGGATCCCGTTCGGCGGCCTCGGCGAACGTCAAGCCTTCCCATGCACCGAAGTCTGTTTCGATCAGGTCGTCGTCGACGACGACATCCACGCCCAGCGCCTTGGCCGCCGCGGTGGCGGTGTCGTAGGCGCGCTGCAGCGGTGACGTGATCACCGCCGCGATGCCGCCCCGCCGGGCGATGTACTCAGCGGCAGCCTCGGCCTGACGACGGCCCAGGTCGGTCAGCGCCGGGTTCCCGCGGCCCGAGTACCGTCGCTGCACCGAAAGCTCTGTCTGGCCGTGGCGCAACAGCAGTAGCCGGGTCGGCGCTCCCTGGGCCCCCGTCCACCCCGGCGCCGCGGGCGCCACCTCGGCTGCTGCGGCGTCCATGGCCTCGTTGGCCAGACGGTCGGCGTGCGAATTCTGTTCCCGCGGTACCCATGTCAACGAGACGCGCTCGAAGCCCGCCGCGAGCCGTTGCGCCTCTCGATGCAGCTCGGCGAGGTCCGGATGTTTGACCTTCCAGCGGCCGGACACCTGCTCGACCACGAGTTTGGAGTCCAGCCGGGCCTCGACCTCGGTCGCGCCCAGCCTCGCCGCCTCGGCGAGACCGGCGATCAGCCCGCGATACTCGGCCACGTTATTGGTGGCCGTACCGATCGCCCCGTTCACCTCGGCCAGAACCGTCGAGTGATCCTCCGACCACACCACCGACCCGAATCCCGCCGGACCGGGGTTGCCGCGCGACCCGCCGTCGGCTTCGACAATCACCTTCATGTGACCCTCAACAGGATTGCGCGGCACTCCGGGCACCGCAGCACGTCGTCGGCGGCGGCCGCGGAGATGCGGGACAGCTCTCCCCTGTCCAGTTCGATCCGGCATGCCCCGCACCGCTTCCCCTGCAGCAGTCCCGCGCCGACACCGGCCGACGAGCGCTGACGTTCATAGAGCTCGGCGAGTTCGGAATCCAGTCCCGCCATCAGTTGCGTGCGCCGCTCGACGCGATCCTCGCTGGCGGTGTCGATTTCGGCCAGCGCCTCGTCTCGCCTCTGTTGGACGGAGGCGAGCTCAGCCTGCAGGCTGTCGATGGTGGTGAGCTCGCGGTTCTGGTTGATTTGCAACTCCTCCCGCTGTTCCATCACCTCCAGGAGCGAATCTTCCAGGCTGCTCTGGCGGCGCTGCAGTGTGCCCAGCTCGTGCTGTAAATCGCTCAGTTGCTTGGCGTCCGGTGTCCCCGACTGCAGCAGGGAGCGGTCGCGGTCCTCGCGCTGCCGCACTGCGTCGATTTCGGACTCGAACCGGGTCACCTGTGCTTGCAGGTCCTCCAGCGCCAGCTGCAAAGCGGCCACACGATCGTTGGCGGTCCGGTTTTCGGCCTGTACCTCGTCGTATCGCTGAAACTCGGGCAGATGCGCGCGCCGGTGCGCCATGCGCGACAGCTCGGCGTCGATCTCGACCACCTCGGCCAGCGAGCGTTGTTGATCCACAGCGGCTTTCATCACGTCACGTCCTCAATGTTCCACGGGTCGGTGCGGATGTCGGAGACTCGCACCGCCAGCGATGGACCGAACTGGTTGCGCAACACGTCGGCTGCCTGGGTACACCACGGGAATTCACTTGCCCAGTGCGCGACGTCGATCAGCGCGATGTCGGACGCGCGCTGGTGCTCGTCGGCGGGGTGGTGGCGGAGGTCGGCAGTGACGTATGCGTCGACGTCGGCGGCGGCGACCACGTCGAGCAGCGAATCACCCGCTCCCCCGCACACCGCGACGCGTGACACCTGCCCGTCGGGGTCACCCGCCGCGCGGACACCCCAAGAGGTGGCGGGTAGCGCACGGTGTACCCGAGAAGCGAACTCACGCAAAGGTTCCGGCGATGACAGCACCCCGAACCTGCCCAGACCCACGTCGCCGGGCAGCGGCGCCAGCGCAAACACGTCGAACGCGGGCTCCTCGTACGGATGCGCGCCGCGCAGCGCGGCGAGGATGGAAGCCCGGCAGCCCGCCGGCGCGATGACCTCGATGCGGTCCTCGACTACCCGTTCGACGGATCCGACGCTGCCGATGGCCGGTGCTGCGCCGTCGTGCGGCAGGAACTGACCGGTCCCCGTCGCGCTCCAACTGCACTGTGAATAGTCGCCGATCTGGCCGGCGCCCGCCCCGAACATCGCGGCCCGCACCGTGTCGGCGTTCTCCGGCGGCACGAACACCACCCACTTGTCGAGGGCAGGCCCGTCTGACAGCGGGGACAGCACCCCGTCCACTTCGATGCCGATCGCCTCGGCGAGGGCATCGGACACGCCTGGCGACGCCGAGTCCGCGTTGGTGTGGGCGGTGAACAGCGCGCGACCGGATCGAATCAGGCTGTGCACCAACGCACCCTTCGGCGTGCTCGCCGCGACCGTGTCGACGCCGCGCAGCAGCAATGGGTGATGTGCGAACAGAAGTCCGCCGTCGGGCACCTCCGCGGCAACCGCCGGCGTCGCGTCGACGGCGACCACGACGTCGTTGACAGAATCACCCGGATCCCCACACACGAGACCGACCGAGTCCCACGATTGCGCCAGCCGCGGCGGGTACGCCTGATCCAAAGCGTCGACAATGTCGCGCAGTCGTACGCTCACGGCAGGACCTCCGCAAGCGCCGCCACCAGCGTCGGCCACTCCGGCCGCACCGCGGCCCGCAGGTACTGCCCTTCGAGCCCCACGAATGTATCGCACCTGCGCACCGCGATTCCCTTAGCAGACAGAGACTTTCGCGCCAGGTGGGCATCCGGGACTTCGAACAGAACGAACGGTGCCGAGCCGTCGACCACCCGAACACCCGCCCGGTTGAGCGCATCGACCATCTCCGAGCGCATCATCGCGAGGTGCGTGGCCTGCTCTCGCGCGGCGGCCACCGCGTCGGGCTGGTTGCAGGCGGTCAGGGCCTCCAGTTGCAGCGTGCCGAGTGGCCAGTGCGGACGTGTGGTGGTCAACCGGTGCAGCACCTCCGGAGCACCGAGGGCGTAGCCGACCCGAAGGCCGGGCAGCGACCACGTCTTGGTGAGGCTGCGCAACACCATAACGTCCGGCAGCGGCTCAGCTGCCAACGACTCCGGCTCACCGGGGATCGCGTCGGCGAACGCCTCATCGACCACCACGAGCCGGCCCGGCCGGCGCAGCCGGAGGATGTCGGCGCGGGGATGCAGCACCGACGTCGGGTTGGTCGGATTTCCGACCACCACCAGGTCAGCCTCGTCGGGTACCGCGCAGGCGCCCACACCAAACGGGGGCGCGAGCACCTCGTGGTGGACGGCGATGCCGGCGGCTGTCAGCGCCGCCGCGGGCTCGGTGAACGACGGCGCGATCACGGCCGCCAGCCGAGGCCGAATGTTCGCCAAGAGCGAGAACCCCTCTGTCGCGCCGCCGAGCAGAACGACGTCCTCGTCGTCCCGGCCGTGGCGGGCGGCGACGGCCGCTGTTGCCGCGTGCTCGTCGGCATTACTCGGGTATCGACCGAGGTCGCCGAGGCGAGCGGCCAGCCTGTCGACCAGCCACGACGGCGGGGCCGCGCCGCGGACGTTGACGGCAAAGTCCAGCATTCCGGGCGTCGCCGCCTGGTCCCCGTGGTAGCGCGCCGCCGCGCGAACTGTCACAGGGGACAATGTACGGGTGACCGCACGGCCGCAGTTGGTGATCTTTGACCTGGACGGCACGTTGACCGACTCAGCCCGGGGCATCGTGTCGAGCTTTCGCCATGCGCTGGCCGAGATCGGTGCGCCGGTGCCCGACGATCCGGACTTGGCGGGCCTCGTCGTCGGCCCTCCGATGCATCAGACGCTGCGCGGCATGGGCCTCGGCGAGAAGGCCGACGCCGCAATCGACGCCTACCGCGGCGACTACAACGCCCGCGGATGGGTGCTCAACCAGGTGTTCGACGAGATTCCGGAGCTGTTGGCCGATCTGCGCGCGGCGGGAGTGCGGCTGGCGGTCGCCACCTCCAAGTCGGAGCCGATTGCGAAGAAGATTCTCGGGCACTTCGGCCTCGACGGCCATTTCGAGGTGATCGGCGGCGCGAGCCCCGACGGGGTCCGCGCGACCAAGGCCGACGTCGTCGCGCACGTTCTGTCGCAACTGGATCCGGTGCCCGAGCACATATTGATGGTCGGTGATCGATCCCACGACGTCGACGGCGCGTCGCACCACGGCATCGACACTGTGGTGGTCGAGTGGGGATATGGCGGAAGCGATTTCGACGGCCCAGCGGTCGAACGACCGCTACGGCACGTCTCGACAGTAGCGGCGCTGCGTGAGGTGCTCGGTGTCTGATTCGCTGCACGTGACGTTCGTCTGCACCGGCAACATCTGCCGGTCGCCAATGGCCGAGAAGATGTTCGCCCACCAGATCCGCGAGCGCGGCCTCGATTCTCGCGTTCGCGTGACGAGCGCCGGCACCGGCGACTGGCATGTCGGGTCCGGGGTGGACGAGCGCGCCCACCACGTGCTGCGCAACCACGGCTACCCGACTACACACCGCGCGGCGCAGCTCGACGACGATCATTTGAGCGCGGACCTCGTTGTCGCGCTGGGCCGCAACCACGTGCGAATGCTCACTCACCTTGGCGTCCCGCATGATCGGATCAGGCTGCTGCGATCGTTCGACCCACGATCGGGTGCGCATGCGCTGGACGTCGAAGACCCGTACTACGGCGCCCACGCCGAGTTCGAGGAAACCTTCGAGGTGATCGAGGCGTCGCTGCCAGGGCTACACGAATGGGTAGACGAGCAGCTCGCGGGCCACGGTCGGGCGAGCTGATGCGGCGCTGGGCCTTTCTGTTTCGGCCGGGCTCGCTGGCGCTCGCGCTCGTCGTCGTGGCATTCGCATATCTGTGTTTCACCGTGCTCGCGCCGTGGCAGCTCGGCAAGAACACGCGAACGTCACGGGAGAACAACCAGATCGCCGCTTCGCTCACCGCTGATCCGGTGCCGGTGACTTCGCTACTGCCGCAGTTGGATTCCGCCCAGTGGCGGCGGGTGACGGCTACGGGCCATTACGTCGCCGGGGCCACCGTGCTGGCGCGGCTGCGGGTGGTCGACGGCCAGCCCGCGTTCGAGGTGCTGACGCCGTTCGTCATCGACGGCGGACCGACCGTCCTGGTCGACCGCGGGTACGCAAGACCATTGGAGGGCTCGCGGGTACCCCCCATTCCGCCGCCACCGTCGACGCCTGTCACGATCACGGCACGGCTGCGGGATTCCGAGCCGAGCAGCGACGGCAAGAATCCGATCACCGAAGACGGTATGACGCAGGTGTATTCGATCAACACACCGCAGGTCGGCGAGCTGACCCGAACCCGACTCGCCGACTCCTACCTGCAACTCGTGGAGGGCCAGCCGGGCGGCCTCGGGGTGTTGCCGCTGCCCCACCTCGATGCGGGACCGTTCCTGTCGTATGGAATCCAGTGGATCGCGTTCGGGATTGTCGCGCCGATCGGCCTGGGTTATTTCGTGTACTCGGAGGTCCAACACCGCCGACGGGACGACACACCGGCGCAGCAGACGGCCGAACCCGTCACCGTCGAGCAGAAGCTCGCCGACCGCTACGGCCGCAGACGCTGACCCCGGCGATCGCCAGTGCGGTGGCCGCGGTCTGTACTAACCGCGACAGCGTGACCGCACGGCGCAGATCGGGGACCTGCGGCGGTGACCCGTCGCCGAGGGCCGGACGAATCTCGAGCCCGTGGAGATAGCGGGTCGGGCCGCCAAGGCGGACACCGAGCGCGCCTGCGAATGCGGCCTCCACCACGCCCGCGTTGGGGCTCGGATGCCGTGCGGCGTCGCGGCGCCAGGCTCGCAGTGCCCCCGTCGGCGACCCACCAACCAGCGCGGAGCAAACAACGACGAGCGCCGCGGTGAACCGCGCGGGTACGTAGTTGGCGAGATCGTCCAATCGCGCCGCGGCCCACCCGAACCGGGCGTAGCGGGGTGAGCGGTAGCCGACCATCGCGTCGAGTGTGTTGATCGCGCGGTAGACCAGCGCTCCAGGGACACCGCCGACCGCTGCCCAGAACAAGGGAACGACCTGCGCGTCGGAAGTGTTCTCCGCCAAGGACTCCAGCGCCGCGCGGGTCAGTCCGTCACCGTCGAGCCCGTCGGGATCGCGGCCGCACAGCGATGGCAGCAGGCGCCGGGCCGCGCCGATGTCCTCGGCGGTCAGGCTGTCCGACAATTCGGACACGGTTCGGATCAGCGACGTGCCGCCGAGAACGGTCCAGGTCGCTGCGGCCACTCCGACCCGTCCGGCGACCCGCTCGATCGCGACACCCACTACCGAAACCGCGCTCACCAATACCCCAACGTGCACGGCACCGGCGAGACGCGCGTCGCGATAGGTCCTGCGCTCCAGAGCGCTGGCCACGGCGCCGAACCCGGCCACCGGGTGACCGCGTCGCGGATCGGCAAACACCAGATCGGCCAGCCAGCCGGCAAGCAAACCGACCACGCGGGATCTGGTCGCAAACACCTCGGCAGCGTCTCACATCATGTTCTACTTGCCCCTATGAAGCGGCTTCCCAGTCGACTCGCAGATTTGCTGAATCCTGCGGCGGTGTTGCTTCCCGCCGCCAACGTGATCATGCAGTTGTCGGCACCGGCGGTCGGGTACGGGGTGTTGGAGAGCCCGGTCGATTCCGGCAACGTGTACAAGCACCCGTTCAAGCGGGCCCGGACAACGGGCACCTACCTGGCCGCCGCGACCGTCGGCACGGACAACGACCGCGAGATCATCCGCAAGGCGATTGACACCGTGCATGCACGGGTTCGCTCAACACCGCAGAGCCAGGTGTCCTACAACGCATTTGACCCGAGGTTGCAGCTGTGGGTGGCGGCTTGCCTGTATCGCTACTACATCGACCAGCACGAGTTCTTGTACGGACCCTTGGACGACACCGCGGCGGACGCGGTCTATCACGACGCGAAGCGGCTCGGCACCACGTTGCAGGTTCCCGAGGACTTGTGGCCCGCTGACCGGGTCGCGTTCGACGAGTACTGGAAGCGCTCGCTGGACGAGTTGCGGATCGACCCGCCGGTACGTCGGCACCTTTACGGCGTCGCGAGCTTGGCGTTTCTGCCATGGCCGCTGCGCCTGCTCGGCGGCCCACTGAATCTGTTCGCGACCACGGGATTTCTCGCCGACGAATTCCGCGCGCACATGCAGCTGCCGTGGACGCAGAGCCAGCAGCGCCGGTTCGAGTGGCTGCTTACGGGGCTACGGCTGGCCGACAGGATAATCCCGCGACAAGTCTGGCTGCTCGGCTATGAGATGTACCTGCGGGACATGCGGTCCCGGGCCCGGCGCGGCCGGCGAATCGTCTAACCGTCGTCAACCCCAACACAGAAGGAGCTCCGCAATGCCTGACTTTCCCGGGCTCGCCCACGTCGCTCTGACCGTCCAGGACGCCGAGGTCAGCGGGCCCTGGTATCGACGGTTGCTCGATTCGGATCCGGTGATCGACGAGCACACCGACGCCGGGTACCGGCACCTGGTGTGGGTGCTCGACGGTGGAACGCTGCTCGGCATTCACCAGCACCAGCGCGGAGTGCCTGCCGAGCCGTTCACGGAGTTTCGGGTCGGCCTGGATCACGTCGGCTTCGGGGTCGCGAACCGGGCCGAGCTGGAAAAGTGGGTGGACCGCCTCAACGCGCTCGGGATCAGGCATGGCGGCATCGCCGACGCCGGATACGGGTCAGGGCTTTCCTTCCGCGATCCTGACGGGATCGCGTTGGAATTCTTCGCGCCGCCGTCGCGGTAGCTACGCCTGCGGTTCCACGTCGACGCTGAACCCGTACAAATCGAGGCTGTGCGGCAGCGGTTTCGTCGGGTCCAAGCGTGTTCCGGAGACTTTGGGCGTTCCGGCGTCCAGGAGGTGTGCCAGCACGGCCTGGCCGAGAAACACAGACATGTCGGCGCCGGGGCAGACCTGCGGCCCGTGGCTGAAGAAGTTGTACGACCAGTCGTTGCCGGCGTCACCGCTGGCCCACTCGCCGGGCGAAAAGCGATCCGCGTACGGGATGCGGTCGCGGTTGCGGTGGTTGAACACGTTGTAGATCAGCACCTGCCTGCCCTCGGGCAGCACAGCGCCGTTGGAGAACTCGATGTCGCGCGTGGCGACCCGGCCGAACAGTGCCGTCGTCGGCCAGAGCCGCATCGCCTCGAGCAGGCAGCCCGCGAGGTAGTCGAGC
>Ga0209527_1000023_pt1 | contig 29628 bp, 16 predicted proteins | sample JacPinW_OM2H0_M2_FD_187968 | JGI IMG/M metagenome (GOLD analysis project Ga0209527, IMG submission 187968) | Forest soil microbial communities from Algoma, Ontario, Canada - Jack Pine, Ontario site 1_JW_OM2H0_M2 (SPAdes) (version 2) | ecosystem: Environmental > Terrestrial > Soil > Boreal... | reverse complement strand
CGCGAAGCGCGCCGAGCCCGCGGAAGAGCTTGCGCGCGACCTTGCGCATGGCGGGCCAGGCGGGATCGGGGTCCACCTCCTCCATCACGGCCGCGACGGACCGGCAGCGGCGGATGGCCACACGAAGATCGTGCACGGCATCCACGTCGGGAGACGAGCGCACATTTTCCATTTCCTTGATAACGCGGTCCATCCAAAAGGAAAGGCCGCGATGCTCCGGGCGGGAACCGGAGGAAAGCGTCGTGACGGTAGCCATGCACAGCCTCGGAAATCCGCTCGGTTGTCTCCGTGGCGCGGAAACCCCTGCCGAACGGGTCCCATAGAGTAGCGCTTGGGTGCGGCTGAGTCCAGCCGGGGGCTGTGGAAAAAATCCCGCGGCATGCCAGCCTGGATGATCGCCCTGACGGCGGCGCTTGCTGGGTGAAAAATCCGGAGCCAGCCGCTTCTAATGCTTTCCTACTATTGATAGCCGTCTTCTTGAAAGTTAGAGTCTCGGCACCCGGGGCTCAAGGTCTATCTCACGTGTCCTGAACCGTTCGTTTCCTTTGCCCGGAACTACCCGCTTTGTTGAGCGTGCATGCTTTTGGAGGGCTGAATCACATGAGGCGACCTTGCGCACTTCTATTTCTTCTTCTGGGGTTAGCGCTGCCCGGGTTTGGCCAGAGCAACTACGCCGTTCTCACGGGCAATGTCACCGATTCGCAGCATCTCCCCGTCGCGGGAGCGGCGATCGAACTCACGGCCGCGAGCACAGGAGCAATCCGTCGCGTCGTCGCGAACCAACAAGGACGCTTCGAGGCGCCAGCACTCCTGCCGGATGATTACGAACTGAAGGTCGAAGCGCCCGGCTTAGCTACTGCAAAGCAGTCTTTGCGTCTGGAGGTGGGCCAGAAACTTGCCGTGGATATTATGCTAAGAGTTGGCTCCGTCACGGAAGGAGTAAAAGTCACGGCCGGCAGTGAGATCTTGCAAACGACCGACGCCAGCGTCGGAGAGGTCGTCGAGCCCTCATCCATTCGCGAACTGCCGCTGAATGGGCGCATGTTGATTGATCTGGTGCTCACGGTGCCCGGCGCTCACGTCGGGTTTGGCGCGCAAACGGGTTCCACGAATCCTTTGTACTGGCGTCCAGGTCAGCGCTCCGCCGTGGTGATCGGTGGCAGCCGGCCGAATGCAAACTTTTTCCTGCTAGACGGCGCCACAAACACCGATCCCACCTTTAATACACAGAACCTGAGCCCTTCTCCAGACGCGGTCAAGGAATTTCAAGTGGAAACGAGCAGCTACACGGCGGATATGGGAGGCGCCGGCGGCGGCCAGATCAATATCGTCACGCATTCCGGCTCCAGCCAATACCACGGAACGATTTACGAGTTTCTCCGCAACGGCGCGATGGACGCCAGCACCTTTGCGTCCATGGGCAACAATCACCTGGTGCAAAACAATTTCGGCGCCTCATTCGGCGGCCCGCTCATCGGAAAGAAAACCTTTTTCTTTGTCAACTATGAAGGCTTGCACCTGGCGCAGGCGGACGCCCAGATTTTGACCGTCCCCACGCAACACGAAATCAAGGGTGATTTCAGCATGAGCAATGTCAAAATCTACGACCCATCCACCGCGGTCAAGAATCCGAATTACAACCCGAGTCTGCCGACCGGACCCTCGAATTTTCCGTACACTCGTTCTCAGTTTTCCAACAATCAAATTCCGTCTGGGAGGATCAATCCGCTTCTGGAAAGCTTCCTGCTGCAATATCTACCCCAGCCGAACATGATGATGATGGCAGGCGCCGCGGATTCCAACAATTACCTCGATGTCCGCAACGAATATCACACTCAGGACCAGGGCACGTTTCGCGTGGACCATAATTTCTCGAACGGCGACACTCTTCTGGCTCGCTACTCTGCCGGTGGAGAAAATGGGTTCTCCCCGAGCAGCGGCATGACCTCCACGACGGAAAACCTGCCGGGCTTTGGCGTGAACTTCAACAATCTGTCCCAGCAGGCCGTGGGGTCGTGGAACCATATCTTTGCCAGCAACAGAGTCAACACCATCTCCCTTGCACTTTCGCGCCTTTCGATGGACCGCTCTTCGCAGAATGACGGAACCAACGATATTGTTAGCGCGCTGGGCATTCAGGGAATCGGGTTCGGAGGCAAGAACGCCTGGGGTTCCCCATGGTTCGCCGTTCAGGGATACACGGGAATCGGTGACACTTTTGCCGCGACGCCCATGCATGCCTGGGACACCACGATCGAAGTGCGGGATACCTATGCGTGGCAGCGCGGCCGCCACGGCATGAAATTCGGCGGCGAATTCCACCGGTATATCTGGCCAATGTGGGGATTCTTCCAGAATCGCGGCTATTATCAGTACACTACCGGGTACACCACCGAATTTGGTTTCAATGACGGCAGCGGCTCCGGACTGGCCAGCATGTTGCTTAGCCTGCCCGCCGTGAAGCAACGCCAGGCCGGCATACCGCAAATGGATTTGCGCGCCTGGGGAACGGCGGCGTTCGCTGAAGATAGTTGGCAGGTGACGCCCACGACGACTCTCAACCTCGGCCTCCGTTATGAGTACACCAGCCCTCTCTACGACAGGCAGAACACCAACACGAACCTGATTTTTAATAACGGCGTTCCTTCCGTTTTCATCGGTGGCCAATTGGGTTATCCGCGAGGGCTGATGTACGCGAACAAACACAACTTCGCGCCCCGTGTGGGAATTGCCAAGAGTCTTCCAGGTGTTGGGCTTGTTTTCCATGCGTCCTATGGAATCTTTTTCACGCCTGTAGATCTGAACACCTGGTGCAACCAGCGGCACAACGTCCCGTATGTTTTTCCTGAGACACAGCAAGCCGATAACTTTACGCCTCCGGCGGCCCTCTTCAACACCGGCATGAACTTCGGCACTCCTGTTCTTGGCACGGGCACTCTAACGCCCACTACGGTGAGCTTTACAGCCTTTGATTCGCACGCTCCCGCTCAGTATGTACAGCAATGGAACGGCTCGGTGCAAAAGAGCTTCGGACAGAACACGTCTCTGGAAGTCGGCTACATCGGCTCACGAGGTTTCCACCTGCAAAGAGCGCACCTGATCAACAACACTCTTCCCGGACCGGGCCCCCTTGGCCCGCGGCGCCCCTTCAAGACGCTCACTTTTGTGCCGGGCACGGTGTTGACGCCGAGCAGCACCACCGCGGTGGTGCAGAGTGAAACTTTCCCCGTAAGCACCATCAACTTGTTGGAAAACACCGCGCAGAGTTGGTACGACGCGGGCTACGTGAATGTGCGCCGCCGTTATTCGCGCGGGCTCAGCTTTCTGGCCAACTATACCTTTGCCAAAGATCTGACCAATGCGCCGGACTTCCGTTCTCCCATGGACGAATCGTCCATCCCGCAAGATAATAGGAATCTGAACGCCGAAAAAGGTCCGGGCTGTGACGTCCGGCATCGCTTCGCCCTGAGCAGCGTCTACGACATTCCCGCTTTCCGACGCCAGGAATGGGTTCGCCTCGTAACCCAAGAATGGCATTTCTCGACCATCTACCAGGTCCAATCGGGAATGCCCTTTACCATATCCGTCTTCGGAGATACCGCGAACTCCGGGACCGTGCTGGGCGAGAATCCGATCCGAGCCAACGTCACAGGCCAGCCCGTCTTTGGCCCAGGCGCGCACACTGCGGCGGAGTGGTTTAATCCCGCCGCATTCGCTGCACCCCCGGCGTTTACATACGGCAATGCAGGCCGGAACTCCGTGTATGGCCCGCCCATGCAGACCCTGGACTTCGCGCTCGCGCGAGCCTTCCGCATCAGCGAAAGAACCAATTTCCAGTTCCGTGCCGAAGCTTTCAACGCGCTGAACAAGGTAAACCTGGGCACACCAAACCGTTTCGTGAATACCCCGCAGTTCGGAACCATCACCATGGCGATGACGCCAGGACGCGAATTGCAGCTAAGCGCCAGGCTCTCGTTCTAAGATCTCAGAAATAAGGCTAGGCGTCGCGCGATAATCGACCACTGTCCTTCAATGCGTTGCCAGAATTGCCTCCCGGCGGTAGGGGGCAGTGGCGAGAGATGCGGTATCGGTTACGATTGAACCAGCGATAGCCTTGCCAAAGCATCCAATTAAAACCGGGTAGGCGAAAGATTGCGTAGAATGGCCATGCCCACCAGATTCTCCGTGCCACAAAGAGATACGCATCGGCCCCAGATTCTAACTTGCCATCCTGGGTCAATACGAGGATGTCATCCAGCAAGTTCTGTTGCGATGTTTTTAAGCTGCCGTCTTCCCATGCCGATTGCAAATCTTTGAGAAAAAAGCCCCGTCGCTCGATTATCCTTTCCCAGAAGTGAACCCAACGAAAGCAGAACCCGCAGCCACCATCGTAAAGCACCCAGCCCACACGAGGGAGGATCGTCTGCGATTCTTGGTCCAGCTTCGTCATGAGAGTTTGTAGCCTCTGAAAACAGTGACCTCGGAGCCATCGGCAATGAATGCGGAGCTTGGATGACCTTGAAGGACTTGGCTCAGTTCCTCGCCGTACAACAAGCTTGCATCACCTTCAAATCCTGCCGAAGTGCTCACCCACACTTGCCAAGGTACATGAGAAACGTGATATTCGACTGAGCCTCCGCTTCGTTGCGTCGAATAGCCCCAGTAGTGCTCGGTAATAAATTGTTCCAGACTTCCCTCTTGCGGAAGCTCGGGAGCGCCTATCGCTTGTGCGGTCAGCTGGCACCACTGATTTTTGACCTGCCATTGATACTTAGCCGTCTTTTTCGAACCCTCGTTGCAAATTTGGTGCTTCATCGGTAGGCATAGATAATTCTCCCCATATAGAAGGCGAGCCACCGTCGCGACTGCCTGCTTAGGTACAACTTCCGCGATGAACGCAACGCCCCTTCGGTGCTCATCGCCTTCGTTGCGACGGACGTAGAAGCGAAGGTTTACCTCATCGAAATCAGAATGAAGCGGGACGGCGAAGGACCCAAAGAGTTTGGTGCAGCAAAACCGAAAGCCCACGAGGCTAACGTATGTTTTTCCACGGAACGAATCGAGCACTGTACCGCTGGGGACATACTTGTCTAACAAGCGGGGATCAACTTCGTAGTTCAACATCACGAGGTCTCGCCATTCAGCCGTAAGAAAAACTGTTCTTGCCGGAGACATTTGGGTCAGTTCAAGCGCAGCCCTAGAAGACCCAAATTATCAGGCCCTCGACCCGCGGTGCGATATTTCTATTTGTTAGAATGCAGCCCAGTTAACCCCTTAGAAGCTTTCTGTAAGAAGATCGACTTGCCCCTAGTGCCCGTTCGGATTATGGGGAATTTACCCACTACCCAGCGACGTGATGCCTTGAGTGGAGGGCGCGGGCGTGCTATTTTGGATTGTTCCCCCGGAGTGGCGGAACTGGCAGACGCGCTGGACTCAAAATCCAGTGGTACTTAGTACCGTGTGGGTTCGACCCCCTCCTCCGGGACCATTGATTATTCTAGAGTTACGACGCAAGAAATCCGAGCGGGCCCAGCCCCCCGAGTGTTAGGCAATGCCCGCTTTCTCGTGGATTGTCCGGGGACTTGCCTGCGATTTACTGCGCGACTTTCACCAGCTTACATTGCGATGCTTTTCTGACCCCTTCGCAAGTAGTTTGCACACTCTTTGAGGGAAGTTTGTGTCAGGTTCGCATGACTCTGGCGTTCCTTCCGATTCTTCCCAGCATTTGGTTTCAGCAGCATGGCGCTAGCCCCATTTCCTAGCGCGAGCTGTCCACTGCCGCGCGGAGGGACAGCCCATGCCGTTATTCGCTTTCGTCGTATCCTTACGGATGATGAATGACTTATACCCTTCACGTTTAATGTTCCCCTGAGCGACAAAGGTGTTAGCACATTTTATTTTTGCTGGGGCCAAAGAGGCCTGAGAACCCGCTCGAAGAACTGACTCGCCAGGGAAACATGCGACCCCAAAGTGTCCAAATCTGGACAGACGCGGCCCGAGCGATTGGGTACACTTTTTTTCCTTCTCCTAAATCGCGACGAGTGCTTTGCCCGCTGACTGTCGAGCAACATTCCGGAGGCAAGAAACTGAGCCCTGGCCCCTATGATCAGGACGTAGCAATGTTACATCGAGCCCTAAAGGTGGCGCATGGAGCTCTTGCGTGCCTGTCGTTCGCGAAAAGCCAAAATCCGAAACTGCTGGCCGTTGCGGCGGCGGCCATACTTTGGCCAGGCGTGGGTGCGCCACAACCCGCGCCGAGGACGTCTAGCCAGCGTGTTCGCCTGCTCAAACCCGACCTCATGGATCGATTCAGTCAATACGAATGGACCCAGAAAGACGGACTTTCCGGAGCGTCGGTAAATGCCATTTCCCAGACAGCTGACGGCTACTTGTGGCTTGGCACTGGCGATGGCCTAGTGCGCTTCGGAGGCGCAAGTTTCACTTGGTTCCGAAAGTCCAGCGTGCCTCAGATTATCGATAACGAGATCACAGCGCTCGCAGCGGACACGGTTGGCGGGTTGTGGGCGGCAACCGCGTCTGGCGGCGTGCTCCACTACACGCCAGGTGCCCCGTTGAGCCCGGGGACATTCAAGCATTACGGAAGCAGTGAAGGATTACCTGACGATCACCTGCTTTCGATCGCGGTGGACGCGCAAGGGCGCGTCTGGGCTGGAACGCAACGCGGTATGGCTGTGTTCGAGGGCGGCCGCTTCCGGCCCATCTATACAGATAGCTTTCGGGGGCCGGTGAGCTATCTATATTTCGGCAATGATGGCGAGACCTGGGTTGGCAGTTTCGGCCGCGCGTTGCGGATTAGCGGTGGCAAACTGGCGGAAATCCCCCTGCCCGGCGGCTCGGTCACAAGCATCTTGCGGACCCGGCACGGAGAGACTCTGATTTCCGGCGAAGTAGGGCTCTACCGGATCGTGGTAGGCCGCGCCGTCCCGCTCCAGATCGGCGGTGTCTCCAACGCGATCACGGTACTCGAAGACTCCCGCGGCGTCATGTGGATATCCAAGGCCGGGGGCGGGCTCAACGCCCTCGACGGATCTCGCCGGGGCAGCGTTCCAGGACGGCTCCTGGCAGAATCCCAGGAAGTCCTGGCGTTGTTCGAGGACAGACAGGGAAACGTGTGGGCTGGGACGCGATCGGGCGAACTACATCGATTTCGCCCGCACCTATTTGAAGGCTTCGGTTCCAAAGAAGGTCTAGCCGACAATTATATTTACTCCGTCTACGAAGACGCGAGGGGGAGCATCTGGATTGGCGGGCCCCAGGGCCTCAACGAGCTGACCCCCGACGGGCGGTTGCGGCTATTCACGATGAAGGACGGGCTCCCGCACTTGCACGTTAACGCCCTGTGTGGGGCGGCCGGTGGCAGTTTGTGGATCGGCACAAGTTTCGGAGTGGCGCGTTTGGAAAACGAGACGGTCATAACGCCACACCAGCCCGTTGCCCTTAGATCCGGCGTTCGAGTTATGCTCGAAGATCGGGAGGGCAACCTTTGGGTGGGCACGATGCGGCAGGGCCTGGAGGTGTTCCAACACGGCACTTGGACGCACTACGGTGTTGAGGATGGTCTAGGCTCGCTCGCCGTTCGAGAACTATACCAGGATTCCCGCGGAGCCGTGTGGGTGGGCACGTGGGGCGGCCTGACCCGTTTCGAGAATGGCAAGACGACCCTGTTCAACGCTCGCTCGGGCATGCCGCACGACTCCACGACGGTGGTCTATGAAGACGAGCAGAACACGCTCTGGGTCGGCACCCCGGCCGGACTGGTGCGGCTAAAGAACGGTGCTATTACGGCGTTTGGCCCGGAAGCAGGGATCTTGAGCGGCGTCGAGCAGATCACCGGAGATCTGAAAGGGAACCTGTGGCTCGGAACCGAGTCCGGTATTCTTCGCGTCTCTCGCGCGGCATTGGACACCTACAAGGGACCGCACGGCCCGCCTGTCAACGTCGTGCATTACGGGCTCGACGATGGCCTCCCCTCGTCGTCTTGTAGCACCTCCACGCACCCGCTTGCGATCCGGAGCCGCGATGGGCGGCAGTGGTTTGCAACACAGCGCGGTCTGGCGGTGCTCGACTCAGCCTCTTTGAAACCCGATCCGTTCCAGCCAACGGTTCTGATCGACGGCTTTGTGGCAGATCGTGTGCCAATCGTTGTGAACGGCGTTGCGACCGCGCCTCACTTTGAAAACACAGTGCGCAATGGATCGATTGTTCTAGCGCCCGGCAAACGGAATCACCTAGAGTTCTACTACTCCGCCGTCGACCTCCTAGGGACAGGCAAAGTCCGTTTTCGATACAAGCTTGAGGGATGGGACACGGATTGGGCCGAAGCGGCAGGGCAACAGACTGCCTTCTACAACCAAATAAAACCGGGAGAGTACCGGTTCCGGGTCGCCGCTTCGAACAGCGATGGCGTCTGGAACGAGCAAAGCGCCGCCATTTCGTTCAGGCTGACACCGTACTTCTACGAAACCTGGGTGTTCTACTTCTTGACCGCTTTGACGGGAGTGCTGGCGCTGGCGGCAACCCACCGGCTTCGCGTGCGCAGGGTTAACAAAACGGCACAGCTCCTTACCCGCCTCGTGCAGGAGCGCACCAACGAATTGCAGATCGCCGAAGCGCAGGCGCGCCAAGCTTCGTTCGAAGCGCAAGCAGCCAACCGCGCCAAGAGCGAGTTTCTGGCCAACATGAGCCACGAAATTCGCACGCCCATGAATGGCATTCTCGGCATGACAGAACTTGTCTTGGACACTGATCTCACTGCGGAACAGCGCGACAACCTCGGCTTGGTCAAGCTTTCGGCCGAGTCGCTTCTCAGCATCATCAACGACATCCTGGATTTTTCGAAAATAGAAGCAGGCAAGCTGGACATGGAATCGATCCCCTTCGAGATGCGAGAGAGTTTGGGGGAAACCATGAAGGCGCTGAACCACCGCGCACATCAGAAAGGGCTGGAACTCATCTACGAGGTGCAACCCGACGTGCCAGAGGCGCTCGTAGGCGACCCGGGGCGAATCCGCCAAATCATCGTCAACCTGGTGGGCAACTCCATCAAGTTCACCGAACGCGGAGAGATCTTCGTCTCGGTGGAAAAGGAAAGTGAAACGCCCGATTTCGTGCGCCTGCATTTCGCCATCAAGGATACCGGGATGGGAATCCCGGCCACCAAACAGAGCAAAATCTTCGAAGCGTTTTCCCAAGCGGACGATTCCATGGCGCGCGTGTACGGTGGCACTGGACTCGGGTTGACAATTTGCACCCGGTTGGTCGGCATGATGGATGGGCGCATTTGGGTCGAAAGTGAATTGGGTAAAGGGAGCACCTTCCACTTCCTCATTTCACTCACTGTTCAACAAGGCTCACCTTCGCGGCCCAGTCATCTTGAGACAGCCCGGTTGCGAGATCTGCACGCCTTGATCGTCGACGACAATTTCACGAATCGGCGCGTTCTCCATGGAATTCTGAGCCGTTGGGGTATGAAGCCAACGGCCGTTGATGGAGGCCGTGCTGCGCTCGAGGCAATCGAGGTCGCAAAAAATGCAGGATACCCATTTCCGCTGATCCTCCTGGACGGCCAAATGCCGGAGATGGATGGCTTCACGCTTGCCGAGCGCATTCACAAGGATCCCGAATTAGTGAATGCCACCATTATGATGTTGACCTCGGCTGGCCATTTGGGCGATGCCGCACGCTGTCGTGAATTGGGCATCTCCGCCTACCTGGTGAAGCCCATACGTCAAGGTGAACTGCTCGATGCTATTTGTCAGGCGCTAAACGGGCGCGCACAGAAAAAACCAGAGCCGCTAGTGACTCGTCATACGCTGGGCGAGGAGAAGCGTCGTATTCGTATATTGCTGGCCGAAGATAATGCCATAAACCAGATTCTTGCGGTACGCCTCCTTGAGAAGCGCGGTTATTCGGTGGCCGTGGCTCCGGACGGCCAAGTTGCCGTTGAAGCATTTCACACGGGAGGGTTCGAACTTGTGCTGATGGACATTCAGATGCCCAGGATGGACGGTTTTGAAGCGACCGCCGCCATCCGCGAAAGAGAGAAGCTGACTGGCGGACACATTCCCATCGTTGCGATGACCGCTCATGCCCTTGTAAGCGACCAGGAGAGGTGCCTCGCCTCCGGTATGGATGGCTATGTCTCGAAACCCATCCGAACGAGCGAGCTGCTCGCTACCATAGAAAGATTGTTGGGTGACAGACTTAAGCCAGAATCTACCGAACTCGCAAAATCGCTGCAACCGTTGATCAAGCTCTGAACTATGCAGGGCTCGTCTCGTCACAGACTGACAATTTTCTCACTTCGTGAGTCACTGACCGATCACCAACGCCGTAGAAGACCAATTACCGGCCATGATTTTGCTAGCGAAAAAAGAAAAGGTGCTCTAAAGGATTGATGAACACTGGGTTTTAGCAGAACCCGGCATTCTCTTTCGGAGCACCCAAAACGTGACATGTCGTTATCCACAGCTTTCCTTTTTCTTCTACCGACACCGAGCCATTCGAGCTGATTTCTCTGGTGGCCAGGTCACCAGTGATGCCGGCCTGTTACCTTTGCGGGCCTTTGATCAGCGGCATGGGCTCACTCGCGATTACCTCTACGGGGCGGTGCACCGGGCCCTGCCTCTTGCCCGTAACGTCCCTTTCATCTAGAAGTTGTGTCAGTTCTGGTGTCTGTTGGATTTTCTTTTGCTTCGCCATCGTGCTCGGTGATGCGCGGAAGCAATCCTCGAAACCCACGTAAATACAGGCGATTTCGTGCTGCGTTTTGGTGCGGAAGCGTTCTAGACGGGCTTCAATAGACTCAAAATCCAGTGGTACTTAGTGCCGTGTGGGTTCGACCCCCTCCTCCGGGACCGTCCTCGTACGTCTTCCCTGAGAGTTCAGAAACCGTAGCAATGGATCGATGAGGGACACACGATTCCGCGATCTTGGATTAGCGTCTGCATCAGATGGCTAACCATATTTACACGGGATATCGTAGTTTTGACTCAGCGACAGCCCAATTCCCAGTACGCTGAAGACGCTAAGGCACCGAGCCGCGGCATTTTAGGAAAATAATGAGAAGGCTCCTGGATTGCTGAATCAATCGATGGGGAAAGCTGCCCAGTAGAATGCACGGGGGTGGAGACTCATAGCAGTTCTAGTACTTACCTTTGTATAGGCCCCGGATGGTAACCCCATGTATTCGCATTCGCATGCCGTCCCCCACCGGGCCGTCGCCAAGAAAAGCAGGTCTATCTTTCGTCTTCGGAGAATCCCATGATCTGCAAAGTAATACTCCGTTTGAAGCAACGGCCGATTCCTCATTTTCTGCCGGTTTTCTTAACGATGATGGTGGCTTTGATCATCATCAGCTGCGGCGGGAATATCTCCACGACGCTAGGCCCAAACATGGGCACGGTGCTTGTATCCATCAGTGATCCACCGAGCTGCATGCCGCCCAATGGCAACTTTGCGCATGTGTTCATCACGGTGCGGTCAGTGCAGGCGCATACCAGTGCGACCGCCAATGACAGCAGCGCCGGGTGGCAGGAACTTGCGCCGCAGCTTGTCTCGGCGCCGATGCAGATCGATCTGTTTTCCAAACCGGATACCACATGTGTCCTGGCGCAACTCGGCTCGGCAAGCCTGCCTGTTGGGAGCCTCCAACAGATCCGATTGCTCCTCGTTTCGAACAGTCCTGCGGCCGGCGCCGCTGTACCTTCTCCGAATGCGTGCGCGGGGAATGGGTTCAACTGCGTTGTCCTGGACGACGGTACGATTCACGAGCTTGTCCTGAGCAGCCAGGACAACACGGGCTTGAAGATTCCTTCAGGACAAGTCCTGGGAGGGCCGATTCAGGTGGCTGCCGGGCAGAGTGTGGATTTGAACATCGATTTCAATGCGTGCGCATCCATCGTGCATGAAGGAAATGGCACATTTCGCCTGAAGCCCACCCTGACGGCGGGCGTAGTGAGCGCCAATATTTCTGGTATCGGCGGGCAAGTCGTCGATTCCGTAACCAAGAAGCCGATCTCCGGCAACGTCATTGTAGCCCTCGAGCAGCCGGATAACATGGGCATTGACCGCATCGTTATGCAGGCGGCCGCTGATGTGCAGGGGAATTTTCGTTTCTGTCCGCTGCCCATGGGGACGTTTGACATCGTCGTGGTTGCCCTGGACGCCGCGAACTTGCCGTACAACGCGACGGCGGTTGTGAACGTGCCGAATGGAACGAATTTAAATGCTATTCCATTGTTTGCGGAAGCCGGGGCCACGGGCCCGGCGGTCCTGCAGGGCTTCGTTACTGCGAACACGGCTACTGCCGGAGCGACGGCGGACGTGAGCCTAGCCGCTCTGCAGTCCATCAACGTGTCTTCCGGCGTGACGCGGCAGTTGACCATCCCGTTGCAGAATACGCAGGCCACGGCAAGGACCCCGGCGGTGATATCGACCGGCCTGATTTCCATTACCGATAGCAAGAACTGCCCAATGGGAAGTCCCTCGGGTGCCAACTGCGCGCAATACACCCTCGTGGTTCCCGCCAGCAACCCGAGTGTCGGCCTGTTCGCCGCAGGTGGGTTCACTTTTTCGACCCCGGCGAGCGGCGATGTGCTCTTCAGTGTCGATGCGAATGCTACTGTGCCGATGAGCGGGGGAGCGCCCGAATGTACGCCATCCGAAATAGTGACTTCGACGGATGCCAGCACTCCCCCTCAGCCGTTAAAGGTGACTCCAGCGACGACTACAGATGTGGCGCGCACGGATTTCAGGGGTTGCTTCTGAGGGGAGGAGCCAGGGGTGGAGTTGTGCTGGGTCTCCGCGCGACCTCAGCGCGACTCAAGTTTCCCGCGAATCGCTGATTTTTTCATTGATTTTGCGTGAACCCCCTTCGTTCGCTCCTCTGACCCTAAAAAAAACGTTCAACAAGGATTGAAACGGTTTAATATCGTGTGCGCCGGTTTCCTCGCACCAGAAACAACGGCCCATTGCCATTTGAATTTCTATTCTCATTAAGGAGATCTATGCCGCGTTCGCGGAAGTTCTCGGCCTGGATGTTGGAGGGGGCGTTCGTCTCGCTTGTGCTTCCGATAATTGTTGCCGGTCCGACGGAAGCCCAGCCTGCGAGGATCTATCTGCACAAGAATTGGCAGATTCAGTCGTCGTGCGAGGTGAAGGCCGTGGGCGAGCAAATTTCCTTGGTCAGCTTCGACGCCAAGGGCTGGCACAAGGCAGAAGTTCCGGCAACGGTTGTGGGCGCGCTGGTCACGGACAAGACGTATCCCGATCCAAACTATGGAACAAATTTGAAGTCCTTTCCGGGGATGAATTACTCTGACAAAAATCTTTTTGCCAATCAGGAAATGCCAGACGGAAGTCCTTTTCGCTGCTCATGGTGGTATCGCAGGGAGTTCACCACGCCTGCGGGAGAGGCGAAGAAAATAGAGTGGCTGAATTTCCTTGGCATCAACTACCGGGCGAACATCTGGATCAACGGGCAGAAAGTGGCGGATGCGAACGACGTCGCAGGCACCTACCGCTCCTTCGAATTCAACGTGAGCAAGTTTTTGAATCGGGGGAAGGCGAATGTGCTGGCGGTTGAGGTGTTCGCTCCCGGAAAAGACGACCTGGGGATTACCTGGGTGGATTGGAATCCGACACCTCCTGACAAAGACATGGGAATTTGGAAAGAAGTCTTTCTGACTTCGAGCGGCAGCGTGGCGGTGCGCAATCCGTTCGTGGCCTCAAGACTGGATGCGGAATACAAGACCGCCGAGCTGACCATCAGCGGGGAAGTACGCAACGTTTCAAACGAAGCCGTAAAAGGCGTGTTGCGGGCGGAAGTCGAAGGGATCGAGTTGCAACAAAACGTGGAACTAACCGGCGGCGAATCGAAGAGTGTGAAATTTACGCCGGAGCAGTTCGCAAAGCTGAAGCTGGCCAATCCGCGGTTGTGGTGGCCCTATCAGATGGGCACGCCGCACCTTTACACGGCGAATCTGTCGTTCGAAATCGGCAAACAAGTTTCGGACGCGGCAAGCGCGACGTTTGGCATTCGCGAGGTTACCTCGGAACTGACGGACAAGGGTCACCTGTTGTTCAAGGTCAACGGGCGGAAAGTATTGATCCGCGGGGCGGCTTGGGCCCCGGATCTTCTTTTTCGCTGGTCGTCGGCGAGGCTGGATGCGGATTTGGCATACGTGCGCGACATGGGCATGAACACGATTCGCCTGGAAGGGCGCCTGGACCGCGACGAATTTTTTGATAAGACGGACCGGCTCGGGATTCTGGTCATGCCCGGGTGGACATGCTGCGATGCCTGGGAGCGTTGGAACGATTGGAAGAATGATCAGAACAGTATTGCGGTGGCTTCTCTGCGCGACCAAATCACGCGCCTGCGCAATCATCCGAGCGTTTTTGTATGGCTGAACGGAAGCGACAATCCACCGCCCGCGAACGTCGAAAAAATCTATTTGGACATCGAGAAAGAGTTGCAGTGGCCCAATCCAATTATCTCCTCCGCTTCGGAACAGAAAGCGGCGGCCAGCGGAGAATCGGGCGTAAAAATGACCGGCCCATACGAGTATGTGCCTCCGGTTTATTGGCTGGCCGACACGCAAGCGGGCGGCGCCTACGGTTACAACACGGAGACGAGCCCGGGGCCGGCGATCCCGACGCGGGAATCGCTTGAGAAATTCATCCCCAAGGATCATCTTTGGCCGATCGATGAAGTCTGGAATTATCACGCGGGCGGCGAGCGTTTCACGACCGTCAATGTTTTTACCGACGGTTTGAACCGGCGCTACGGCCAGGCGTCGTCGCTCGAAGATTACGAGCGCAAAGCGCAGGCAATGACCTACGATGGCCAGCGCGCCATGTTTGAAGCCTACGCGCGGAACAAATACACCTCCACGGGTGTGATTCAGTGGATGCTGAACAACGCTTGGCCCTCTCTGATCTGGCATCTCTACGATTACTATCTTGCGCCGGCGGGTGGATACTTTGGCACGAAGAAGGCCTGTGAGACGGTCCATGTGCAGTATTCATACGACGACAACTCCGTCGCTGTGATCAACGGGACGTACGAACCGCTCAAAGGGACGAAAGTCAGCGCGAAAATGTACAGCCTCGATGCGAAAGAAAAAGCTTCCCGCGAAACGACACTTGATTTGGAGGCGGACAGCAGCACCAAAGCGTTCGATCTTCCCACGCCGGATGGACTGACGCCGACCTATTTCTTGAAGCTAGAGCTTCATGACGCGACAGGAAAACTGGTCAGCGAGAATTTCTATTGGTTGTCGACAAAAGCGGACGTGCTCGACTGGGCCAAGAGAAGCGACACGGTCTACACACCGCAGAAGGAATTTGGCGACCTTTCTGGACTGAACACCCTTCCCACCGTAAAAGTGGCTATCACGAAGAGGCTAGACTTTGCTGGAAAGATCCCCTTGCTTACCGTTATCGCTGAGAATAAGAGCAACAGCGTTGCGTTCATGGTGCATCCGCGGCTCACGCGCGGCAAAGGCGGGGAGGATGTCACACCAGTTTTCTGGAGCGATAACTATTTCTCTTTGCTGCCGGGCGAGAAAAAGTCCGTCTCGGTGAGATTCGATTCCGACGAGTTCCATGGTGCCACACCCGAACTGGTACTGGAGGGCTGGAACGTGGAGCCAACAGCGCCCTAGCCGGGGAGCAATTCGAACGCCAGTGCCTTACCGATCTGGCGCGCTACATCACTTTGGACATCGAGAACGTCTCGCAAGTCGCGGTCATAACTTGCCGACCACAGATGGGTCTGGTCCCGCGCCTCGATTAATTGGCCCGTAATGCGCACGCGCCCGCCGTCGCAGCGGACGCTCCCCTCTAGAACGCAGTCGATGCGCAACTCTGCGGCAATTTCTCCAATGGATTTTTTCGTCGCCTTGTATTGGGCGGCCGAGGTTCGCGCGATCACCCCCAGCCGCTTGGGGTTGAGCTGCCCAAGGTGCGAAATCATCTCCTCCGTCAATCCCTCGGCAAAGAACTCCTGTTCGTCATCACCGCACAAACTCTCGAACGGCAGGACAAGGAGCATTCTCTTACCTTCCGTTGCCACGGCCTTCCCAGGGTGCAACACGGGAGAAATGAAACGATAACCCAGGCGGGGAAGGGTTTCGACGAAACGCGGACTCCGCGCGGAGTCTCCCAGCAGATCGCGAAGCTTGTTGATGGCGGTGTTCAGCCCGTGCTCGTACCCCACAACCGTGTCGGGCCAAAGTCTTTCGCGAAGCATTCTCCGCGTTACAACATGACCGGCATGGTCCAGTAACATCTCCAGAATTTGGAAGGGTTTTTCTTCCATCCGGATGCGCATTCCATGCTTGCGAAGTTCGCGTGAATGGAGATTGACTTCAAACGTGCCGAAACAAACTACCGAGGCTGCGCTTTGAACGTCGTTCATTGGTCCTTTCCAGCGGCTATCCCGGCCCCGGCACAGGGTTGCCTGCTGACTCTATTCGTTCTGAATTGACCTTTTCTCGTAAGTCTTAACGACCGAGTGGTCTGTACGTGGATAAAGACTTGTCCTTCCGCTGATTTATTCCCGGCAGACTTTTGCCATCAAACCTAAAGAACATTTAGGCAAACGTCGTAACGGCTGCCTTAACTCAAAGAGGAGCACGCTGCAATCATGAAGAAATTCTGGAATGTTGTACTGGGGCTGGCCTGCGCCGCCGCCTTGCCACTCCCGTCTGCCCACGCGCAGACGAACAGCTACAAGCAAACCAATTTGGTGTCGGACACGGCCGGGATGGCGGCCAACACGGACCCCAAACTGGTGAATCCCTGGGGCATCGCTTTTGTCCCCGGCAATCCCTTCTGGATTTCCGACAACAACAGCGGCTTTACCACGCTGTATGACCAAAACGGAGCGTTGAACGGCTCGTTTGCGGTTGCCCCGCCGAACGGCAGTTCGAATCCGGCGACGCCAACGGGAATTGTCGCGCCACCCAGCGGTGCAGGTTTTAACGTGAACGGCCAGCCTGGGATTTTCATATTTGACACGGAAGACGGAACGATCTCCGCATGGACGGGCGGAGCCTCAACCATCTTGACGGTGGACAATTCCGCCATCCCATCAGCGGCTATGGGCGCAGTTTATAAGGGCCTGGCGCTGATTAAGAACGCGACCGGCAGTTTTCTTTTGGCCACCAATTTCAGGTCCGGCAAGGTCGAAGTTTACGACACCGGCTTCAAGCAAACGCAGATTCTCGGAGCGGGAGCATTCAATGATCCGGCCCCGCCGGCGGTCCCGACAGGCTCGGGTTCCCCCGGATATGCGCCGTTCGGCATTAAGGCCATCAACGTCAACAACACCGCCATGGTGGTGGTGACCTACGCCTTGCAGGACACGCCCATGCACGATCCGTTGCATGTCGCCGGAGCGGGCTTCGTGGACCTCTTCAGCACCGATGGCACAATGCTCCGCCGTATTACCAGCGGCTCCCACCTCAACGCGCCTTGGGGCGTGGTGATTCCTCCGGCGAGCTTCGGCTCATTCGGCGCCAGCGGCAGTCTGCTGGTCGGGAATTTCGGCGATGGCACGATCAACGCCTACAATTTCGCGAGCGGCGCCTTCGTCGACCAGATGAAAGATCAGAACGGCACGGTCATCGCGAATGCTTCCCTGTGGGACATGGTTTTCGGTGGCGGAGGGCCTTCCGGCGATGCCAATACCATGTACATCACGGCGGGCCTGGCCAATGAACAACACGGACTCTTCTCGGCGATCACGGCGAATGCCACGCCGGCGCCCACCTCCGATTTCAACATCAGCGCATCGCCATCGACCTTGACGATCAGTGCGGGGCAACCCGCTTCGTTCACCGTCACCGTGGCCGGGCTCAACGGCTTCAACTCCGCCGTCACGCTCACGTGCTCCGGCCAGCCTGCGAACTCCACCTGTAATTTTTCTCCCGCGTCCGTCACGCCTGCCAGCGGTGGGATGGTGACGTCCATGATGATGATCAGCACTTCCTCAAATCCCTATATGCACGCGGGACTAATAGGCGGGAATCAAACCGGCGGACGCTACGCCATGATGCTCGCAGTCCCCGCTCTCGTTTTGCTGGCCATGTTCCTCGCCGGAAGCATTAGGAGAGGCCGTGCGGCGGGGAACAACTGGATCCCCGGCCTCGCGGGCAGTTTGGCTCTTCTGTTTGCGATGGCCTGCTTGCTCGCTGCCAGCGGTTGCGGCGGTAGCGGCATGAACAATCCCGGGAACGGAACACAACGTGGCATGGTCACGGTAATGGTCACCGGAACTTCGGGGAATCTTACTCACTCAACTTCCGTCACTCTCACTGTCCAATAACAGAAGAGGGGCCAATGGCTGGCCCGCTGGCCCCTCTTCCTCCGCTGTGCAGCGGACTGACCCGCAATTTGAGGCGACGTCAGTTGGACAAACACCAATGTTCTATAGCCAGGACCCAGCCTTCGGGACACTCGAAATTTTTCAGCAGCTCTTTGCACCGGGACTCAATTCACCAAATCGAAAAGAGGGAAGACCGATGAAGAAAGAAGGGAATGTATTCACGAAGGGCAGCACGCGGCGTTCATTCTTGAAGAACGGAACGGTGGCGGGCGCGGCAACTGTGGGCGCCGGGCTGCTGGCGGGCAACACGTTTGCGTTCGACCAGGAGGCTGGCGCCGACCGCGCACCAATCACCAGGGGGGACATCGCGATTCTAAGGTTTTTGCAGGCCCTCGAGCAGGTAGAAGAAGACCTTTGGCGGCAGTACGCGGAACTCGGCGGTACCCAGGATAACGAATTCAGCGGGCTCACGGGCGGGAACGCCGCCTATTCACAAGCGCTGCAACTCCTCGATGGGGACATGCCGCAATACATCCACGACAATACCGACGACGAGATCAGCCACGCCCGGTTTCTTGGCAATTACCTGGAATCCAAGGGTGCGGCGTCTGCAGACCTCACCCAGTTCAAGGTGCTGCCGAGCAGCCAGGCGGATGGCGCGGTCAAGACCGCCGGGCGCCTCACGAATCTTACCCAACTGACTGTCGACACCAGTTTTTGGTCACGCTACCGCAGTATCACCAACCCTGATTTTGATCCCAAGGCACCATTTGCCCAGGCGGTCCCCAGTCTGAACGTCGGACAACATACGGCGATCCCGAGAAGCAACGCCGACACGAATGGAAGCGTCATCAATCCTGACCCCACGCTGTCCACTTTCACCGATCACCTCAAGGCGATCGCTTTCACAGCGGGATTCCACTTCGCCTTCATCGAGCAAGGTGGCACTAGCCTCTATCCGGCGCTGGCACAGCACGTCACCAACCTGGAGGTCTTGAGAATCCTGTTGAGCATCGGCCCCAGTGAGACCATGCACTTCCAGACCTGGCAGGACAAGGCCGGCAATGCCACTCCCTTGACGGACGTCGATCCTGTGAATAACTCGACCGTGACCTTTTCCACTTTGAGTGCCGCCCAGGGCGAAACGGATCCGGAATCCTTGAACGGGGACACCTTGCAGTCCAACTTGATCATGCCCGAGCCAACTCACTTCCTCGACCAGCGGTTCGGCCCGGTGGCCATCATTCGCCCGACCTCGATAGCTTTTGGCGGGGCGGTCGCCTCCGTCCAGTCGTTTGTGACGGACGGGCTTTTCATTAATCCCAAGACCAATAAAAACGACACTGGGATCGTGCCAGCGCTTATGCGTCTGGCCGAAGAAGCCGATCAGGCCCGCCGCCAACTCTAGCCTGCACCCCAGGCAGCAGTTAGCTGGCTCATCCTAACCGCGCTCTCGAAGCATCCGGGGCCCAAACCTCTCTGGTTTGGGCCCTTTTCATTATTCTTCAGGACAGTGCAGCCACGGCCCGACCATTGGGGCGGGCTGCCTTCCGTCTATACTCCTCTCCACGATGTGAGATCTCCCCCCGATTGTCGGGCTCCCGCGGGCGCAACCATTCGTCGCGTCTCTCTCATCCAATGCGGTAGAATCGCCGTGTAGCTTTTGGGCGTGGGAGACAAATCCGGAGATCTGCGGGATTCGTGATTCCAATTGTGAGAGGGAACAATGAAGAGAGTGAATCGTTTCTGGGCGGCAGCCCTACTGGGGCTGCTTTTTGTAGGCGTAGCCGCGGCGGATACTTTGGAATTGAAGGATGGCCGCGTATTGAAAGGAAAATATCTCGGCGGCACGCAAGCCGTGCTGCGCTTCGAGATAAATGGCGAAGTTCAGACGTTTAACACAACGGACGCTGTCGCTCTGACGTTTACCGGCAATTTCAGAAGCACTGACCCAGCGATGGCTCCGGCCGCAATAGCACCTGTCGCGGCGAACTCCCTGGCCCCGACCCCTCCCGGTGGCGAGGTTACCATCCCCGCGGGGCAATCTCTCCTGGTACGCATGATCGACGGCGTGGACTCCTCAAAGAACCACGTTGGTGACGTGTTCCATGCCAGCCTGGAGACCGACTTAACTGTCGGGAATACAGTTGTCGCGCGCAAAGGAACGGATGTGTATGGCCGGCTGGCCAACGCGGAGAAGAGCGGAACATTTACGGGCAAGTCGGAGTTACAGCTGGAACTAACGCGCATGGTGATTGACGGCAGGGACTACCCGGTTGTCAGCAGCGATTACACGCTGCAGGGCAAGGGCCAAGGCGCCTCTACAGCCAAGAAGGTAGGTGGCATCGCCGCCGCCGGAGCGATCATTGGAGCCATTGCGGGCGGCGGAAAGGGCGCGGCGATTGGCGCGGCGGCCGGAGGGGCCACAGGCGCGGGCGTCCAGGTTCTGACCAAGGGCCAACAGGTGAAGGTACCGAGCGAGACGCTGCTGGAATTCCGCCTGCAGCAGTCAGCAACGGTGACGCCTTCGCAAAGGTAGTCGCAATTCCCACAGTTGCGTGTTGAAATCCAGGAGAGTATTTGGAAAGAGGCGGGCTTCGGCTCGCCTTTTTCTTTCCGTCTTGCCAGTTTTGGGGCGCTTTTCCCTGGCTTTCTTGACCCGTTATCGCATTGGAACCATCCGCCAGAAATTCCCCCTTGCCACTCCTGCTGTTAGTGAGTAAGATACCCCCTCAGGTGGGAAGATCATGCCAAAAGAAAAACCTCGAGTAAACATCGGAGAAGTGATCAGGACTTACCGGAGCCAGCGCAGCCTGTCGCAGGGCGACATCGAGCGCCGCACCGGGCTGCTGCGTTGTTACCTGTCGCGCGTCGAAAACGGGCACACCGTCCCGTCTCTCGAAACGCTCGCCAAAATCGCGGAAGCCATGGACATCTCGCTGGCGGATTTTTTCCCCGGCACCGAAACGCCGCGCGACCGTGAGACACAAAAAGCCCTTGGAGAGCTCTCCCAGGACGAGATTCGCTTCCTGGCGGAGATCAAAAAGTACAGCACCACGCTTTCCGACGGCGACAAGCGGCTGGTGCTGGCGATGATCCGCAAGATGGCTACTTTGATTCCACCTCCAGTCGCGAAAAAGTTGATCGTGCGCCGCCCAACTGTCTGACCTTTTTCACAACGGAATTCGATCCAGGGACCGCGGTTCTTCTGCCGCGCCCATTCTTTTTTCACTGCATGCGGATTTGTCAGCTGGTCTGGCCGCGTATGATGCGGATGGCATCGGGTATAGCGGCGTCGCTCCGGCCACTCGCGCCTGCCTGGATTTCCACGCTACGGGAGTCTTCCAGGTCGCTGCCTTCCCCGGGCGCCAGGAAGAGATTGGCTTCGACGGCGTGTTGCTTGGTATAGAGGTCGTAATAACGGCCGCCGAGAGCGTACAGGGTTTCGTGCGTGCCGCGCTCGATCACGCGCCCCCCCTCGACAACCAGAATTTGATCGGCTCGTCGAATCGTGGAGAGCCGGTGCGCGATCACGAATGTCGTGCGGCCGCGCATGAGGTAGCGCAGACCCTCCTGGATCAGCGCTTCCGATTCCGAGTCGAGGCTGGACGTAGCCTCGTCGAGGATCAGGATGCGCGGGTCGGCCAGGATGGCGCGAGCGATCGACACGCGCTGCTTTTGCCCGCCGGAGAGCTTCACGCCGCGTTCGCCGACGACCGTGTCGTACTTGTTATCGAAAGACTCCGCGAATTCGTCGACACGCGCGATTTGGCAAGCGGCGAGAATTTCTTCTTCCGTGGCGTCGGGCCGCGCAAAAGCCACATTCTCCCGGATCGTTCCATCGAATAGAAAAGTTTCCTGCAGCACCACCCCGAGCTGTGTGCGATAGGAATCCAGCTTTACCGTCGCCAGGTCAATCGCGTCCACTAGGACTCTGCCGCTCGAGGGCACATAAAATGCCGCGATCAAGCCGATGACGGTCGATTTTCCCGCCCCGGAAGGACCAACGAGGGCCGTGACCGTTCCCGGTTCCGACCGGAAACTTACTTCGTGCAGAACTTCCTTCCGCGTATCGTAAGCGAAGCTCACATCTTGCATCTCGACTAGCCCGTTCACGCGATCGAGCTTAACCTTCCGTCCAGGCTCTTCATCTTCTAGCTTCTCGTTCAGAATTTCGCGCGTACGCTCGAGGCCCGTGATGGCCTCCGTGATTTGCGTGCCGATGGCCACGATTTGAAAGACCGGCGCCACCAGAAGGCCCAGAAAGATATTGAACGCAAAAAACGTTCCCAGCGTCATCGTGCCCGCAAGAATCTTGTGCGCGCCGAGCTCCATGATGATGGCGCTGACGATGCCCATCAGCCCCGCAGCGGAAAGACTCATCAGCGAAGTGGCCGTGAGCGTTTTCAGAACGTTGTCCAGCAGGCGCTTCACGCCACTGGCGAAGACCCCCTCCTCGCGCTCTTCCGCGTGGTAACCCTTCACCACCCGAACGCCGCTGAGCGATTCGGTGAGGCGTCCCGTGACTTCCGCGTTGATTTTCGGTCGTGCCCGGAAAATCGGGCGAATCGTCGCAAAGGCTTTGTTGATCCCGAACCCGAAGACTAGCAGGATGGCAAACGCGACCCCCGTCATGGTGACGCTGGTATGAATCAAGTACACGAGGGCGATGACCGCGGTCATCATCCCGCCTACAAATTCAACCAGCCCCGTTCCGATCAGATTGCGCACCCCTTCGACGTCGCTCATGATCCGCGAAACGAGCGCGCCAGTTTTGTTGGCATCGTAGAACGAAACCGGAAGCCGGCCAATGTGCGCCTGCACCTGGCGGCGCAGTTCGGCGATCATTTTTTGCGCGGATTTGGAGAGCACTTGCGTCAGCGTGAACGACGTCAGCCCCTGAAGGACCGTCGCCGCAAGAACCGCCAGCACGATCGGCGTCAGCAGTTGGATTTGCCGCTTGCTGATCACGTTGTCCACTAGATACTTCGTGGAAGCCGGCAGGACCAAACCCGACAGGCGATTGATGGCCATCAGCACGAAGCCCAGCGCCAGCAGCCCGCGCCTCGGCTTCATCAGCGCCCAAACGTCGGGAAGATTCTTCCACGCGTTTTTGCGTTTTTCACTTTTGGCTGGTGATTTGGCGGCTGTCTCGGTGGCCATGATTGGAAGACGAACGATACCCTATGGATTAGATGCCAGCCGTCTCCGTATGACTATATTGCGAAAACGGATCGAAAGGAGCAGTTATCTTCAATCGCCCGCAGTTCCCGCGCGGGGCACGATGGCCTTCGCGGGCCGGTCGAGGCTTAGGACGCTGGAGATGAACTCGCTGACGGTGATTCCCAGGTGGCCCCAGAGTCTGCGCTTCAGGCTGGTGTAATCCTGCGTGCCGCTGAACAGATCGCCCATCAATTGCCGGAACACCGGGCTCCGGCGAAGGAACTGAACCATGCGCGTCGTGACCGCGCTGCCCAGGAAAGATCCGCGATAGAAACGCCGCACGATGCGTGCGGCGAACTCTAGTTCGGCGCAGAAAGTAGCCTTTACCCACGCTGGGTACTTCTCGGGACAGCCTTCCGCGAGCGAGCGGCCCAGTAATTCGCCGGAACGAATGGCATAGAAAAGGCCTTCGCCCGTGAGGGGATCTACCCAGGCCGCCGCATCTCCAACGAGCGCCCAGTTCTTTCCGATGACGTTTCTTTCGGAAAGCGTGCGCTCCTTCGGCGAAGGCAGGACGTGGCTATAAAACTTTGCGCCCTCCGTCTGGATACCGTGCTTCTCCACGAAGGTTTGCAGATGGCTCCGCAGCTCCGTGCTGGTATGCGACGACATGCTCCCGCAAATGCCGACCGAGAGATGATCGCAGCGGGGAAACGACCAGATATAGCCCTCAAACTGCGGCAGGAACTTGATGGTGATGGAGTCTCTGGTCTGCGGCACGAAGTAGCCCTGCGTCATCTCCAGTTCGTCGCGTTGCAACGCCCGTGTTTCCGGGAGCAGTTGATTGCGCGCACCCGCCGCGAGAACCAGAAAATCGGCTTCCTGCCAATCGCCCTCCACGCAGTAGCGGGGCTTCGTCGTGGAAGTGTCCACACTCATCACGCGGGAACGCTGTACGTAGCAGCCTGCATCTCGCGCGCGATCCAGGAGCATACCATTCAGAACCGTCCGCGAATAAATAACGATCGGATGGGGCATGTCGAGCGTGGCGCGATGCTCTTCGCTGCTGATCAGCTCGACGGAATTTACCAGTTTCTTGGGATAGGAATTATCGAGCAGGAAGGGGAAACACTGAATCGCTTTGTGGGTCAGTCCGCCGCCGCAGGGTTTTTCCCACGCCAGATGCTCGTCAAAAAGATTGACCTTGTGGCCCGCGCGCGCGAGTTGTTCACCGCACATTGCGCCGGACGGTCCGCCGCCGACGATCGCTATCTGAGCCATGGCCGTGTCTCGCTGCGAGCTTTCAATTCCGTCCTCGGGCGCGGAACCCCCGTCTTGAGTTCCTTTGGTGACGAGTTCTAAGGTGATTGGCCATTAGGTGAGGGGAAAGATCACCAGGCAAAAACCTGCCTGGAGTATAGCACCGAATAGCGCCGTTGCCGCCGAGCCGGACTCATTACGCAACAGGTCCATGCCACTTCGCTGTACCAAATTGAACACCGCCATATACGGCGACAGCAGGCCCATCAGAATTTCTCCGTTGTGCAGAATCAAGACGCCGGCCATGAGCGCTCCCCACGCGATGAGTCTCAGCGACAGCGCAAGGGCTAGCCTGCGCCCCCTTTTCCCCGGCCGCACCGGACCGAGCAGCGTCTCTTCTGCAATGAGGTAGGGGAAAAGGACGATTAGCAAAAAAGGGAAGCGCACCCACTTCGCGCCGGTCAGCCAACCCTCGTAAATCGTCAAATCAAACCATGCCGTAGTCAGAAGTAGCAGCACGATTCCGGCAAACCCCGCTGCAAGCAGGGGGCGAGGCGAACTCGAGAGTGCAGAACGCACGGAACTCCAATGCACCACAACCAGCAGCACCCCAAAGAGAAGCAAAGAGCTGGCAAGATAGTCGCCCTGAAAAAGTCCAATCGCCTTCAGGGGAATCCAGAATCGCAAAAGCAACACGATCAGGAACGATCCCACGGCAAATTCCAGAAAAAGTCGTGGCACCCCGATGACCGTGCCCGTCGCGGCGATTTCTTCGCTTCCGTTCTTCCCAGCCGCCTCCCGGAGGAACGGTCCCGCGATCAATAGGAGGCCGAGGAAGCCGCTGAGTCCGCCGATGAGCGGGCCGTGAGAGGGCCACGCCGTAGTGGGATGTAAATGCAGGATTTGCGCCGGCCATTCCTGCGAAGCTCGCACCACGGAACGGTTGAAAAGAACGCTGACGTGCGAGGCGCCCGGAATCTCCAGGTATTTAACGGTCCCGTCGCTTCGCGAGGCCGCCAGGTCGATGGCATTGCCGCGCATCGACTCCAGTTCCAGCGAGCCAATCATCACTAGCGAATGAGGCGGCAGCATCGGAGGATCGCTGAAAAACAGCTTTTCCGTCGTCACTCCGTGCGCGGCCCGCATCGGCGCCGGCGAGATGGCGATCAAGCCCGCGACTGGAACACGGGAGGCAATCCGCTCGGCGATAGCGCCTCCCATCGAATGCCCGGCGACAATCGTGCGATCGGGATCGATCATCCCGCGCGCGAGCAATTCGCGCAGAAACGCCTCAGCGCACTGTTCCGCTCGCGCCGGAGAAAATGGCCCGGCCGTGCGTCCGTGTCCCGGTAAATCCGGAACGTAGACGCGAAGACCCTGCTCGGCAAAGCCTCGGGCGAGGTAAGACATGATTTTCCTATTCGCTGAGATTCCGTGGAAAAGCAAAACCGACCCTTGCGTGCCTCCTTCTTGCTTTTCCACGATGGTGGTCACCAATCGGCAGCCGCCAGCGTCCATGAGAAACGTCCGCTCGCGGTAAGGCGTCGGCAGGGCAAGCCACAACCCTGCGCCGCAAAGTAGAACTCCTGCAAGTGCCCGCACAGCCTGTCGTGATTTCATCGCCCGCCGCTAGTAGACAGTGAGCTGGACTCTGCCGTGCGACGTCCTATGCTTAGGATTGGCAAACGGCGGGAGGAATATTTCGCCTTCGCTCAAGCTGCTTTGCCTAGATTCGGCTTCGGTCCCCCCGTGCGAAGCGAACTTTCTAAGCCGTGGCGGCCTTCACCTTCGTCGCGGCCTTTTCAATTAGATCTGCGACAGCTCTTGGCTGCGATACGTAGATGGCGTGACTTCCCTTAACCTCAATGACCGTAGCACCCGCGCGCTTGGACATAACACGCTGGGCGTTAGGTGGAATCATCTTGTCCTCGGTGGTGACCAGGTACCAGCTCGGCTTGGTCCTCCACGCGGGTTCGCTGATCGCGCCGCTGATGGCCCCCATGCCCCACGGAACTTGAGAGTCAGCCATAAACGCGGCTTTTTCTGGGTCCACGTCGGCTGCGAAAGAAGCGGGAAACTTCGCCTTGTCGAGGAACAAAAAGCCGTCTTGCGGCGGCAGTATCGGCGGTACGGGCGCGCCGGGCGGCGGATCTTTAATAAGCGATCCCACCGACTCGCCCTTGTCTGGAGCGAAGGCAGCGATGTATACGAGGGCTGAAACCTTTGGATGGTTTCCGGCTTCGGTGATCACCGCTCCTCCATAGGAATGGCCGACGAGAATTGTAGGTCCGTCCTGCGTTGCAAGAGTTCGCTTGGTAACTGCTACGTCGTCCTCCAACGATATCGTAGGATTCTGGACGATGCTGACATTGTAGCCGTCTCGCTTCAGGATCTTGTAGACGCCCTCCCAGCCAGCGCCGTCCACAAAGCCACCGTGAACTAGAACGATGTTTTTCATGGTTTTCCTCCTCAGTGATCGATACTGCTGTTTACTTCGGCAGATTCTCGTGTTGATAGAGGCCGGGTATTGAAGGTCTTCGCCCGGCTGCGGCGAAGTATAATGACGGGCAGAGTGGCTGTCAACACGACGACACACGACCCGAAAATCCAAATTTCTTCGCGGGTGATCGGCTACTCGGAAGTAATCCTTGGCCCCCAAGTGCAAAGCTTAGGCTCAAAAGAGCGGATGCGTCGTAAACTTAGGGACTTCCCCCTCGTACCTCCTTAGGTTGGAACGTTTATACACATAAGTCTTACCGCAGTCATCGCACCGGACCTTGAAAGGGCCCTCGACATCAGGAACGGGCGAGAAGGGATCTGTGTACGCGAGGGGGATTCTGTGCCTAAAGAAAAGATTCTGCTGCATATGAAAAAAGTAGTTCTTGCAAAGGACCACCCAGGTATAGTGGATGTCCTGCCACATTTCCGCGGCGGGTTCTATCTTTTTGGGTTCCATCTTTTGGGGTTCTATCTTTTTTCCCGCAGGGGCAACACTCGGTGCGGGAACCTGGACGGGAGCGGGGTTAAGACAGTCCGCGATCTGTTCTGTGGTCCAGCGGAGTAACGGATCGCGGCGCAAACAGTGTCGCGTGATGTCGAGGAAAGGTTGTGGAAGAGTAGGCGGAACAATCGGATCGGCTTGGTTCCCCGGCGATGAAGCAGGAGGATGTTGGGTAAGAGTCTCGAACAGGGTCATGCCTAGAGACCAAACATCCCCTGCACCTGCAACCAGTGCCGTGCCTGCCTCCGGCGCGTCGTAAGCGTCAACCGGGCGGTAGGTAGGGCGCGGCTCGCCAAGCGGTAGCACCGTATCGAAAGCGAGCTTCAGGCGCTCCCCAGTAGTCATGATGTTTGAAGGTTTGATGTGAGAGTGCGCGAAGCCTTTGCTGTGGATGTACTTCAGAGCGTCGAGAAGAGGCCCGAGCATTTCGCGAGTCTCTTTTGCGGTGAGCGGACGCTCAGGGAGGACGTGTCCCAGGTCTTGCTCAGCATATTCCATCACTACGAAACCCAAATCCATTTCCGCAAGCTGCCAGCGACCGCCAGGTAGCAGATGGAAGAGATTAGGATGACTAAGCTTCGAAGCGCGCTGCAAAAGAACGTCCTGATAATCGGCGTTCGGGCCAGCATTTATGAATTTAATAGCGAGTTTTTTTGGCTCCGCGTGAGTGGATTGCGTTAAGAAGACCGCACTGTGGTCCGTGCTGCCCAAAAACTTCTGAAGCGGAAATACTTTCTTGACGACTTGGCCCTCGAATTTTTTCCAGTCCACGCTCATAGGACACCCCCGCAGCGACACTTGCAGCCAAGCGGAACGGTCTGGTAAATCGCCTGGCACGTTGAAGCAAAGGGCTGGTTTGCATGGATTCTAGCACGAAAGAGGCTCAGACTAGGAATGGCTGCTGCCTCGTCGGACAGTTATCGTCGGACGATGCGGGTAAGTCGTGCGGGCACTGAGAACATCTCAGATGTGCTTCCACTTCTTCACTGGCCGGGCAGCATGCACGGATGCCACTGCCCATCCTCAGCATGGGCATCACAGAACCACTTCTGGCACGAAGGGCAGCGTACAGTCGCCGGGTAGGTACACGCCCCAACGTCAGGCGAGATGCCCTGACACAACCGCTCTAGATCGGCGCTCGCGGATTCCTCTTCTCTCATCGCAAACACCTCGTGCCGCCATTCTACTCGCGTTGGGCGGCTCACCTGAAGTGTGAAGGCACATCGAGGGTTAGCGCGGGACTTAGCTCGGAGAGTTCACTTTTCTGCTTCATCGAGGCCTTCGTAGAAAGAGCGTCGTGAAAACCCTATTGTTCCAATCGTATTTGGGCGGGATAGTTTTGAAAACTAGAATGTGCGCACAAACGATGGCCGGAAATACGCATATCAGAGCGGCAATCAACAGTCCCATTATGTCGCGTATTCCTAGAAATGCAGGAACGCCAAATGACAGAACGAGGGCAACACCTGAGACCAAGAAACGCTGCCACCAAATCGGGGTAATCGCAACGCCACAGAAAGGGCACTTGTAGATTGGAGGTTTAGACCCTCTGGGACGCACCGTTAAGTCTGAATGACAGTTTGGGCATGCTGACCACTTAGGGTCGGATACTCGCTGGTTAACGGGATTTTCCGCTTCTCGCATAACGATTGAGGCGATAACGACTGGCCCGCTCCAAAATTCTAGCCGATTGTTCCGGTACGCGCCAACTCCTGGTCGCGTAACCCAGCAGTTTCGGAAACTAGACCACAGGAACTTTGAAAAGCGTGTTTTTTAGCGGGTGAACGCTATGGCGAGCGCGTGCTGCGATCGCGCCCTATTTTCTGGGCGTGATTTTTGCGGTGCAGCG
>Ga0209527_1000022_pt1 | contig 30282 bp, 25 predicted proteins | sample JacPinW_OM2H0_M2_FD_187968 | JGI IMG/M metagenome (GOLD analysis project Ga0209527, IMG submission 187968) | Forest soil microbial communities from Algoma, Ontario, Canada - Jack Pine, Ontario site 1_JW_OM2H0_M2 (SPAdes) (version 2) | ecosystem: Environmental > Terrestrial > Soil > Boreal... | reverse complement strand
GAACCTGACGATCGATGACTTCGGCACAGGGTATTCAAGCCTCACCTACCTTAGACATTTCCCAGTGGGCAAACTCAAGATCGATCGTTCGTTCATAAGAGACTATCCGGATGATGCCGTGATCACGACGGCTGTTATCGGTATGGCCAAAAGCCTGGGTCTGAAGGTTGTTGCGGAGGGAGTGGAGACGCAAGAGCAACTAGCCTTCCTGCGAGCGCAAGGCTGCGACGAAGCGCAGGGTTACTACTTCAGCCGGCCGGTGCCCGCGGAAAAGCTGATGGCCGCCCTGCCATAGCACGATCAGAAATGTTGTGCCGATGAGCGCCTGAAGCGAGGGCATGAACATGCTCCAAGTACGGATGAGCTTGATGTTTCGCGAGACATACTCGCGGTTGGGCTCGTCGAAGCCGCGGATTTCCGCTTCTTCCTGAGCATAGGCGCGCACCACGCGCACGCCGGCAAGATTTTCCTGGACGCGGGCGGTGAGCGTGGCGAGCGCCGCCTGGATTTTTTCGTACAGGTCATGAATCGTTTTGCCAAAGAACCACACGGCAACGGCCACCACCGGTGCGGGAAGCAGAACCCACAGCGTGAGGGAAGGCGAGAGCGCGACCATGACCAGGATGGCCAAGATCATGGTGCCTATGGTCGTCGCGCTGTACATGATGCCGGGGCCGAGCACCATGCGGACGGCGTTTAGGTCGTTGGTGGCGCGGGACATCAGCTCGCCGGTGCGATTGCGGACGTAGAATTCGGGCTCAAGGATCAGCAGGCGCTTGAGGAGGTCGTTGCGGATGTCGAATTCGATGTCGCGGGAGACGCCGATGAGCGTCCAGCGCGCGGAGAAGGACAAAACACCTTTGATCGCAACGCATAGAACGACGATAAGGCAATAAATGCCCAGCGTGTGGCGGCTGCTTGGCGCGTAGTACGGGATGGAACGGCTGAGCGTGAACGCATTCAGGCCCAAGGGCGCCGGAGTTCCGGTCTGCGTGTAGTGTTCAAATGGAACCGGATTGCCGGCCAGTGTGTCCGTCATAACGCCGGTGGCGAGCGGGAGCACATTGCCGATAATGCTCATCAGCACAACTGTGAGCAGACCGAAAACAATACCGCCGGTGTAGCGTCGCAGATATGGCATCAGGCCGCGCAAGCCTCCGCGTGGGGAAGATTCCCGGAGGTTCTTGGACGCCCGATTACCGGTGGCTGAGGGGACCGCGCTCATCGCAGCGTAGACCTCGCATCTTGCATCGAAGGCGACTCGAGCAGGAAATGTTCGTACGTGCGATCCAGGGATTGGTAGCGCTTCGTGGCCGGATTCCAGCGCACACCGATCGGCAGCACGTGTGTATCGATGGCCCCTTTCAGGGGCGTGAAATAGAGTTGCAGACCCTTTTCATCGTTTTGCTCGTATTGGAGCCGCCAGCCGGTCACTGGCACCAGCGGCGTCAAACCTAGAAAACCTTTTTGGTTTTTCAAGTGTTCATCGCAGCGGAGGACTTCCGCCCATTGCCCGTCGGTATTTTCCGCCACGACGACGCGCGTCACGATGGTGCCCGGCAAATTGTTGGTTGGCGTCTTTGGCACGACATCCGCCGCAAGGAATTCCTGCTTTCCGTTCTTCGCCAGGTCTCCGAACGCCAGCACCTGCGACTCGCTTCCCAGCAGCGCCTTTGTTGCCAACTGAATATCTTCAGGGACGGCAGGCTCCGCGGGCTTGGTTTCCACTTGCGGCGCAGGCTTGGACGCATCCGCACCGCACCCGCCCAGAAAAATAGCCAAGGGCAGGATACTCAGTGAAAAATTCAGGGGGATTCTCCACCTGCGGGCCGCGCCGGTACCGGGGCCCTCTCTTAGGAAGGACGGACCGCTACCCACCTCGTTAGCAGACAGACAGCCGCTTTGCGTTGTTTTTTCCATCAAAAACTTGGCGCCGTTAGCGTGATCTCAACTACTCGCCCGGCTTCTTGTCTTTCTCCTGCGTGCTGAGCACTTCCGTCACCTACGGCACATCCGCGCCGGCCTCGTCAAATGCCTACTACCGCAATTCTAGCTGTTGGCGGCCCTTCGTGGAAGGACTCCGCGATTCGGGATTGCCCAAAATTTGACTGCGCTACCTCTGCGCCAGGATCGCGTCCAGCCGGGCTTCAAAGTTTTCCTCTCCTTCCGACCAAAGTTCGCTGCGCTCCACCGGCAGGGCCCGCTCGATCGCTTCCACCCAGTGGAATAATTGTTGGATGTTCTCCCGGGTCTTGGCGTGATATTCCTTCAGGTTGCCGCTTGCCGACATCCATTGCCGAAAAGAATGCTCAATAGGATGATCTGAGGAATTGAACGGATTCGACGCCGCTCCCGGCGCCAGCAGCCCGCCGTGCCCAGTGAAAAAGTGCTCGAACCCTAAGTCGGCCATAAAGTGCCCCGCCGTCGCCGCAAGTCCATCGTCATACTCCTGGCCGTGACACGTCAGGACGAGGGGCTCCGGCTTGTGCTGCCACTTCATGCTCTCGATATCGAACCCCCACAAGTCCCATTTTGCGTTCGCGATATAGGCGGTGTCCGCATTCAGGTGCTGCACGGCCAGCGCCACAACCTCGGCAGGTCCTACTTTCAGCGGGCGCAAATCCCACTCCGCGACAGGTATCTCCGTTGCGTCCACGGCCTGCACGGTCAGTTCGCTAAAGCTATTCTGCGTCGCCGAAAGGGGGGCGGTCGTCAGGAACCGCGCGAATTCGGCAAGCATGGTTTCCAGTGAAAAATCGCGCGTCCATACCCGCAAGTAAGAGTGATTGGCCATTGTGATTGAACCTTTGGGATTATACCGGGCCAGCAGGGAAGTGGCGAATCGGCAGCCGAATCGTGCTGCAAAGAATTGTCGTGGAACAGCTATTTTTGGCTGTGGGACTCTGGCGATCAAGCGCCTGTGTTGGCGCTTTTTGCCTGCCCGGGTGGGTGCACCGGGGGCGTAAAACTCTGCGCCATCTCCCGCAGCCGTTCGCGCAGGGATTCTCCCACGCCTGCGAATACTTGGGCGCAGGCTTCGCGAAGTTTTTCTTCCGCCGTCGCGGCGATTCCCGAAATCATATCCCGCGATTGGTGGTCAAGCGACGCTACCGTCGCCAGCATCCACTGGTTTGAAACATTCTCCAACCGGCTCTTATACTGCTCCGCGGCTTGTTCGCCGGTCTGGGCGAAGATGCTTTGCATTTCCTGCTGATGAGCAACCGTCATCGCTTTCCAGGAATCCAGCAAAGGCCCAAACCCTTCCGACACTTTCTTCTGGGCCTCGGCAACGCCCGCTTCGAGCGCCCCACCCATGGAGGACTGGAAGCGCCGCAGGAAACCCTCTTGTTCGGCCGTCGTCTTCTGCAACAATTCCACGCGCACCGTGTCCAGCTGCACCCGTGCGCCATCCGTGGAGCGCCGCACTTCTTCGTTGAACCCCTCCAGCTCTTGCCGGCCGGAGCGCTGAATCTCATCCGTGAATGCTGCTGCCGTCGTGTCCGCTGCTTCCGCGAAGAGAGAGCGCGCGCGCTCGAAGGAATCCCGCACCATCTCCTCGATCTGGGTTTGCCCGTGTCCCACGAAGTTGCGGCTTGCATGATCCAGCTCGCTCGCGAAGACGCTGGAAATCTCTCCCGCTTTATCCCGCAACTGGTTTTCAGCCTGCTCTATGGTTCTTTCCGTCAAATTCTGAATCTGCGTTTGTGCTTTCTTTTCGTACCATTCGGCCGATTTCAAGAGTTCTTCGACCATCTGGTGTTTCAAATCGCCGGCTTTTCCCTCCAGTTCCGTCAGGTTGCGCCAGGTGATTGATTGCGAAGATTCCTGCAGGACTTGTTCGACGCTGCCCAGATTCTCCCGGAAGTGCGCCAGCGATTCCGCGAACGCTTCGTCCGCCGAATTGCGAATGCGGTCCTGCTGCAGCGTCAGCGCCGCGTCCAGCAGCGACCGCCCCCCTGCCAGCCGATGAACCGCTTCTTCGGCGCGTGTGACATGCGGCTGTACCATCTCCGCGACTTGCCGGTCAAATTGCGCTACGGCCTGGCGGCTCGCTTCTTCAAATGTCGTTCGAATTCGCGCGTTGATCTCCTCAAAGATCGCTTCGGACCGGCGCTGCATTTCTTCGCGGTGCGGGCCCGATACATTTTCCAATTGCGCTTGGAATCTGGCCAGCGCCTGCTGCTGCGCGTTCTCGAGTTGCGCCGAATGTTGTTCGAGCCGCTGGCTCGTTTCCCCGGCACGCGCCAGCGCCGACTCCAGCCGTTGCGTCTGCTCCTGCAGCGCATCCCGCAACGCTGCTATTCGCTGCTCTGCTTCTGTTACCGTACTCGACGCTGATTCGCGCGCTGCCGTGGCGTGACGGGCCATCTCGTCCTGCAATTGAATCATCACCCCGCGCGCGTGCGCATTCAGTCCGCCCGCCGCGCGATCCTGGGCTTCCGCGAGGGTGCTCTCGATCGCCTCCCGCCACCGCGCTTGTACTGCTCCCAATTCACTTGCAAGCTGGCCGTGCAAGATCGATTGCGCGGACGAGAGCGCCGCTGTTACCTGTTGCTGAATCTCACTGGCCGCCGCCCTCAGCGCCTCGAGTTGCGCAGTTGCCGCTTCTTCCCGTTGCTTCGCCGCTTCCTTGTGCGCCCGCGTGGCTGATTCCGCGCGCGCAACAATTTGCGCTTCCGACTGCTCGGACTCGGTCTTCAACCGGGCCGCCGTTTCCTCCGCCTCGCGGCATACCGTTCGCAGAGTCTCGGCCCGAGCTTCCAGTCGCTGGGCGTGCTCGTTGCGCTGCGCTGCGCCTTCTTGCGAGAGCCTCGCCGTCAAGTCGCGTGTGAGTTGCTCCAGTTGCGGGGCCAGCCAGCGCGGCAATTCCGTTCGCAACGCCTCAGCCGCTGCCGCATGGGCCGTCCTTGAATGCTCATCCGCCGCGTGCTGAAACTTTTCGATCGCGTGCGCCGTCTCATTGGCGATTTCCGCGCGTCCTGCGGCAAATTTCTGCTCCCATTGTTCGAATGACAGCCGCCGCTCCGCCGAAACCGCTTGCGAAGCCGCTTCCTGCGCGGTCGCCTGAATCTGCTGCTTGGCATCCGCCACCAGCCGCGCTACCTGCCGCGCCAATTGCAACGACGCATCCGTCGTGCTCGTTGGGGAAGGGAACACTCTCAAATTATCCGCCCCCGCGGCCGGCGGAGGCTCCGACTCGCCCAAATGCGACGCCGCATCCGTTTCAGCCACCACTGGCGGCGATTGCGGAGTCCCGCGCGCCGCATCCGACTTCATCACGACTTGCGTCATCTCGGGGGGCGCGGCCCAATCTTCCGGCGGAAACGCGATGCCCCAGACGTTGCCGGAAACTTCCAGCTCCAGCGCCACCTGAAAAAGCTGCCGCACCGTTCGAGGCCTTTGAATCCAAGCTACCCGTCCCCGTACCGTGCGCGGCGGCAGCCCTGATTCCTGGTGCGGGATCTCCATCGTCACCCACATGTTTTTCAGGACGTAATGCTTGGACTGGTACCGGCAGCCATGGCAATTGATAATCAGCGACGACGTTCGCTCCACGAACGGACGCCCCAGCGCATCGACACCGGTCACCACGAGAGGAACCGCCTGCACGATCCGCGTGCTGCGGCGCTTCCTTAACTCCGTGCTCGCGCTGGTAACGCCTTCGGACACCATTCCAGTTGTCTCTTCGGCAAAATTGCTGCCTGATTCTTTCATGCAAACCGCCGCCGTCCCTCAGGCTTTTCAGATTTCGCGAATGCGAGTGACATCGCTGCGGCTACTTCATCGCATCATTTTGCGGAGTACCTTCCGAGGCCGGCCTGCGGTGTGTTCCGGTCAGTAACATCCATGCTTCTTTGGCGACCCAGATTGGCCCAACCAGCAAATAAATCGCCCCCTGGAAAAACGCCGGATGGTTTCCCTCGATCCGGTGGCCAAGAAACAGGAACACCCATCCGCCTAGAAAAAATCCCGCTCCCCAGATCCATTTCATGAAAAGGAGGAGGATAAGCCCGGCAAAAATCATCGGGATTCCGACACCATGCAGGAATTTGTTCCAGCCGGATTCGTGCTCGTGGTCGTACTGCGTCATGTAGTGCGCCAAGCTCGGCATTAGCGCACCTCCTGTCAGCCTTCTCGCGGCTGCAATAGGATTGGTGGGAGGACAGCCACCGTGGGAATTAAACTCTATACCTAAAGGGGAGGATTAGCTAGAGCGTCCTAGAAGTACTGAGAGTTTTGCTACTGCCCGCCTATTGCCCTGGCAAACTGAGCCGTCCCTTGCGGAGCGTTGACTGCGCGTTTTTTAGCGCTCTAGGTGCGATGAATCCTACAAATCCCGTCGTCCTTCCATGGCCTTCAACATAGTCACTTCGTCGGCATACTCCAGGTCGGCGCCCACCGGAATCCCGACGCCGATCCGCGTGACGCGCACACCGAGTGGCTTCAACAGCTTGGAAAGGTAAACCGCCGTGGCTTCGCCTTCGGCCGTAGGGTTCGTGGCGATGATGATCTCTTCGACGGCGCCGCCCTTTAGCCTCTCGATCAATGCCTTGATATGAAGTTGCTCCGGTCCGCGGCCTGAAAGCGGCGAGAGCGATCCGCCCAGCACGTGATACATCCCGCTATATGTCCGCGTTTTTTCGATGGCCATGATGTTGTGCGCTTCTTCGACCACGCAAATCGTCTTCTTGCTCCGCGTCGGTCCTACGCAGTACAAGCACGGATCCGAGTCCGTGATGTTGTGGCAGACGGAGCAAGCGCGGATTTTTTCTTTGGCATCGCGAATCGCGTCCGCCAGCGCCAGCGCATCCTCGGGCGCCGCTCGCAGCAGATGAAACGCCAGGCGCTGAGCGGTTTTCTGGCCAATTCCGGGGAGATGTTTCAGCTCATCGATGAGCCGTTCGACGGGAGCGGCAAAATCAGGCATCCAGCATGTGTAGCATAGCGGTGCGCATCAGCGCAAACGCGCTAGAGATCGCGATACATGATGTAGGCGTCGACGTAGCCAAGCGTCGGATGCTGGAAGGCTCCGGGGAGGCGGCCGACGATATCGAAGCCAAAGCTCTGCCACAGGCGCATGGCACGCTCGTTGGTGCTGACCACAAAATTGAACTGCATCGCGCGAAATCTGCGCCCGCGAGCGCGGCCCAGCGAATGCTCACACATTGCGCGTGCGACCCCGCGACCGGTCGCTGTCACGGCCGTCATATACCCACAATTCGCAACGTGTGCTCCGCCACCCTGCTGATTCGCTTGCAGAAAATAGGTGCCGACAATTTCGCCGTTCTCTTCCGCAACGAAAACTTCATGTTCCGCCGATAGCCAATACGCCAGAGCGGTCTTCTTGTCCATGTCGCGTGGGAGGGTGTACGTTTCGCCCGCGCGGATGATGGGCTCCATGATCGCCCAGATGGCGTTAGCATCTTCGTTGGCTGCAGGCTGGATCAGCATGCTCATATCTTGGCACGATTGCTCTTAAACGCAGACGGGTCCCCGATCCGATCGGGGGACCCGCGTTTCACATCGTGATTGGACTTGCTTAGTTTCCGAGCTGCGTCTGGAAAACTTCGCCGGGAAGCACAAATTTCGCGGGCTTATTAACCGGCTCCACGCGAGGCAGATTGACCGGCAGCCGACCCTGTTTTTCGGGAAGGGAAGCAGTCTCATCCGCTCGCATCCGCTCGATCTTGATGCCCAGCGAACGCTCCAGGTGGAACAATTCGGACCGCTGCTCTTTCACGAAAAGCGTTGAAGCCACTCCGTGTCCGCCGTTGCGTCCCGTTCGCCCAACGCGGTGGATAAAATTCTCCGCCACCTCAGGCAAATCGTAATTAATGACGTGCGCGATATCCTGCACGTGAATCCCGCGTGAAGCCAGGTCGGTCGCCACCAGCACGCGGAAGCGTCCCTGTTGGAATCCCGTCAGCGCCGAAGTGCGCTGCGATTGCGAGCGGTCGCCATGAATCATGGCGGCGGAGAAGCCTTTGCGATTCAGGCTCTCGGCAATGCGTTCAGTTCCGCGCTTGGTTCGCGCGAACACCAGGCACTTTCCCGTTTCCTTAGCCAGCAAGCGTTGCAGCATTTCCTGCTTGCGGTCCATGGCAACTTCAAACGCCTGCACGCGCACATTTTCGTTCGGTTTCGAGGTCGATCCGAACGAAAGGCGCACGGCGTTGCGAAGGTAATCCTTCACGATGCGCGCCATATCGCCTTCCATCGTCGCGGAGAAGCACATCGTCTGCCGCTCTTTCGGCAGGATCGAGACGATTCGCTTGATCGCCGGAAGGAATCCCATGTCCAGCATCCGGTCCGCTTCGTCCAGGATGAGAATACGCAGCGCGTTGAAGTGGAAGAGTCTACGGTCGAGATAATCTTCCAGCCGCCCTGGAGTCGCTACCACCAGCCGTGCGCCCTTGCGAATGGCCTGGAGCTGCGCCCCTTCGGACAAGCCCCCGACAACCAGCGCCGCTGGCAACAATTGCTTGCCGCGCAACGCGTTATACTGTTCCACGACCTGCATTGCCAACTCGCGCGTTGGCACCAGCACCAGCGCCGCGATTCCCGGAGTCTTATCCTTGAGCAGTTTTTCGATCACCGGAATCAGGAACGCCAGCGTCTTGCCGGTTCCCGTCTGTGCCGTGGCGAGCACATCCTTGCCTTCCAGCGCTTGCGGGATCGCCGCAGCCTGCACCGGAGTCGGCGTGGTAAACCGCGCCGCGTTCAATCTCTCCTTCACATAAGGAGAAATCAACATTTCGGAGAATCGCGCTGAGGCGAGTTCCGGCAGAGGCTCCGAAGAGCGCTCTCGATTCACTTCTGTTACATTCAACATTCAATATTACTTTCTTACTGGCAGAAGCCGTCGCGGTGCGCACACGAATTCTCGGGCGGCCGGCGGCTTGCTTTGCCAGTCTTGTTTTAGATTACGCGTAAAACTTACGGAGGAAACTGGAGGCGGGAATCTCAGATCAAGAACTGCACCAGAGGGACCGCACAACACAACCGAGGTATTAAGCGCAAAGGAAGTATACCACAAGCCGGTCCGTTATGCGGGGACTTGATTGTGGGGACAGTTCTAAGTCTTCCTTTTCAGCAGCTCGGGCGGAATCGAACGAGCTGCTAAGTCATTCATTTTACTGCCGTTATCTAGGAAGAGGTTACTGCAAGGGTCGTCTGGGAAACAAATTGCAAGATTCTTACCCCCCCCGCGTTCTAACATCAGAACAAAGGATCATGCACCCCAAGGACCCCCATGCCCCTTGTTGAGCTGATTTTTGTGCTTTTCGCAATTCTGGCGATCGCCACCCCATTTATCACCCTCGTTCTGCTCGGCAAGTATAAGAAGCTGCGCGAGAATCTGGACCAGCTCACGGAAGAGAATTCTAGGCAACATGCCTCCTTCCAGCGCGAGGTTGCCGACCTCAAGCGCCAACTCAGCGCCGCGGCCCATCCGGCCGCTCCAGTTGCAAGCGAGTTTACGCAGCGACCGGCCACGCCCGCCGCGCCCACCGTGAGAGAAACACCCGTTCCAAAGCCGCACGTCGACCTGTCGGTGCCAGTCAAACTGCCCGCACCGATGTCGTTTCCCATTCCTGAGAAGAAGCCTGAGCAGCAGCCGCCGCAAAAGCCGCAAGAACCTTCTCCCATTACGCCAGCTCTGGTGCCAATCGCTGCTGCAAGCACGCCGACGCAAAATCTGCCAGCGCCAACGGCACCCGAGCAACCGAAGCCCGTCCTGCCTGCGGCGGCGAAGACGCCCGCCGAAGTAAAACCGTCTGCCCCGGCTGCTCCATCACAAACCCCTCCGCCATCGATTCCTTCGTCGCAGCCGCCTGCGCCGCGCATTCCCGCGCCCACGCCGCGCGCTCCGGCGGAGATTCCTCCTGGTGCGGCTGCGCGCGTCTCCGCCCCACCGCCCATGTCAGCCTATCGCGCGCCCGCACCGCGGCCGACTCTTCAACAGCGCATGAAAACGGTCTCTGCGATCGAAGAGACCCTTGGCACAAACTGGCTCAACAAACTCGGCATCATCATTCTTGTCGTGGGTGTCGCTCTATTCGGCATCTACGAACTCGGCGCTCTTGGCCCGCTCGGCAAAGTCGGCATCTCTTACCTCGCCTCCGCTTTTCTCCTTGTAGGTGGCATCTATCTGGAAAAGAACGAACGCTATCGCCTCCTCGGCCGCACCGGCATCGGCGGCGGCTGGGCGCTGCTGTTCTTCAGCACGTTTGGCATCTATCACGTTGAAGCCATGCGCGTTCTTCCGCTTAACGCTGGTGCGCTCACGCTCGATTGCGCCTTAATGCTGATCGTTGCGGTGGCCATGGCGCTGCACACTCTGCGCTATCGCTCGCAATTCGTAACGGGTCTCGCCTTCTTACTGGGATACACCACGGTCGCACTCAGCCAGGACACGGTCTACAGCCTTTCTGCCGGTGTTTTCCTTGCGATCGGTCTCGTCTTGATTGTTTTGAAAATGGGCTGGTTCGAGCTCGAAGTTTTTGGCATTCTCTCCAGCTACCTGAATCACCTCTATTGGCTCTACCGCATTCTCGGCATCGAAGGCGCTCACGGCCGCCACTTCCCGGAATACCATGCCAGCTTGGCAATGCTTTTCTTCTACTGGCTGACCTTCCGCATTTCTTACATCGCCCGCAACATCAAAACCGACTTCGAAGAACACCTATCCACTGTCGCCGCGGTCTTGAACATGGGGTTGCTGCTGGGCTGCATGAAATTCCAGTCCGTTCAGCCGGAGCTGGCTTACATTGCCCTTCTCGTCGTGGGTGTCGCTGAATTCCTATGTGCCCAGATACCCGCCCTCAAGCGAAGACGGGAAGCGTTCGTCGTTCTCACCGTAGCGGGAGCTGCGCTCATGCTGGCGGCCGCTCCATCTCACTACACATACAAGGCCAACGACGTGGCGATACTTTGGCTCGTTGGTGCTGAAGTTTTTCTCATCGCTGGCGTGATCGTGAAAGAAGTGGTTTTTCGCAGGCTTGGCCTTCTCACCGGGCTGCTCGTTGGCTTGCATCTTGCCGGGACCGACTTCCGCCAGCTCGTCGCCTTTCGCGCGTCAAGTGAGAACCTCGCCTTGGCTTCAGGAGTGCTCTTTGCCGTGTGCGCATTGGTCTTTTATATCAATGCCCTCGGGGTCGGCTCGCGCTGGAAAAATCTATTTGATGACTCGCCCGATCGCCCATTCCTGACTATTCATTCTTATCTCGGTGCATTCGCCGTCGCATCCGCCGCCTGGGCTCTGTTCTCTCACGATTGGACCGCGCTCGCTTTCGCCGGCATCATGCTCATTCTCGCGGGTATGGGCCGCACCCTTGAATCACCGCACTTGCAAGCACAGTACGTATTTATCGGCGTGCTCACTCTTTATCGCGGCATCGTCGTCAATCTGCACCTCGAATCTCCAGAACATGTTCACGTGCGCTTGCGGCTGCTTACTCTTCCCATTCTCGGCGCAGCGTTCTATCTGACCGCTAGGTTGGCTGCCCTGCGTGATGATCCCACGCAACGCACGATCCGCAGCCTCTTCGCCGCCGCGGGCAGCGGTTTCTTCGCCCTTCTCATCTGGTTCGAAGCGCCGGAGCTTTGGCAGCCCCTTGCTTTCATGGCTTTCGCGGTGCTCCTGTCCGAAGCCGCGCGCGCGCTGCGTTATCACGCGATTGCCTGGCATTCGCATCTTCTCACTGGTCTCGCGGTGTTCACTGCGCTCACGGCTGATCCGGGCCGCATCCATACGTGGCACGCCATAACCGTGCGCGCTTTTAGCGCATTGCCGGTTGTTATTGGCGGCTATTGGCTTGCCAAGCGGCTTGGCACCATGGACGAACGCCATCTCGCGCTTGCGCGCGTGGCCTACACTTGGGCCTCCGCCGGCATGATGGTGTGGGTCATTCAGGAAGCGCTCCGCGCACCGTGGATTGCCGTCGGCTGGATCGTTTTTGCCGTCGCGCTCGCGCTTTCAACACGCTGGATTCGCTACCAACAACTCGCTTGGCAGGCGAACCTCGTCGGTATTTGCGCTCTCGTCCGCGCGTACTTCTACAACTACCAGCTCGAACAAAAATTCTGGGGCCCCATCTCCCTTCGTGTATTCACGATTTCTCTTGTCGCCGCGGGATTGTACTTCCTGTCGCGCAAAGCCGCGCCCGAAGAGCGTTACGCCCGTGCCATCGCCTTCCTTCATTCTTTCGCGGCCACCGGACTGCTGGCCCTGCTTGCATGGTATGAATACCCCAATGGCTGGCTCGCTCCACTCTGGGCCGCGTTTGCGTTGGCCCTGGCGATCGTCGACCAGCGCTTCGAGCTCGAAGAATTGCCCTGGCAATCGCACATTCTCGCCGGGCTGACGCTGCTCCGCAGCGTCAGCGTGAATCTGTACGTTACTGACCTCTGGCACGGCATCAGCGTGCGCCTGTTGTCGCTGGCGATGGTCGCCGTGATTTTCTACGCGCTCTCACGCCTCATCCGCATGCCCGACGAGTGGCGCAAGCGAGACATCCATCACATTTACTCCTGGGCTGCATCCGCGATCGGCGGTCTACTCCTGTGGTATGAATTGCAAACACAGCCCACCAGCATCGCCGTGGCCTGGGGCGCTTTTGGTCTCGTGCTCTTCGAGTACGGCCTGTTGCGCAAGATCACGCAATTCCGTTATCAGGCTTACGTCGCGCTCGTCGCCGCTTTCACCCGGATTTTCTTCTCCAACCTCACCGCGAGCGAGCCCGGCGAGTTCTGGGGTCCGCGGATGTACACCATCCTCCCGCTCGTTCTGATTTTCTTTTTCGTCTACGCCCAATTGCCGCAGAAGGAAGAAGACACCGGCCGCGACCGCCGCCTGCACTTCGACGCTCTTCTCGCTTACTTGGGCACGGCAACCATTGTGGCGCTTTTCTATTTTCAGTTTCCGATCGAGTGGGTCGTCACCTCCTGGGCCGCCGTCGTTTTCGCGCTTCTTGGCGCCGCTCTGCTTCTGGATCGCCCGCTCTTCCTCCATCAGAGTTTGCTTCTGACGGTCGGAGTTCTCGCCCGCGGCATGGCGCACAATCTTTTCGGCGCCGGCTATTTCGGTGAAGGCGACTGGCAAGGCCGCTACTTCGTGCTCAGTTCGGCAGCAGCCATTTTGCTGGCGAGCCTGCTCTTCGCTTTCCGTCTTCGCGGGCGTTACGGCCTCCCTCAGAATGCGAACCCGTGGACCAGAGCGTTCGCGGCGATTGCCGGCCGCCCTGAACAGGTGCTGTTTTTTGTCCCTATCATCCTGATCACCTGCATGCTCGCCTTGAAAATGCGTGCGGGAATGGTCACCGTGTCCTGGGGCATTGAAGGTGTGTTGATTGTTCTGCTCGCTCTCGCAGTCCAAGAGCGCAGCTTCCGCCTTACCGGCCTGGGTATGCTTCTGCTCTGCGTCGCAAAAGTCATGGCCCTCGATGTCTGGGGTCTTCAAGCGCGTGACCGGTACATCACCTTCATCATCGTGGGTGCGGCGCTGGTATTTGTTTCGTTCCTTTACACCCGATACCGCGATGCCATTCGCCAATTTCTATGAAGCGCCCCGTTGTCTTCGTCGTTTTTTTTCTCATCCTGGGCTTCGCGCTCGCGGGTCTCTATTGGAGCCAGCGCCGTCCCAAGTCCATCCCCGTTTCTGCCAACGCCATCTTGAATATGGCCGCCGACGCCCAGCGCGATCTCTCCCGCGTTCCCATGCACTTCACGCGCCTCTCCGACGAACGAGAAATCGCCATCGGCAGGGAGCTTGCCTCTCGCTACGCAACGCAAACGCGCAAGCTTACTCCTGAAGAAGAAGGACTCGAGAAGTACGTCACCCGCGTCGGAGGCGCGGTGGCAGTTCATGCCCATCGACACTTGCCGTACACCTTCACCGTTCTCCCCGATCACAACATGATCAACGCCTTTTCTCTTCCCGGCGGACCGGTCTATATCGGTGAGGGCATGCTCGATCTTATGATGACCGAAGATGAGCTCGCCAACATTCTTGCCCACGAGATCGAGCACATCGACCATTATCATTGCGTCGAGCGCGTGCAGGTGGAAGCGAAACTGAAAGATCTCAATCTCGACGTCCTGGGAGCGCTGCTGCAGTTCCCGCTCGATTTCTGGGAAGCCGGTTACCACAAGGACGAAGAATTCGAAGCCGATCGCGAAGGGATGTATCTGGCGGTTCAGTCCGGCTACTCCCCGTACGGCGCCGTCGATGCGTTCGAGCGCTTCGCCAAATTGTGCGACGAATACGTCATCCACGCGCAAAGCCCGGACCAGGAACTCTCCGAGCTGGCCATTCAGAGTTTGAACGGTTATTTCCGCTCGCACCCGCTCCCCTCCGAGCGTCTCGCGCAAGCCAACCGCCTCATCGCTCAGGAGCACTGGGATAATCGTAAGGGGCAGAAGCCCTTCCGAGTCGAGTACGAAGTTCACAACGGGGAATACGTGAAGTAAAAAGAGGAACGAAAATCCAGCGAGAGATTCTTTTGCGGGCTAAAACAATCCGGGGATTTTCATCCCCGCGATTCCGGGGATTCCGCCTGCGAGGTTTTTCATCTGATTGTTGAGTTCTTCATCCACGCGCCGCGACGCTTCATTCACCGCCGCGCGAACCAAATCCTGCAGCATCTCTTGGTCTTTGTTGGCAAAAACTTCCGGCTCAATGCGTATGTCCACGATCTGTTTCTGGCCGTTCATCTTCACCGTGACCATGCCACCGCCGGCCGACGCCTCGATCGTCACGGAATTCACCTGCCGCTGCAGGTCTTCCTGCAACTGCCGGAATCGCGATAGCATCTGTTGGAGAGCGCTGACTTCCATCAGGATTCCCCTTGGCTTCGTTTCACTTCGGAAATTTTTCCGCCGAAGCGCTGAAGCATGGACCTCACCATCGGATCGCGCTCGAACTGCGCACGCAACTCTTGCGTGCCGGAAGCTCCGCGCGCCGCCGACGCGGCTGCCGCTGCAACTGCTTCCAGTTTAGCACATACTCTCACGGCCCGGCCCAGCACCTTGCTCGAAATGCTACGGATCTTCTCCAGCGTCTCTCTTCCTTCCATCATCTCCGCGAACGGCCGCTTCTCCGGCGAAAAATAAATTCGCAGCTCGGCGCCCTCCAGCTCCCACAGGCTACTCTGTTCCACCAGCTCACCCAGAAATTTCTGCTGCGCCTGAACCGCCGCCTTGATTTCCGCGACCTGCTCCTGCGTGATTCCGATCGCCAGTGCCCCCGCGGCATGGCCCTTAGCCGGGATTCCCGGTTCTTCTTCCGCAACTGCCTGCTTCACCTCGGCGGAAGCAGTAATCGCCGTCGGAGGCGCCGATGCCGGCGCCGTGAACGGGGAAGAGAATTGCGTTTTCGGTTTCGGTTGCGAGGGAATTGCCGCCGCAAAACTTGGTGCCGCGCTCTTTGCCGATGTTGTGGGCGCTCCAGCCAGCGCCACGCTTCGCGCCGCTCCGGAGTTCGCGGCGCCGCTCTTCAATTCCCCCAGCAGCTCTTCCAGCGGCGCCAGCCGCGCCGCGTTGATCAAACGCAGCAATCCCATTTCTAGGTGCACGCGCGGATCGGGCTTCCGCCGCAGGTCATCATCCGTCTGCAGCAGAATCTGGAAAAATCGCGTGAGGTCTTCTTCACTGAACAAAGCCGCCGCCTTCGCCAGCGCTGGACGCTGATCCGGGGTCGCCGCAATCAATTCCGAATCCGCCCCGCACGTTCGCGCGATCAACAGATTGCGCATGTGCCGGATCGCTTCCCGGCAGAAATGCTGCAAATTGCGCCCTTCCTTTTGGAACGTATGCACCAGCCCCAGGGCGCGGTCTGCCGACCCTTCTGCAATCGCGCCGACCAGTTCCTCCAGCGCATCATCCGGCACTACGCCCAGCAATTCGCGCACCTCTTTGTCGGGAATGGTTTCGCCGCAATAGGCCCGTGCCTGTTCCAGCAGCGACAGGGCATCGCGCAAACTGCCTTCGGCCATTCGTGCAATCACCGCCATCGCGCCCGGTTCGATCTTCAAATTTTCTTTTTTCGCGATCTCTTCCAGTCGCCCCGCAATCTCCGCAAAGGTCAGCGCGCGAAAATGAAAGTGCTGCGACCTCGAGCGGATCGTATCCACCAGGTCCTCCGGCTGCGTCGTGGCCATCACAAAGATCACGCGGTCCGGCGGTTCTTCGAGCGTCTTCAGCAGTGCGTTTGACGCTTCGCCCGTCAGCATGTGCGCTTCGTCGAGTATCACAACTTTGCTTCTCGAAGCCGCCGGCGCGTACCGCACCATCTCGCGCAGCTCGCGGATCTGGTCGATGCCGCGGTTCGACGCCGCGTCGATCTCAATCACGTCCAGCGAAGTCCCCGCCGCAATCTCTTTGCAGGAATCGCACTCCCCGCAAGGCTGTGCCGTCGGCCCCTTCACGCAATTCAACGCCTTCGCCAGGATCCTCGCCGCGGTCGTTTTTCCCACGCCCCGCGCCCCCGAAAAAATGTACGCGTGCGCCACGCGGTCATTCTTGATCGCGTTTTTCAGCGTCTCGGTTACGTGTTGTTGGCCGACGAGATCGTCAAACGTTTGCGGGCGCCACTTGCGGGCTATGACCTGGTAGCTCATGGGAAAGTTTTCAGTTGTCAGTTCTCAGTCTTCAGTAAAGAAAAAATCCTTTGCCGATTGCCGCACTACTCACACTGAAACTGATAACTGTAAACAGTTTTCAGCAAACAGCAGAGAAGCAGCCAGGAGCATCGCTCCGCGCTTTCCCACTGAAGACTGACAACTGAACACGGTAAACAGTTTTCAGTGAGAGGAACTCCGGGTGATCTGCGGCACCCGAGGTGATCCCGGTACCGTTGCTCCCTTCCGGGCCTGGCGGGGTTCGCGGGACCTCGTTGCACAGAGCCCGAAGTTCCACGCTCCGGCACTCGCGTCCATTCCCCGCGAATGCAGTAAAAAGTCTAGCACAGCGTCTCCAGCCCAGCCAGAACGCGCGGCTTCGGCCTTTTCCATTTCGCTTGTGCTGATTCTTTTTTTCGTTAGCGAATCTCGCTGACAGATCAGGGTTTTGGCTTTGCTGCCGCTGCTGCCGGCGCGTCCGGCGGTTGCACTTCGGACGGATTCACCCAATTCACTTTGAACGGGCTCATCCCGTGGACTTGCAGGATCGTCTCGCCCTTGCTCATCGCGAAATGCCGCATTTCCTTCGGCATCGTCACAAAATTTCCCACGCTCATGGTTATCAGTTTTGTCTCGTCGAAAGTCTCGCCCATGCCTGCTAGAAAGGTTCCCTTCAACACGGTTACGTTTTCATCGGTCGGATGCCAATGCGGCGGGATCTTGGCTCCATCAACGCACCGGAGGCGTACCACGAACGGCGTTCCCTCGGCGCTCGGGTCGCCGGCCACGGTCGCAAGATCGCATCCCTTGATGATCGGCGTCCATTTCAAATCGCCGAAGTGCATGATTTTGGGCGGCGCGGGGCTATCTTTTTTCTCTTGGCTGTAAATCGCCGCCACAAGCACGGCCGCACCTATCAACGCCACACAAACACTTCCCACTCGGATCTTTTTCATCCATCCCTCCTCCGTCAAAAAGATAGGGGCCCTGAACTGGCCAAAAGATACTCTTCCCATCCACCGCCGGCAACTCATGTCAATCTCGCAGTCGCGCATCGAACACTCTCCTCGCCGAGACGGCCTTGATTCACTGGAAACACTCTGCAAAAGTCACGCACCAGAATCCAAAAATCCGGTAACCTATCTGCGGATGGAGTTCCTCCCCATCCGCCCCGCGTCCCGGCTTGGCTAGGATCGCGGGTCCGCCGCGCCAGCGGTTCGCACCGAGGCATCGCCCCGGTGTCGCCTCACGATACGGGGCCAGCCCGCACTCCACGTGCGCGCAGGAGGAATCCATGAAAATCGCATTGTCATTTCTTTTGACGGCAGCTCTCGTCTGCGCCGCCGCGCCTTCGTCTTACGCCGAGCCACGCCAAGTCATTCAGGGCACGCAAGTTCATCTCACGCTCTTGAGTGGCATCAGCAGCGCGGTAGCAAGAGATGGCGACCCGTTTATCGCCGTTGTCGCCGAGCCCGTCTACCTCGGCAGCCAGTTGCTGCTGCCCGCAGGTACGCGTGTGAACGGCATCATCGGCACCGTCGAGAGGGCCCGCCGCTTTTCCATCTTTCGCGGCCAGGCGTATATGAACCTCACGTTCCGATCCATCGAAGTCGATAGCCGGCTCATCCCCGTGCGGATGAGCATCATTACCGTCGAGCAGCCGCGTGGGCAGGCCGGCGGCACGCGCCGCAAAGACTTGAAAATTGAAGAAGGCCAGGTTGTTCAGGAAAAGCATGACATCAAAGGCGACATCGTCGGCGGGGCCATAGGCACCGGTGGCGGCACGCTTATCGGCGCGGTCTTCAGCCACGTCGCGCGCGGCTTCGGTTTCGGCCTCGCCGGCAGCGCTGTTTATATCGTCGCGCGCAAGGGCAAGGACCTCGAACTTCCCGCGCAAACCGGAATGCTAATCCGCATGGATAACACCATCACCGTGCCGGTCACCAGCACCAGCAACGCCGCGCTCAACGCTGGCAGCCGCTGACGCCCGCCAAAAATTAGGAAGCGCCGCGAAGGGACATCTAAAAGTCTCCCGCGCGGCGCATTTTTTCCGTTGTGGAAGCCCCGGGCCTGACCCGTTCACTTCCAAATTGTTATTCCAATTTCTTCTCTGTGAACTCTGTGTTTTGTGCTCTCTTTGTAAAATCCCTTCCTTCTTATTTCTTCGGGAAGTTCGGATCGGCCTTCACTTCGTTGATCTGCTTGGTGTGCCTTTCGCTGTGCGCCGCAATGAGCAGAACAAACTCGTACCCATCCAGTTTTCCCATCGGGCTGTCCGCGACGTGATCGCGCAGGCCCGTGGCGGTTTTCAGAAAGTCTTCCGTGGTCGCCCGGCTCTCCACGAAATGCTTGATCGAGGCTTCTGGCGACCCGAAACGGTTTGTGGGCACTAGCGGTTCCGGCGCTTGCACTTTGTTCGTGCGGTCGGGAACCATCGCCAGCACGCCCTCGTCCGTCTTCTTCACATCGCGGCCGGGCTCGCCGGCCGGCGCCATCATGATCTTTTCCTTCACCATCCCGCGGATAAAGTCTTCCGCCGCCGCGATGTGCTCCATCACCTGCGCCACCGACCAGCGGTCCGGTCCCGGCTTGAAGTTCCACTGTGCTTCCGACAACCCTTTCGTCGCTTCCAGAACATTCTTCCTCGTCGTTTCCAGGTACTGTAGCGCCTTGTCCTTCTCCGCCTGCGTCACCTCTTGCGCCGATACAGCCGTTGCCACGGCCATCAAAAGCAACGCGATCAACACCCCTGCCAGGGACTTGGTTCTCATCTTCTTTCTCTCCTTGTCTTATGCGACCGCCGAGCGGCCGGCCTTCCTATCTTTCGATTGGCGAAACGGGGACTGGCAGCATACCACATCATCTGCCTTCCATGTGCGGCGGCAGAACCACTCATGGCGCCAAAATAGAAATGATCTCCCATTCCATCAGCCGTGATTTCAAGACTTGCGGATTTAGCCTCGAGGTCAGCAGCAGGGTCGCGAATCGCCGATCGCTTGCGTAGGAGTGGAATGAGCGCCGCGTTCCGTATGGGTTCGGGTTATGCGGCGCTCTAGGGGTTTCTGGCTGGTTGCTTGCGGTTGATCACTGCCCCGAAGTTACGTTTCCACTTCCGCCAACCGGCGCCGTTATATAGCGGCAGCCGTATCTGCCAGCACAGCGCTTCACCGTCCCTAGCGTCTCCGTGGCGTCCCCGGTGAACGGAGTTCCATCCGGCATCGTGCCGCTTAATGTTCCTGAGAATGTGTTGTTGGCGAAAGTCCCTGTCCAGTTAACGGCGTTGAACGACGGAGGGTAGCTGTATAGTGGGGACTTGGAAATCTGCCCGTTCGAGAAGGTGCCATCCGGCTGCACGTTGACGAAGAACCATAACGTTGACGTGCCGCTCGCTTCGCTGACCGAAACGAAGCAATAGTACGAGGGCGGCTCCTTATTCTTGAACTTCTGCATGCCGCTCGTGAAATCTCTGCTCATCGAAGGTGCGAATTAGATTCTCCAGAGCTCCGCGCTCTCCTGCCCGGCCCCATCGGTTCCATAACTTACTGCCGCCGTCATGCCGCCAATTGCTGGAACGGTGTTGGTTCCTGCATCTCAGGCCGCAGCGCCTCCTGATTTTTCTTTCCTGGTGTCCAGGCCGTCGCGTTTCAGGTAGCGGTATAGACTGGTGCGCCCGATCCCCAGGAATTGCGCGGCCCTCAGCCGGTTGCCCTGGCACATCCCCAGCACGCGCTGGATGTGCACCTTTTGCACCTCATCGAGCGACTGCGGCTTCCAATCGCCGCCTTCCACTGGACGTGTCTCGCGGTGTTGCAGTTGCTCCGGCAAATCCGCCAGATCTATGAAATCCCCCGTGGCCGTTATGCACGCACTGGAGATGGCGTTCTCCAGCTCCCGCACATTTCCCGGCCACGCGTGCCGCAGCAAAACCGTCTGCGCCCGCCGCGTCAGCCCGAAAATGTTTTTTCCGTAAGCGGTGTTGTATTTCTTCAGGAAAAATTGCACCAGCAGCGGGATATCTTCCAGCCGCTCCGTCAGCGAAGGAATCCGGATCTGGATCGAGCTCAGCCGGTAAAAAAGATCTTCGCGAAAATGTCCCGCCAGCACCTCCGCGCGCAAATCCCGGTTGGTCGCGGCGATCAGCCGCACGTTGATGTGCCGCACTTCGGGCGAGCCCACGCGCTGAATCTCACGGTTCTGGATCACCCGCAGAAGTTTTGCCTGCATGGGCAGCGATGTTTCTCCCACTTCGTCCAAGAACACCGTTCCGTCGTTGGCGTACTCGAACAATCCCGGCCGCGTGTCCGTGGCCCCCGTAAACGCGCCGCGCACGTGTCCAAAAAGCTGGCTCTCCAGCAACGAGTCCACCATCGCCGAGCAGTTGCATACCGCCAGTTTCTGCTGGCTCACCGGGCTGATTTGATGAATCGCTCTGGCGACCAGCTCTTTTCCCGTTCCCGTTGGTCCCGCCAGCAGTACGTTGGTGTAATGCCGTGCCACCTTCCGCGCGAAATCAAATACTTCCAGCATCGCCGGGCCTTTCCCGACGATGCCGTGAAATTCCAGGTCCTTCAGCAGTTGCTCCTCGAGGGCCCTCACGCGCCGCCGCTGGTCGTACAGCGCCGCGACTTCGTCCAGCGATCTCTTCAAGTGCGCGCGGTCGATGGGCTTGGGCAAAAAATCCGACGCTCCCCGGCGGATCGCTTCCAGCGCCGAATCCAGTGTGTAGTCTCCGGTCATCAGAACGATGTGCACCCCGGGATCGCTCCGTAACGCCCGGTCCAGGAACTCGTACCCGTCCATCCCCGGCATATGCACATCCACGAGCACCAGCCGGCACTGTCCGCGTTCCACCAGTTTCAATGCCTCCTCCGGATTAGACGTAGAGATTGCCTCATACCCCATGCCCGCAATCACCGCCGACAGCATTTCCAGTTGCGCCGGATCGTCGTCCAGGACGCACGGCGTCAAAGATGATTTCTGAGCTGCGATTTCAACCGGCTTTGTCGAAGCAAATCCCACCATGCCCTGCCTCACCGCAACCCATGCGCCACTTCCGCACCTTCTCCACACCGCCCCTTCTCAGGATTCCCAAAGATCGCCTCGAATTCTCGACTTCATTGAAAATATTGCGGTTATCACTTTCTGCCGGGCAAAAATCTAGTTTCGGGACGGAATTCTTTCCAACAGGAGGCAGCGCCCGCTTCGAATTATTTTTCGAATCACCGCGTTTTGCACCACTTCGGTGCAGAAATGGTTCTTCTATTCCCACTCCGGAACAGCTCCAACGAAAATCCCCACGTAGAGCGCACTCTTTTATTCGAAACTGTGCTGGGAAAAGACAACCCGCTGGATGTTTACAAGTGGGGCATACAATCCGCTATCTCGGATTTCTGGCGAGCACGCTTCAGAAGCGGCTCTGGAGCAGGTAATACGTAGCGACGGCCTTGATCGGGGCGTAAATGTAACGGAAAGCGACGATCGCCAGCAGCAGGCCCACCATGGCATAACTATTCCCTCGCAGCCAGTCCAAATAGCGCTGGGAACGTGCCTCGCCCATGAACAGCATGATGGCCGTGCTGCCGTCGAGCGGCGGAACCGGCAGTAGATTAAATGTGCCGAGAAGCAAGTTGAGCGAAAAAAAAGCGCTGAGCACGCTGCTCGCAAAGTCCGGTTTGCCCGTGACGGCGTCTTCGTGCAGCCACCCTTGGGACCAGCCCAGCCGCAGTGCGACGGCCGCGATCAGCATCAGCGTGTAGTTCGTGGCCGGGCCGGCCAGCGCCATCCAGGCGGCCCGGCGCGGATGCCGCCGCTCCCACTCGGGATTGTACGGCGCGCTGGCCCACCCGATAATCGACCCGTTAACGATCAGCGAGAGGATGGGAATCACCACCATGCCCCACGGTTCTCTCTGGATGTGCGGGATCGGATTGAGCGACACCTGTCCACCCGCAAACGCGGTATCGTCCCCGCCGATTTTGGCGGCCAGCGCGTGCGCTGCCTCGTGGCAAGTGGTGGAGAAGAGAAACGCAACGTACCAGATAAATCCAAGGGCGAGCAGTTCCGGTGAGAGATCGGGCATGAAGTGACTCTTCGTTTCCTCAGCGCCAGTAGCGTAGATGGCCCCGCGCCGCTTTGCAAGCGAGAGGCGCAATGGGTTTTATCCATTGCGGCTTTTCTCCGCGCCCGCTGTAGCCCCGGGGCTTTAGGCCCTGAGGTTCTTCTCCGCGCTCCCGCGTTGGGTCGGTGATGCTGACTAAGGCACGCTGAATTGACTGCTTGAGAACTCACGAATAGAGTAGCGTCAACGATGACACCGCATTTCCACGCCAAGCCGGAAATGGTCCAGCTCACCGAGTGGGGCGCTGCACGCGTTCCTCAGGGAAGTTCTTGGATGATCTTTGACGTGGACTCGGTTGCGCCAAGTTGCACCCACCCCGGCGCATGGGTTGTTCATGTTCGCGACTATCGTTACGGCGCCGACCCCGCAGGACTCTTGGGCCGCAATTACCAAATATGGTCCCTAGCCCCCGGTGACTACGAAGCAGTTTGAGGCCGGCCTCCTGGAGAGAATATCGAACGTCCATTGCGGTAAACTACGCGAACATTCCATCGATCAGCGATGGCCCACAAAGATAAACTCGCTGCGCTACCAACGGACGCGCTACGAATGCCGTCCTTGACCGCGCTCATCTGGAGGATTTCTCGCTGCCGAACGAGAATCGAACCGTTTCCGACGTTACGAACGAAATGCTCGTTCCTGCAGGGTGGCTCTGAAAGCCGCGTCCGGTCTTCTTTATTCAGATTTGTTGAACTGTTGGTATGCCGCTGGTAAGTCGATCCCAAACTTCTTGCACAAAGCCGACACATCTCGAAAATCCTTTTCCTTGAGTCGGTAACCGGAATGAAATTTCACCATCCATTCAGGCGAAATGCATCTCACCGTCCGGCCTTCTATGACGCCAGTCCCGGTCAATGAAGCAGCGGGGTACATCTCGCCTTTTTCGGGCGGGCCGTACAATCCATTTCCCTTATCGTCGAGCACGATGACATGGACATCGATCTCTTTACCGTTTTCATCACCTAAGACAAAATTCCAAGATTTGGCATCCTCCAACTTTATGTCCCTATACCCACACGTTTGCAAGAACTGACGCAGCATTGAAACGTCCTTCTGCTCAATAGCTACGTCCAAGTCTTTGTGAGGGCGGGTCTGCTCACCAAGTAGTGCATCGACGCCCCATCCACCATCGATCCACATTTCGACGCCTAATTTTTCAAGGGCCGTATACAGATTAATGACGTCAGTGGAGTTCATGCCACTTTTTATGACCAGCCAGAGAGTCTATCCCCCTGGATTCATCAGAAGTCTTCGCGAGCGGGGCAGCAGTCGCAAATCTTAGAACGTTGGCCGACAGCCCAGAAGTATCATAGGTCAAGGAGTAGGGAGCCATGACGACGCGTCAACACAAGGTTCACACTCAACTCGGCCGAGCCGCAGTCCAGACCTTTGCCGTCAATGATCGCATGAACCAGATTCTTATCGAACACCTTGACCCGACCGCCTGGAAAGCCAAACCGCCCGGCAAGGTCCGCACCATTGCGGCGATCTTCACCCACATGCACAATGTCCGCACCAAGTGGGTCAGGCTTACGGCTCCGCACTTGAAGGTTCCGCGACAGCTCAACCGCACGCACTGCACGCCGCAGCAGGCCCGTGCGGCATTGGCCGAGAGCGCTGCTCGCTGCGCGGAGATGCTCGCTGAAGCCCTCGGCGGTGGTGGGGGCCGCGTCGAGAAGTTTCGCAGAGACGGCTGGGCTCGGCCTTGGCCGGTTGGCCTGGAAATGCTGTGCTACATGCTTTCTCACGAAGCCCACCATCGCGGGCAGGTGTGTATGCTCGCGCATCAGCTCGGATTCCCGTTGCCGAAGGAGGTGACGTACGGGATCTGGAATTGGGAAAGGCTGTGGAAAGAATGCGGGTGGCCTGGCGGCCCCGGCTACGATTCTTGAGGAATCGCTCAAGGGTACAAGCGCCCGGGTGGGCTGCGATGGTGGAGACAGCGAGTCACAGCCGTTGGGGTTATTGTGGGAGCTCCGGGCGACGGTCAGAAAAAACACCCGGGATGGGAGCAGCTTGCTGACTAGCCCTCGCTCTGCTCAACGCAACCGATGTCTCTGTAGTTACGGCGTTGTTTGTGTTGGAAAGGCTTTGGATCCGGAGGGCGAGAAATGGAAGCGGATAAGCCAGTTGCTGGGGACGCTGTGGCCGTCGACCTCGGGTGAAGCGAATTGCCAGCGGCGCGCGGCTTTCACCGCGAGGTCGGCGAAATACTTACTGGGGCCGGGAGAATCGAGCGCAGCTTCGGAAACGTCGCCCGTGGGATCCACGTGAACCCGGACGCTGACGCGGACGGTGCCCCGAATGGTGGCGCGCGCCTTGTCCGAGACTTCGGGCAGAACCTCGTCGAGGACTTCGCCGTGCGCGGGAGAGGAGGCGGTAGTGCGTGGCGCATTTGCGGAGGGGAAGGTATCAGTGCGCACGGCAGCACGGGTGCTTGCGGCAACCGGCGAACTCTCCGGCCGTGCCGCAGGCTTTTTTTCTGCGGCGGTCTTCAGCGATTTTTGCGTCGCGGATGATGCGGACGTCTTCGGAGCCGGCGGGGTTTCACGACGCACAGGCTGCTCGACCGGATTGGGCGTTCCTGCGGGCTTAGCGGAAGCCGCTGAAGCGGACGACGAAGAGTCGGAACGATGGCCGAGGATTTTCGGTAGCGCAATGATGCCGAAAATAACCAGCAGCACAGCGGCAACGGGAAGGACATAGTTGGGAAGAACCAGAGTTTGCTTCGGCAGGTTCGCGGGTTCGAGACGTGGCGGCTGCGCTTGCGGTCTTGGCGGAGGCCCGTCGGACTTTGGCACTGGCAGCTTTGCCGCGGGGACAGCCGGAACCGTGGAGAGCGGGACAGCTAAAGGAGAAACGGATTGGGCGGCGGCCGCGACGGCGGCGGCCGCGGGATTGAAGTGCGCGGCGATTTCGGCAAGGGTCCAGCGGCGCCGGGGTTCGCGGCGTAGTGCGTGACGCGCGATGTCGAGGAAAGGCTGGGGAAGCGCATCGGGGACGACCGGGTCGGCTTGGCTTCCGGGCTGTAAGACAGGCGCGTGCTGCGTGAGCGTTTCGACCAGGGTCATGCCGAGAGACCAGACGTCGGCGGCTGCAGAGAGCGGAGAAGCCGCGGTTTCAGGGGCGTCGTGAGCAGCGAACTTGCTCGATGATTTGCGGGGTTCGCCGATGGGGAGGAGAGCGTCGCTGGACAGCTTGAGTTGATCGGCGGTGGCGAGAATGTTGGAAGGTTTGATGCGTGAATGAATGAGGCCTTTGCCGTGGAGATAAACGAGAACATCGAGCACGGGTTCGAGCATTTCGCGAGCTTCGGAAGCTGTGAGAGGACGCTGGGGGAGAATCTGGGAGAGGTCTTCCTCGGCATACTCCATCACGATGTAGAGACGATCCCTGTTCTCCAGGCGGCAGCGGCCGATGTCGAAGATGCGGAGCAAATGGGGATGGTTGAGCTGTGTGACGCGGCGCCAAAGTGAGAGCTGGAGATCGGCGGTAGTGCCGGCGGGAATAAATTTGATGGCGGCTTTTTGTGAAGGTGATCCGGCTAGCTGCGTGAGGAAAACGGCGGAATCGTCCGTACCGCCCAGGTACCGCAGCAGCCGGAATCGATTGTCGATGACCTGACCTTCGCACTGCTTCCAGACGTCGCTCATAGTGCACCTCCAACTTTGAATTCTTGTCAGCCGGCCAATGGGGACACCCCATCCGCGTGGCGTGCGATCGCCGAAAGAACACCGCGGCGTCTGAAGCAGGGCTGGATCGTCTAGACTGGTGATTCGCAGGCGCCTGGGGCCGGGCGCTCATCGTCCACATTCTTGCACGAAATGGGCAGGAAGGGGTGACGTGGTTCCTATCGGTAATGGAGAGCCTACGGGCGGGCGTCATCGGCTTCACGGAAACCTGGTACGAATATTTTCGCTGCGCATGTGACCATCTTTCGGAGGCAAAGCAGCGATTGACCCGGAGAGTAAGGGGTGAGTCATTTCTAGTGATTTAATTTTTGAAAATCTCTTCGCGGACCTCTCGATAAGAGGTTCCGGGGTCGCCATTCCCATCTCGACTTTCCACACTTCTTTAGAGAAATGACCAAGCGCGCATCAAATGAGAATTGTTTATGGACGTATCTTCATATTTAATTCCTGGAGGGATAGGGGCAGCATGCCACTGAATCACTCGCGGAGATAGAGACGATCTGGCGAGAGGTGAAAGCGCATTTGTTCCAATCTGGCACTCGCATTCCTTAATTACCAAACACTGAATCCCACAGCCAGTTCCAAAACAAAAAAAACGCTGATTGCAAGAGAGATACGGACGATGGTTCTCCCGACACTGGCGAGTCGCGTGCGGATGACTCCGGGGTAGAGGGGAGTTCATGTATGGGTGGAAAACGATCGAAGAGGGCACTACGAGTTGGGGTGCCGGGAACGATGATCTTGCTTCTCCTGGTCGGGCGCGGAGTGGCAGAGGGGCAAGCTCCGTCGACACAGGACGCACCGCAATCCTCACCAGGGCCGCAATCCCCGCCGGGCGACCTAACGCGGGTAAGTATTGAAGATCTGATGAACCTGGAAGTGACTTCGGTCTCGAAGAAAGAGCAGAAGTTATCGCAGGTGGCGGCGGCCATTTTTGTGATCACGCCGGAAGACATTCGCCAATCGGGAGCGACGAATATTCCGGATCTGCTGCGCATGGTTCCCGGAATCGATGTGGCGCAGATCAATTCGAACACCTGGGCGATCTCAGCGAGAGGATTTAATTTTCAGTTCGCCAGCAAGTTATTGGTGCTTATTGATGGCCGGGCCGTGTACTCGCCTCTTTTCGGGGGCGTCAATTGGGATACGCAAGACGTGCCACTCGAGGACATCGAACGAATTGAAGTGATCCGCGGGCCCGGCGGGGCGGTATGGGGCGCCAATGCGGTAAATGGCGTCATCAACATCATCACCAAAAAAGCCGAGGAGACCCCGGGCGTTCTGGTGACGGGCGGTGGAGGAACGCAGGCGCAGGGATTCGGCACAACGCAGTACGGCGGAAAAATCACTGGAAGAACCAACTATCGCGTCTTTACGAGCTACCAGAACAATAACCATTTCCTCGATCTGAACGGGCAAAACGGACAAGACGGGTGGTATCTGCTGCACGGCGGTTTTCGGGCAGACACGAAGCTGTCCCAGAGGGATTTCCTGACGACCCAAGGAGACGTGTACACAGGAAAGGAGGGAGCAATCATCGTGCACGCCATCCTCTCTCCTCCCGACAATGTGAACGTACAGAGGCTCGCCACACTGTCGGGTGGGAACATCTTGGGCCGGTGGAATCATATTTTTTCGAGCCGGTGCGACACGGCACTGCAGTTCTATTTCGACGAATACCGCAGAGGCGGTCCGGATGCTATCGACGTTCGCGATACGATTGATTTTGATTTTCAGAACCACGTGGTGCTGGGCGTCCGCCAGGATCTCATTTGGGGTATGGGATATCGTCACACCGTGGATGACACCGAGGGTACGGTGGACAAGGCATTTGTTCCAGCCGATTCGGCGAAGCAATTTTTCAACCTGTTTGTGCAAGATCAAATTACGCTGAAACCCAATCGCGTGAACCTGTATGTTGGCACAAAACTCGAAGACAGCTATTTCACCGGCTTCGACATTCAGCCGAGCGTTCACATAGCTTGGACTCCCAGCGTTCACCGTACCTTCTGGGCCGGCATTTCACGCGCCAGCCGCACGCCCGCCCGGCGTGATGTAGGGCTGGACGCGACTCTCGCAGCATTGCCAGGGCCTGCCGAAGTGGTTTTGCTCGGAAACCCGAAGATAAAGTCGGAACACGTGATCGCTTATGAGGTGGGCTATCGGGCGCAGCCCACGGAGCAGCTTTCGCTCGGCGTGACTGCGTTCGTGAACATCTATCATAATCTTGAAAGCACGGAGCCGCTTCCCCCTACCCTTGACACAGACAATGTCCCACCCATTCTGGTTTTCCCAAAGTTGCTCGATAACAAATTGCATGGCACGACCGACGGCGTCGAAGTCTATCTAAAATGGAAGCCCGTGAGTCGCTGGACGTTGAGTCCCGGGTATTCCTTCCTGCAAATGCATCTGCATACTGACTCCATGAGCCTGGATACAACGAGTGTGGCGGACGCAGAGGGCTCGAACCCCGGTCATCAGGCACAACTCCGCTCGCACGTTGAACTGTGGCGAGGTTTTGCCTGGGACGCCAACGCTTATTTTGTCGGACGACTCCCGGCGCAGATGGTGGCTTCCTACACGCGGCTGGATACTCAGTTGACTTGGCGGCTTCGGGAATCCATGGGATTGAGTCTCGTGGGAAAGAATTTGCTCCGGGATCACCATGTGGAGTTCAACGACGCATTCCAGAGCGTGAATTCCTCGCAGGTCAAGCGCAGCGCCTACGCGAAATTGACATGGCAATTTTGAACGCGGAGGAAATGGCTTTGAATTTTCCTGACAAAGTACGAGGGGAGCGTGGGAGACGGGGAGACCGAACCCAGGCGTGGAAAATTCACAGCGTAGGCTGGCGATTCGGAGCCGCGATTCTTGGAGTGCTTATGGCTCTGGGCGGGGCGCGCTCGGCATCCACCCAAACCAATCCAACTGGCGAATATCAGGTCAAGGCGGCCTTTCTTTTCCATTTTGCGCAATTCGTGGACTGGCCGGAAGGAACGTTCAAGGAGGCCGACAGCCCGCTGACGTATTGCACGATTGGGGAGGATCCGTTTCACGGGGCGCTGGACGCGAGCCTGAACGGAAAAACGATCGAAGCGAGGGTCGTGCGCGTGCAACACATCAAGCAGGCCCAACAGATTCCGGGCTGTCAGATCCTGTTCATTGGAGCGGCCGAGAACCGGCTGATCCCCGAGGTTTTAACGGCAACCAGGGGAACTTCCGTCTTGACGGTAGGAGAGTCAGAACATTTCGCGCGAAACGGCGGGATGATCGGTTTTTTCCTGGAAGAAAACAAAATTCGCTTCGAAATCAATCTGGAAGCTGCGGAACACGCCAAATTGAAAGTGAGCTCGCGGCTGCTGGCACTCGCGAAGACTGTAATCGGCGGTCAAAGAGGGACTTGAAATGTCCTTTATTCGAAAGGTATCCATCACACGTAAACCGACCACGGTGATCTTATTCGCCGGCGTTCTAGGGTTGAGCATTCTTGGCCTGGTACTGGAAGTACGCGAAAGGACCAGCTTCCGCGCCTCGATGACTAGCGAGCTCTCGGCTCATGCAGCCTGCAAGTTGAATCCTTCCCAATAGTTTCAATCTGGCACGAGTATGCCTCAATGACCCGGTTGAGGAGGTCCCGCAAGGATTCCCAAAAAGAAAGAGATTGATTGGAAAGGAGATGGCTCCCAGACGCGGCTCGGTTCTGGCGGGTCACGTGCGTATACCAAAATGAAAATCTCGCTGCTGATAAGTCGGCATGCTTCGCTCGAAGAGGTGCAGGCATAGCTTTTGTGTGGGAAGAAATCCAGCCAGAGACCGGCTTGGGATCTGTACGACGTGCGAACTAGGCAGCAAGGGC
>Ga0209527_1000021_pt1 | contig 30325 bp, 24 predicted proteins | sample JacPinW_OM2H0_M2_FD_187968 | JGI IMG/M metagenome (GOLD analysis project Ga0209527, IMG submission 187968) | Forest soil microbial communities from Algoma, Ontario, Canada - Jack Pine, Ontario site 1_JW_OM2H0_M2 (SPAdes) (version 2) | ecosystem: Environmental > Terrestrial > Soil > Boreal... | reverse complement strand
CGCGCGCACCCAAGCAGACTACGAAGCTCTGGAACTGCGCGAAGAGGCCGGATTCGCCGGTGGCGTGTTCACTGTGAAAAGCTCCGCTCCACACGACGCCGAGCTGTTCCGCGCGGACTCCCTCCTGCTGCACGGCAAGACGGAAGCATTGGCGCCGAAGATGTTGCTCACCAAGCAGTACTCTTTCGGTCCCGCGCCCCACGGTTGCGAAGTCGCCTGCGAGATCGGCCTGAAGCTCAAGGTACCGCTCGAAAAGCCCGTGGTCATCGGCATCGAATCCGTGGTCAATCTTCTTGCCCCGGCGGAGCCCGACCGCTTCTTCGAGACGCCCACCGGCCGCGTGAATCTTCGTTTCAGTGGCTCGCTGCCCGGTCCGATTCTGCGCATGGAAGACGGCTGGCAGCGCGTCCGCATGGCCTTGCACGCGCCGCTGGTCGAAGAATTTTGGATCGCCCCGATTGAAACCGTCTCCGAATCCGAGGAAGGTTTCGAGCGCGTCTACCAGGGCTCGCAAATTCTCGCCCTCTGGCGACCCCCGCTCACCACCCAAAAAACCTGGTCCACCCGGCTCGTCTGGCGCATCGAAGCCTTCTAATTCTCCGTCTCCACGCGACGCGTCACTGCATGGCGATTCCGCGCCGGCGTGCCGGCCCGGAATCCCACGGCGGGTTGAATTCCTCCAGCTGAACCGCTCATGGACGAGCTTCGTAGACGACGTTAAATGGTGTCTCCGCGGCTCGCCGGAAGCGGCTGAAGCCAGCTGCGGTAACGACCTCGCGAATGCGCTTTTCGCCCGACTGCGCGCCCAAGCACAACGCGACTTCCTGCGAACGCGAACAGGGCGTGCATAATAGAGTCGAAAAAGAGTAGTACACGCGGCCAACCGGATTCAGGTTGTCCTTCAGCTCGTCGTTGGCAAACGGCTCGACGATCATCCATGTGCCATCTTTGCTCAGTGATTTGCGCACATGGGTTGCGGCTCCTACCGGATCACCCATGTCATGAAGACAATCGAATACCGTAACCAAGTCATAGTCCTTGCCCGGAAACTCCTTGGCCTTCGCGACGCCAAAGTTGAGGCGAACCTCGAGACCTTCTCTGGCGGCAGTGGCCCGGGCGCCCTCGATGGATTTGTCGTGATAGTCAAATCCGAAGAATTGTGATTTTGGGAAGGCTTTGGCCATTAGCACCGTAGACGCTCCCTTGCCGCAGCCCACATCGGCGACGCGCGCGCCAGCCTCAAGCTTGGCCTTTACACCGTGCAGAGAAGGGATCCACGAACTTATAAGGTTGGCTGCATAGCTCGGCCGGAAGAATTTCTCGCAGCCATGAAACACGTCGTCGTCGTGTTCGTGCCAGCCCATGCCTGCGCCGGACCGGAAGGACTCGGTAATTCTCGGAACAGCGGCAAGGGAACCGAGCGCCAATTGGAAGGCCCCAGGAATGTACGCCGGACTGTCTTCGTTCGCCAGCGTGAAGGCCTGTTCTTCGCTCAGACTAAACTTGCGCGTCTTTTCGTTGTACGTGACGTAGCCGCCGGCAGCTTGCGAACCCAGCCATTCGCGCACATAACGCTCATCTGTTTTGGTCTTTGCCGCGAGTTCGGCTGAGTCCATCGGGCCTTCGGCGAGAGTCTTGTACAGCCCCAGCTTTTCGCCAATGACCACCATGCCAGAGTGCACCGCGGCTCCCAAATCCCCGACGAATTGCCCTACGAACGCGTTGAGTTTGTCCATGTCGACTGCCATTCCCATTCTCCTTTGAGATTGCAATTTTTTGAATTTACATAGAGTGGTGCGCTAGCGGGTTTCTCACGAAGCTGTCCCTTCGGGTTAGCCCCAGGAAGCGGGTGCCAGCGCTTCCTGGGCCGTTCAGCATGCGCCCGAGTGGCTACTTATTCCTGCTTGGGTCATCGTCTGGATTGACGTAGTTGAACTGCAGGGGAGATTGCCCGTGGACCTGCACGACGGTTTCTCCGCGGGCCATGGCGTAGTGATGCATGTCGGGATCGAGAAAAGCAAAACTCCCGGCGATGAACGCTTTCATCTTGTTCGCGTCAAACTCATCGCCCATCCCGACCTTGAATGTGCCGGAGATGATCGTGACGTTTTCCCGCTGGGGGTGCCAATGGGGAGAGATGCGGAAGCCGTCAGGCATTTTCAGGCGAATCGTGAAGTCGCCGGTCGATGCGGTTGGGTCACCTTCCAGGACGGCGAACTGCGCGCCCGGGCGCACCACCGGCGGTGCGGGCCCCCAGGGAATGGTATCCGGAGTGAATGCGTTTGTTTCGTGAGAATGATTGTTTGCAGCAGTGCTGAGTGGCCGCGCTGCCCAGGCGAACGAGCCAGCCAGTGTGAGTACAAGCAAAAAGAATCGTTTCATGATTGAGCCTCCGTAGCTCAGCGTCGAACGGTGGGAATCATGTCTTGAGCGGAGAGGTATTCCAATGAAGAACGCATACAGTTTGTATATCTTTCGCATATCGTCGTAAATTACTGATTCCTAGGGGATAATGCGCAATCAAGAGTCTATGCGACGTACTAAACCAGCAGTAGTCGAAATCGAACTCGACCTTGGACGCTACGAGCTTCGCCGCCACGGGCGGCGCATCAGGCTCGAAAAGAAGCCCATGGAGCTGCTGATATTTCTCGTGGCCCGGCGGGAACAGCTGGTTTCGCGTAAGGAAATCGTCACCAAATTGTGGCGCTCGGATCTCTTTATCGATACGGAGCCGAATATCAACAACATCGTGCGGAAAATCCGTACGGCTCTCGGTGACGACCCCGGCAAACCGCGCTTTCTGGAAACCGTGGTGGGCAAAGGGTACCGATTCGTCGGGCCGGTGCGTGTGATTAATGCGCGCTATCTGCAATCCGATTTTGAACCAGGCGCGCGCGCGGTCAGCACGCACAAAGTCGACGGGTGGAGCGAGCGCTCCTCGTTGGCGGTCTTGCCGCTGATGCTTCTCGGCAAGGCCACTGATGACCACGGTGTGTGCCTGGGGTTTGCCGATGCTCTGGTTACGCGTCTCGGAAATCTGCCCGGCGTGGACGTTCTGCCAACTTCGGCCGTGCTGAACGTGCCGCTTGAGGCGAGTGCTTCGGAGACGGCATCCCGTCTCGGTGTGCGTTTTGTCGTCCACGGCGCCATTCAAGAGTCAAAAGGCCTATTGCGGCTCTCGGTGGAACTGTTCGATAACCATGCCCGGAGCGCTTGCTTCACACGGAAACGGGATCTCGACGTGAGTCGCCTGCCCGACCTTGAGGACGAGATTGCAAAACAAATCGCGGTCGCATTGAACCGGCCACTGGGTCCGGCGGCGCCGCGACTCCGGCCGCGATTTAGCAAGGACCCGATGGCGTATGCGGAATTTATGCGGGGTTACCGGCTCGGATCCTCTGGCGATCCAGCGGTGCTGGACGAAGCCGCTCAGCGCTTGACCAATGCGGTCACTCGAGATCCTGCTTTTTCCTTGGCACATGCCACCCTTTCCCTCGTGTGCGCGACGCGCCACTATGAAGTCGATCCGGCGAGCGCGTGGTTGGAGAAGGCCGAGTTTCATTGCCATCGAGCGCTTGAAATGGATCCCGATTTGCCCGAAGGCCACGTCGCCAACGCTTTTCTGCTATGGGGGCCGTCCAAAAACTTCCAACACCTTGAAGCGATCGCCGAACTCAAGCGGGCCCTGGCTCTGCAGAACAATCAGCCCCACGCTTACAACCGTCTGGGCACGATCTTGGCTCACATCGGGCTGTTCGACCACGCTCGTGAAATGTATGAGAGGGGGCGGCCATTTCATCCCAGAAAGGCCGTTAGTCACAGCATCGTGCAAGTCTACGTCTGGAACCGGGAATACGATCTGGCGCGGGAGGAGATTCAAGCGTGGCGCAGCGAGAACCCAGGCAACAAGTATCCGCTCTACTTTGCCCCGCAGCCGGCCATGATGACCGGGGATTGGAAAGAGGCAGAAATCCTGTTGGATGAAGCAATCCAGCTTTTGCCTGAAGAACCACTCATCGTCAGTCTGCAAGGCGTCTTTTACGCGTTGACAGGGAAAGGCGGAAGGGCGCTCGACTGCTTGACCAAGGCTTGTGCGTGCCCAAAATCCTTTGGACATGCGCACCACAGCTACTATCAATTCGCATGTATTCTTGCCTTGTTAGGGCGGCTTGAGGCCGCGTTCGAGTGGCTGGAGCGAAGTGTAAGCGCCGGATTCGCGTGCTGGCCATTTTTTCTGAAGGATCCTTGCCTCAAAGACCTGCGCGATCTTCCTGCGTTCGAGGTTCTGGTGAGCTCGCTACAAGCCAAGTATCCCGACCAACTCGGATTGCTCTAGGTTGGCGCGGGGGGAGGGTCAACCAGGGCACCCTCTATCCTGCAATCAGCAGGTTCTGCGCGAACGGCCATTCGCGATCAATCCACTGTCCATCGCAGCGGAATCCCGTGCGCTTTGCCATCTCCGGAATTTCTTCGGCTTGATACTTGTGCGAGCTTTCCGTCCAAATCGTCTCGTCTTCGTCCAGCATGAACCGCAGACTGGCGGCCGGAACGTGAACCGTTTGCCGGCACGTGGAACGCAGATGCATCTCGATCCGCCGTTCCACTCTGTTCCACCGGGCTTGGTGCCGGAAGCAACTCAAATCAAAATCCGCGCCCAGCTCCCGGTTGATGCGCGCCAGCAAATTCAAATTGAACGCCGCCGTTACGCCCGCGGGATCGTCGTAAGCCAGTAATTGCAGCTCGATGCTCTTCTCTAAATCGGTGCCGAGCAGCAACGCATCCCCCGGCTGCAGAATCGCCCTCATTTCCCGCAAGAATTCTTCACCTTTATCGCGATCGAAATTGCCAATCGTGCTTCCCAAAAACAACACGAGCAGATGGTCCCGTTCTCCGCGCCCATCCGCGACGCTGCGCAACCCCTCCAGGTACGGCTTCTCGTATCCCACGATGCTGACCATATCGATCTGCCCGAGTTCTTTCGCCAACGCCGCCAGCGCCGAAGGCGAAATCTCGATGGGGTAGTAATACGTCTTTTGCCGCCGCGACAGCGCTTCCAGAATCCAGCGAGTCTTTTTTCCTGTGCCGCTGCCGAGCTCCGCCACCTGAATCGGCGACGGCAGCCGCCCCACAATTTCTCGGGCGTACTTTTCCAACAGGCGCGCATCAGCGCGCGTGAGCCCGTACTCCGGCAACACGCAGATGGTTTCGAAGAGCGCCGAGCCTACTTCGTCGTACAAATATTTTGAAGGAAGTTCTCTCTGTCCTGCTTTGGTGAGGCTCTCGCGCACGTCCGCCGAAAATTCAGCCACGTGCCGTACGGGAAGGGAAGCGGTTAGCATGGAGTCTCCTGGACTTGATTCCCTGTTTACAGGTTTCCGCTATCGTCGCATCTGAGCGCACAGTTGAGGGGCAGGTTCTCGATACCCCACAAGAGCAATTTTTCTTCTCTTACCAAAGACTGAGAACTAGCGACTGAAAACTCTCAGTCCTCGACGCAACGGAACGTTGCGTAGACATACGGATAATGCGGCTGGAACCAATTTCGGAACGACCGCCGCAACATGCACGCGGCGGTCCGCGGCGAGCCACCCTTCATGACGTAGTGCTTGCCGTCGAAAAAATTTGCGGAATAGCCTGGATAGAACGGCATCGGCGTAAACCCCGGAAACGGCCCGAACTCCGTCCGCGTCCACTCCCAACCGTTCCCGACAAGATCGTGGACGCCAAAAGCGCTTGCGCCCGCGGGATGCGCTCCCACCGGCGAGGGATCCCACGATTTAAAATCGAAGTTTCCCCTGGACGCGCTCGGCGCTTCCTCGCCCCAGGGATAGCTGCGCTCTCGCGTGCCGTCGGGGGTTCCATACGCGGCACGATGAAACTGCGCTTCGGTTGGCAGTTTGCGTCCCAGCCACTTCGCATACGCGTTGGCCTCGGCGTGGCTCACATATACCGGCCACTCCTGCGGCAAACGAATCTCGCCAAACATCGTGTGATAAATCCACAGGTTGCCCTCGCGGCCCCAGAACATCGGATGCTCGACGCCTTCCTTCGCCTTCCAGGCCCAGGCTTCCTCGCTCCACAGGGAACGGTTCTCGTAACCACCCGCCTGCATAAACCGTAGAAATTCGTGATTCGTTACATTGTGGTTGTCGATGGCGAACTCTTTCACCTCGACTTCATGCGCCCCAAATTCGTTGTCCCAGCCGAATTCCTCTCCCTTGACTGGCTCCAGTCCCAGCGTAGCCTGCCCGGCCGGGATCTCCACCAGATGCGGTTTCACCCTGAGCGACCTCCACGCCGCTCGCTCGGGACCGCCAACTTTCCTAGCGCTCGGCAGCCGGTGCAGCATGTACGCCAGCGTCTCCGCATGCATCAACCGATGTTCGATGGCAACTTCGAGCATCGGGATCAGCTGCGGATGCCCTTCCGCCGGCCGCTCCAGGGCATGCTCGATCGCGTGGTCCAACTCCTCGCGTATCCGCCGGTTGTAGCGCTCGACTTCCGCGCGCTCCGGCCAATCCGCCGGCGTGTCCGACGGCAACCCGCCATCCACCGGGTCAATGCCAAAAGCAAACAGTTGATCGAACGTCCGCTGGACCGGCCGTAATCCAAACGCCCGTTGCGCCAGCAAATTCCAATCGAACGCCTCGATATGCCCCACGTAGAAAATCAAGCGGTGTCGCTCGGGGATGGGCCTGTCGTAGATGGCTTCTTCCCGAACCACGCGGAATATCTCATCGGTTCGCGCGCGAGCGTTAACTAGTCTGGTGTGAAGGTCGTGCCGGATGCGGACAGCGGTAGCGGGAGCTCCCATGGCGTTCTTCCCCTTCTGTTGGATGCAGCTTCCACGCGAAGGATGCGCCAAAATTCGGCGTCGGGAGGCTAGGTGCATTAATATGTTCCCTCCGGGATCTGTTGATGTCAATCGAAATGAATACGAAACCACCACTTTCCGCAATAAAAACCATCGAGTTTCGCGATGTGTCGCTTCACATAAACGTTATTCCTGCCCGCGTAATCGTTTCCGGCATCTCCTTAGAAATCCTTCATGGCGAAACCCTCGTCCTTCTCGGTCGCAGCGGCAGCGGCAAGACCACCCTTCTCCGCCTAATGAACGGAATTTTACTTCCCACAGAGGGGCAAGTCCTCGTCCAGGGGCGCTCGACCGCCGTCTGGGACCCTATCCGCCTCCGCCGCGGCATCGGTTATGTGATTCAGGATGCCGGCCTCTTCCCCCATTTCACCGTCGCAGAAAATGTCGCCCTCATCCCCACTTTGGAAAACTGGGACACCTCCCGCACCGCCGCGCGCGTCCGGGAAATGCTCCAGCTTGTCGGCCTCGATCCCCGCGAATTCGCCCATCGCCGCCCCCGCGAACTCTCCGGCGGCCAGCGTCAACGCGTCGGCGTCGCGCGCGCTCTCGCCGCCGATCCTCCCATCCTGCTCATGGACGAGCCCTTTGGCGCGCTCGATCCCGTCACCCGCGCCGAGCTCCAGCGCGAATTCAGCGCCCTCGCCCGCCGTCTCGGCAAGACCATCGTGTTCGTCACCCACGATCTCCGCGAAGCATTGCTTCTCGCTTCCCGCATCGTCCTGCTCGAAGCCGGCCGCATCGTTGCCAGCGCCACTCCGCAGGAGTTCCTTCGCCTCGACCACCCCGAAGTTCGCGCCTTCACTTCCTCTCTCGCGATGACCCCAGGAGCCTCCGCATGAGCCCCCCAATGACCACCTGGTCATTCTTCGCCGATCACCGCGCCGAAATCCTCGGCGCCACTCTCGATCACCTCGTGCTCGTCGTCATCGCCATGATCATCGCCATTCTCATCGGCGTCCCGCTCGGCATGTTCATTGTGCAGCGCCCCGCGCTGCGTGCTATCGCGCTCGGCATCGCCAGCGTCTTCCAAACCATCCCCAGCCTTGCCCTCTTCGGCTTCCTCATTCCCATACCGTTCATCGGCGGCATCGGCAAGCGTACTGCCGTCGTCGCTCTCGTCCTTTACGCCCTTCTGCCCATCCTGCGGAACACTTACGTTGGACTCACCGGCATTGACCCCGCGGTTCTCGAAGCTGCTGAAGCCATGGGCATGACCCGGGCGCAAATCCTCTTCCGTGTGCGTTTCCCGCTCGCTCTCGCAGTCATTCTCGCCGGCATTAGCACCGCCACCATCATCACTATCGGCGTCGCCACCATCGCCGCCGCCATCGGCGCCGGCGGCCTCGGTACCTTCATCTTCCGCGGCGTCGCCCTGGTCAGTGATGCCCTCATCCTCGCGGGCGCCATCCCCGCCGCGCTACTCGCTCTCCTCGCCGACTTCCTCCTCGGCCTCCTCGAACGCAGACTGAAGGTCTCCTGACATGCGCCGCGCTCGCCTCCGATTCCTTTGCTTCCTTTATTTCTTTAACCTCATCTACTTCCTCTCCGCCTGTCACAAGCCTCCTCAATCCAAAATCACCATCGGCTCCAAATTCTTTACCGAACAAGTCATCCTCGCCGAGCTCCTCGCCCAGCACATCGAAGCGCGCACCGGCATCCCCGTCATTCGCAAGACCAACCTCGGCGGCACCCTCCTTGTCCACAAAGCTCTCCAGGCCGGCGAGCTCGACCTCTACGTCGAATACACCGGCACCGCTCTCACTGCCGTCTTGAATGAATCACCGCAAGCTGATTCCGCTGCCGTCTACAACCGTGTCAAGCAGCTTTACTCCGATCGCTTCCATCTCGAAGTCACCGAGCCACTCGGGTTCGAAAACACCTTCGCCATGGTCATTCGCGGCGACGACGCTAAAAATCTCCATCTGCAAAAAATCTCCGACATCGTTCCCATCGCCCCCAAATGGCGTGCCGGCGTCGGCTACGAATTCCTCGAGCGCCCTGACGGCTTCCGCGGCTGGAGCGATCGCTACAATCTTCATTTCGCCGAATCGCCCAAAGTCATGGATCTCGGCCTCATCTACCGCGCCCTCGTGGACCATCAAGTGGACATCGTCGCAGGCAACTCGACCGACGGCCTCATTGACTCCCTCCGCCTCGTCGCCCTCGAAGACGACCGCCACTACTTCCCGCCTTACGACGCCGTCCCCATCGTCCGCCAATCCACGCTCGCCCGATTCCCCCTGCTCCGCGCCGCCCTCGCCGATCTCGCCGGCAGACTCTCCGCCGCCGACATCCGCCGCCTCAACTACGCCGTCGATGCCGAGCACCAGGACGTAGCCGTCGTCGTACGAGAGTTCCGTTCTTCAAGAGGCTTCTAGCCTCTTTTCGCCATTCCATCCAGCCTCGGCCGCAGGTTCAAGTGCAATCTCTCCGCTTTGAAGTTAGGATCGATTGCGGAAATAATCAGGGCGGTTCGCCAGTTTATACAGAAGTGCGCAGGACCCGGCCTGCAGCCGCAGGAGCGATGGGCATGAAACGTTGGGAAAAAATTCTCCTTGTACTTGTCGCGCTCGGGGTTCTAGTGGCCGTCTATGGAGCCGTCTTGATTCGCCGCGGCTTCAGCACCATGGACGAGCCATCTGCTCTGGAAAAGCTCGTCGCTCGTACCGTCCGGAATCTGGCCATCCCCGCCGCCACGCGCCATGAGAACAATCCCTTGAAAGCTTCTCCGGAGATCCTCAATGAGGCCCGCGACAGCTTCATCGACCGCTGCGCGACCTGCCACGGAAACGACGGCAGCGGCCAGACCCAAGTCGGCCGCAACCTCTACCCCAAGCCGCCTGATTTGCGCGCGCCTCAAACGCAGAATCTTACCGATGGCCAGATCCGCTACATCATCAAGAACGGCGTCCGTCTCACGGGCATGCCGGCCTGGAGCCATCCGCAGGAAGAACAGGACAACGATAGCTGGAAACTCGTTCTCTTCATCCGCGACCTGCGCCAACCATCAGCCAGGGAGAAAGCCGAACAGCAAAGAACGGCCGCTTCCGCGCACTACACGGGCTCGCTGGCCTGCGAAAAATGCCACCAGCAAATCTACGAGCGATGGAAGAAAACGCCCATGGCCAATGTTGTCCGCGATCCCCACGAGCATCCCGAGGCCATCATTCCCGATCTCGCCACAAATCCCCTCGCCAAGTTCACGAAGGACCAGGTAGCGTTCGTCTACGGCAGCCTCTGGAAGCAGCGCTACTTCACAAAAATCGGCGATGATTATTTTCCGGAGCCGGCGCAGTGGGATGTCGGCCACCGTGTTTGGCGTCCCTATTTTGTAGCCAAAGGAACGGATTGGTGGGAACCGTTCTATCCTCCGGACAATATGCAACGTCCCACCGGCCCCACATGCGATGGCTGCCACTCCGTCGACTACGACATTCATACCAAAAAGGTCCTGGAGTGGAACGTCGGCTGCGAGCGCTGCCACGGACCCGGCAGCGACCATGTTGAACATCCCTCGCGCGGCAACATCCTCAATCCCGCGCGCATGGACTATGTGGAAGCCAATGACGCTTGCATCCAATGCCATTCACAAGGACGCCCTTTGACCAATCCCATCGAAGGGAAGTATTACGACTGGCCGGTGGGCTATCGCGTCGGACTCAAGCTCCATGATTTTTGGCAGCTCGAAGACCACACCCTCGGCGAAATGACCTTCACGCATTTCCCCGATGGCACCGCTCATAAGAACCGCATGCAGGGCAATGACTTCGTGCAAAGCCTCATGTACCGCCGCGGCGTCACCTGCTTTTCTTGCCATGATGTTCACGGCACCGACAACTACGCTCAGCTAAGAAAGCCAGCTGACAAACTCTGTCTCGACTGCCACGGCCCCATGTCTCTCAACGGCCCCCGCACCGCCACGCTCGAGGAGCACACCCATCATAAGGCCGGCACTCCGGGAAGCCAGTGCATCTCCTGCCACATGCCGAAGATCGAGACCACTATCGCTGACGTCAAAGTTCGCGCTCACACTTTCGCCTTCATCTCCCCGGCCATGACAGACAAGTACAAAATCCCTAATCCCTGCACGTCCTGTCACACGGATAAATCGACCGCTTGGGCCAACGAAGCCTTGCGCCACTGGCCCGAGCGCTCTCCCTGGCGTCTCGACTAACAACTCTCCGCTGCGGACATCCGCCCCTCAACTATGCCGTCGACGCCAGCGCCAGGCCGCCGCCGCCGTCCGCTCCTTCCGCCAATCCCGCGGCCTCCGAGGAGCCGAAGTTGACGCCGCCATGAATCCTAAGCAACATCCTTGCGGAACAATCGACGAGCGCCCTGCCCCATGGAAGGAACCAGCATGACGGAGTTTCCTCGATTCGATCTCATCGGCCAAGTGTCCCTAGTGACCGGCGCGGCGCGTGGATTGGGGCGCGCGATTTCTCTCGCTCTGGCTCACGCTGGTTCCGATGTCGCGCTGGGCTTGCGCGATGTCAATACCGCCGCCGACCTCGTTCGCGAGATTCAAAGCATGGGACGCAAAGCTTTGTCTCTGCAAATGGATGTAAGCCGCCTCGACCAAATCTCTCGCGCCGTTCAGGAGACCGTTGACCGCTTCGGCCGCCTCGATATCCTCGTCAATAACGCCGGGATCGCGCCCGAAAATCCCGCGGAAAATTATCGCGAGGAAGATTTTGATCTCACGCTGGCCGTGAATCTCAAGGGCACCTTCTTCGCCAGCCAGGCGGCAGGGCGCTTCATGATTCGCCAGAAAAGCGGCCGCATCATCAATCTTGGTTCGCAGGCGGGCTTCGCGGCCCTGCCTGGAGAGTCCGTCTACTGCATGACTAAAGCGGCGATCTCGCACCTGACCAAGTGCCTAGCCATCGAGTGGGGCAAGCACAACATCACCGTGAACGCCGTAGCGCCCACGTTTATCTCTACACCGGGCACGGACGCCGCGCTCGCCGACCCAGCCTTCCGCGCCGACGTGATCGAACGCATTGCCGGCTTGCACCGTATTGGCGTTCCCATGGACGTTGCCGGCGCCGTGGTCTTCCTGGCTTCACCCGCCGCCTCGCTTATCACTGGACACACCCTCCTCATCGATGGCGGCTGGACCGCCCGCTAACCGTGATACGCCGCCGTTGTACAACCCTGAAATCCGGGAAAGGGAACAGGGCTATCCCGTTCGACTTGGCAGTCGATCAGCACAACCAGCCCGAACCACATTGCGAAGAAAAACCTGATGGTCAGAGAAAACCAGCGTAACTCTTTGCCACGACGCCTAAGTCACTCTGACCCCTGGGGTTGTTCTCTTTTTGAAGTTACTGGGGCCAGAGTGGCCATAGGCTTGGCAACCGTACGGCGAATACTCTCCCACCGCTAAGAATTCGCACTTTGCTCGGGATTCCGACCAGCGCTCGTTCGAGCGAGTTGCAGGCATCACGAGGAGGCCGGATGCCACACACGGACGTGCAGTCGCGCATACTCGAACTAAAGGGATTTTGCTCTTCAGGCGAGAGATACCATCGCCTTCATAGAGACCAGCCGGCGAAAAGGGGAGTAACGCTTTACTGTTTGCTCTGAAGAAGAGCGCAATTCTCCACGCACTTCACAAACTGCATTTCGATTTCGGCCTTCTTGTGAGGCACGCGATCGGTGGATTCCGGCGCAACGATCAGCGACTGCGGGCCATCGGCCAAATTGAAGGTGCACTGGAACTGCAAGGATTGTACGCCACGCTGCTGGCAAGCGTTTTTCTCCAGTGCGGGCTCGAACATCTCCGGCTTCGCATGCAATTGGTTGGCGATATCGGACGGCACCATCGCCACCACCATCGGCACGGGGGATTTGATTTTGATGCTCACTTGCGCGCCGTCGTGGTCCGGCGTGAACCCGCCATACACTTTCAGGAACGACGTAAGGTTGTACTTTTCTTTGACCTGCTCGGTCCACCGAAACTCCGGCTGGATGCAGTTTTCCACGCACAACCAGCGGAAGTATTGGATGTGCACGTCATTCGGGGCGCTGAAACGGCGCGGGGCCGAATCCTGGTGAGCCGTCAATACCGCAGTGAGGCCCTCACTCACGGCCCGCTCGACCTTGTTATTCGGGTCCAGAACCGCGCCCAATCCAGCGAAAACTGCGTGATCGGGACTATATCGCTCGTCATGGATAATGAGCGTCATCGAAGCTGGCGGCACGAAACACGAATACCGGGTATCCACCACATGCTCTCGCTCGCACAAGTGCTGCAAGTTACCCAAATTCTCGGGATGCTGCAGCGCCTGGTTCCACTCTCCGGCGGGCGCCAGGAAGATCGTAACCGGCTGCTGCGATTTGATATCCACCTGAATGTTGCCGCCGTCGCCGGCAGGGTGATAAGTCAGCCCCGCATGATAATTCGCGGGGTCCAGTCGCACGCTCTCGTCGTTGCCGAGCTGCCAATTGAAAACTCGTTGCTGGCCATACGACGGCGCGGACAACGCACCCATCAGCAAAAACGTAAAAAGGAAAGGCATTTTGATGTTTCTCATAGTACTTCCATTTTCGGCGCGGCCCCTCTTCGCCCGCAAGCGTCCCGCGCGAATCTGTCTCCTGGAAGTATCCTGCCCAACGGGACAGGTAACCCCCCGATTCGTTCTCGAGGTCCGAAAAAGGCAGCCCAGCGGAGCAAACAAAAAGGCGCAGCCGGCAGTCAGCTGCGCCCTTCGAAAACAAGTCCGCTCTAGATTCTAGTGCCGGTCGTGGTCGCGGTTATGGTCGTGATCATCCCAGTCGCGGTCCGTGTGCCAACGATGATTGTCTTCGTCCCACCACTTGTGTGCGTGCGACCAGCAATACTCTCGCGCCTCGTGCAATTGTTGGCGCGCGTTTACCACCTGTCTGCTTTCCCAACCGTGGTGTTCGGCAGCTTCGTGCAGCCGATGATCGGCTTTTGCGATGCGCCGCTGGCACGCCCCTTCATCGGCGCGAACCGCCGGTGGACCGATGAAAATCAGAGCGCCTGCCAACGCCGCTGCGGCAAGCCCCGTTGTTGCCCAAAAAGATTGTTTTATTTGAATTTGCATTTCTATTTTGCCCTCCTGAGGATCGATCGAGACACAGTTTGAAGTCGAGACTTGGTTTAATGCCTGAGTGGGATAGAGAGGGATCTCCAACTCTGGCGATCCAGCCCCGTTTCTCTATGGTGGGATAACACCTGGGCACAACACTGTTCACTTTAGAACACTCTTCTCCTGCAGCGTACCCAGCGCGCTCTCTTTTTTTCTGCCACCCCGCCTTGCCCGAGCGGATCCGAAGGGCCGCAGCGGAAGGATTGTGACAGCCGCGCAGGGTGCGCTACCGGCGCACGCTTACCAGCGCAAGATCGGCTTCATAGCCCTCCTCCTGCACGGTCTTCTGTGCCGCTGCGCCAAGCGCGCGTTCATCCGCATTCTTTGGCAAATCGCAATAGCGGCGAATCACTTCTTCACCGTTCACAATTCGAACCAGCCACTTGGCTTTGCCTGAGTCCCATGAAACCTCCACTTGATCGGCACGCATAGCTACCTCCTACTGCGCTTCAAAGCAGGGCGTCCCCGCTTCCTCTGCGCCTTCTTCTTATACCCTCTCTTCCTTTCGAATGCGATGGCCGCCGCACCCTTTTTCTGTTTGCCATCATTTCTTTGCAGCTCTGCGTTAAACTTTTCCGCACCTCCTCCTGGGTGGCCTTGCTTTTCGGACCTTTGGTTTGTCACATGTCCAATTTTGAACAGACAGCACCTAGCTCGTTGTTATAGCTTCTTCCTGAAAACTGGAAGCTAGCAATAGGCCCGCGATGGCCATCGTTGGAGTGCCTCCGAGGATGTCATCGCGGGCTTCCTGTTCCCAGAGAGTAGGGAGCCGGCAACAGAATCCTTTACGCTCTTCATTTCCCGCTGTCATCTCCTCGCGTCGCTTGAAATGAATCCGTGCCGTTCTTCCGCTTTCCTCCCCAACAAGCAAAAGCTCTGCTAGAATCTCTGCCATGAAAAGACGCACATTGCTTCAATCGCTTCCCGCAGCAGCGTTCTTCCCAACAGCTGCCTGGCTGACCTCGAATCAAGAGAAGGCGGGCTCCGGGCAATCCGCAACGCCTGTTTACGAGCTACGGATCTATCACACTTACGAAGGCAAGCTGGACGATCTGCTCCGGCGCTTTCGCGAGCACACCACGAAGCTCTTCGAAAAGCACGGAATAAAAAACGTGGCGTACTGGACACCCACCGACGAACCCCTCAAAGGCAAAACTCTCGTCTACATCCTCGAGCATCCCAGCCGCGAAGCCGCCACCACCAACTGGAAGGCCTTCGGCGATGATCCCGAATGGCGCAGTGTCCGCGATAAGTCCGAAGCCAGTGGGAAGATCGTTGAGAAAGTTGATTCCACGTTTCTCGTTCTGACGGAGTTCTCCCCAAAGCTCCCTTAAATCTTTTAGCGTTTATTCGGGGACGCAACCAGCCGCTCCCGGAGGATCGCAAATGATCACGATTCGCCCACTCGTGCTTCTGTTTGCCTTTTACTTCAGTCTGAACGCGTGGTGCCAACCTCCGCCGAAAAGCGGACCTTCCGCTTCTCAGCCCGCACCCGGGGCATTTGTCGACGTGGAAGCCGGAAAGCTGTACTACGAAGAGTGCGGCACCGGTCCCGACGCGGTTATTCTCATCCATGATGGCATTGCTCACTCGGCGATATGGGACGACGTCTGGGGCACTTTTTGCAAACGGTTCCACACCATACGCTACGACCGCCGCGGATATGGCCGTACTCCTGCTTCAACCACCTGGTATACGGAAACGGAAGATCTCGCCACGCTCCTCCGCAATCGAAAAGTAAGCCGCGCCATTCTAGTTGGCAGTTCGCACGGTGGCGAGCTCTCGATCGATTTCACCTTGCAATATCCACCGATGGTCCGCCAGCTTGTGCTTGTCGGCGCGGTAGTCAGCGGCCTGCCCTACACCGACCATTTCCTCAATCGCGGCATGAGCAATTCCCAGCCCTTCGAGAAAAACGATGTTCCCGGCGGCCTCGCCAACTGGGCCAAAGATAAGTACCTGCTCGCGCCCGGCCACGACGCGGCAAAAAAGCGCCTGCTCGACTTGCTCACCGCCAATCCGCAGGACATGACTCACCCGGATTACGCGCGTCCCACGCAGCCCGCCCTACATCGCTTGAAGGAAATTCGCGTCCCAACTCTCATACTAGTAGGCGATGCGGACATCCCGGACGTACATGCTCACGCCGGCGCCATCGAAGCAGGCATACCTGGCTCAAGACGAGTGGTCGTCACCGACGCCGGTCATTTGATGTATCTGGAAAAACCCGAGGAATTCAGCCGCGTAGTCATCGCTTTCATTGACTCAAGCGGCCCGCAAATTTTGTTAATTTCAAAAGTTTTGCAGTGAGAAGGGAAGAAGGTCAGCTTTTGACCATTCGCTCAGTACGTCAGCGACCAGCCGACCACGGTCATCGTCAGCACCAGCAACAGCATCCCCGTGCTGATAAGACTCAACGTTCTCCCGTGGCCCAGCAGATGGTCGCGCGATTCGGGATCAATGCAGAGAAGAACGGTAACGAACAGCACGACGCTCCATGCCAGCATGACGGGAACGCCAGGGTGCCTGCCGATCATATCGAAGAATTGCGACGGAGGCTGGCCCGCAGGAATCCACCAGGGCAGCAGCGGTGCTACGCCGGCAGCCAGCGAGAACGTCAGCAGCTTGCGCGTAAACCAGCCTTTGACCTTCGGCCGGGCTTCTTTCCACACGAAATAGTCCCAGGCTAGCAAGCCGACGGCCAGAGGCACCCAGCCATACATGGCCGCATGCTGGTTGAACCAATACCATCCGCGAAACAAAACGCGCCCGTGGTTCGACATCGCCAGCCGCGGCAATAAGAACAAGCCCAGAACCGTGTTGCAAAGCACGGCGACAAAAATCGTCACCAAACTCATGAATTGGAACCAGTACCGCGTCGGCACTCTTTTGCATCGAGTGCACACGGACTGTTTGGGCAGGAAGTTCAGTCCACAGCGGTCGCAATACACGGTGCTCTCCAACGGTCAGGGATTCAAACCAGCGATCGCCGTCAGCTTACTGCGCTTGCGGTTCCAAAAACTACTGGTCCGAGGGGCAGTTTTGGTATCGGTCTCTTTTCTTGCACAAAAGTTTGATATGTGCGCAGGAGTGAAGTTGTGCGTTCGCTGCGCTCGGCGCGATCGGTTCGGCATTTCGCCTCAACGGAACCAGGAAGCCGGCGCCCCCGCTTTGCGACCCTCGTCTTGCAGCTCGTCCAGTTGCTTTTCCAGGTCCGCTTTGCGCTTCTCCAAATTCTTCACCTGGCCATTCCGGTCATTAATGTACGCGATGTTGTCCTTCATCCCGGTTGTCACGTCAAAGCCGCCGCTGCCGTACTTCTTGATGTCGTCCTTCATGCTCGCAATCGCCTGGTCCACGGCGGCGATTTGGCCCAGGATCTCCTGCGCGCGCCCGCGCCAGTACTCTTCGCTGTTCTCTCCGCCATCTCCATCTGGACCCGTCGGCCGCGCGCGCCGCGCGCCTTTCTTTGGCGCCTCGCCAACCACGGATACGCCGGGGCCTTTCAGTCCCGACAAATCATCTTCCGTGTACACCTTGCCCTTCGCCGCAGCAGGCTTTTTTGCTTTGGCTTTGCGCGCCGCTTCCGCCGGCGAATCCTCTTTTTGCCGCGGCTGGTCTGGGGTTGCGGGCTGAGCCTGGGAGGGCGGTTGAGCTTGCGTCGGCGATGGTGACGGTGAAGATTGTTGCGATGAAGATGAAGACTGTTGCGAAGAAGAAGATTGCGCGAAAGCTGCGGCGAGCGGCCAAGTCATCGCAAGCAAGCCGCAAAACATCTTCTGATAGAGCCTAATGTTGCGGTAGCGCACTGTTCCCGTGGTGATTTGTTGGTGCTCGCGGAACAGTTTGTCCGCCACGTTGAGTTTGAGGGGAAAGTTCATGGGCGACTCCGGTCTTCCGCAGGCGATAAGAAGACGCTACCCCCGGGCTTGTGAGGGGTCAAGACGATTGCGCGCCAGCGAGTCCCGGTAGTCACCCGCGGGTATTTGCAACAGGCCTTGGAGGAGTGCGATCGCGCGCAGTTGCTCCTGTGCGACAGCGTTTGGTACAGTGCCAATTCACGTAAACGAATGCTCGAATCCCGGACGGAGAACCCAATGGAATTGCCGAAATATGCCCTCGACATTCTGGTTTGTCCTGTTTGCAAGACGCGGGTGGAGCTGCTGAGCGACGGCTCGGGATTGAAGTGCGGATCCTGCCGGCGGGTCTATGCGGTGCGCGATGAAATTCCCGTCATGATGCCGGAAGAAGCGAAAATCGCCGAGGACTAGCCGATCGAGGAACGGAAAAATCAAAGAGCCCGCATGGCTACCAACATTGCCGATGCCGTTCCCCGGTTGAAACGATTGATCCCGCGCCTGCGCGGCAAGCGCATCGGCGTGCTCGGCGACGTGATGCTGGACCGCTACCTTTGGGGCACGGCCTCGCGGCTCTCGCCGGAAGCGGCCGTTCCCGTGGTCGATTTCGTCGAGCAGAGCGAATGCCTGGGCGGCGCGGGCAACGTCGCCGCAAACATCGCTACGCTCGGTGCGCGCGTGGAAGCGTTCGGAGTTACCGGTAATGATGAGCCCGGGCGCGCATTGCAAAAATGCCTTCGCGCCGCGAACATCGCGGACAGAGGCGTTCTCGCCGATTCGAAACGCGTCACTACGGTAAAGACGCGGATTATCGCAAAGCACCACCACGTCGTGCGCGTCGATACGGAGCGCCGCGAGCCGCTGCGCACCGAAACCCAGGAAAAACTCCTCCGCCTTCTTTTCAGCGCGCTGAAGCATCTGGATGCGCTGGTTCTCTCCGATTACGACAAAGGCTTGATCACCGATGATTTTGCCGATCGAGTTCTGAGCGCCGCGCATCAATTACACGTTCCCGTTTTCGTGAAGCCAAAGACGTCCAGGCTCTACGCCTATCGCGGCGCGCGGGCCATCGTGTGCAATGCGAAGGAGGCGGGTTTCTACGTGACGCGCTCGCTGGCCGACGAGCAATCGGTGGAAGAGGCGGGCCGCGCGCTGCTCGCGCATTTTGGCTGCAGTGCCGTGGTGATCACGCGCGGGGAGAAGGGTATGAGTTTGTTTGAGGAGTCCTCGCCGCGGCACATACACATTCCAGCGACGGGCTTAGAAGTGACCTACGCGCGCGTCGGCCAGCCAGGCGTCGAGCGCGGCGCAACCGGCCGGCAAGTCTTCGACCTTACAGGGGCAGGCGACACCGTTCTCAGCGTCCTGGCCCTTGCTGCCGCGGCTGGGGCGCCGCTCGCCGACGCTGCTATGCTCGCCAACACCGCGGCCGGCGTCGTCGTTGGCAAACTCGGCACCGCCAGCGTGAGCCCGCAGGAACTCACGCGCGCCCTAGAGGAGATTCACGACTGAGTCCTTGAGAGGGGCTTGTGGCTGGAAAAAATCTATGGCGGGAAACTAAAGGATTTGTCGCTCGGCTGGATCCACAGGTCAACGACGCGCGTCTTGCGGCTCTTTTCCGTGTCAGAGGTGTCCGGCATCGGCGAGTAAGGGCTTATCTCCGTCGAAACAGAAATGGCATTCGAGCCTCCCGGTGCTTTGGCATGGATAATTTTGTAGCTCTTCACCGGGCCGTAGTAGCCCTGCGGGCCCCAGTCGGCGAGAAAATCCTTCATCGTATAACTCGAACTCGGTTTCCAGAGTTGATAGGCCAAGTCGGTGTTGCCGGCAACTAGCGCATCAAAGAAACGCTCGGCCGCTTTCTTTTCCGGGTAGTAGCGGAACGTATACCACAGCGCCACGATCGCGACCAGCACAAGCGCCGCGACGGTGAAGGCCATGGCCCGGGATCTGTCTGGCTTATCGGCAGGTGGATCGATGAGTGACATTCGGTGGTCTCCTGCCCCGCGAGCGTCTGAAAGTAGTTGCAATCGCTGCGGTGTCATCCCTGCACCACGCGGCAACAATGAGAATCCTAACAAAAACCGTACGTCCGAGTAAAAGGCGGCGGAGTACGACTCCTGGATCGGTTTCTCGGTCGGGGGATGCACATCAACCTGAACGCGCGGGGCATCCCAAGGCTATGCCGGCGCCAACCCGATTCCTTTTTTCCCCCAGGCTGATCCCCCAAAAATTTACCGCCGACCGATTGAAACTTCCTGCTTGACACTTTTTCTGCCTGTAGTTAGCCTTGCACAATTTTAGTAATGTTTGGGTTTGCATAACTGTTATGCCTGGAAAAACATGAACCAGTGAGTGGAGGGGGCGCCATGAACCGCACATCACACCTAGCGGGGCTTTCACACTTTATTTGGCGGAAGGGTATCGCAAAAGCCGGAGCTCTCGCCCTCGCCCAGCTGATTGCCGGGAGCATCGCGTGGGGCCAGGCGACGACCTCGATCCGCGGCACGGTGACCGACAGTTCCGGGGGGTATGTTGGAGGGGCTTCGGTGACTCTGACGAATCCGGAATCCAAGATCGCACGTACGGCGACGACAGGAGATGAGGGCGGTTATCAATTTCTATTCCTGCCTCCGGGAACCTACACACTCGAAGTGTTGGCGACGGGTTTCCAGAAATACGAGCAGATGGGATTGCAGCTGCTAGTGAACACGCCAGTGACGGTAAATGTCCAACTCAAAGTCGGAGGCGGCAAGGAGACGGTGACGGTCACGGCGGAGGAACCGGCGCTGAACCTGGTGGATGCCTCGATCGGAAATTCTTTTGACGAAACGCAGGTGCGGGATATTCCGCTGGAGGGCCGCAATGTTCCCGATTTGCTGAGCTTGCAAGCCGGAGTCGCGTACACTGGCAACCGCGTTGCCGACAAGGATCAGGACACTCGCAATGGTTCGGTGAACGGCGCGCGGAGCGATCAGAGCAACGTCACGCTCGATGGAGTAGACGTGAACGACCAGTCCAATGGATATGCGTTTACCTCCGTACTGCCGGTGACGCAGGACTCCGTTCAGGAATTTCGGGTAACCACGACCAACTATGGCGCGGATCAGGGTCAGGGCTCGGGAGCGCAAGTGGCCCTGGTCACCAAGAGTGGCACGAACACGTTCCACGGTTCGGCCTATGAGAACTTGCGCAACACCGTTACCAGCGCCAATGACTACCTTGTGAAACAGTCGGAGCTGAACATTGGCCTTCCGAACAAGCCTCTCCAACTGAAGCGCAATATTTTCGGGGCATCGGTGGGCGGACCGCTGCGGAAGGACCGCCTGTTTTTCTTCACCAATTACGAGGGAACGCGCGAGCGGGAGGAACAGCGCGCGGAGCGCGTTATTCCCACGCCCTCCCTTTGCCAGGGCATCTTTCGGTACCAATACCTCGATCCAACAACTGGAACGACTAAGCTCCTCTCCCTAACGCCCACTGACCTCAAGAACCTCGACCCTCGTGGCATTGGGATTGATCCTGCCATGCTCGACCTGACCAACCACACTGGATATCTCGACAAGACCTTTTGTACTGGTAAGACGGTGACCAACGATCCTTCCGCTGGCGATAGTTTGAACTATGCCGGCTTCGTTTTCCGCGCTCCCACCAGCCTGGATAACGATGTTTTCATCGCGCGTGCGGATTACCGCCTTACCTCCAACGGCACTCACACTCTATTCTGGCGCGGCGCAGTGCAGAATTTGCGAAACCCCGGAGCCCCCTTCCTGCCGGGAGACGCTCCGCAGCAAACCACCGCAGACCATAGCAAAGGGTTCGCCTTCGGCTATACCGCCATTCTTAGCTCCACTCTCGCGAATTCCTTTCATTGGGGATACACGCGGCAGAGCTATGGCGTGGATGGCATAAGCACTACTGCGGGCAAAAACCAACCATGGAATACCTTTCTGGGGCTGGATCAAGGCATCACCTATAGCCACAGCTTCCAGGTGGGAACGCATAATCTTCTAGATGATTTGTCCTGGACCAAGAATAAGCATTCCATGCAGTTTGGCGCCGCGATTGCCCTCGCCCGCGATCCCCGCACCAGCTATCTACATTCGGCTCACCTGGGCCTTGGGACCACCAACTGGACGTCTCCGATCGGCTTCTCCTATACCTCGAGCACGCTGGATCCCTCGAACGGCTCGGCACATCCGAACCTCACGGTCATGGCTGATTGTGCTCCGGGAATGCCCTGTACAGGGGGTGCAGCCCCGGAACCATCAAACGCAACTCAGTACGACCGACCGCTGCTGGCTTTGTATGGAATGATCTCCGATGTGGTCGCCAACTATAACCTCGATCGCAATGGCATCCCGCAGAACCAGGGCGATCCGGTAAAACGAAACTATGGGCTTAACTGGTACGAGTTCTACGGGCAGGACACCTGGCGAATTAAACCAAACTTTACACTCACCTACGGACTGCGCTGGTCGCTCTTCCCCCCGCCTTGGGAGACAAATGGTTTACAGACCACGCCGACATTTGGTTTGGGGACGCAGTTTGATCAGAACGTCAAGAACATGAAGCAAGGATTGGGGTATACCTCGGAGCTGCCGATTGCATTCAACCTCGGCGGTCCAGTGAACCACCGCCCTGGCTTTTACAACTTTGAAAAGACAGATTTCTCGCCGCGAATCTCCGTCGCGTATTCACCCCGTCCTCATGGTGGGCTGCTGCGGAGCATCTTCGGCAACAACGACAAGACGGTCTTGCGCGCCGGCTTCAGCCGCGTTTACGACCGTGCGGGTTTCGCGCTCCTGAACACGTCCGACTCGGTCGGTTCGGCTGGTTTGACGACCACGTTGCAAAATGCCTGCTGCACGGTTGGTGTCACAAGCGCAGAGGATCTGCCGCGCATTGCCGGCATCAACACAATTCCCACCTTCAACTTCCCACCGAATGGCGGCACCCCCACCCAATTTCTGCAATCGCCGCCTATACCGGGCTTTCCACAGGTGCCCGGCGTTACCTCTCAAGCCAACTTGTGGGCCAATGACGACACCCTGAAAACTCCACACGCGTATGCGGTTGACTTTTCCGTGGGCCGCGAGCTGCCTAAACGATTCTCGCTACAAGTATCCTACGTTGGCCGCTTCGGCCACCGACTACTAACGCAGCGCGATCTAAGTCAGCCACTCGATATCGTGGACCCCAAGACTGGAATTGACTACTACAGGGCGGCGGCGGCCCTTTCCAATCTGGCCAGGTCCTTTGCCGTGGCCAACAATAATGGGCAGCCCACCAACTTCTACAGCGCGGTTATCACGCCGGCACAGATTTCGAGCGTTACTGCGGCGATGCTTGGTCCGACCTCCCAATACTGGGTGGACATGTTGCCGCCGCTTCGTGCGGGCGCCACCGCGTATGCCGACCTTCTATCAAAACCCGGGTTCGCAGTCCCCTTCCCCGCAGCAAATAGCACGGACAGCCTGCTTCAGGCAGTCTTCGACCTCTATTACAACCCAGCGCTTTCCGTAATCGGCGACGAAATCGTAGGGCTGGCAGACATTGACTCCTACGGCGGGTTGGGAGACAACAGCAGCTCACTGACACCCTATTTTTTCAACGGTCCAAGTAGTCAGTTGCCAGGCCTGTGCCCTGGGCCCTTCTGCCAGTCCGGCAAGTTTCTGAGTAACCAAGCTTTCTCCATGTACGGATGGAGCTCCGTCGGGACCTCGAACTATCATGCACTCCAAGTCAGCTTGAGGAAGCAGCTCAGCCACGGATTGCAGTTCGACTTCAACTACACCTTCTCCAAATCCATCGATATCACTTCCGCGGCCTCGCGCGTGGGATTTTCTGTCTATGGATATCAAAATATCGGCCTTGTGGGTACTCGCCTGGCGAACGCCTTTTCCCCAAACTTGGCCCGCGCGGTCTCCGACTTTGACCTCACGCACCAGATGAACCTCAATTGGATTGCCGACTTGCCGGTCGGCAAAGGCCGGGCCCTAGCCCGCGGCGCCAACGGCATTCAGGACGCTTTTATCGGGGGCTGGCAGCTTTCCGGACTGGCCCGCTGGACCAGCGGATTCCCGTTCAGCGTGGATGGCGGTCAGCGCTGGCCCACGGATTGGTTTCTCACGGCCATCTCTCAAATGACTGCCAGGCCGAAAACCGGTGTGTTCAAGCAAAACGGCAGTGTCAGCGTTTTTGCTGATCCCGTTGCGGCACAATCGGACTTTACTCTGCCCCTCCCAGGAGGGGTGGGCTCGCGCAATGTCCTGCGTGGCGATGGCTTTGCCAGCTGGGATATGAGCCTGGGAAAGCGCTGGAAGTTGCCTCGGGAAAGCCAAAGCCTGCAGTTCCGCTGGGAGGTGTTCAACGTGCCGAACCTCACGCGCTTCAACGCCCAGAGCGTGGGCTCATCATCTCTGCTCACTTCGCTGACGCAGCAACCGAGCAGTTTCGGCGCCTACACCAGTCTGCTGACCCAACCGCGCGTGATGCAGTTTGCGCTACGCTACGAATTCTGATTCCTCGCTGAGTTAGGCTTCGAGGGTGCCAGTTGAGCCGGCGGGAAACTCGAGCAGGTATTTGGTGCGGGTTTTCTCGGCGTGCTGCCCAAGGGTTGGCTCGATCAATTTATCGATCAACCGCGGAAGAGAATGTCGCTGGTTTCCCACCATGCAGTTCGCCCGGAGTCAGCGTTCACTGTTGCCAAGTGCTTTGCCGATATTCTCCGAAACGGTTACGAGCAGAGACCCGTCCGCGGGGACAAGTTGCTCTTTCTTGAGGATGTTGGCTGCCGCCGTAAAATACAAGAGGGCACGTTCTTTGCATCCCGCGCTTGCCGAACATTGTGCGGCCAAGGCGCTGGTGGCCAGCAAAGTTTTGCGCCGGCCATCTTCGACACTCATCTTGGCGTGGCCTGGGTCTTTCACATCCTCGCCGAACAGGGTGAGGTCATATGTGAAAGCGCCAGCGGCACAAAAGAACTGCTCCTCCGTCTGCGCCTTGCAAAGTTTATCTAAACGCGCGCGAAGCTCGCGGATCAGAATTGGAACAGAACTATCACGTTCGCGCTGGCGTAACTTCAACTGGAAGGCGACTCGATTCGCGAGGTCAATCAAATCGCCAGGGGCTGCCACCTTTTTCAAGTCTTGCTGAAGGCCAACCGCGCAGCGTGCGGCCAGCTCCCCCGTCTGCACCCACAGAACCTCGATCAGCCGCATGTTGAGTCCAATCCTGTAGAAAGACTGCGCCGAGGGCTCCTTTTCTAATCCCGCATCTCCGGTCGCGACAGCAGGCGAATTGGACGGAGTAACAGCCGGAGTAACGGCCGGAGACACATCAGGCGAGCTCGTTGATGGTTTTCTCAATTTCTTGCTCTGCAAGATTTCCGCAGGGTTTTTGAGCAAGGCAATAACATCGGAATAGTTGTGTTTTTCCGCCTTGGAGAGGGCCGTCTCTCCCTCCTTATCCCTCGTAGTGACATCCGCTCCAGCCTCCATCAGGGCGCGCACCGTTTCCGTGCGGCCTTGACGGGCTGCTTCGATCAGCGCGGTCCTTCCCATGTCATCCTTGGCGTTCACATCCGCGCCCTTTTCCAGGAGCACGGCCACGGTGTCCGTGTCGCCCGCATATGCCGCATGAATCAACGCCGTATCGTCATACTTATTCTTGGCATTCACGTCCGCGCCTTTCTCCACCAAGGCGCGCACGGTATCCGTACGGCGCGAAAAGGCCGCCCAGAACAAGGGGGTCCATCCCATGTTGTCCTTGGCATTCACATCCGCGCCCTTTTCCAGCAAGGTGCGCACGGTATCCGTATAACCCTCTGACGCCGCCTCCATCAAGGCGGTTCTTCCGGTGTTACCTTTCGCATTTACATCCGCGCCCTTCTCCAGCAAGGCGCGCACGGATTCCGTATGGCCCCTTACCGCTGCACCCATCAACGCCGTGTTTCCATAGTCGCCCTTCGCATTCGCGTTCGCGCCCTCTCTAAGCAGGCTCTGCACTTCAGCGGTATCCCCGGCCTCGGCCGCGTCCAGCAGCTTCTTATTGGGGTCCTGGCTGGCCGCTAAAGCCGACGAAGCCGGTTGCGGTTTCACAGTAGAAGCGGCGCCAGGGGCAGCCGGTGGGGCAGTTGGCACGCTCGCTGTTGTGTTTCCTGCGTTTTTTCTCGGGGGCACGACTCGCGGAGCGTGCCGAAGCAGCGCAACAATGCTTGAATACTTGTACTTTTCCGCCAGCCGAAGGGCCGTGGCTCCCTTCCTGTCCTTCGCATCGACATCCGCTCCTTGCTCCAGCAAGACGCGCACGGTATCCAGTTGCCCCAAATCGGCTGCACTCATCAGGGCCGTCCGTCCGGCCTTACTCTTCGCATTCACATCCGCACCCTTCTCCAGTAAGGTGCGCACGGTGTCGGTATGGCCCCTGACCGCCGCGCTCATCAACGCCGTTTTTCCGCTATCATCGATTGCATTCACATTCGCACCTTTCTCGAGCAAAGCGCGCACGATTTCGGTACGGCCCGAAAAGGCCGCCCAGAACAACGCCGTCCATCCATCGTTGTCCTTAGCATTTACATTCGCGCCTTTCTCGAGCAAGGAATGCACGATGTCCCGATAATCCGCAGTGGCCGCGTTCATCAACGCCGTCATTCCATCCTTGCCCTGGGCATTCACGTCCGCACCTTTCTCCAGCAAGGCGCGCACGGTATCGGTGCGGCCGAAATAGGCTGCCCAGAGCAACGCCGTCCATCCAGCCTTATCCTTCGCGTTCGCGTCCGCTCCCTCCCCGAGCAATTTCTGCACTTCCGCAGTGTTCCTTCCCTTGGCGGCGTCCAGCAGCTTTGCATCGAGGTCCTGACCGTACGTGGATACGGAGAAACACAGGATCACCGCGAGCATCCAGAGCGGTTTTTTCATGACCACCTTTCGGGGAACCTCGCGGCACCCGGGCTTCGTGTCGTGCGGGCCGAATTCCAAGCGAGCGGAAATTGGCCGAGCCTAGTTCTCGTAAGCAGAGCTAATAACAATTTACTCGCGCGAGCCGGTGAAATCGCGCAGTTCTTGCTTAGTTTACATGATTGGATAATGGCGATGGCTCCTTCTGCCGGGCAGACCTGACGAGACTCAGACGGCCAAAGCGCGAATGAGAGGAGCGGAGCCGTGAGGATCATAGTCGGTAAAAGGAGATGGAGGCATTGCCAGCCTATGCATCCAGTGCGCCGCCAGAGCCGGCGGGGAGCTCGATTTGGTATTTGGTGCGGGCTTTTTCGGCGTGCTGTTCGAAGGCCAGGGCGATTAGTTTGTCGATCAATTCGCGGAAGGGAATGCCGCTGGCTTCCCACAGCTTCGGGTACATGCTGATGGAAGTGAAGCCGGGGATGGTGTTCACTTCGTTGAGAAAGATCTTGCCGCCTTCTTTTTCCAGGAAGAAATCGACGCGGGCCATGCCGCTAAGTTCGAGCGCGCGAAACGCGTCGACGGCGTACTTCTGGATTTTTTGCACTTGCGCAGGCTTGAGCTCGGCGGGAATCAGGAGTTGCGTGCCTTCTTCTAAATACTTTGCGGTGTAGTCGTAAAATTCGCGGTGCGGGACGATTTCCCCGGGAACGGACGCCTGCGGGTTGTGGTTGCCGAGGACGGAGACTTCGATTTCGCGCGCGATGACGCACTCTTCGACGAGAATTTTCATGGCGAACTCGGAGGCTAGATTCAGCGCAGGCGCCAATTCCTTGCGCGAGTGGACTTTGCTCATGCCGACGGAAGAGCCAAGCGTGGCGGGTTTCACGAAAACGGGGTAGCGGAATTTCAGTTCGACGGCGCCTTGAATTTCTTCCGGATTGCTTTCCCAGTCGTGACGATGGATGGTGATCCAAGGTACGACGGGGATTTTCGCCACTTGAAGCAAACGTTTGGCGACGTCCTTGTCCATGCCGATCGCGGAGCCGAGGACGCCCGCGCCGACGAAAGGCAATCCCGCCAAATCGAGCAGGCCCTGAATCGTTCCGTCTTCGCCAAAGGTGCCGTGCATCACGGGGAAAACGACGTCGATGCGCTGGCCGCCGCCGCTGCCGTCCAGCTTTACGAGCGCCGCATCGGTGGGGTCCGCGGTCATCATCACTCGCTGGCCGCCCTTCAGGACGTCCGGCAGCATTTTTTGCGCACCGGCGCCGACCAGCCAGTGGCCCTCTTTGCTGATGCCGATGGGCACCGCTTCATACTTGTCGGGATCGAGGCCGCGAATCACCGAGGCCGCCGATGCGAGGGAGACTTCATGTTCGCCGGAGCGTCCGCCGAAGAGGATGCCGACGCGGAGTCTTTTCTTGTTCTCAGGGGTCATGGGAGTTTGGGGTGCCAGTTGTCAGTTTTCAGTTATAAGTGAAAAAAGAGGATTGGTGGGGTGGATGTTTTTTGTGCGGTTCTGAATTGACAACGGAGGCGCTAGAGGGCTCGCCGTCGACAGTTAACAGTTGACAGTCTACAGTTCGAAGAGAAAGTGGGAAAGAATGCGCGTCGTGGCCGGGGGACAGTATTTTCTTACGATTTTTTACTGACAACTGATGACTCAAAACTGTCTACAGAATTTTTTGGCCGAGGCCGGAGAGGACTAGTTCGACGCCGAGGAGGGCGGTGCGGTTGTGCTCGTCGAGAATGGGATTGATCTCGACAACTTCGAGGGAAACCATGGACTCCGTATCGGCGATCATCTCCATGGCGAGATGGGCTTCGCGGTAGGTGACGCCGCCGCGGACAGGAGTGCCGACACCAGGGGCGTCGGCCGGATCGACGAAGTCCATGTCGAGGCTGACGGCGACGCCTGCGGTGTCGTCCATGGCGTACTTGAGGGCGTCCGACATGACTTCGCGCATGCCGCGCTCGTCAATGTCGCGCATGGTGAAGACGTGGATGCCGGATTTCTTGACGATTTTGCGTTCCTGGGCGTCGAGGTCGCGGGCGCCAACGATGACGATGTTGCCGGGTTCGGCTTTGGGCTTGAAGCCCAGAAGGTCGACGAGTTCGGGTGCGCCGTAACCCATGATTGCGGCGAGCGGCATCCCGTGGACATTGCCTGAGGGAGAAGATTCAGGCGTGTTCATATCGCCGTGGGCATCGAGCCAAAGGTAGCCGATCTGTTTTTTCTCTTTGCGGAAATGGTTGGCGACGCCGGCGGCAACACCCGCGGCGATCGAATGGTCACCGCCGAGAACGAGCGGGAGAAAACCTTCACTTAAGGATTTTTCGGCCGCGATGGCGATGTCGCCGCAGGTCTCGGCAATCTCTTGCAAATATTTGGCGCGTTTTTCTCCAACAGGCATTTCTTCCGGTTGCTTGACGGAAAGATTGCCGATGTCTTCGACCTGAAGGCCCAGCTTTTTGATGCTGGCTTGAAGACCCGCGCCGCGAAGGGCGGAGGGGCCCATGTCCACGCCGCGGCGGCTTTGGCCGAGGTCCATGGGGACGCCGATAATGCGAACTTTTTGGGCCATCCGTTGACTCCGTGACTGCTGACTCATGACTGGCGAATAGTCGAGTGGGTGGTGCAGCGGCAGACCCCGCCACAAAATCCAGGCCAGTCCTTAACTCAACAGAATTGCGGAAACAGCAGGAAAATTGTCGAACTACGCCGCCCTAAGGATACACGCGATAAATCATGCGAGGGAAGGGGATGACCTCGCGAATGTGTTCGGCGCCGCAAATCCATGCGACCGTGCGCTCAAGGCCCATTCCGAAGCCGGAATGGGGCACGCTGCCGTAGCGGCGCAGGTCGAGATACCACTGGAAGGATTCTTCGGGCAAGTTGTGTTCGCGCAGGCGCTTTAGGAGTAGATCGTAATCGTGGATGCGCTGGCTGCCGCCGATGATTTCGCCGTAGCCTTCCGGGGCGATCATGTCGAAGGCGAGGGCCAACTCGGGTCGCTGTGCGTCCGGCTGCATGTAAAAGGCTTTGATCGAGGTAGGGTAGTGGTGAATCAGCACCGGGCGATCGAAGGAGCTGGAGATGATGGTTTCTTCGTCGCCGCCGAAGTCGTCGCCGAACTTGGCGGGATTGCCTTTCTTGTTCAGCAGGCCAACCGCATCTTCATAGCTGATGCGCGGGAACGGAGGCTTAACGTTTTCGAGCTTGGTGATATCGCGCTTGAGGGTTTCGAGTTCGCGCGACTTGTTCTTGAGGACGCTCTGCACGATGGCGCTGACGAGGCCTTCGCCGAGGGACATGGCTTCCTCGAACTCGACGTAAGCGGCTTCGGGCTCGAGCATCCAAAATTCGGTGAGGTGGCGGCGGGTCTTGGATTTTTCAGCGCGGAAGGTCGGGCCGAAGGTGTAGACCTTGCCGAGAGCCATGGCGATGGCTTCGGCGTAGAGCTGGCCGCTCTGCGTTAGGTAGGCTTTTTGATCGTCGATGTAGTTCACTTCGAAGAGAGTCGAGCTGCCTTCGCAGGCCGCGGGGGTGAACATGGGCGCGTCGGTGAGCGT
>Ga0209527_1000020_pt1 | contig 30791 bp, 18 predicted proteins | sample JacPinW_OM2H0_M2_FD_187968 | JGI IMG/M metagenome (GOLD analysis project Ga0209527, IMG submission 187968) | Forest soil microbial communities from Algoma, Ontario, Canada - Jack Pine, Ontario site 1_JW_OM2H0_M2 (SPAdes) (version 2) | ecosystem: Environmental > Terrestrial > Soil > Boreal... | reverse complement strand
CGCACCACGCAGAGCATCTCCGGATTGCTCTGCAATTCGATTCTGAATAGTAAACTACTCCGGCTCACGTGAGCGCTCTCCTCGGGCTTGAGAAACTGGATTCCCCGTTTGGTCTCGGAAAGATCGCCGCTGGCGGACTTCCTGACGCAACGTCAATCCAGATAATACACGGAATCCCGCTGGCGGCAACTTGCAAGCTGCCGCTCGCCCCATCTAGAGCGGCTTAGTGTGAGGCCATCGTCTTCCGTTGTGAGATAAACTCCCCATGCTGCTTGGAGAAAGAAATCGCGGCGATCGAGCTGAGGTGATCCAATGAATCTGTCATTCGTTCTTCGTTCATCGGTATCTTTGATTGGTTTTCTGACGCTTCTGATGAGTTCGTTCAACTACGCTTTTCTTGCGGCGGAGACGACTTCAGACTCGCAGGCTCTGCGCGTGACGGTTGATCCTGCAACGGGCGACTATTCCATTGGACGACCCGGATCGGCTTCGGACGTGTTGCAAGCTACCGTTGCCGCAATGGTCGATGGACACTGGCTCCGCGCGCGTGATTATCCGAAACACAGCATCACCGAGTCGACCGCGAGCGATGACTTGGGAACTGCTCATGAATGGACGGTAAGGCACTCAGGATTGGACGGCGCACCCGAGCTACTTTGTATCCTGCATTCGTACACGGACAGGCCATTCGGCGACATCCAAGTTCACGTGCTAAACAGTTCCAGGCAGACGATCCATATCGAAGCCATTCGTGCGATCGAAGCGACCCAAGGCAAAATCCTCGACCTCGGTGGCCCGGTCGCTTCAGACCGGGTTCTCTCGGACAGTTTCAGCGAAGACCGCCCTGCGATGAGAATTCACGACCTCGGAGATGAGGGGGAAATGCACCTCGCCGTCGGCAGCCAGCTTCTATACGATCGGCAAAGTCACGTTAGTTTTTTCGTCGGCGCACTCACCTCCAACCGCTTTCTGACCGTGTCCCGGCTTCATGTCGGCCGTTCCGCGGGCGCTCCGCAAATCCAAGCATTCGAGGTTGATTCCACTGGCACTACTGAACTGACCAAAGGGGAGTCGCTGAAGCAATCGCCGCCCGAAGATCAAATTGAATTAAACCTTCCTGTGGCATCGGGCGCAGGCTTGGACTCCGAGAAACTGTTTTTCGGCGTGAGCGGCGACTACCACAACCAGTTGGAAACCTATGGATCGTTGATTCGCTTGCTTCACCAAGCGAGGATTTCGTCACCCGCTCCGATGGGCTGGTGGAGCTGGACCGCCCATTATTTCGGACTTAGTGAAGGGATCGCATTAACCAATGCTCGCTGGCTTGCTCAACATTTGAAGTCGCTGGGATACCAGTTCTTCCACATTGACGAGGGGTATCAGTACGCTCGAGGCGAGTACACTACCCCAGACTCGACGCTTTTCCCGAATGGCATGGCCGCCCTGGAACGAAAGGTTCGCGGCGAAGGCCTGATTCCCGGCATCTGGACCGCGCCATTCCAGGTTGCGGACCGGTCCTGGGTCTACGAGAATCATCGCGACTGGCTGGTGCATAACGCGAAAGGCGAGCCGATCCGCATTGGGCAAGTCGATGGCAAGGATCGATTATTTGTGATCGATACGACGAATCCCGACGCGCAGGAGTACTTGCGCAGGACTTACTCGACGCTGGCAAACGATTGGAATATTGGGTATATCAAATTGGATTTCATGGAAGACACGGCGGTCGAGGGTTTCTATTACCGGCCCAGTACCACGGCGCTCGAAGCTCAAAGAATTGGTTTACAAATCATTCGACAAGCCGTCGGAGAACAAGTGCTCCTCGACAAGGATGGGAGCCCAATGCTCAATCCTGTAGGTATCGTTGATACCGGGCGCATCTCTCTCGACACCGGCCACTCTTTCGAGGCAACAAAAGATGCGGCCCCAGGAATTGCGGCAAGATACTACATGAACCGTAATTTCTTTGTCAGCGACCCCGACGCCTTTTGCGTTTCCACCCAGACTGTGACGGATCAGCCCTGGCATGGGGGCAAGGTCCCCGTCAGTCTTGACGAGGCCAAGGCTTCCATTGCGCTTTCCGCAGTTGCGGGCGGGATGTACGAAATCGGTGACGACCTGCCTGCTCTTGGCGCAGATTCGGAACGCCTAGCCTTGGTTCAGAATCAAGACTTGATCGAAATGGTCAAATTGGGCCGCGCTTCGACGCCCCTCGACCTCATGAGTTATTCGACTGAGGATGATCAGCCAAGTATTTTTTGGATTGCGGAAGATAATCGCCAGGGCGTGCTGACCATCTTCAACTGGACGGACAAGCCTCGTACGCGTTCCATCGAATTCTCCAGCTTGGGATTAGCTCATTCGGACCAGCACAGAATCTCAGATGTGTTCGATGGCAAAGCGGTGGCAAATTCTAATCCGGACTCCCTCGTTGTGGACCTCGCTCCTCGTTCGGCTCGCGTGTTCAAGATCGTACGCGCGGGTGCCCCCGCGCGGCCGCCGGTCATCAAAGTTGAGCATATGCCGGACATGAAGACTGGAGTGGCGGCCACTTTTCGTGCTCAGCCGGCAAATTCCAACGATGTCGTAGTGTCCTATCGTTGGAGTTTCGGAGACGGTGTCACCCTGGAGGGCCCGGAGGTTTCTCATGCCTATACAAACCCGGGTACCTATCAGGTGATGGTGACTGCGATCGGTCTGGGCGGTCTCTCTACTGAAGACAGCTTTCGTCTTCCGGTATCCGGTTCGGTGTCGACAAGGTTCGCTCCTGCGGAAAAAAGACGTTATCGGTCAACCAAATGAATGTGACCGGGTGTTATCGCACTCGCGAGTTCTGGGAGCACCCTTCAATACTCGTGTCGCTTGTGGTGCCGGACTAATAGAGCTTTTCACGGGCCCATCGGCAAAACTACGGCCCGGGGCGCCACAGGCTATGCCCCCGGTGCGTGATCGAGAATTGTTTCCGTCTTCGGATCCCAATAAATCTTCTTCCCGGACCAATAGGCGCGCGCGGCCATCATGCAGGCCACAGAGTGCGAAAATCCGTTTTGCACGGTGGCGTTCGGCTGTTTGCGGCTGCGCAAGCAATCCAGCCAGTTGATCATGTGCGAGGGATCTTCATCCCCTATCTCCATTGGCGGAAGCGTCTTGTCGCCGGGCAGCAGAATTTCCTTAGTAGCGCGCTGGCTATCGACATTGGAGTCTTCTTCATGATTCCCCTTCTCTTCCACCATCTGCCAGCGCGGGCTGCCTTCGCCGCCGCGATTGATCATCGTGGCCTTCTTTCCCATGATTCGTGTAAATCCAGGCGCGTCATTGCCGAAGCTTGTCGCGTAGCTCACCAGGAAGCCCCTCGGATAGCTAAATAGCGCCTGAAAGGTGTCGGGGTTCTCCCGGCCGTCATGCCAAGCAAAAATGCCTCCATTGGCCACGACCGACTCCGGAAAGCTCTCGTTCATGAAGTAGTGGCAGAGGTCGATGCCATGGCTCATCCACTGGTCAGAGATGCCGCTGGAAAATTCCTTGTAGAGACGAAATTCGAAGTAAAGCTGGGGGTCGAACGGCCGGGACGGCTTCTTGATCAACCAGGCGGGCCAGTCCGTATCCTGTTCCCGGATCATCTTCACTTCGGGACGCCCGCGCCAGCGAGGCCCGTGATAGTTCCACTCAATCTCGTATTTGGTGACTTCGCCGAGAACGCCGGAGCGGATCAGGTCGCGCACGGCAATCTGATACGGCTCGCTGCGGTGCTGCGTGCCAATCTGAACGATGAGATTCCGGGCAAGGACAGCATCGCGCGCCGCCTTGACCTCTTCGAGAACATTGCCCATAGGCTTCTCGCAATAGGCGTCTTTGCTGGCTTCGGCCGTCATCTTTAGAATCGGTGAATGCGAATGCTCGGGCGTGGAAATCATCACCGCGTCCACATCCTTCAGCGCCAGCAACTCCCGCGGATGCCGAAGCGCGCGGGGCGCTTTGCCGTAATACTTTTGGTTGGCGGCAACCGCCCGTTCGAGATTGTGTGTCCACAAGTCACACACCGCAGTCACTTCCGCGTTTTTCGTGTCTTTGAGCAACCCCACGATGCCATCTAGCTCGCCCCCGCGATTGCCAATACCGATGTGTCCCAGCGAGATCCGGTCGTTGGCCCCGGCGATGCGTGAATAGGACAATGCCGTACTGCTCAGTGCCGCGTTTCCCGCGGCCACAACCGCGCTCCTCTGCAGAAATTCTCTGCGGTTGATCTTGCTATCTGAGCTGTTCATCGGTTTCTCCTCGGGATTGGAGTTATCGAGGGCCAAATCGAAATCCAATACTTCGTTAATGGGTACCGGAGACGGGTTGCCCGGTGATATCCGGTGCGCACGAGGTAGATCTCGCCCAGGGACCCAATCTTCTTCAGATGCTTGATTCTACCGCTGTTTTCAATAGCCATCCGGATGTAATCCAATAATTTTGAGTAAGTAGAGTGTAAACAATTCCTCATTACACTACGGCCTTGCGGCGCTGGGCTACAGGCCATGTGCGCCGGGCGGCCCACGGATCTTGATATCAAATCGATAGTCACAACTATTGGCTGTGATATAAAGATTCTCTCGACGAATTTGGTACAAAAGACCGACATGGCTACCGACACGGAGGAAATCGCAGGGTGATTGTAAGGGTCTTTGAAGACAAGATATCTCTGAGCAGCGCGGCTGCCGACCAAGCGTCGGCTGCCGTGCGCCGAGCGATCCTCGATCGTGGGTGCGCCCGTATCATCGTCGCAACAGGAGCCTCTCAGTTGGATTTTCTCGATACGCTGACCAAAGCGGAAAATATCGACTGGCAGCGCGTCGAGATGTTTCACCTCGATGAGTACATCGGGCTACCCATCACTCATCCCGCCAGCTTTCGCAAATACCTTCTCGAACGATTAATTCATAAGGTGAAGATTGCAAACTATCACTTGCTTGACGGCAGCGGTGATCCCGGTGAAGTCGTCGGCCGCGTTGGCGCGGCCCTGCAGTCGGCGCCGGTTGATATCGCTTTTGTCGGTATCGGGGAGAATGGCCATCTAGCATTTAACGATCCTCCGGCGGATTTCCAAACAGAAAATTCGTATCTGATCGTCGAGCTCGATGAAGCCTGCCGACGCCAGCAGGTTGGCGAGGGATGGTTCGCAGATATTTCAGAAGTCCCTCGCCGAGCCATCTCCATGTCGGTGAGACAGATTCTGAAGGCAAAGGAAATTATTTGTATCGTGCCTGACGCGCGGAAAGCTCCGGCGGTCAAGCTATGTTTCGAGGGAGAGGTCAGTCCGATGGCGCCGGCTTCGATCCTGCGGAGGCATTCGGCGGCCACGATTTACCTCGACAGCGAGTCCGCCAGTTTGCTCAGTCCCAGTACACTCAGTGCGCTCGCCGCTCCCGCATAATCCGTGATCGCATGACTTCCGTTACCACGCCACTCACACCAACTTCCGCAGGATTTCTGTGGCGTTAGCCGGACAAATGGAATCGGGCCGACCTCGCTCCATCCCCTCGTTGCGCTGGTGGATTGGCGGAATTCTGTTCGCGTCGACCGTGATCAACTATATCGACCGCCAAACGCTTTCCATTCTTGCGCCCTATCTGAAGCAGGACTATCACTGGACCAACGTGGACTATGCCAATATCGCGATCGCCTTTCGCATCGCCTATTCCGTCGGACAAACCGTGTGCGGCCGGCTGATGGACCGCGTCGGCACGCGGCGAGGCCTGACCATTAGCGTGACGTGGTATTCGATCGTGTCCCTCTTGACCTCGCTGGCCAACGGCCTTTCGAGTTTTGCTCTATTTCGGTTTCTGCTCGGAGCGGGCGAATCCGCCAACTGGCCTGGCGCGAGCAAGGCCGTTTCCGAATGGTTTCCAAAGCGCGAGCGCGGGTTAGCCGCTGCGTTGTACGACAGCGGCTCATCCGTGGGGGGTGCGGTCGCGCCCTTCCTAATCCTCCCGGTGTACTTTCGCTGGGGTTGGCGCATCGCCTTTGTGATTCCGGGGATGCTCGGATTCTTGTGGCTGCTCGTCTGGCGAAAAATGTATCACCTGCCTCAGGATCATCCGCGCATCAGCGACGCCGAGCGCCGGATGATTCTTGCCGAGACCCAGGAAGCTCAAGCCGATGGAAAACCGCGGCTGCGATGGCGCGACCTTTTGAAGCTGCCTCAAACTTGGGGAACGATCATCTCCAAAGGCCTTACCGATCCCGTTTGGTTCTTTGTCACCGACTGGTTTCCCATCTACCTGGTCGCAAAAGGCATTTCGCTCAAGAGCGGCCTGGTGGCCGTGTGGATTCCCTTTCTTGCCGCGGACCTGGGCAATTTCTTCGGCGGTGGAGTTTCCGGCTACTTGATCCGCCGCGGCTGGCCACTCGGTGCGGCGCGAAAAGCGCTGGTCGTCTTTGGAGGCTTCGGCGTATTGCTTCTCATTCCGACAGTTTTCACGGTGAATCTGTACCTGATCACGTTGCTTTTCGGGCTCGCCACTTTTTCCTACGCATCCTTTTCGACGATCGCAAACGTGCTGCCTACCGATCTCTATAGGAGCGATTCTGTTGCTTCGGTCAGCGGCCTGAGCGGAACCGGGGCGGGAATCGGGACTATCATTGCATTCGAATTGATCGGGCACTTTTCCGATGCGCGCCAGGCATCCGGCACGCATTCCTTTGACCCCATCGTGATCGTCGCCGGGCTTATTCCATTCATCGGGATGATTCTGGTGTTGTTACTCGTGCGCAACACGCGCGCGACCGACCAAGGGCTGGTGCGGCGAATATGAACCAACCGCTGGGCTTAGCTCACTACGCCTTCCCGAAGCGCTGCAAAAAGATTTCACGGTGCTGGCGGTCGCGAAACGCTTCCGTGCCGCCGGCGCGGGTTGTGGAGAGGCCCGCGATCGCATTGCCATATTCAAGGCAGTCCTGAATGTCGGCTCCACGAATGAACTTGTGCAGGAAGCCAGCGTTGAAACTGTCGCCTGCCCCGACGGTATCGACAGGCTGAACGGAGAGCGAAACAGCATGAAAGCGATCTTTGCCGCGTTTGGCGATTGCACCTTGCGCACCGCGCTTGATGATAACGATGGGAACGAGCCGTGACAGTGAATCGAGCGCAGTATCGAGGTCGCCGGTTCCCACGAGCTTGCAGGCTTCTTGCTCGTTCGGCAGAAAGACATCGACGCTTTGGAGCACGCTCTTAACGTCATTCGCCCAGAGATTTTCCGGGTCGTCGTTGGTGTCGAGCGAGGTGGTGAGGCCGGCCTGCTTCATTCGCCGGAACAGTTCGGGTAAGTCCGGACGCAAGGCGCGCAGAAGAAAAAAGGATGAGAGATGAAAATGAGCCGCGCTTGTGAGGTAGTCCAGGTCGAGGTGGGTATATTGCAAATCAAACGTGGTACCCGGGTAGGTGAGAATTTGGCGGTTCTTGGCGAGAGGAAGGATTACGGTCACGCCGGTCGTCTTGTCTGGAAGGGATTTCACGCCTGAGACGTCAACGCCGCTTTCTACGAGACGGTCCACACAAAATTTGCCGAGCGGGTCGTCTCCGATGCAAGAAGTGAAACCCACGCGGCTGCCCATGAGAGAAATATTGTGGGCAAAGATTGCAGAGGAGCTGCCGAGGGTCATCGCAAAATCGCTGGCTAGGTGTTCTCTCTCGGGTTCAAGTATTGGGGGAAGGCCATACAGAATTAAATCGCAATTCAGTTCACCCACAACGCTTATGTCGAAACGCTTCACTCCGTAGTCTCCCTTTTCTACAACAGTTCTATGTGAACGCCTTGTTCAATGCGCGAAACATCCTCCCGCGAAATGCGGCCGGGGAATGCGGCGAGGCAATTCGACGTTCCGCAAGCAACCGCGAGCGCCAGGCTCTGTTCGAATGAAAGGCCGGTTGCGGCAGCGAAGGCTAATCCAGCAAGAGCCGCATCACCGCAGCCGACGGTAGATTTTGGGCGCAGCGGAGCGGTCCAGGCGTGAATTGCCAGCCGATCGTGCTTTCGAACGCCGACAAGGCCGCGCTCGCCGAGGCTGACGACGGCGGAGTTCGCGCCCAGCTCCAGTAACTTGCGAGCGGCTTGTGCCGCAGAGATGGGATCAAGTATGGCAACCTGCGTAGCAAACTCCGCCTCTTCCCGATTGATTTTTACCAGGTCCGGCCCGGCGGCCACCGCTTTGGACAGTGGCAAGCCACTGGAATCGACAAATGCCAGACAATTCGCAGATTGCGCCGAGCTGACGAGCACGGCACACGCTTCGGTTGGAACGCCAGGAGGCAGGCTGCCGGAGATCACCGCGATTTTTTTGTCGGCCACGAGTTGAAATGCGCCCGCACAAACTTGCTGAAATTCGGACCATTCGGACTGCGTAATCGTTCCTCCGGGCTCAAGGATCTCAGTAACTTCTCCCTGGGTGTCCAAGATTTCCAGGTTGACGCGCGAAGATTGGCCGGTGGATATCGCCATCGTTTCTATCTCCAAAAGGCGAAGCCCCGCGAGTAACTCCTTGCCCGTGGCACCGCCGGAGAAACCAATCCAGGTTGGAGTCGCGCCCAAGCCTTTGAGCGCCATGGCGACGTGTGCGGCCTTGCCTCCGGGAGCGCGATTAACTTCTGCGACGCGATTGACGCGGCCCGGAAGAAATCCGTTCAGTATAAGCCGCGTGTCGATCGCGGGATTCAAGCTCACGCAAAAGAATGCGGATGCGAAGGGATGAGAGTGCGCAGCGGGCTTATTCATCTGCGGGATAGTTTTCCGACCACGGCGTGGCGGCCTTCAGGCTTTCGTTGATGCTTCGCATGTTTTGCACGCCCTGGGTTTCAAGCCATTCCTGAAGCGCATCCGCACCACCGCGGACAAACACACCCACGCCATCCTTCCAGGTTGCGCGCCCGCAGAGCACACCGCAAAAATGGACACCTGCTTCGGAGGCCAGCTCGAGAGCCTCATTGAACGTGCGATTGCTCACTCCTGCGGAGAGAAACAGGAACGGTTTGGCGGTTACCGCCGCGGCTTGTCGAAAAAGCTCAAGGGCTTGTGCGCGAGTGTGTACGAATGTTCCGGCAGAGGCCGAGGATCCTTCGACATAGGCCATGGTTACGGGCACGCCGACTTTCAAGACATCGACGCAATACTGCGGTTGGGAGAATTCTTGCATCGCACTCGTGAGAATCGCCGGTTTGCAACGCGCGAATTGAGGACTTTTTTCATCCATCCCGTCTTGGTACGGAACAATTTCCAGGAAAAAAGGGACGTCACAGCCGGTGCATTCCGAGCCGACGCGCTCGACCCAAACCCGCTTGCGCTCCTGTATTTCTGGTGCATCGGACAAGGCATAGTACAGCAGAACCTTAATGGCGTGCGCGCCGGCGTCAACCAATCTGCGCACGGACCAATGCTCCAGAAGCCGAGGAAGGCGAGAAGGAATTTTAGGGTCGTACCCACTTACTTCGTAGGCCATCAGCAAGCCTGAGGATGGAGCACGCTGACCGGCAGCTGGCAGGCCGTACTCCGGCTCGAGCAGTACGGCGCTGGCATGTGGAGAAAGCGCGCGAACTACGATGGATTTGAACTTCTCAAGCTGCTCGCGCGGCACGGAAGATTTTTCGATTTTCAATTCGGCGGAGAACAGGCTGCGCAACGCGTCGCGTTGGTCGATGGCAAGCGCGGCAATGACGCCACGAGAATCCGAGACAGCTTCCAACCTCTTTCGCTTGCCTGATGACAGCCTCACTCCAATCCTCCGCTCCGAGGGGCGATTACAATCGAACTGAAGATGCTAAGCCCAAAAAACGCTACCTTCTAATGCTCTTTTTCGCCACTCCCGCGGCGCCAGGTGCCGGAAATCCGCACGGTAAACACAGTTCCTATAAAAAAAGGGGCGAAGCCTGCGGCCGCCCCTTTTCCTCATCTTAATTGTTTGCCGTTCTGTGATTAGAAGGTAATCCGCAGCCTCAGCCGCACGGTGCGCCTGCTATCAATACCCTCCTGCGTAAAGCTGCTGACCAGTCGTCCAAACAAAGGGTTGAGATTGACATCGGTCGCCGGATTAATCGGCAGTAATTTCCCGGTGGTTTGATTCACCTCGACGTTGAAGTCACCGAGGAGGGCGAAGGTGCCGCCACCGCCGCCAGAGTTCGCGTCAGGAGAAAACAGCGGATGATTAAATACGTTGTCGACGTCCGCACCAAACTGGACGTTCACGCGCTCGCCGAAGCGGAAGTCCTTATGAACACCTAGGTTTACTCCCCAGGTTCCGGGACCCCACAGCATATTTCGCTTGGCCACCCCCGCCTGGGTGAACACGTCGGGGCCGACGGAAGGCAACCCGAACGCAGCGGGATTCCAGATTTGATCGCCATTTTTTTGATTGAAGTTGTTGCTAAGCACCACGGGACGGAAAGACGGCTCAGAATTGAAATCGCCGACGGCATCCAGCGAGGAAATGCCGATGTTGCCAGGTTCTATGGGACTACAGTCATCGCAGATCCAGAAGGGAGTAAAACCCGTGCCGGATTTCGCAAACATATTCATCGTGGTTTGCCAGCCGCCCACGACAGCATCGGCCCACCGGGACATAGCTGATCCATATTGTCGGCCGCGGCCGACGGGCAAATCGTAGATGGCGTAGGCAACCACGCGATGGCGGGAAACATAGCCGTCAACTCCGTAGTCGCTCTCCGGTTGGAACTGATTATAGGTTATCCCGCCGAGGCTGGAGTTGCCGGTATCCAATGCCGTCGATTTCTGGTCCAAATAGGTATAGGAGACGTTGAACATCAGGCCGTGCGAAAAACGATGATCGAGTTGGGTCTGGAATGCATTGGTCTGCGCATGGCCGTAATTCCCGTAACTTAGGACGAAGTCTCCCAGCGCTGGGAAGCGATAACGCTGCGCGTCGGCATTCGAAATACCGCAATCTCCGTTGTTGACAGGATCACAAATAACAGGGTTGCCATTCTTATCGATAACGGGGTTGCCGTTGTTATCTACGACGTTCGTACCAAAAGGCACGTCACTCGGCTGAAGTTCGTTCAAATCTTTGCCGGCAATCAACCCGTGCATAGTTGAGCCTAAATAGGAGAAGCGGACTGCGCTGCCCCAACCGATCTCACGTTCAAACGTGGCGTTGTACTGGTGGATGCGCGGTTGACGCAGCCCGAAGGGAACCACATTAACGGCGGGAGTACCGTTCGTGCCAGAGGTGATGGTTCCGCCAGTAAGAGGGCTGATGCCTGTATTGCTGGGATCGGGCCAGCCGTCGAGCAATGGCAGAATAGGATTGCCGTTGCTGTCCTTGGGGACTTTCTTCGTAATTCCTTGATTGAACGGGTTGGTTGCGATGGGGTCGCGAATACCTTGGGCCGCTGATGTCGGATAGTAAATGCCGTATCCACCACGGATGACCGACTTGTTTCCAAGCCGGTACGCAACACCGACGCGCGGGGCGAAATCCGTCTTGTCCATACGGACCACGCCTCTTCCGACGCCCAGGCCCGAGTCTTTAGCCAGCACGTAGCCGAAACTGATGATGCGGGTGTCCAGGTATTTAAGAGTCTTGGTCGAGGGGATAACAAATCGCCCTAACTGACCGGTCGTAGGATTCACGTAATTCGGGTCGAAATTGGCGATCAGATCGTTCTTGTCGATGAACGGAGTAATAAGTTCATAGCGCAAACCAAGATTCAGGGTCAGTTTTGGAGTGACCTTCCAAGTGTCCTGGAAGAAATAGCCATTCTCCCAATTGTGCACATCCATGGCCGGGCGGGGCTGCAAAACGTAACTTACACTGGTCGGAGGAAGACCGAGAAGAAAATGAGTGAAGGGATTCGTTCCCGTTCCGCCGTATGTCATGGAGCCGCGTGGGTTTCCACGATTCAGCGCGAACCCATCCACGGCAGCGTTCCGCACGACGTCGCCGCCCATGCGAAAATCGTGTTTGCCAACAATCCAGGTCAGCGTATCTCCGAAGGTGACAAGATTCTGGTCCAGGGGGCGGAACGTATTGCGCCCTCCGTTCGTGAAAGTCGCGAAAGTACCGCTAAAGTTGACCTGCGGGTGGCCGAAGGTGGACAGCGCGAATGGTCCCACCACTGAACCGTATGCGTCAATATCACTCTGATCGAAGCCGATGCCGGATAGGAAGCCCTGCAATGTGGTATTGCTATGGCGCAGGAGGCTTTGGCGGTTAAAACCACCCCGCGCCTCGTTGACCACCGTATCCCGGAAGGCATGTGTAAAGGACAGAGAAACGGTGTTGTTTCTGCGATCATTTTGTGTCAATCCAAGCCCGGTGAAGGGGTTGACCACCGCAGTGTTGGCGTTTACTTGCGCCGACGCGTTATACACTCCATAGAGGTGATTCCGCTCGGAAAAGTCATGGTCCAGCCGCAACGTGCCGAGATCCTGGGTAGAATTGCCCGGCAGGATCGTCTGGAAGCCTCCAGGAATTCTTCCGTTCTTCGGGTTGATGGGGGTGCTGAGTCCGATCTTGGGGAAATACGTGGAGATTAGTTTTTGGACGGTGGGATTGAGAAGTCTCGAAGGGATCTGAATGAACCGCTGAGTTGTATTGCCGCCACAGTCGGTCACCATCTCTGTGTCCGTGGTTATCTCCTGTTGAGTCAGGGGGGCGACGCCTGCAGGCAAAACCACAATGGGTTTTGCCGACTTCACTGCCCCCGGGACGCAGGGGTTAGCCGGGGTACCGGGATCCGGGGTATCGATCAGACCGGAAAAATCTCCGGTGTACAGCGAAGGATGCGGGTTCGTAGTTGATGAAATCTTGGTGGGAGAAACGGCATAATTTCGTTCATACGCCGCGAAAAACCAGGTCTTCTTGAGCAGCGGGATTGGACCACCTACCGAGCCCCCAATGTCGTTGAAGTTAAAATATGGGTTCGGGTAGCTGGATTGAAAAGCCGTTGGCGAGAACATGGCCTTCCCATTCAGATCGTCCAGCGTCCACGCAGCCAGCGCGGAGTTCTTATTGTTGTAGAACGCCGATCCATGATAGTCCGCGCCACCTCGTTTGGTGGTGACCCGAACGTTGGCGATGCCCGCATATTCCGCGCTGAAATCAGAGGTCAGAAGATTAATCTCGCCGACACCCTCCAGCGAAGGCTGGCTTGCGGTAGGCACGCCAAAGATTCCACCGTTTGAGCGCTGCCCATCGAGCGAAAAGCTGGCCCCATAGCTCTGTGCGCCGATAAATTTGAAATTGCCGTCGGCGTCGGCCTGGGTTACGTTCGGATTCAGATAGAGAAAGGTGTACACATTGCGGCTGTCGCGAGGAAGTTCGACAATCGCCTGATTGTTCAGAGTCTGGCTGATGGTCTGGTCTTCCGTGTTGATGGCCGGCGCTTCCATCGATACCACCACGCTTTCCTGCGCCGCGGAAACCTTGAGCGCCGCATCGGCGCTCACCACGTCGCTGCCGTTCAAGACCACGTCCGTGATTTCTTCCTTGCTCATTCCAGCAGCGGTGATGACCACCCTGTAGGTGCCGGGCTGCAGCCCGAACATTTCGTAAATGCCCCGAGAGTTCGTTCTTGTTTCCCGTGCTGTTTTGGTAAGGGCATCGGTGATCATTACCATGGCACCCGGAATGACGGCTCCGGTTGTGTCCGTCACTGTTCCGCGAATGGTGCCGAGATCGGTTCCCTGTCCGAATACAACTCCGTCAGCACCGAATAGAAGGGCCAAGAAAACTACGCAGGCAGACGTGGCTTTGTACATCAAGGAAACCTCCCCCACAAACTAATCTAGGAGAAAATATGTACCACAATAGAAAAGCAAACGCAACAATAAATGGATTAGAAACAACACAAAGAGAAAGAATAGAAAAGTATTTTTGTGAGCTATGCTTTCGTCATTTGACCCAACCGAAGGAGACACCCTATACTTGGCTTACGGACACGGTGCATGACCCCTAAAGCTCGTCTGCTAACAGAACAGCGCCGCCGGAGCGTGCTGGACCTCGTCGAACAAGACGGCCAGGTAACTGTCGTGGATATGGTCAGACGGTTCTCCATTTCTGCCGTCACCGTCCGCAACGACCTCGACGCTCTCGCTTCTACCGGCGCGGTGGTGCGATCGCACGGCGGCGCCGTGCGGCGGGTGGAGGCCACTCAGGATTACCCGCTCCGCACCAAGGAAACTCTGCACAGGGATGAAAAAATCAGAATCGGAAAGGCCGCGGCAGAATTGGTACGGCCAGGCGAAACCATCATTCTCGATTCAGGAACGACCACGGTAGAGGTTGCGCGCCATTTGAAAAGAATGAGAATGCAATCGCTTACGGTCATTACCAATGCCTTGAATATAGCGGTCGAACTGGCGGATACACCTGGAATTACACTAATTATGATCGGTGGGCTGTTGCGTCCGGTGTCCTGCTCTTTCGTCGGACCCCAAGCGGAAGCCATGATGAACGAGTTCCACGCTGACCGTCTTTTCCTCGCTGTCGACGGTTTCGATCTCGATAACGGACTTTCGACACCGGATGTGCTCGAAGCGCAGCTCAATAATGTGATGATCCGCTCCGCGAAAGAGGTCAATGTCGTCACGGATTTCAGCAAACTGGGCCGGAGAAGCGTTTCAAAGATTGGCTCCCTTGACAGAATCCGGCGCCTGATCACGGATAACCGTGCGACTCAGGAATTTACCGAAGCACTTCGCAAAAAGGGTATCGAAGTTATCGAGGTGTAGCGCCTTCGATGGCCAGGCGGCTGAAGTGATAAGACATTCGGTTTTCGGGCAATAGCAAGGATTCGCGAAGCGACGCTTGGCCTTGCACGCCGCGCCCAAGCGCGATCTGCAAAACTCCTACGGAATAAAGCAACCAACTCTGGTGGTCGCCGGTTCGTGCACTCGATTCCGCTCGTGACAAGGCTGAAGAGAGACGTTCCTGCCATAGAGCCGGATTATAGCCGCTCAGCTTCTTGGCCGAGGCCCATGCCCATACGGCGTCCGATGCATCGGTCATTTGCGCCGAAAGCCGGTACCTTCGTTCCGCTTCTTCTTTTTGGCCGCATTCAGAAGATAATTCACCGAGTAGGTAGTTTGTTCTAGCCGAATTGAGTATTGGTTGTAAGCCGTCTTGCGTAAACGAAAGGCCCGCAACGGGAGAACCGAGTGCTCTCGCTGTGGCGACAGCGTCCTCGCAATGGCCGCTTCGCCCCAGCCCAAGGGCTTCCTGCAACTTCACCTCAACCCACACCTGGCGAACGTTTGTTCCGCCTTCTTCACTGCCAAAGAACCGGTTCCGGAACAATTCAATTGCGCCGCTATAATCCCCTTTCTCGGCACGGTTCAAAGCCAGTTCATACACCAAACTAGTGGGCATTCGGTCCAAGTCAGGATAAAGTTCAAGTGTTTTCACGCGCTCCGCCGCAGGTTTCGCCAGAAGCGTCATCGCGGCAATCGCACCGGAATAGTTCACGATATTCGACGGATCATTTTTTATTCCTTCCTCGAATGAATTCCATGCACTCGGGAAGTCCCGCTTCGCGTGAAGCAACGCTAATCCGAGACTGGCTTCCAACACGGGTATTTGGGGATTGAGCTTCCGCGCTTGTTGCCACTCGCTGAGAGCCTCGTCCGTTCTTTCACGGGCGAAATACCAGGTTCCCAGGAGGTAATGAGCGGTTGCGTCTTTTTCATTCGTACGAATGGCGGCTTTGAGCGCCTGCTGGTCTTCGACCGTGCTCGGAAATATATATGCAGTCGAAAGGCGAGAGGCTTGCAAATAGTCATTGGCACCCGACTCCCCGAGTTTCTCGCGGCAGTGCCCGCGGAAATAAACAACCAGGGGGTGGTTCTGGGGGACGACCGCGCCAGGTTCGGTCTGGTCCGCCGTCGGCGGCGGGTACTCACGTGAAAGAACCTCCACGGCTCGACGGTAAAGCCCCAACCGCGCGTATTCCGATGCAAGATTTAAGACACGATAGGGATCGGCGGCCAGATGCACGAGGTTCGGCTTTCCGAGTTCCTCGCGTAGAAAATCGCTCAGTGGAAAGAGTGCGAGCCGTTCCCTTGCTAGCTTCTCTCCATCTGCTGTCCTTCCCACCGCGCGCAATGCAACAGCCAGTTCTTCCGCTGCACGCAGGTCTTCCGGAGCAGATTGGAGGCTTATAGTCAGAGATTCTGTCGCTTGCTTCAAGCCACCCAGGCGTGCCTGCACTTCGGCAAGGCGCAAGGCAGCAGCCGCACGATAGGAAGGTAATCGCATCGCTTCCTGATAAGCGTCAACAGCATCTTTTTCTCGTTCGACGCCCTCGTACGCAATTCCAAGATAATAGGAAATCTCGGCATCGGTGGTATTTCGGTCATGCGCGGCAGCTAGATGAGATAACGCTTCTTCAAAGCGCATCAAACTGGCGTCCAGTCGTCCCGCCGCTTTCAACAATTCAAAATCTGCGGGGAACTTCAGCAAAGCCTTTTGATAAGTTTGCGTTGCGGCTAACAGGTTGCCGTTCAATTCTTCAGTCTTACCCTGCTGGAGCCAATCGTCTTCGGTTCGACGCGTCTCCTCCGGTACGGCATAGGAAATTTGCGGGCCGACTTTGATTTCGGAATCCGGCGCCCAGTCATACTCGCCTTCCGTCTGCCTCAACAGCAGGGCATCCTCGCTGTTTTTGAGTTGAAACGTATATTTCCTGCTGGCATTTGGAATGCGAATTTCTTTCTTCCACACTCGCTCTGGCACTAAATCTGCCTTCTCGTTGAGTAAGGAAGTGTTTCCATCCAAAATCTGGACCGCAGCAGCCGGCAGCCTTCTGTTGGCATTGAGGGAAACCGCCAGCATGCCGGCCCTTCGCTCCAAATGCACCGCCCCGGCAAGATTTGCGCGGGAAATCCCCTCGGTGTCGCGGACCGGTATCCAGTATTCTGTGAAGGCTATGGAGTGTCGCGGTTCAAGGAATGCGTACGTCTCCTGATTTCTGAACAGGCCCGCTTGCAACTCGACATAGGCGCTACTGTTGTCGGAGAGTGCCTTGCGCCAGTCAAGGCCATCCGGGTCAACACCCCAGGACCAAATTTTCTTAGCAGGTAGTTCGGCATAGTCGGCAAAGTGGACGGTCCCGGTGTTTGTTCGTGGATGCCACACACCCATGAAGTTTTCCCGGCTTCCATGGACGAACAACGATACTGGACCATCGGTCTGGTTGCGTATGACGCTGAGATCCTTCCCTTTCGAATCGATCGGCCACCTTTGCACTTCCGCAAACCCGTGTGCTGCGGCAAAGCGCATGGGGTATTGGATCTGAGAATCGTCCCAGACCTGCACAGCGGCATTGTTCCACCAATAGAAACGATGCCGCACATCGCTTCGATTACTCAGTGTCACGCGCTGTTCGAGAACAGTGGAACCAGGACGCAGAGTCAATTCGACGGACCATTCCATTCCATAAACTCTGTCGACATTGCCCACGGTGATCGACGCACTGCCGTCCTCGTGGCCCGCATACGCGAAATCCACAGGGGACATCGAAACCCAATTGTGAGAAACAGGAAAGTTAAACTCAACGCCGAATGCGGCCCAGGCTCCGCGGTAGCCAATCCTGGCTTTCTTGATGGAAGGGTTGGCATAGAACATCGGCTGCCCGCTGATTTTATCGACGCAGGTATAAATATGTCCGCCCAAATCCGGCAGCACCGAACATTTCAGATATTCGTTTTCAAGATAGATGGCACGCCATCGGTGCTCGGCACGCTGGTCGGTTATTTGTTTCCGCAGGGTATAGGGATAACTAAATCGACCGATCGCGAACTGGTCGAAAGAGGGGTTGGGGTCGGGCGCTCCCTCTTCGTATACTGGAAGATTCAGAACACCTTCCCATACCCGCACCTGCGCCTGAATGGGTGTGGCGTTAACCACTAGAAATAAAAACAGGACCCTCCATCGCATCGGCATCGCCTCGCAGGGAAACCTTCGCTAACGACGATTCAAGCGAGTTTTTTTCTCGATCATGGATTGATACAAGCCTCTAAACCCATTCTTCCAGCTCCCCGAGTTTCCTTCCGATGGCTCTTCACGAAGGAGCGTGCAGAGGAAATTTTTCCACTACGCGGTTGATAATTCCTCCTTCTGACGGTGAATCAGGCCGAAGCCCCTCTTCAAGGCAGCGAAAAAAAGACAGCAGTTGGGCGGCGACGACATACACCGTCGCGGTCTCTTCATCACCAAGCTCATTTAATCCTCGACACTCGATCACCTCATCCCCCTCTCTAACCGCAGAATCCGGGATGTTGTCTCCGACAATGACTTTGGACAATCCTAGTTTCTTCCGGTCTAATTCTTGCAACAAATCCAGCTCATACGCACGGATCGTTGAATCGCACGATAAATGGCAAACGATCAGCGTGTCATCCTGCACGTAGCTCATGGGACCATGTCGAAAACCAAGATACGTTTCGCAAAGTGTGGTGACGCGGCCTGACGTCAGCTCCAGCATCTTCAACGCCGCTTCGCGCGAGGCCGCGAAACGCGACCCACTTCCGAGAAATACCACACGCTGGAAATCTGTGGCAGCAACCTTTGCCAGGACATCGAAGCTAGATCGGATCAGTTCCCCTGTTATTTGGCCCAGCCTCTCGCACAATTTTCGATATTCATCTGGCCTTTCCAGCATTCCGATGAAGCGCGCCGCGAGCAGCAGGTTGGTGAAACTGCTCGTCATGGCCAAGCTCTTGTCCTGAGTCTCGGCGGGAAGCGTGATGACATGTACTTTCTCATGGGCGCGCCAAGCTCGTGCTAGTCTTCCGTGCTCGTTGCAGGTCACCACGAGGTGCCGGAACTCAGGCTCCGTGTCGAGTAGCAACTCTACGGCCGCACTACTCTCGGGGCTGTCTCCGGATCTCGCCAAAGAAACAAGCAAGCCAGGCCTTCCGAGAGGCAAGGTTTTTCCGCCATGCATTAACAACGCTCCGCCACTGATCGATTCCGTGCAGATCCCCAGCTCATTTTGCAGTTGGAGGCACACGCATTCGGCGGCATACTCCGAACTCCCAGAACCAGTAAGCGCGAGACTTCGGATTCCTGCCACATCCTTTCTCAGGCCGTCCCGCAAAGCGATCATTCGATCGCAAGTGCCCAGCCACGTCCAGGGCTGCTGGCAGATCTCCTGCAGTGTGTGGAAGTATCCAAGCCGTTGTTGTTCCGCTTCCGGCCGGCCAAATAACTCTGCCGCTCTCGCTTGATTCTTCGTGAGCGCACGTTGCCACTCCGACTGCGTCAATAAAGAAGCACTCTCCATAGGATCCTTATGTCTCTTTCTCCCCAGGATGTTCGCGCGCTATCGACCAGGCTGAAGCTCAGGCGTAACGATGTCCAATGGACGATTTTCACCATCCACAGAACCATGCCAAACGCCCCCGCCGAAGGTTGTGATGTAAACTTTTTTGGGATCCTCGGGATCAGGAATCACCCGATGTCCCCATTTGAAGTTAAACCCAGGTATGCGCGTCCAGCTTTCGCCACGGTCGTTTGATTTCCATGCGGAGGACTCGAACCCGGAAGCGTAGAGTATTCTTGCGTCGCGCGGATCTATAGCGACATCGTAGAGGTGGCGATCGCGATCGAGAACTCGCGTCCATGTGTCTCCTGCATTCACCGACAAATAAATGCCACCACCTTCACCGTGCTCTCCTTTGTCCCTCGCCCACGCCGCGAGATAGAGTCGATCCGGTGCGCTGGGATCAACTGCCAAGCCGTTCGGAGCGTTGCTTCCCTCGGGCATCGTTACGCGGCGCCAGTTTTCCGCTCCATCCGTCGACCTGTAAATCGCGCCATCGCCCTCCGTTCCTATGCTCCCATCCTCCGAACGTCGCGCCACCAGCGCGTAGAGCGTCCCTCTGTTATCTCTCACAATTCTCCACGCAAAAGGCTCTTTCTCTGTGATGCCATTGTTTTTCAGCTTCCAGCGCTTGCCCCCGTCCACGCTCTTGTATACACCGCGCCCGAAGGCGGCTACGTATAGCACGCGTGCAGTGGGAGGGCTTGCCGGGTCCAAAAGGACATGCGTCGCTGCCGTTTCCTCCATCCCGCCATTCGACTTTGTCCAGGTCCTTCCCCCGTCGTCGCTGCGGCATACCCCGCCCCGATAATCCCGAATTCCTTTCCTTCTCCACATCTTTGGTCGCGGTAAATCATGCGTCCAACTGTTCACGCTCCAGATACGCCCCTTCACCTCGGGGTCAAATTCAATCCAGTACGTGGTGTTTATCCATTCCTTCGGCACACCGCGAGTGGAACTAATCCAGGACCGCCCGCCATCTTCGCTGCGGAAAAGGCCAATATCGGTCGTGGAGATGAACTGCCGGTTGTGATCGAAGGGATCAAAGTGGTAGCCGTACGAGGTCGTTACATCTAGACCCGCGGTGACCCATCCGTTTTCGCCGGATTTTCGTGAGTATACGGCCACCCAACTTGCGCCTCCGTCCGTCGTGCGCATTGCTCTTCCCAAATCCGTCCCGTAGCTTATGTTGGCATCCTGCTCCGCCACGGCAAGCGCCAAGGGATTTTCGCCCCAATCCGATCCAAACCGCTCGGTGATCCATGCGTCGTAGATATTCTTGGCGGGCCTGGCGGCAGGATTGCTGTCCTCTTTCCAAACCGGTTGCCAAGTGCGTCCCGCATTCGTGGTCTTGGCAACCCCTAGCCATTTGCTCCCACCCTCTTCCAGTTCTCTATAGGAAACATAGGCGGCGTCCGGATTGCGCAGGCTGGTTGCGATCGCCCTCATTTTTCCGCCACCTGGACCCAAGCTGGCCTTTCGCCAAGTTGCTCCTTCGTCATCCGACGCGAAGGCGGATTCGTCGCCGATAACATAAATGAGAGGCTTGCCATCCTTCCTGAATCCCGCAGAGATATCCGTGAAAGTCTTTGCCGAGGGCCCGGAAATCTTCTGCATGCCCGAAGAGGTTTTCTTTTCAATGAAATGGGAGCCTGCAATGAGAAGCACACGAGCGTCGCTTGGTGAATAAGGATCCACCCACAGCTTGTTAGCCATTCCTGACAGCTGTTCCTCTTTTGCCCAATTTTGGCCCCCATCACGCGAGGTAAAGAGCGCAAACGTCCCTTTCCTTCTATCGCCTGCAACTACATAAAAGATCTTGGAAACAGAGGGATCGATGACCATTGCCATGATGTTGCCCAGCGGATCCGGCTCCGCAATTAGATCTTCGTCCGAGTGATCCGAGCTCATTTTGATGCCCTTCACAGAGGAAGGCTGTGGATAAATCAGGCTCCAGGTCTCGCCCTGGTCCTGGCTGCGCCACAAACCGCTAGATTGTGCATAAATTACTTTCTGATCCAGCGGATCGAAAACAAAGAACCGGACAACGCCGCGTAGATTAAACATGCGCCAAGACTTGCCGGCATCATGGGTGATATAGGACCCGGTCATGTCGCAACTCACCAAGACGGTATTTGGGTCGTGAGGACTGATAGTTGGATGGAACATTGCCCCGCCACCACCGGGGCCAATAATCTTGAAATCACCTGGACGGGAGTAGCCACCGTCGGCCAGCATCAACGCGGCGGCTACGGCAAGTCGAAGGAGGAAAAAGATCATCTATTTCTTTTCTTTACTTTCGTTACCATTTGTTTCGCTTTCTTTTTGGCAGAAAGTTCCGTCTTTGTCAACCTCTCTGAAGCATTGCTAGATCTTCACCTTCAGGAGCTGGGCTGCATTCTCATAGTAGACTTTCTTGAGTATTCCGTCGGGCAAACCGAGACCGTAAATCCGCCAACGCCCCTGAGGAGGCACGGGCGCGGGTGCATAGTCGAAATATTCGTCTTCGGTTTCAAGAAAGCGGTAGTAGATCTCGTAAAGCTCATCATCGAAGACTTGCTGAGGCGTGTCCGTTCCATGGGGAACGGCATCCGTTCCAAAAAGAATTCGATCCTGATATCTCTCGAAGAACTTTCTGGCCATGCGCGGCTGGCGTCCTAGCTCCCCGATCCGCGCACCGAGTTCCACGTGCATATTGGGGAAGCGGTCCATGCATTCGCCCACGTAAGGAAGATTCTCGGCGTTATTGCCCACGTGGAGCACGAGGAACTGGGTCTTGGGGTGGCGGGCCAGGACGCGGTTACGTGCCTCGAGCAGTTCCGCGTTACTGGGAAAATCGCGCCCATAAAACGACCAATCTGGGTGGTTATTCAATTCCTCGAAGCGCTCGTTGAAACGATCGGTGGGAAGGAAGAAAGCCTCCGGATCGGAAACGTGAATCGCTACCGGCATGCCCAGCGCTCCGCAGGTTTCCCACATGGCATCGAAACGTCGATCATCAATTTTTACCAATGGGCCTTTCGAGATTCCCTCACGCAAATAAAGACCCAGGGTCTTAAGAATTTTTAGTCCGCGCGCGCCTGCTTCGTGCGCCCGAACAATCTCATCGGCCTGAAACTGGCTGTATCCCGGTTGATTTGTGCGTTCCCACCACGGTTCCGTGAACGTTACGAATCGTTCTGGATAGGGCTGCTGAAACTTTCGAATCGCTTCCTCCAATCCTTTGCCAGCCCCGCCGGTCAGGTTTACCATCACCCGGATGTTCTTTCGGTCCATCAGTGGTAGCAACGCTTCCACCGGCGCGAAATACTTCATGGCCTCGCCTATCCCGACTCCGTTGTCTGACTTGGCGGTAACAGAGAGATGCGTATGAATATCTATGACTGGATAGCGCGGGCGAGGCACCTTCGTCTCAGGGACGTGTAACATGCAGCGCGGTTGGAAGTCCGCGAGTTGCAGCGGCTTCCCCGCGCTCTCCAGCTCGGAGGGAGGCGAAGTTATCGAGGTCGTCGGTAATCTGCCTGCCACGAAAAACGCCCCGATGCTTTCCAACCAGCGTCTCCGGCCTGTTCTATTCATGAACTCTCCAATCTCATTTGATCGCGCCGCCATGCATTTCCTTTTTCGTTCGACTTCTTCTATCTCGTTTACTTTTGCTTGTCAAAGTGGGATAAAGCTCCGGGTTCAGCGCCCGCTTAAGGCGAACGCAGATGTCGACGAGACAAGTCGCTCTTGACCAGATCGAACCTCTCAATGCCCAGGGAACTCACTGATGGTCCCTTGGAGAATTGGAGTCTTGATTGCTGCTCTCGCCGGGGCTGCTATCACTTTGCTTCCCTTTTCGTGCACGGGCCAGATCGCTGCCATACCGCAACAATCGTATGCCAGCGATGTACAACTCCAGGCAAAACGTTCTACAGTGGATTTCCTGCCGGATGGCGATCTCTCCAAGCCTTCCTGGAAGCGTGCCAAGTCAGCGGAATTTGACCATGACGCTTCGGGCAAGTCCCACTACCCGGAGCTTTCGACACGCGTCGCATCCGTTTGGACCGAAACATATATCTACTTCTTCTTTTGGTGTCGCTACGATTCACTGAATGTCTATGAAGGGGAGGACCCGGCGGTAGAGCGATGGCAACTTTGGGATCGCGACGTAGTGGAAGTTTTCCTGAACCCTCAGCCAGAGCGAGTGAACCACTACTATGAGTTTGAGGTAGCCCCCAATAACCAGTGGGTGGATCTCGAAATCGATAAGGCCAAAGAGCCCTTCAATGATGTGTCTTGGAATTCGGGCTTTGCGCATGCAGCCCGCATCGACGCCAAGAATCATATTTGGACGGCCGAAATGCGCATACCGGTCTCGTCCATGAATGTTGGCGCGATACATCCGGTAACTAAATGGCGAGTGAATTTCTTTCGAGCGACAGGAAAGGGCGGTGACGAGCACCGTAAGTTTCTTGCTTGGAGCATCATTCCCGAAGGGAAAACGTTTCACGTGCCAACCCGGTTTGGGATCTTGCAGCTTGTGAATTAGTGGAGACGCGCTGAGCATCGACTGATGGCGGTGTGGGCCCGAGGCGTCGAAAAAAACATTTGCCTAATGAATATAGGCTCCCGATGGCAGCAGATATTGTATTGGCCAGATCTCCCGTTTCTGCTCTACGATCTCAGACCATTTCAAGACTTTCGCATCGGTCCGGGGCAAGAGCTCGATGCCGGGTAGCGTCTCCGCAACGGCACTCGCGAGTGTGTACGCATCGCCTGGAGCCGTTATAGAAACTTCTTTTGCACCCAGCTTCTCACGGGCGAATCGACTGGCGATTTCTGAGTCCTCAATCATTTGCAGAAAATACGGCCTGCCGATCAGGAGAGAGTTGTAAACATGGTTCGCCAGCACGCCCGAAATGGCATTGACATAAGCATGATCAAAATCCAAAGCACCCAACGCCGGATCATCCGCGGAAACCGCCGTATACGGCATACGAGTCTCGCCGAGGCCCCGGAAATCAAACGAGACTATATCGTAGCCTTCATCGACATACTTTTTGATTTCAGGCCAGTCTTCCGCGGTCGCTTTGCCGCTTTCGCGGAACCACAACAGAAATGTTCGTTTGTCTGCAGCAGACTTGTGAATGTGCAGCAACGGCATTTCAAGCAGCTCGCTGTGGCGCAGCCTATAGCGGTCAATCGACACGCCCTCTGATCTTGAGCTCCCCATGGCTTCCCAAGTAATCTGCTCTTGACCGGGCGAGATGCCGGCATGTTCGGTTACATGCCAATCTTTCACTCCGCTGTATTTGTCACCGTAATATTCCTTCGCGAGGCTACGGCCCGGTCCGGTCTTGCGCTCGCCGTAATACTCTCGAATCACCAGCATCAAAGATCTTGCGTCGCTGTAATCGAGCATGACCTGCCCTGTTCGAGTGCATTGCAAGGCCTTATCGGTCAGTTCCTTTACGGGGGGAAGTCCGTGTCGAACCGGCATCTCGTTGAAGTGGTCGAGAAAGTCCAGCGCGGCTTCCTGATTCTCCGGTGAGAACTGATGCGCGTGATAGCCTTCGACCAGCGCAATTCGGTCTCCGTGGTCGAAACGTTCGTACAGCCTTCGCACTTCGCGGACGGTTTTGCGCGTGCCTTCAATGGGGAAAAAATCGAGTACCGCGGCAGCCACCAATACCGGCCTGGGATACATCAGCAGCAGCAACCCGGGATGGTCCACACCATTTGAAATCATGCCAAACAAATCCTGCTCGGGATCGCTGTCAGGGTCGGCAAAAATGCGGTTAGAAATCCTCATCGGCAATGCGCTGATATAACAAGAAGGCACGGCCACTTTAATGCGCTCATCCAGAGCGGCGATCAGAGCAGCTTGAAAGCCGCCGCCGCTCGTCCCGGTGATGCTGATTCGCTCGCCGTCGACTTCAGGGCGGGTGAGCAGATAATCGACCGCGCGAATGCCATCCCAGATCTCCCATCTGGCAAGATTCGCTCCCGCCAGATAGGCTAGGTTTCCCATCACCGCATGTTCGCCGCAAATCAGGTTATAGCGGCTCTTACCTGCGGTCGCATCCCAGAACTGGCTGCGTTCACCCTGCCCAACAGGATCCCAGGAGATCACCACATACCCTCGCCCCGCCAACCTTTGACTCAGCGATTGATAGTGGAATTTTCCATCGGGAGCGTGCCCCGCCGGCACCAGCACGGCAGGATGCTTCTTGGAGTGATCATCCGGCACGTAAACGAGCGCAGTGACATAGACCCCTGGCAAACTTTGGAAGATCAGTTTTTCGACGGAGAAACCATCCATCTGAATCCTGCCGGTGAGGCGCGGATGCAGTTCCGTCTTTACCTCCGGCAAGCCGCCGATCATTTGCAGGAGCTTTTGCCTCAGGTGGTCTCGCGTTTTTAACAATTCTTTCTGGTCATGGATGGCATCCCAGGCTCTTACGCGATCATCATCTTCGCGCCACGCTTGCTCCGCTTGATACTGGAGGAAAGGAGTTATGCGTGGTCCCGGGGACAACGACTGTTCACGGACACGGAAAGATTGCGCCGGCGGATCGTCCGCGGCTGGCGCGCACAAGGCCATCGCTCCGGCCAGCACGGCCATGATGCATAGCCGGATCATCCTTCCTCTTTGCAGCTCGCTTGTGAATTCAAGCAATCGCAATCTTCCGGAAGCGCACCGAAGCGGGAAATAACTCACCGCGCTTTTACCGTGAGCGAACCCATGTTATACCAGCCGTCGTCTTGGCGGCCTTCGACGGCGAACCGAATCGCCGGCTGCCCGGTCCATGGATCAAGCATCGCGACGCGAAAATTGTAGGTGCCCTCGGCCAGATTTTCCGGGACATACAGCGTGCCGTCGAACACCGCGTCTCCGGGAAGCCATTTCCGAACGTCCACGGGGACTCGAATGATGGTCGCGGTCTTGGAAGATCGCAGCTCAACAGCCAGCGAGTATTCTCTGTAAATGGGAGCGACTCCCGCGTTCAGCCACCACATATGAATCGGCATCATCGAGCCGGCGTTGACCGCCTTTGGGTATTCCAATCGGCGCAAGATAAAACGGTACCCCATCTTCTTCTGAAACCTTTCGAATTGACCTCTCCATTCAGACGGAATCGGCGCGGACTTTATGTTCACGGAGCTCACATGCCAGCGCAACGCCTGCTCCAATATATAGTCAAGGTCGTAGCCCTTCTCCTTCCAACCTGCAACCGTGAAGCAAGTCTCCAGCGAGACCGGACTGCGTTGCCAAACATCCTGAATGCCGGCACGCGCTACCTGTTGCGGATAAACTTCAAGCATTTCCGCCGGAAAATATTCATTGTCCGAGTTTGTGCGCATGTCTCCCAGGCAATCCAGCCTCCATCCCGCGCCATGTTCTGTGCCATAGGTGAGCGCCTGTTGCTCATCAAAGTTCATCAGCAACGGCGTGCGCCGAAAGGCATTCAGCCAAATATCGATAAGCTCCTTTTGATTGGAAAATGGCGGCATATAGGGGCTCCAGCCCTCTCCCCAATAGCCCACCGAAGAAATGTCTACGCTATCCAGAAAGGGATTCCCGTCGTATCGTTTCCCCGCCTCAGCGACGAGCTCGCCCCAGTACTTGAGATACACAGGATCGCTAAAATCCGGCTGCCAGATTTCTCCGTCCTTGTCCGTCGGTTTGTTGGCACGCCGCGCGCCCAAGTTCCGATACCAAGCGGGGAGTGGATCCTGGTTCGAATATGGCATTAGGCGAATGGCGAGAGTTTGTCCATGCGCTCGAGCTTCTTCCAATGCGAGATCTACAATCTCCCAATGAAACTTGCCAGGCTCCGTCTCAAGGACGATCCAATACCAGCGGCAATACGCGATGGAAGTCTCCGGAAAATCCGGCTTCGTGGGCGCTTGCGGCAGCTTCGTGACAGGCCCGACTTCGGACCACTTCAATGGAGAATTCGTCGCTTGGCCGTTGAACCTCTGAAAAGTCGTAATGCCCATTCCGGGATTTACCAGTACGTCGTGAATTTCTTTAGGCCGGACGACGACGATGTCCGATTGTGCAATTCCTTGGTGCCCCGTTGCCAGTGTCAGGAGAATCCAGAAGCAACAATTTCTGGCGATCACGATCGACCGTGCGCTGCAGTACGCGCGAAACCTAATCTCGATCCGTGATCGAAACATCTTGGATTCTCCGTTCCCAGACTGTGATTGAACTCTGCTTCGACTGACAAATCATTTCTTAAAATTAGGAATTGCTCCGCTCTGCTAATCCGGGAGCGCAAATGCCACCAGGGTATCGGACACTTTCCCTCTGAAATATCCGCCGCCCCCAGCTGCGATCACCACGAACTGCTTGCCGGTCTTCTTGCCCATGTAAGTTATAGGAGTGGCGTGCGCACTTGCTTCAAGCGTGGCTACCCAGAGTTGCTCTCCGGTCTTCGCATCGAATCCTCGGAAACGCCCGTCTATCGTCGCCCCAATAAATACCACCCCGCCGGCCGTCACGATCGAGCCGCCAAGGTTAGGCGTTCCAGTGGTCGTCCTCAGCTCATCTACAATTCCAAGCGGTACTTTCCAGGCGATCTCTCCCGTATTCACGTCCACGGCGTTGAGCGTTCCCCAAGGCGGCTTCTGGCATGGCCATTGGTGCTCGTCCCAGAACCGCGCGTATTCGCCATCTTTGGACCCTCGCCGGTATTGCTCCGGTGCGTCAGCGGCCTGCGGTTCCATCTCTCCAATGGCTCCCAACTCATTTGCATTGATAAACAAATACCCGGAAGCACTATCAAAAGAAGCCCCGGACCAGTTCCCTCCCCCCAATGTGCCGGGTACCACCAGTGTCATCTTGCGGCCGTACGGTGTATACATTCCGTGGCTCTCAAGCGAATGAAACAGCTGAGTGCAATATCGATTGGATTCCGGTGTCACCGTGCTGATGTCCGTTTCGCTGAACGATTGCCGGACAAGAGGTGGAGGTTTGACTGGGAAAGGCTGCGTCGGCCAGGCCGCTTCGCCGGGCACGTCGCTCTTGGGAACTGCGCGCTCCTCCACCGGAAACAACGGTTTTCCAGTGAGCCGGTCGAGGATAAATACAAATCCCATCTTGGTTACCTGCCCAACCGCAGGAGCATCCCGGCCATTCCGCCGCACCGTGATCAGCACGGGCTGCGCGGGCATATCGTAATCCCAAATATCGTGGTGCACCATCTGGTAGTACCACACCAGCTTGCCGCTGGCGGCCTCGAGCGCTACCAAGCAGTTGCTGAAGAAATCCATGCCCTTGCGGTCCGCGCCGTAGAAATCGTAGGAAGCCGAACCAATGGGCAGAAAAACTAAACCGCGCTCCACGTCCACACTCATGATCGACCAGACATTCGCGCCGGTGCGCTCCTTCCACGCATCTCCGTCCCAACTCTCGTGCCCCACTTCTCCCGGTTGAGGAATCGTGTGAAATGTCCAAACGAGTTTGCCAGAGCGAACCTCAAACGCGCGCACCACGCCACTAGGGCCTTTGGAAGGGTATTCGGGGACAGCCGCTCCCGTAATCACCAGATCTTGATAGATCGCAGGAGGCGACGTCACCGAATATTCCGCGCTAGGATAACCGTCCGCAATTCCTGCTCGCAGATTGACTACGCCGTCTTTTCCAAAATCGGGGCAAGGCTTTCCAGTTTTCGCGTCCAGCGCGATCAATCGGCCGTCAAAAGTGCCGTATAGAATCCGCCGGTCGTCTCCTTTCTTGCTCTGCCAGTAGGCCACTCCGCGGTGCTGGAAGAACTGCCGCGCTCCCGCGCGCCCGGCTTGCGGATCAAACTGCCAAATCTCTTGACCGCTTTCCGCATTGAGCGCAATGACACGATTTGAAGGAGTGGAAAAGTAGAGCGTGCCATCAATCACCAGCGGGGTAGATTCAAACGGCGCAACGCGATCCCGATCGGCGCCAACGCCTTTGCGGTCTGCTTCCCCTATGTGATACGTCCACGCCCTTTTCAAGCTTGCAACGTTCTGGCGATTGATCTGTTTTAGCGGCGAGGATCGCGTTCCGCCAGCGTCACCACCATAGAATTGCCATTCTTGCGCGGAGGCTGCTGTTGAGAGCGCCAGCATAAAAAGGAGCCGAGTTACCTTACTTGAGCTCATCATCCGCATTGCCCACATTTTGGGGAATAAGATAGAAACCACTGAAATAGAAACCACCGAAACAGAAACCACTGAAACAGAAACGATTGAACGGCATTACGCGCCTTTTTGTACCGGCTTACGCGAAAAGGTACGGCGTATATTGGAAAACCAAGAAGGGCCGGAAGGAGCTGGCGCGAAAACGCCAAGCTCCTCAGCAAAAGCGTCGCAAGTTCAATAAAATTAGCGGACGGGCCTGTAAGCCGGATTCTGAAAACAGACTCCTGAAATCAATAAGTTGCCTAGTATCAACGCGATTTTGGCATCTATAACATCTCAACGCGTCACCGATGGCAGCAATTTGGTTAGGCACTGGTTAGGCAGTCATCTGAGTCGCCGTGCGGCCACCGGATTTTGAGTCCGGCGCGTCTGCCAGTTCCTCCATTCGGGCGCGGCGAACAGAATACCACAGGGGTTGGAACTTAGCCTACGACTAGGATTCGTCGATTCTTCGGTGAATTCTTCGGTGGTGACGCAGTCTCATGGGTGAGACCTGAAATGTTGCTACCGCTCAAGTGTCGCGATACTCTCCTCTTACGATGTGGGATTGGTATCCACCGGTCGGTTTTTTCATTGCCATACTCGCTGTCTTGGGGGTTCTAGTGCCCCTGTTCAGGGATACCACCAAGATTGGGAGAAGAGAGAAAGCGGCATGGACTTTTGTAATGTTTCTTCTTGTAGGGCTTGAAATTAGGACGCTTTATCTAGACCGAGCTGACCATGACAGGAAAGAGGCGGAGGCTAGAAAAACGCAACTCGAAGGGTTTCAAAAAATAGCTGATGGCATCAGTGCGAGCATCAAGAATAGCGACAATCAATTTCGAGCAACGATGACCCAAATCGACAAGACTCTGAAGGCCAGTGAACGAACATTAAGAAATACGCAGCCATTCGCCGACTTGGAATTCAAGGGAATGAATCCTTTTGCGCCTTCATTTCCTATGCAAGTCGGGAAACATCTTACGTTCAACGTATCGTTTACGAATATGGGGAATGAGAACGCCTTGGGCTTTTCTTATTTTGTGAGGACATATGTTCTCCCGCCCGACAATATAGAGACTGAAAATCTAATCGCGCAGGACTTCGAAAAGGGATTTGATTATTGGTGGAAGCATGGAAAACATGAAGGTGGCCTTCCCATTGGACCGGGTGCTCCAATGTCCTTTTCCATAAATACACGGGATTTCGAGGAGCATGAAGTAAAAGAGCTGACAAACCACATCTCAACGATTTATGCAGTGATTCGGCTTAATTATTCGGACCACACTGGGCGTTGGACGGGAGACTCATGCTTCCTGTATCAGGACAT
>Ga0209527_1000019_pt1 | contig 32748 bp, 15 predicted proteins | sample JacPinW_OM2H0_M2_FD_187968 | JGI IMG/M metagenome (GOLD analysis project Ga0209527, IMG submission 187968) | Forest soil microbial communities from Algoma, Ontario, Canada - Jack Pine, Ontario site 1_JW_OM2H0_M2 (SPAdes) (version 2) | ecosystem: Environmental > Terrestrial > Soil > Boreal... | reverse complement strand
GGAGTTGCGTTTTCATGTGGAGCAGCGGGTCCGCGACTTCGTGGCTTCCGGCATGACCCGGGAAGAGGCGCGGCGGCGCGCGCATCTTGCCTTCGGCGGACTGGAACAGGTCAAGCAAGATTGCCGCGACGCTCGCATTGAGAATCACATTCAGGATTTTCTTCGCGATTTTCATTACGCCTTTCGCAGCCTAGCGAAGGACCGCCGCTTCGCGCTAATCGCCGTTTTCGCGCTCGCTCTTGGTATCGGCGCGACCACCGTGATGTTCAGCGTTCTTTATAATGTGGTCGTCGATCCGTTTCCCTACCGCGACTTCCAGCACGCTGTGATTTTGGAGATGTGGGATTTGACAGGCCCCCGCGAGACGGAAGCTCGTTTTCATTACACGATCCCTGAATTTCTAGCGATCCGCGAGCAGAATCACGTTTTCGAAGACATGATCGGAAACTACACACTGGATGTCCTTTACTCGGATGGAAAGGGCGGGCGCCTTTTCCGTGGCGGGTACGTTACCCCCAATGGTTTTGACTTTCTCGGCGTTCCACCCTTCCTTGGACGCATTTTCAGAGAAGATGACGTCAAGCCGGAAGCGCCGTTCGTGTTCATGATGAACTACCGGCTGTGGCAAACCGAGTTCCATGGCGATCCGAAGCTTGTCGGCACTACGTTCTTTCTGAACGGAAAGCCGCGCACGCTGGTCGGCATCATGCCGCAACGCTTCAACGGATACAATGCGGGCGTATGGCTCCCCCTGGGATTGACTCCCGGCGCCGATGGCACCGTCTTTCCGGTCAAGGACCCCGATGTGATCTGGGCGATGGCGCGTCTTAAAAAGGGTGTCAGCCTGCAAGCGGCCGCCGCTGATCTCGATGCGATTTTGCACCGCCTCGCACAAGCAAATCCCGGCGATCTTTATCCCGCGCAGTTTAAGATTCGTACGCGCACGCTGCTGGATTTCGTGGTTGGCGATTTCAAGAAAACCCTCTACGCCTTGCTTGCCGCTGTTTCCATGCTCTTGTTGATCGCCTGCATCAACGTGGGGAACCTGCTGCTCGCCAGAGCCACCGTTCGCGAGCGTGAGATTGCAGTGCGAGCATCCCTGGGAGCCGGCCGTACCCGATTGATTCGCCAGCTTCTGGTGGAGAGTTTCGTGCTCGCCGTTGCGGCCTGTCTTGCAGGTTGTTTCTTTGCCTATTTTGGCCTAAAAGGGCTGGTCGCGATCATTCCGCGAGGTCCTGTTCCAGAGGAAACCGTGATTGGTCTGAATCCTGCCGTCTTGCTTTTCGCGCTGGCGATTGCTGTCCTTACGACCCTGATCTGCGGTCTTACGCCCGCCCTCCATGCCGTCCGCGGCAACCTTCAAGTGCGCATAGCTGGCAGCGGCAAAGGCGCGGGCGGTAGCTTCTGCCACGGGAAACTTCGTGCCGGCCTGGTGATCGCGGAAGTTGCGCTCTCGATCGTGCTCTTGACGGGCGCCGGTCTGATGATGCGCAGTTTTATTGCGCTTACTCATGTTGATTTGGGTTTCGACCCGCAGCACATGCTGTACGCGCGAGTGATTCCGGCCGGGCCCGACCATTTCGAAATGGCTGCGCAGAACCAGCTCTTTTTCGAACAGGTTCTCCAGCGAGTGAAAGCATTGCCCGGCGTGGTCACCGTCACGGAATCCCTGGGTCTCCCTCCGCTAGGTGGAGCAGGTAGCTACATAACCGTATTTGGAAAATCGCTGCCCCAGCACGCGGACTCCATGGTCGAACTGTGCGGCGAATCCTATTTTCAGACGCTCGGCATTCGGCTGTTGCACGGCAGATTGATTTCCGAAACGGATATTGGTTCACAGCGGCGCGTCGCTGTCGTTAACCAGGTTTTTGCTCGCGCTTATTTTGGAAACGATAATCCTCTCGGGCAAAAAATTAGATTTGACGCCTTTGATCAAGTGTCCGGCGCCCCGCACAACACTTATTTCGAGGTAATTGGTATGGTTGCGGACTTTAAGAACCGCGGCCCGCAAGAATCTCCAACGCCTGAGGCGTTTCTCCCTTACTCTATCACGGGCATAGGCGAGCGCTTTATCGTCGCAAGAACCTCCGTGGCCCCGAAATCGTTGCTGCCGAGCGTTCAGCGCGAGATCTGGGCGGTGGATCCGAACGCAGCCATCACTAGCAACGGATCAATCCAGAGCCTTTTAGCCGAGGAAGTCTACACGCGCCCGCAGTTTGGTCTGATCACTATTGGCATATTTGCCGGACTCGGCCTCGTGCTTGTGCTTATCGGCATATTCAGCGTGATGGCTTACACCGTCGCGTTGCAAACGCATGAGATCGGAGTTCGCATGGCACTTGGGGCTCAGCACAGCAACGTTCTCACAATGGTGCTTTGGAAGGGCCTGCGGCTGATTTCTGCAGGTATGCTCATCGGAGTGTTAACCAGCCTCGGCCTCACGCGTTTCCTGGCAGGCCAAATCCAGGGCGTTTCCGCCACGGATCCGTTGACGTTCTTTGCCGTTGTGGCCCTTTTTCTCGCGGTTGGCTTGATCGCGTCTCTGCTTCCGGCTTGCCGCGCCGCCAGCATCGATCCCCTCGTTGCGCTACGTTACGAATGATCGCCCCAGTGTATGGCTCGTGGTGTTCGTACAAAACAGCTGAGTCGGAAGCGGTTACCAAAGACCGCGCGGCCCTCGAAGAATGAATTTACGAGTGTCGTCCAATATGCTGTCGGCCAAGTGTCTATCATGCGCTAATCGCGAGAGAACGATTCCGCCCACCATGGCCGCGACCATTCCGTGCGCTCTGGCTTTCGCCTGCCGACCGGAGACGCCGGTAATTTGCTGCGCTACCAGCGAGATCAATCTTTCCATACCACTTCGAACCTCTCCACAGCGGCACTTTGCGAATTAGGCTGGAGTCTGAGTGAAAATCAGCAGCACGCCCAAAGCAGGAACCGTTTTGAGGGATACGTCTCAGTGCCCAAAAGCGACGTCAGGTCCATACGCTGGCGGAAAAGAGGGTTTGTTTATGCTCATTGCGGCTCGGGTTCCAGCTGTGGAGATCCAATAATCAGGGCCTGGTCACGTTCAAGAGAGCTTCGACGAAGATCCTGCGAGCGCGCCAGCGCTTTCTGCGCGAGTTCTGCTTGGCCGAGCTTCCGATAGGCCAAATACAACTGATAATGTACGTTGCCGTAATGGTCTGTAGGAGCCGCCTTCTTGAGTTTCGGGATGGCATTGGCAAACTGTCCCAGATGCACGTACGCGGTCCCCAACAAGCCGCTGGCTTCAGCCAAATCCGGTTGAAGTCGCAACGCACGCTGCAAATACGACACCGCCTTTTCGTTCTCCCGTCTTTGCACGTAGAGGCGTCCCAGCAGATAGAGCGCGTGGGTGCGCGAGGGATCCAGCGCCAATGCTCTCTCCAGCTCACTCTGCGCATCGTCATCAGAATGATTGACGAGGTAAAATTCCCCGAGCGCTTCGTGAAGTTCCGGCTCATTGGGCCGCAACTGCACAGCCGCATGAAACTCTTTGACTGCGCCGTCGAGATCCTGGCGAAGGGCGTAGCCTTCGGCACGCAGCTGGTGAGTACGCCAGGAGTCGGGAAAAGATTCCTGCAATCGCGCGTACGCCTCAGCCCCGAGCGCTTGGTATGTGCGTGCCAACCAGTAGCTGGCCTCGGCGTTTTCGTTGGTGACGTCCGGCACTTGCGCTAACGCGTCAGCCGCGGGTTCGTATTGTTGCAAGGTGAAGCGCGTTTTCCCCAGCAGCAGCCGCTCTGAATCAGTCAGATGCTCTCGCGTTTGCAGCGAATCTGCGCAGCGAGAGTAGCTATGGCTTTTGCAAGGGTCCTGATCCGCGCGAGCTCCCTCAGCAGCGTTCGGTGCTTGTTGCCATGCCGAGAAGTCGGCCTGGAACAATTTCCATTGGCGGTCTGAAAGAGCGCTTTCATTCGTGGTGGCGTATAGAGCCGCCGACAAAAAATGCTTGGCCGCTCCTTCTGGTTCGTCTTGCACGCGCGATAGGGAAGCCTTTGCCTGCTGAGCGAGGTCGATGGACGGGAATTCCCGTTGCCCGACCAAAAATTCAGGAGAGATTTCCCACACTTTTCCCAGGGATTCCAGCGCTGCTGCAGCTTGACCCTTGGCCACCTGCAAATTCGCCAAACCGAGCCACGCGAGCTCATTTCTTGAATCGAGCTGCAGCTCGAGGTGAAACTCTGCTTCGGCTTCTTCTAATTTCCCCGCATGCAGATAGGCTTGGCCCAGTGATGTGTGCAAGCCGGACTGCCGCTGCTCGGCGGCGAGCGCCTTTTGGTACTCCTTTACCGCATCTTCCCAACGGCTGCGCTGAAGTAAGAGATCACCCAGAAAACGATGCCCCCAAGCCGATTCACGATACAAATGCGCTCCCCGATAGGCCAAACTGGCAGAAAGGTCCAGGTACTCGTGTCCGAGTTTGAACCAGGCCTCGGACTTGTCGGAATCAAGGACGGCGATCTGGCGGAACTCCTCAGCCGCGCTTCGGAAGTTTTCCTGGCCCAGGTAAGACGAAGCCAAGGCCTGATGGGCCTCGCGGTTCGAAGGATCAAGCTTCAGTGCACGCTGGAGGAAGGGAATGGCCTTTTCTGGAGAGCCTAGTTTGAGATAATCCATTCCGACGATTACGGTGGGGCCGAGCAGGTTCGGTCTTTCGCGCAAAGCCTTCGTCAGATGACCTACCGCCACGTCGTACTCGAACAGGCTTTGGTAAGCGAGGCCCAAGTTGACCTCAGCTTCGACTAAGCTTGGATCAAGAGCCAGCACCTTCTTGAAATCTTCCGCGGCACGAGCGAACTGTCCTTGCTTCATGGCCTCCTGGCCGGCGCGGAAAAAGTGTTCGACTTGCGCCTCGGATGTCTGGCAAGTCGCGAATCCCGGGGCTAGCGAGCAGAGGGCAAGCAGGACGAAGATCGCTTTCATATAGGCATTTTCACGCCAACCGGGCATTAGGTCAGCAAAAATTTGCTGGGGAACACAATTACGGAAACTCAGGAGTCGATCGGAGAAGTTACCGGAGGAGAGAGTCGTGCGCCGGGCGGGAAGGCCCGCCCGGCACCGACGTTAAGAGTTTAGAAAGTGAACCTCAACGCGAACTGGACGAGGCGTGGGAGGTTGTATTGGCCGCTTACACGCCCAAAGTTCGCATCGCCAAAGCCGCTGTCGGGCGGATTAAACTGCGGATGATTGAAGCCGTTGAAGAACTCGGCCCGGAACTGTGCTGCAAGTCTTTGGTCAGGACCGAATTTTGTTTCTTTGAAGAAGGCAAAATCAAAGTTCTTCACGCCGTCGGTCCGAATGTTGGGTTCGGTACGCGAATCAGTGCCGTAGCCGAAGACGGTGGGTTTCGAGAATACGGTAGTGTCAAACCAATCGGCAAGACGCTGGCCCACAGAACCGGAAGTTTGATGCGACAGCGCGGTTCTGTCCGGCCGGTCGCAACCCGCGTTGGGAATGCCGGAGTTGCTGAGAGGACCGGGGCACCCGCCAATAATGATCGGGAAGCCACGCTGGAACGTGACGATGGTGTCGAATCCCCACCCGCTGACCAGCTTATCGGCAACTCCGTTCAAGTTGCTTGCAAACTTCTTGCCGTGGCCAAACGGCAAGTCCAGAACGGCAGCGAGAACCAGGCGCTGCGGAACGTCGAATGCATCAAGGCTGCGCGCGCTCCGGAGGTTGTTTGCATTGGCGTCGTTCCAGCCCACCGGAGAGGCTTCCAACCAGTTGATTTCCGAGTTGGTATTGTCAATGAGTTTGGAGACGGTGTAAGTGGCAAGCAGTTGAGCGCCTGCGGAGAAGCGCTTCTGAGCCTTCAACTGCATGGAGTGGTAGATGGAATCGCGGTTGTCCGGCTCGGCCATAGCCACGCCATCAAACTGCGGGAATGGCAAGAGCAATTGACCTTGCTTCACGGTCGCAACCGTGCCCATGCTGCCGGATTGCAAGGGCCCCGTGCAGCCTGGGCAGTTCCCAGCGAACGGATTGGGGACGATCTTCGTCAGGGAATTGATTATTGCCGTATTCGCGGTGCTGGGGGCACCGGAGGGTAGAAACTGATCCGGCATCTGGTTGAGGTTCTGATCATGCATGGGCAAATGGGTGCCCTTGGACCCGGCGTAAGCGATGTCAAACAGCATATTGCCGGGGAATTGGCGTTGAATGTCGAAGTTCCACTGCTGCACGTAGGGTGCAGGATTATTCGCCAGGGCCGCTTCGTTGCCATTCCCCTGCACATCGATCAAGGCTTGATTCCTTCCAAAGGGTGGAATGATTCCAAGCGGTTCAGGATTTTGCAACGCATTCAGAGGTGTAACTCCATTCGGCTGCGCAGTTTGCCAGGGTGTCGAGAAGGAGTTGATAAACAGGTTATGCGGAGCATCATTCCACCGCACGTCTACCGGCAAATAAAAGATTCCATACCCAGTCCGGATCACCGTATTTTTGTCGAACTGGTACGAAATTCCGAGACGTGGTTCTACATGGTTCCAGTTCGAAAACGCCATGCGGCTCGAGTGCCGAGTCGAGTCTACCAAGTCATAGCCACCCTTCAGATTGGCGAACGTTTGCCCAGTAGCAGGGTTGACGGTGGTCCCCAGCGCGGGGTCAATCGTTAGCAGTGGACTGGCTTCCGACGGGTTGAGCGCGACGATGCGATTGAACCGCTCCGTCCAGTCGCCTTGCAGGTCGACGCGAAGTCCCAAGTTCAAAGTGATCTTCCGGGTCAACTGATAGGTGTCGCCTAGGTAGAAGGCTTTGTAAAGGTTCTGGTCGGCTGTTCTGGCTGGCTCAACGAAACTGCCGCTATCGCCATACCCGAGCAGGAAGGACGCAAAACCGTTCCCCGTTGAACCGTTGGTTCCAGCGTTGGGGTTACTAGGATCGGTCGGGTTGGAAGCAGTCATCTTAGCGTTGAATTGCAAGAGGCCGGCCGGATTGTTGCTCTGGTAGTAGTTGTTCCGGAGCACACGAAACTCAAAGCCAGCTTTGAGATTGTGCTTGCCCATGATGTGAGACACCGAAGGAAGGATGCTGAGAGTGTCGTCCCACGCGCCGATACCGCTGCCCGTTCCCTGAGCGCACCAGCCGCCGCCCCAATGATTGTCCCCTCCGTTATTCGAGACACACACCTGCGGGATGTGCGTGTAAGTCATCTCGGGGGCAAGCGCTGCCCAGTTTGCGCCAAACTTCGATAGATCAATGCCTTGGCTTAGCGGGGTGCGCAGGTATACGTAACGCGTGTAGCCAATGTGCAGGTCCAGGATCGTCTTGGGTGAAAGCGAGAAGGTATCACCCAAGGAAACCTGGTGGGCGGTGGTGGTTTCCGTGCAGCGGTCCGTGCAGATCTGGCTGAACGGGGCGTCTGGAAGCGACAAGATGTGGTTGTGCGTGTAGCGTCCGAAGATCCTTTGCTTCTCGCTCAGGTTGTAGTCGATGCGCTCGTTGTACTGGTCCACGTCGCCGCCGCTGCTGAAAGCCGTCGAAAAATTGCCGTTAGAGCTGACTGTGTTAGGCATTGGGAAGTAGGACAAAAGCGCAACGGCGGTGGGGTCGAGCCTCGCGGTTGGAATCATGTTGTTACAGGTCGCTGCACCGGTGCAGGCGGCATTGAAATTCGGACCTGCGGTTGAGGTTGAAAAGATTTGCGTTCTGCAAGTAGCGTTGGTCCCATTGCAAGCGGGGTTTCCTCCTACACCGCTAGTGGTTGGATCGTAAATGGGAAGCACGGAGCTAAGGTTGCTTGACCCAATTCCTGAGAAGTCTCCATTGCGTTCCGCGGCGGTAGGAACCCACGTCTGAAAGACACTTCCCTTGCGCAGCCGGAAGCCGTCATAAGAGGAGAAGAAGAACAACTTGTCCTTGAAAACGGGGCCTCCGCCGTTGGCGCCGAACTGGTTTTGCGTAAACGGAGGACGCGCAATGCCATTGCTGTTGGCGAAGAAGTCGTTGGCGTTCAGCACTTTGTTGCGCAGGAATTCAAACGCCGAGCCATGGAAAGTGTTGGAGCCGGACTTTGTCGAGAGATTGATGACGCCGCCGGCAAAACGGCCATACTCGGGGCCGAGATTGTTCGTCTGGACTTTGAATTCCTCAATGACATCCTGACTCGGGATCACCGTGACAACGTTCAAATACGCTCCGTTGGTTGGCGCGCCGTCGATTAGGATTGCGCTTTGCCCGGCCATGCCTCCGCCAACTTGAAAATCTCCGAGAGCGAAAGGATTAGCGCCGACCGGATTGCTGGTCGAGGAGTTTCCGGCCGAAGGCTGGCCTTGGGGCACCACGCCAGGCACTAGCTCCACAAGGGCCAGGGGGTTCCGGCCGTTCAGGGGCAACTCCGTGACCGATCGCTGTTCGACGACTTGCCCCAGCGAGGCCGTTTCCGGCTGGAGCAAAGGCACCTCGGAGGTCACCTCGACAGTCTCGGTTTGCGCTCCAACTGGCAGAGAGATGTCCAGTCTCAACCCGCTTTCGATCTGCACCGCGATGGGCTCACGCACGAACTTCTTAAATCCGGTCTTTTCGCCCTCCAACTTGTAGCGGCCGGGTAAAATATTCACGAACGTGTAGTTGCCGGACGCATCGGTTTCTATGCTGCGCTTTTGAGCGGTATCCAGATTCGTCAATGTAACTGTCGCGTTCGCAACTGCAGCTCCACTTGTATCCGTAACGGTTCCGGCGATGGTGCCGTAGACGTTCTGGCTCCATCCGGACGTGGGCGCGAGTGCCAAAACGATAATAGCCACCAAAAAGGCAAGCCAAAGCTTTCTGAGACGCAGCATTTTCTTCCTCCCGCAAAGGTTATCTAAAGTCGGTAATACTCGCCTCGCCGATGCACCAAGCGGCCGCGACACGAACGCTCTAAGCAAAAATTGTAAGCAAGAAAAGACAACGGCCACCCCATTTGCGTCCTTTCTTAGACCCCTTCAATACGAAAGTCAAGGACAATTTCGTTATTCTAATGAAATGCACAAAAAAAACGAATTTAGGAAGAATTTGCCTGAGATATCGGAGGTTTCGCTTTGTGTACGCCTCCGCACTCATACACTTTGCCGAGTTTGCGTCGGCGAGAACGGGCTGCAGGAATTGGTGAACTTCGGCTATGCCCTCTATTCAGAACGCGCATTTGAAGATTCTGTGAATCGCTGGTTAGAGCGAAATTGCGTAACCAGGCTAAGTTATTGATTTCACTGGGCCGAAAAGGGATTATTCAATACCTTCTACGCTCTCGCCCACCCGCGGTTGGGTACCGGACCCACCCCTTCCTTGATGGTAATGAGCCGATTGGCAGGGATCTGCTTAAAAGTTTCGTGCAGGCCACTTGGCCAATAAACGTCGATGTCCGCCGAAGTGGAGCTCCCCAAACCGAAATGCAAGCGGGAATCGCTGCACGAGAAAAAGCTGGATTGACTCAGGACCGCTTGCGCCTGGATCTTGCCTCCGTAGTGGACAAGCACCCTGGCTCCAATGGCGCTTCGATTGGACTTTACGCCTTCCAATTTTACCTTGATCCAGCTGGCCTTCCCGCCCAGGTCATTGCGCAACAGCGAGGGAGGCTCGTTGAGATTGATGATCAGTATGTCGATATCCCCGTCGTTGTCGAAGTCTCCGAAAGCGCATCCCCGACTGCAGTGCGCCGCCGCTACACCCGGACCAGCCTCCTGGATGAGTTCCTCGAAGACACCTTTGCCCAAGTTCCTGAAAACGGCCCGTGGTGTTTTATTGGGATATTGTGGCAATGTTCGTTCTACTTGGGGGTAAACATGCCCGGTAACCATAAACAGGTCTGGAAGACCATCGTTGTCGAGATCGACGATGCCTGCTCCCCAGCACACGTAACGAGTTTCAACTCCAAGGCGCGAGGACCCGGTAGCGTCCTCGAAATTTGCTTTTCCGTCGTTGCGATAAAGGATGTTGGCGTCGTCCGCAAAGTGCGTCTTGAAAAGATCGAGATGTCCGTCTAGGCCATAATCACCCACCCCGACGCCCATACCGGCCTGCTCCAGGCCATCTTCACTCAAGGCCGCACCTCGCAGAACTCCCTCTTCGCGAAAAGTTCCATCACGATTGTTCATGAACAAGAGACTAGGAGTGGAGTCACAGGCGACGTAAATGTCTTGCCATCCGTCTTCATCAAAATCCGCCGCTACGACAGTCATACCGTAGGTGGCTGCGGCTCGTGCGATGCCGGCTTGTTGCGTTACATCAGTGAAAGTTCCATCGCCATTGTTTCGATAAAGGGAATGCCTGCCCGTGGCTAACCCTCGCGGGCCGCATTCGACGGGAATTCCTTTCCATCTACAGTTGGGGTTTTCGCCCGGAGCGGCAGCATTTTCAAAGGAAAAGCGAACGTAGTTGGAAACGAAGAGGTCAAGATATCCATCGCGGTCATAATCCACGAAGGTGCAGCCCGCGCCAAACCTCTGTTGATCGCTCCAAAGCCCGGCGGCTTTCGTCACATCGGTGAAAGTTCCGTCTCCGTTATTGCGGTAAAGCACGTTCTGCCCGAAATTGGTGCAAAAGATGTCGTCAAAGCCATCGTTGTTGTAATCTCCGATCGAGACTCCGCAGGCCCATCCGAGCGAGTGCAACCCTGCTTTTTCTGTGACATCCGTAAAGGTCCCATCCCGATTGTTCTTGTACAGCCGATTCGTCGTGCCCTCCGGAGCGCCTGCGAGGCGCGTGCCGCATAGCACAAAAAGATCCGTCCACCCATCGTTGTCGTAATCAATAAACGCGCAGCCGCAACCAGTGGACTCCACGATGTAGTTTTTGATTTCTGGGTCGCCATAGATCACCGGCGCATGCAGGCCCGCGGCTGCGGCGACGTCCACGAAATGGGCGTTGAAGGGACGCCCGGAAGCTTTGGGCCTCGGCAGGGGCTTGGCCGTGTGAGTTGACACACCCTGTGCCAGCAACCGATTCGCGTGAAAGGAGAGCGCGGCCCCCATCCCTAGCTGGACAAACCTACGACGGCCGAAATTCATGGCGCAAAGGGATTGTGACTGTAGAAAAGCGGCGTGCCGCTCATTTCTGCCTCAAGGCAGACTTTTCAGCGACCATCTGAGGATCGGCGAACTGTAACCAGAAGCCCATCATCTCCTCGTCACTGGGTTCGCCCCACCGAATTGCTTTGGACGGATCGGGGTTCTGAAAATTGTCCTTGGAATTGTCGAAATAAGCGATGGTCATGATTTTCGTGCCTTTGGGCAGCAAGAATTGCTTCTTCAAGAAGTAGGTCTCCTGCCATCGAAAATCATAATGGGGAACGTAGAGGAGCACCTCTTCGCGACCATCCGGATAAATGGCTTTGGTCAGCATGTTTTTGCCGCGAAAATGCATGTGCGCCGTGTAGGCCACAGCGATCACATCCTTCGGCAAAGTAAAGCAGGAGGTCACACGGTGATTAGCGTCGTTGGAAGGGATGAGAAACATGTTGTTCCAAATTTCGTACTGCCCAATCTCATGCTGGACGGGTTCCCGAGCGAATACCAGACCGATGCTAGTGCGATCCTTTACATCCAGCCCATGATGATTGCTGTAGTGAATCTGAAATTGCAGATAGCCGCCCGCCGGGATTCGCAGGGCATAGCCTGGAGGCCGCGTTTCCGCCAAGTGTCCTGGAAGATAGATCGCCGGCACGATATTCACGTAGCCAGAGGACTCGCCGGGAATACCGCCCCCATCCGGCGCTGCGCACCCATCATCAATGACCGGCGCATCAGGGCGAAGGTGCAGCACTTTTCCGGTGCGGTAGTGATATTGGTCTTCGCCTTCGTCGGACTTGGCGTGCTTTTCCAGATGCTTCGCTACTTCGGACTGATCGATCACCGACACAGTGGCGTGATGAACCACACGACGATCACCGGGAAGCACCTGAGCGGCCTGTATCCATTTGTCTTCCGTGAAATTTGTGGGGACGTAGATGTATTCGTAGTCGTCTTGGGCGGTTTTGGAGACCAGGAATTCAGGAACGGTCAACACGACGTCCGGCTTGATATGCCAGCCTTGCGTGAGCAGCGGGTCCGCTGAGGAAGCTTGAGGCTCGCCTTTTTTTGTTCCGCTTTTTACCCAGGCATCTATGATCGCGATTTCCTCGTCGGTCAAGCGAGCGTCATTGCTGAACTCGCCGAACGCAGGATCGGCATGCCACGGGGGCATCTTGCGCTGAACCACGCTCTCCCGCATCATGCGAGCAAACGGCAGCACTTCCTCATAGGTCATCAGCGACATGGGAGCAATGTCGTTCGGGCGATGACAGGCTATGCAGTGCCTATTCAGAATGGGTGCTACATCTTTGTTGTAAGTAATCTCTGCTTTTGGTGAGGTGTCGTCCCTGAGGCTCGCCAATGCGATGCCGCATAGTCCGACACAGAGGAAAATCAGAAGGGTTCGCCACAGACCCATGTGATTTACGGCTGCCTACGTGCTTCTTGATCTCGTAGAAAACTAGTCACCCGATGAAACCCACACACTTTGAGAAGTGGCAGAAACCCAAAGCATCGAAACAATGCTTTTATACTAGCGACTATTTAGCTCCATCTTTTGGGCATGTCAAGCAGAAAATTGATATGCTACTCAAGAAATAGTTCTACCTGAAAAGGGTATCCTGTGTTTCGCCTGCGCCCCTCGGTACGCAATCATCGTTTCTCCTTCTCTGTTTGCAGCTCGGACTGGACCGTGCATTTTGTCTCGAACAGATACAGCCGCTTCAGCCTCGCCTTGTGACGAAGCGGAGCGACCCCCGTGTCGTCCACACCCGTAGCAGTCAGATTGAGCGTCTCGAGCTTGTCGAGTCGGCTCAGAAAACGCACGCCAACCGAGGTAATCGCCGTGTGCGAAAGATCGAGAGACCGCAAGTTTGAAAACGTGGAAAGTGTCTTAAGCCCTCCATCCGTGACCTTAGTGCGGGCGAGTTCGGCATCAACGATCAAACTGGCGACCGGCCCTAACTTTGCGAGGGCCGCATCATCACATCGTTCCCGTGCACTGACAGTGCGCAGAATTAAGCCGTCCGTCGGATTTTGCGATCGCGGCACGAGCCGCACGCCGAGCTCGCTTTGCAGCGCTTGAATTTTGTCTGAGCGTGGGCGGTAGTCGGCGGTTAGAGGCGGCGAAGCCGGCTTTGGCGGCGCAAGCGGCGGTGCCCCGCGGACTTCCTCTGCAGCCAAACTCTGGGATGCGCCCGAAGCAATCCACAGCTCGATTACCTTGATCTCGGCTTCCGTCGGGCCCGGTTTCCCCTGAGCTGGCATGGCGTCCTTATTGTCGCGCGGCAAAGTGATTCTGCGAAAAATCTCGCTGCCCCTTGGATCGCCGGGCTTCACGACCAAGCCATCTTTGCCACCGCGCATGACGTTTTCAAACGTATCCAGCCGAAGCTTGCCTTTCTTCTTTTGCGGTCCGTGGCACTGAACGCATTTGTCGTCAAAGATAGGCGCAACGCGCGAAGCGAAAAAAGTGACCGAAACCTTTCCGGGCGCCCCGGCGCTGGCAGGTGATGTGACTACTTCCGGGGTCGCAGGTGCGTGTTTTTTTTCCGGCGGAGGGACACCAAGCACCGCGCGAAGTTTTGCGGGCATGAATTCGGTAAGAAAGCCCTCACCGTGAGTCAGGTTTCCACCTTGGTCGCTAGTCCATGCCATCAGACAGACCGTGGCGAAGAGGGCTGTAGCGTACAATTTCGCGTTCATTTCGCGCACAGCGCGGCAGAGGATGAGCGCGGCCGCAAGCGAAACTCCGCCCCACATGTGGCGCGTGACAAGGCGGCCTTCGTAACCACCGCTCCTGGCGAGCAGCCAGCCAAGAAAAACCGCGATCAGCGCGGTGACGGCAGCCAAAGTCAGAACAAAGCTAGCGGAAGCTTGCAGGTGTTTTCCGTTGCGAAAGAAGCCTGCGCATTCGAGCGCTGCGGCCAGCAAGACGAGCGCGATCGGAAGATGCACAACTAGCGGATGAAAGCGTCCCAGGAATTGACTTAGTTGGCCACGCTCAAGCCCATCGGGCGGGGCCTCTAGCACCACGAGCGCCAGCGCGATTATGAGAAATAGGCCGACGCCACACAGCAGTAAGCTTGTGCGCGAAGTCATCCGGGCAGACTCAGACGCGGCGCAACAGCGTGATGCGCCCGATGGGCAGCCACTCGGCCACTAGAATGTCGCCGCTGTGAAGGAAAATTGCCGCGTGGGGCGTGATGAACTGCCCGGCAGTGAATTCGTTACGCGACTGCTTGCGGCGCGAGCCAACTTCCCCGTTCGAAGCGCGGCCGTCTCCCAGTTGCACAACGACCTTGTACTCGCGGTCGAGGATGCAAACCTGGCTGTCGAGGTCCGGACAGACCATCCAGTCCCCTTGCGTGTGGAAATGACAAGGCATTCGGAGCCGCGACTCGTCTTTAATGGTGCGAAGATGTGCGCCGTCCAAGGAAAAAGTTTGCACGCGCCGGTTCCCGCGATCCGCAACCACTAGGATTGGATCCGTACCACGGGCATCCACAAAGAGGCCGTGTGGCGTTTCGAACTCGCCGTCACTGTGGCCCGGCCGCCCGACTTCTCCAAGAAATTTTCCGTCGGAGGAAAATCGCAGCAAATGGTGCGAGCCGTAGCCATCACCCACATAAAAATCTCCGTTTAAAGCGAAGGCGACGTTGGTTGGAACAAAATCAATGGGGCGCGCTGCATAGGCAGGGTCTTCACGCGGGTAGCCGTGCGCCCAAAGGGGTTTGCCCTTCAGCGTGGTCTTCACGATCTTGCACTGATTGATGTCGCAGTGATAGAGAACTTCCTCCCCCTTCTCGCGGCGCACACCAAGCCCATGCGCGCCCCCACGAAATTCCTCCCCAAAGGCGCGAACGAAGCGCCCGGACGAGTCGTAAACAACCACGGCCTCTCCGCGCATGCTGGATTTGTTCACCGTGTGCGCCACATAGATGTTGCCTTGCTCATCCTGCGCCAAACCGTGGGTGTCCCCCCATACCAGGCCGTCGGGCGGCACCAGCCAGTCGTGAACACACTCGTAGGTGTGCACTCCAGAGCCGACAACCGGCAAGCGGCTGCCGGACTTGCTGGATGTCTGCAGAAAGAAAGGAGGCAGCATCGCCGCGGCTGTCGCCGTCGAGCCGTCTCTAAGGAACCTGCGTCGAGTAAGTGAGTTCATGCAATGAGGTCCGGCACTATCTTTGCCGGAACAACTCCGGTCAATTTCTGCGCTAGTCCCTGGAACTTGAACGTGAGTCTCTCATGATTCACACCGAGAAGGCGAAGTACGGTTGCGTTGAAGTCACGAACGTGCACAGGATCCTTTACTACGTTGTAGCAGAAATCGTCGGTCTGCCCGTGCACATGGCCTTTCTTCGTTCCGCCGCCGGCCATCCACGTGGTAAAGCAACGCGGATGATGGTCGCGTCCGTAGTTGTCCTTAGAAAGGCCGCCCTGGCTGTAAACGGTTCGGCCAAATTCGCCTCCCCAAATGACCAGCGTGTCGTCCAGCAAGCCGCGACGTTGCAGATCTGTGACCAGCGCATAAGATCCTCGATCCGTCGCAGCGCAAAGCTTTGGCAGGTTACCCACAACGTTAGAATGTACGTCCCACCCTCTCTGATAAACCTGCGTGAAACGCACGCCGCGCTCGACCATTCGCCGGGCCAGTAGACAGTTATACGCAAAACTCCCAACCTGCTTCGCGTCTTCGCCATACAAACTCCACGTGCTCGCAGGCTCGTCGCTGAGATCGGTGAGCTCGGGCAACGATGCCTGCATGCGAAACGCCATTTCATACTGATGAATGCGCGCGTGCGTTTCCGGATCCCCTACTTCTTCAAACGTCATCTGGTTGATCGTGTTCACCGTCTCGATTAGCTCGCGACGAACATCCCGGCTCATTCCGGCTGGATCATCGAGATAAAGCACGGGAGCGCCTTGCGACCGAAACGCCACCCCGGCGTATTCATTGGAAAGAAATCCGCTGCTCCACAACTTCGGCGAAATTGGTTGAAGGTCTGTGCCTGGAATCGTAAGTGAATTGAGAACAACAAAAGTCGGAAGATTTTCGTTCATGCTTCCGAGGCCATACGATAGCCAGGAGCCAAGCGAAGGCTTGCCGGGTACCATGTTGCCCGTGTTGATCAAAAGAATCGCCGGCTCATGATTGATCGCATCAGTTTGCATCGTGTGGATCAACGTGATGTCGTCCACCAACTTGCCCGCCCACGGCAGTAAATCGCTCACGTAACGGCCAGACTTTCCTTGTCTCGAAAAGCCCCAATGCGGAGGCGCAATCGGAAAACGCGCCTGTCCGGAGGTCATGCCGGTCAGTGCCTGGTTCCCTCGAACGGAATCGGGAAGGTCCTTGTCGAAAAGAGACGTCAGTCCAGGCTTGTAGTCCCACAAATCCATCTGTGATGGCGCCCCGGACATGAACAAATAGATCGCTCGCTTCGCTTTTGGCGCGAAATCCGGCAGGCGATGAGCCCCCGCGTCAGTCAGTTCAGCCGCCGCCGTGCGCCCCACGAACGAATTGCCAAGTAAACTCGTCAGACCTGCCCAACCAAGCGTCTTTCCCATTCGGCCCAGGAAGTGTCGGCGCGTGGCGAGGCGCTTCCATTCCTCGCGGAGCGAAAGCGGAACAGGCAAGTCGTAAACCGTTGGACCTTCACCGCCATGGTCGCAACATTCGCCTTGAATCAAAGGACTCTCCGGCTTCATTAGTCTTTCAACTTTCTCATTTATTCAAGACCGCGTCCAGGTTCATGGCCGCGCTCGCAACCAGCATCCAGGAAGCCACCTCGCCTGCATGCAAGTCCGTATCGGGCTTGCTTTCACCTACGGCAACCAGTTTTTCCGCAGAGGGCTCATCTTGCGCATAGGTTGACTGGAATTTCACCAAAGCACGTTCGAGCGCGGCTTTTTCTTTTGACTCCCACCGACGAGCCAGCAAAATCTCGCCGAGCGCATTGAGACGTCCTTCCGCGTTCGACGATTCATGGATCACCCGTTCCGCCAAGCGCCGCGCCGCCTCCAGCCACTGCGGATCGTTCATAAGCACAAGCGCCTGCAGCGGAGTATCGGTTCGCTGACGCCGCGTGCACGCAGCGTCCCGCACGGGCGCGTCCAGAGCGTCCATGTTGGGCATGGTCGCCATGCGCTTCCAAAATGTATACAGGCTGCGACGATACAACGCGTCACCGTGATCCTGAACATACGCTTTCGTATCACTATTCTGGTGGCTACCTGCTTCCCACACGCCAGCTGGCTGGTAGGGCTTCACGCTCGGGCCGCCAATCTTTTCGACAAGCAAACCGCTGGTCGCCAGAGCGGTATCGCGGAGCATCTCCACGTCCATGCGGAATCGCGGTCCGTGCGCCAGCAGCCGGTTCTTTGGATCTTTTTCGACTAGCTCGGGAGTTGCCCGTGCCGACTGCCGATAAGTGGCCGAAAGCACCACCTGTTTGTAAAAGCGCTTCACATCCCAGTCGTGTTCGCGAAAATCCAGCGCAAGCCAGTCGAGCAGCTCAGGATGACTCGGCCGCGAGCCCATCACGCCGAAATCTTCGGTCGTTTCCACCAAGCCGGTGCCAAAAATTTCCGACCACATGCGATTTACGGTCACGCGCGGTGTAAGGGGGTTCGATGGACTGACCGTCCATTCCGCAAGCGTTAAGCGGTCCAGCGGCACTCCTGCCTTCAGGGGCGGAAGAAAATGCGGCACGCCGGGGCGCACGCGCTCTGTGCGCGCGTTAAACGCGCCGCGCGTGAGAACGTCGGCGTACGCCAAAGTAGGAGCCTCTTGGCTAATGATCACGACGTCTCCGTCCTTGGAGAGACGGTCCAGTTCCTGGTTGAGCAGAGAAATTCGCGCCCTAGACGCACGCGTCGGCTCATCCAGTTCCGCGAAGTAGTATTCACTTACCGCGTGCAGTTCGTCCTCAGTCCACTCAGCGAGAGACTTGCGCACAACTTCCGACACATAATCCTCAAACGGCAATCGCGCCGCCTCTTCGTTTGAAAGTGCGCGCTGATAGAAACGAAAATCCTGAAAACCAGATTGCCGCAAGGGGTTGGCGTCAGGATGCATGCGGCCGAATTCCAACGGTGCGGTCGTGGCGGAGCTGTCGTTGAGCCCATCCTTAGTTACTGTTACTTCTTGCAGCTTCCCGTCAACGTAGAGTTTTACTCCTGCCGCTTTGCCTGAACCATCATAAGTAGCCGCCAGATGATTCCATCGGCCCACGGCCAGGACTCTTTCCTTCGTCTCTATTTGAATCGCATTATCCGGCAACTTGTGCGCGAGCAGAAACGCCAGCTTTCCTTTGCTGGAAATGAGCTGCCACCCGCGACTGTCCTGCGTCGCTTCTGCGCGAGAAAGGATCACGCCGTCCGGCTTGCCTTCGTCCTTGGATTCGAGCGGACGGAGATGCGGATGCAGCCAGGTGGCAACACTAAAGGGCTTTGCCGCCTCTTCATCACCAACGTCGGAGAGTTCTAGCCGCGTGCTGATTTCCATCCGCATGTACGGCCAGAACCAGGTGCCTTCGCCCCACACGACGGGAGCGCCCGTTGCCGTCGCAAATTTGCGTTTCACGCCAGTTGCCGAGTCCTCGAATACGTCTCCCCTTTGCTCGTCAAATCGGAGGCGCACGACCAAACCATCCGAATCGACGGGACGCGGAGCACGCTCCTGATGGGCGAGCCATGCCGAGATCAATTCCCGTGCCTGAGTTCGGCGATCGCGAATTTGGCGCTCCAGCGCCGCGCGCTTTGTAAGTGTTTCTTCATAAGCAGCCCGATTTTCCGGTTTTGGAACCAGTAGAAACGGCGGCCAGTCCTTTCGCTCGTCGTTGGAGGGATTCTCGGTCAGGTTGTTGAAGAACGCTGTGAGCCGATAAAAATCCTTCTGGGTAATCGGATCGAACTTGTGATCGTGGCAGTTGGCGCACCCGGCTGTCAGGCCCAGAAAGGCCGCGCTGTATGCTTCGGTCCGTTCGCGTTTGGTGTTCACGCGAAGCTCTTCACTGAGTGTACCTCCCTCGGCAGTGCTGATTCCTGCACGCACATATGCCGAGGCGACGATCGAATCCAGAGTTTCGTCCGGCATCATATCTCCGGCAAGCTGCTCCTTGATGAACTGATCGAAGTGCTTGTTCTCGTTATAGGCTTTGATCACATAGTCGCGGTAGGGCCAGATGCTGCGGAAGTGATCGGTGTGAAGCCCGTGCGTGTCTCCATAGCGGGCCACGTCCAGCCAATAGTGCGCTCGATGCTCACCGTAGCGAGGACTTGCCAGCAACCTGTCCACAACTTTTTCGTACGCATCGGGCGCATTATCTTCGAGGAACGCTTTGACTTCTTCCGGAGTCGGCGGTAGACCTGTGAGGTCATACGTCACGCGCCGAATGAGCGACCTGCGATCCGCTTCCGGTGACGGAGTCAGCACCTCCTTTTCCAGGCGCGCCAAAATGAAGTTGTCTATGGCATTGCGCACCCATGCGCCTTGCTTCACATCAGGAACGGCTTGCGCCTTCGGCGCGATGAACGACCAATGCTCCTCGTACTCCGCCCCTTCCTTCACCCACTCGCGCAAGAGCGCGATTTGCTCTGGTTTCAGAGTCTTGTGCGCTTCCGGAGGCGGCATGCGATCCTTGGGATTCTTCGCCTCGATTTTCCGCACCAGCGGACTTTTGTCGGGCTGCCCGGCGATGATGGAGGGGCCGTACTTATCGTGTGGCGCGAAGGCAAACTCAGCCCGGTCAAGCCGTAGTTTGGCCTTTCGTGCGCCCGGATCAGGCCCGTGGCATGCGTAACAGTTCTCGGACAGAATTGGCTGAATCGTTTCGTTGAACGACAGTTTTGTCTGCTCTTTGCTGGCACGAACGGCAGGCTTCCCCGGCGCAATCCCAGTTTGCGCAAGCGACCGAAGGGGACCAGTACCCACTATAAGAACGAGGAAACTTCCAAACAAGAGGGGGAAACGCGGCTTGTCGAAGGACGCCATGGTCTAACATTCGAATAGCACCCAGTCATCCGTCAAGACAATTTAATAATGCTTACCTCCGTTAGCCCTTTGCAGAGCCAGGGTGTTGATCCGTTTGGGCACTTCTCCAACAGCGATTACGGCCACGGCCTTCAAAGATTTCGTGTCGATGGCCGACACTGAGCCGGCCCCGGAGTTGGAGACGTAGATAATCTTGCTGTCTGGCGTAAACGTGATCCACTCCGGCACGGCGCCGGCTGGCGAACGCCCCAGTGTCTGAACCACCGGCAGGGCTGAATATCCGGTCAGCTTGAGTTCGGGCAGAGAGTACTTAAATACCGCATTGGCGAGAGTGCTGTTGACCCACAACGATTTTCCGTCGGGCGCGACCCCGATGCCGTGTGAAGGAGTGCCCGTTCGACCCTCGGCAATCCCGAATCCACCGGGCTGATCCGGCAGCTTGATCCTGGCTACTTCGGCGCGCTTCGCGAAATCCACCACTGCAAACCCATTCAGCCCGGTGAGCTGGACAAAAATGCGGCTTGTCGAACCGTCGGGGTTTGCCTCAAACGCCATGGGGCGCACAGCACTGTCGAATTTAAGCTTCCAAACCGCTTGCTCACTTTGGAGATCAATGATTGTGGCTGCCTTGTTTTCGATCGAACCGCTGACCGCGTACTTGCCATCAGGCGTGACGAATACATTGTGGACGCTTCCGTCCACGGAAATGCTCTTCGATCGCTTGAGCGAAGTTGTGTCGATCACGTCCACGACTCCCGGCTCCGTCCGTATGCCCACCAGCACCCGGTCACCATCTTTAGTAATGGCAATGTTGTTCGGGCGGCCGCTGAGAGACACTTTCTCGAGAATTTCCCCGCTCTTTTCATCCAACACGTCAAGCACACTCTCCGATTCATTGCTGATGTAGACGCGCGACCCATCGGGAGAGAAAGCGACGCCATGCGGTAATTCTATGCCCCGTATCACCTGCACGATTTTGTTTGTGGCGGAATCAATCACGTCGACCGTATCGCCGGCGCTGTTCGTCACATAGATCCGCGTCATTGCTCCCCGCGAAGATTCAGAAGCAACTCCCTTTCGAACACCACCCACCCATTCAGCCACGGCAAGCCAGTCAGGGTCGTTCGGAGAAGCAAACTGCCTGCCACCGGAATGAAACGGATCTCCTCCCGCTTCGGGAGCTAGAGGATGGATCAAAAGTCTGCTCGAGGCAGGGTCTCCCGGAACAACCAGCTGTAGAGCATTCTGAAAGTTGCGCTGCGATTGCTCGTTGGTCCAATCCGAGCTTCCCGGTGAAAACGTCTCGAGATGGAAAACTCTGTTGGATAGAATATGGCAACCGTAGCACCGGGCATGTCCCGGCCGCTCCTTCAAGAAAATAGGCTCGACGTTGGTTTTGAAGAACTGAAAATCAAGAGCGTCTGTCGCGGCGGGATGAGAGGTTGCTTGAGCGGCCGGCGGGATCCGGTCACCACGGCGGACCCATTCGGCAAGCATTTTCCATTCCGGATCGTCCTGTGATGCCCAGAACTTGCCGCCCGTGTGCAGCGGATCGCCGCCCGCCTCCTGCGCCAAAGGATGAAGCAGCAAGTGGCTCTTCAATGGTTCCGTGGGCGTGACCAGTTGGGAGACAACCTCAAAGTTTCGGCGCGATTGCTCTTCCGTCCACGAGGAACTTCCCGCCGACAGCGGCTCCAACCGCAAGCGCGTGATTAACGTCGAGTGGCAGTCGTAGCATCGCACCCCACCTTGCCTTGGCTTAAGGAAAATTGGTTCGATACGAATTCGGTAGATTTCAAAATCAAGAGACGGCTGCACTTGTCTCGCGCCGTCGGCCGATTGATCGGCATGCGCCGGTGCGCCAAGGTCATGTTTCTGACTCAGGGGATGAACGCTTTCCGTGGGATTTGCCAGGGTGAAACCGCTGAACAGTAGAAACGCGCCGCATATGGCCATGCGTAGACTGGCCACCCTCATTGCGGTCCTCCCCTAAGCTCGAGCCTGCAGCTCGGCGAGGCCAAACTTATCTCCACAACGAGCAGAAAATATATTCGCTCATTTACCGGGATCATTGAATGTGAAATCACCCGCAAGGATCTTCTGCATTCGAGCGTTGGCGTATTTCCAGGGATCGCGGGCGTATTCCTCATAACTGCCGGGCACGTTGATTCCCGGAATGTCCGGTATCCAATCTTCGGCCAGCAATTTGCCGGGATCGCCATACTTTGCAGCCAGTGCGCGCACATCCGGGTCGTCCAAAGAAGTCATGTGTCCGCGGTCAACGATGATCACCCATTTGCCGGAACTCCGCAAATGCACTTTGTAGGTGATGAAATAATTCTGGATGTGAAAGTCGTGACCGTCAGGAAGGTTTTGCTTCTCCGCAAACTCCTTCCACTTCTTTGGTGTGCCTAGCGAACCGGGATCGTGGCCGAGTTCATTTCCAAGACCCCAATGAAACGCGCCACTCCGGTAGCGTTCGTAGGTCAGGCAATAAACCCCCGCCGTGCCCCCACCGTAAAAGTCGGTGGGATTGCGAAAATACTTCGGGTTGGTGCCCAGCGCGACTTCCCAAAGATTCCAGTAGCCGGGGTTGTCGTAATGAGGGTAGGTGGTGTCGTTGATGTGCGGATAATGTTGAAACTCCCGGATGACATCGCCGTAGCGGCCTCCGCCTTTTACGTCCGTGATTTTGCCGTCTTTCAGATGAATCTCCATGCGCGGCCAAAAGCCGCCGGAACCGTTCGTGCCGGCAATCACTCCATTGGCCTTGGCGTTTGGCGAACGGTCGATCCATTCGGGATAGTTTTTCGGGTAGTTGTCGAAGTCCTGGCCGTATTGCCCAGTGGCGGAATCGGGATACATCAGCAAATGGCCCCGCCAGTAGATTCCGCGCACCCACCTCTTGGCCATTTCTTCGGTGACGTCCCATGCTACGTGGGTACCTTCCGGATCGGTGACCTCAACCTTGTCGACATCGGGAGTCACCATCGCGATGGCCTTCTTCTCAATCAACTGCCACAAATCAGCCGGAAAAGAGGAAACCTGGCTCACGACCTCCCAGCTGTTGGTAAACGAACAGCGTCCTAGATACTTGCCTTCCAGGGGAGACATGGTGCGGGCGTAGAAGGCCCCCCCGGGATGACCCCAGTAGACGCCTTTGATTTTCGGGTGTTGCTGAAGATAGTCGCGGATGGCCGCCCCCACGCTCTCATTCGTGAGCTTCTTCCACTCGGCCATCAATTCCGGCGTCATCTCGTCGCGCTTGGGATAAAGTGCATTGTAAAGATCAGGATTTTTCTGCTTCAGCCACTCCTTTGGTACCTCAGGATGGGCAAAGACGCGCTCGATCCAATAATACTTCGCCTCCATGAAGCCTTCTTCGGCGCTGCGGATTTCCGTTTTCAATCTAATCTGCTCGGCATCCTCTTTCGAAACGCCAACCAGTTTGTAATTTGGCACGATGTCCGCCTGCACGCCTCGCTCTGCGAGGGCCTTCAGAAGAGCTTGCACCACAAAATCTTCTGCTGTCGTATCGGGCACGATCATGACTTCTTCGCCGGGCTGCAACAGACCAAGGCCCAGGCCGGGAGAATTTCCTCCGAATCCGGCCTTGTTACGCACCAGGTCGCGCGCGTGAGGCATGATCTCTTCGACAGATGTTGGTTTTTTCAAATAAGAAGGCCAACGGGGCGCAGGATAAGCATCGTGCTCGGCGCCTGACTCCTTTTTCTGCGCTTGAGGACGCGCCATCGCCAGTGCAACTACAAAAAACACGATGGGTGCCAGGTACAGCGACTTGATGTAAGAAGACTTCATCAGATCGGGTTCCTCACTGCGGCCGCGCTTCGTAGTTTCCGGAGCGATACCACGAGCGAGCAATCCTACTTCGTTGACGCCATTAATTTAAAATTAACTTTTCTTTATCTTGCGGCGCGAAAAATTGATGGACTCATGTGCAGCGGAAACTGATGGCACGAGCAGCTGTCCGGGGCCAGTTGGCTGCCCGTGAGAATTTTTTGTTTATTTCACCCCGCATCCGAAACTAGAAGACGATCTTGATTGCGAACTGGATTTGCCGCTCCGGAATCGTCGTCCTTTGCAAAGCACCTGCCGTTCCGCCGTTGCTGGGGGCCAGTGAGCTGCCATCAGCAGCGAAGATGTCGGTATTGCCGTCCCCAGGGCCTGGCGGAGCAAAGTTGGGGTGATTGAGAATATTAAACATCTCCACGCGGAACTGTACGTTGAAGCTCTCCGAGATTCGCTTGATGCGGTTGTTCTTGAAGACCGAGAAATCCAGGCTGGTGATGCCTGGACCGTTCATAATATTGCGGCCCGCATTGCCGCGAAGATTGAAGCACTGTGGGAATGGCGCCAGGAACGTGGGAGCATTTGGATCGGACGGTTGGGAGTTCGGCGGCGCTGGATCGCAGTTCTGGTTCCAAAACGTCATGCTGGGTGCGGTGGGAATAGCGAAGCACTGCGTCTTGATGTAGTTCTCGGGATGGCCCGGATTCGTCAGATTGTTGCAGCCGGCTCCGCCAAGCCGGTTCGGGTAGGCAAAATCGTCGCTGCTGAGCGTATTCGCGGGGTCACTACCCGTCCCCCATGTCGGGGTGAAAGGTACGCCATCGCTCACTGTGAAGATGAGGCCAAGTTCCCAGCCATTGGAGATCCACTTGGCAGGGCCGGTCCACGACTTGGACGAAGGGACTTCCCAGGTGCCGTTCAGGACAAGAGTGCGCCCGACGTTGAAGTCAGAGAGGCCGCGAGTCAATTTCATATCAAAATAGTTCAGACTGGAGATCGAATTCCCGAAGGCATCGCCCGCGAGCGTCGCGGAGCTGGTATCAATGCTCTTGCCCCAGGTGTAGGTGCCTTGCACCTGAAACCCGTGGCTCATGCGCTTGACTAACTGCAATTCGAGGGCATTAAAGTAAGAGCGACCTTGATAGAACATTCCGCGCACCGAGCCAAAAGCTGGGTTGATTGGATTGGGTGGGGCGCATTGCTGAGGGTCGGAACCGTTGCGATCTAGTTGATTACATTGCGATGTAAATACGTTTCCGAGGGCATCCACTTGCGGCCACACATACCCCGAGCGAGTATTTTGTGGGATGACTAAATCGGCTTCATCCACACGGAATGGTTGGTGCACACCGCGCGACCCCACGTAAGCGACCATCCCCGCAAGGCTCTGGGTCAGCTGGTACTGGAGGTTGAGGTTCCACTGCGCAACGTAATTGCGCTTAGGATTGGATTCCACATAGGTGGAACGCAACTTGTTGTTGGTGATGTCAGCCTGGGCGACGAGCGGAAAGGTAAGTGGCACCGCTAGGCTAGGATCGCCAACTTTGAGCGACGTGTATTGAAAGAACGGTGCAGATTGCGTGGTCAGAAGGATGAACTGATACGGAAGCGGAAGAACGTCGAACAGCCCGGCGCCGCCCCGGACGGCCATTTTTCCAGTGCGGAGAGGATCCCAAGCAAATCCCAGGCGCGGCTCAAAGTTCTTGAGAGTCGGGTTCGAGAAGAAAGAACCCGTACCAGAGCAGCCGCCTGTGACGACGGTGCCGCAGACGGGCAGCGGGTCAGAAAGATTGCGCAGGTTTGCGATCTTGCCATGAATTTCCGTCGGCACGGTCGACATTTCGTAGCGTAAGCCAAGGTTTAGCGTGAGGTTGGGTTTCCAGCGCCAATCGTCCTGCACGTAGGCGCCAAAGAGCGATTGACGGAGATCGCGGGGCGTCAGGGAGCTGGCCACGCCACCCTGGAACTTGGCAGGGTTGTTCGTTAGGAAATCCGACAAAGAGCTGAAAAACCAGATTCCGTTTGCATCCGTGAGAGCGGTCACCTGAAGCAGCATGCGCTCAAAAGCCGCGCCGAATTTGAGGCTGTGCTTGCCGCTAGTGAAGAAGGCATCGTCATAACCCTGGAAGGAATTCCAACGATATAAGTAGGTTGGGAGACCACCGACTCCTCCCGTCATGGAACTCAGCACCCCAGTGACGTTCACCACCGCCGCATTCCTGCCGGCGAAAGCAGCTAGGGAAGTGTCCGCCGCCGCCTTATTGAGCGCGCTCACGCTCGAATCGTTGTTGACGTTCTCGTGGTTATAGCCGAAGCGCACGGCATTGACGAACGTCGGCGTGAAACTGTGCGTTTCTTCGGCGGCGACGATTTGTCTCGAAGACAGGGTATTGAGTCCAACGTTCCCAAACGGATCAGGGGAGCTGTAGGGGGTCTTGTCGTACAGGTAGGTGCCGAACAAGCTATCCTTTTCGGAGAACTTGTGATCGATGCGTGTCGTGACAAAGTTTTCGTTCACGATCTGCTGCCCATTGAAGACAAAAGGGCAGACGTCGCTGGCGTTATTAGAACCGCAGGGGGCCGGTACGGGATAGAGTGCCAAATAGTTCTGGATGGCCGGATCTACCTTCACGGTGACGGGATTGCCGGTGGTCGTATCGTGGATGTTACCGTTGCGGGCGTTCGGGGAAGGCACAAAATCCAGGTTGGCAATGCCCTTCGATTGCCGGATGCCTTCGTAGTCGGCAAAAAAGAACGTACGATTCTTGATGATCGGCCCTCCGATGGCGCCGCCAAACTGGTTCCGCTTGAAGGACGCCTTCGGAGCGGCGGGGTCCTCAAAGAAATTCCGCGCGTCGAGCGCACTGTTCCGGAGGAACTCGTACACGCTTCCGTGAAGAGTATTGGTTCCCGAGCGCGTAACGGCGTTGACGACTCCTCCGGATGTTTTGCCATACTCCGCCGAATAGTTGCTCGTGAGCACGGAGAACTCCTGAATAGCGTCGACTCCTAAATTCCCTCCCAGCACGCTCCCAGGAGCCCCATTGGCGTAGTCGTTGAGGCTAACCCCGTCCAAACGATAATTGTTCTGCTGCGGACGCGCGCCGGAGATAGTCAACTGCTGTCCGAAACCGCGATTTCCGCGATCGGAACCCGTCGCAAAGCTGGGTTGCGTCTGAATCGTATCAACACCGGGCTGCAGCGCGGCCAGATCCGTCCAACTGCGGCCATTGAGAGGCAGCTCGCGTACGGTGTTCGCGGTGACAACCGCGCTGATGTCCGAGCTGGCGAGCTGCACTGCTGGGGCCTCTGTGGTCACTTCGACCACTGTTTTCTCAGCCGCTCCGACTTGCAGAGTGACGTTAAACACTTGCTGCGATCCGACCGAGAGCGAGATTCCCTTTCTTGTCTCCGTGCTGAATCCCTTGGCGGAGACCGTGACTTGGTATTCTCCGGGCAGCAGGTTGGGCGCAATGAAGAATCCGTCTGAGTTTGTCGTAACCGTCGTAGTAATCCCCGTCGCCACATTGGTGATCGAAACCTGGGCCTGAGGCACAAGTTTCTCGGATGGATCCGTGATCGTGCCGGAGAGAGTTCCTCCGGCCACCTGCGCGCCGATCGGAACTGAAGCCAGAATTGCAATGATCAAAAATATTGTTGTACTGCGGCCAAACGAATACATTGTAGGAATTCTTCGAGAGGACACTGGAACACCTCCACGCTTGAGCGGAGCGTAGTGCAGAAGCCGGAAGGATACCTTAACTCAGGATTAATTTTTGTTTAGGTGTCCCGTCAGACACACCGTCTGCGGAGGAAGTGACTGGCAGCACTAACGTAAACTTTGAACCAATATCCAGCGTGCTCTCACACTCAATAGAGCCGCCCTGGGCGCGCGCAACGGCCTGAGCGATGGCCAGACCCAACCCACCGCTCTGGGCTTCGCCGCTACCGGAGGGCGCGGCTCGGTAGAACCGTTCAAATATGAACGGCAAGTGCTGGCTCGAAATGCCCATGCCCTGATCTTCGAAGCGCACTCGAATCGCACCATGGTGTTTCTCTAAAGAAACCCGAACTTGCGTATCATTGGGAGAATACTTGATCGCATTGTCGAGAAAGATCAGGAACAGTTGGTGGAGGAAGGCTTCGTCCCCAAAGTGAGCGATCTCCTCCCCAAGATCCCGTACGATGGAAATATTCTTCGTGCGCGCCCGCGAAGCCACCAAAGCGCAAGCCTCTTCCAAAACCTCGTTAATGTACAGCGGCTCGCACGCCAAATGAAGCTGCCCGGCATCAGCCATCGAAAGGGTAAACAACCCTTCCACGATCCTGGTCAGTTTCTTGAACTCGTCGTCAAGCACGCACAGGGTCTTTCGATATTCCTCGGCGCTGCGGGGCTTGGAAAGCTGTAGCTCCGTCTCGCCGTGGAGAACCGCGAGTGGCGTTCGCAGCTCGTGGGAGGCATCGGTCACAAATTGGCGCAATTGCCGCACGGCCGAATCGACGCCCTTCAGGAGATGATTAAACGTTTCCGCCAAACGGCCCAGTTCGTCATGCGGCGACGATACGGGCAACGGTGTCCAGAATCCATCCCGATTCGTGACCCTCTTGGCCATCAGGGCCGCGTGCTGGGTGAGTGCCGTGATGGGTGCCAGGCTCTTCCCTACATAAAGGGCCGAAATCCCTGCGGTGAGCAAGAGACTCACCGGAAAAAGAAGAAGGGCGATCCTTCCAAAGCTATCGAGCACTCGATTAGTCCCAAAAGTAGGGATTGCTACCGCCAAAACGCGCTGCTGGTTTCCTTGCTGGAAAGGGATGAGCGCTATGTGCACGGATTCGGAATTGCCCATGGCTGCAAGCCCGAAGGTGGGCTGTGAAACCGCGGGGCTGATTCCTTTCAAATCGATGGGAGCCGTGGTATTTCTTGAGCGCTGGAGCACGCGGCCCGCCGAATCCAAGAGTTCAAAAAACTCGCCCGGGAGGTCCAACCGGCTTACATCCTGCGCGTCGGGTTCAGTAATGATGTCGGCAATGAGAGGACGAGCCGTCTCCAGGAGCTGGCGGTTGATTTGAGCGGAAACCTCGTGCGCCAGGAGGCCCCAGAATGCCAGGTAGGAGCCGGCAAGCAGTACTCCAACCACGCTGCAGAACAACACCATCATCCGGAAGCGAAGCGTGTGCGCTTTCATCACGTCGGCGCTCCCAAACGGTACCCCACCCCGCGAACCGTGTGGATCAATTTCGCTGATCGATTTTGGTCAATTTTTTGACGCAGGCGGTTGACGTACACCTCCACGAGGTTTGTCTCGCTATCAAAATGGCAGTCCCAAACGTGCTCGACGATTTCACTGCGCGTCACAAGTTCGGGGGCGTGAAGCAGGAAAAGCTCCAGGAGTGCAAATTCCTTGGCTGTCAGAGGGATTACATCCTGGCCACGAGTCGCCCGGCGCCGATGACGGTCCAGCAGGAGGTCTGCATAGCAGAGTCTTGCGTTTCCGCTATGGAAGCCCCGTCGCACAAGGGCCCGCACACGCGCCAGGAGTTCTGCCAGGACAAAGGGCTTGGTGAGATAGTCATCCGCACCGGCGTCCAAGCCCTCCACCCTTTGCTCGATCAAGCCTCGAGCTGTGAGCATCAGGACCGGAGCCTCTATTCCTCGTTGGCGCAACTCGCGGCAGACCTCGACCCCGCTAAGGCCGGGCAATCGGACATCGAGAAGAATGGCATCGTAAGTGACGTCCGTGCCTAGTGCGAGGGCCTTCTCACCCGTTTCGGCCACATCCACCGCATAGGAATTCTCACGCAAGGCACGCGCGATGAAGTTGCCGACCTTCCGTTCGTCTTCGACTAATAGGATCCTCATAGGCTCTGTTTAATATAGTCGCATAAAGGCGGGCGGAGTTGCTTCCCGCAGACGCCCTCCTCAGCGGACCTCGAAAACCAGGACCTCGGCGTTCGTGGTTCCGTGCTGCGGCACTGCCACGAAATACCGCTTCAGATCCGGCACCAAGAGAGCGGTCCTCCCGAGCGGTCCTGTAGGTACCTTTGCAAGGAGTTTGTAGTTGTCCGGGTCCGACTGCTCGTAGACATCCGTGTCGCCATCACACGCGGCATAAATCCGTCTGCTGCCGGGGTCATACGCCAGATCATCGACGCCTTTAGTGATCGGCAAGACGGCAATTTCCTTTCCCGTTTGCGTATCCATCACGATGATCTGCCCGCCGCGGCAAGCGATAAACAGGCGATGGTTCGCTTCATCCAGGGCCATGGCGACGTTCACCTTACCCTTCGTGACCGGCCAACTGGCAATCAGTTCGCGTTTCTCCCGATCAATCACATCGACCTGGCTCTTGGCCTTATTGTTCACATACATTCTCGAGCTTCCCTTTTCGAGCGCCATCGCTTCGAGGGTGTCCCCGTCAATCTTGATATCCATTAGCTTCTTCCCAGCGGTTGTATCGACGACGCTGACCATCGAGTATGTCTGATGGACATCGCCCCCGCCGTTGTCGATGTACAGGTATTTTGTCGCCGGATCATACCCAATCGAATCCGCGTCCTCCAGGAGTTTCACGCTCGAGAGAAGACGATAGGCGGTACTATCGAAAATCTTCACGTCTCCCGCTTCACCATCCGTTACATAGAGGCGGCTCAGGTCTTCGCGATAAAGCACCGCGTGCGGTCTCTCAATTCCGATAATCGTGTGGATCAGCTTGCCGGTTTTCAAGTCAAATACCACTACCGCCTTGTAATCCTCCGGCGTGGCGAACAGTCGGCCGCCTTTCAAGTCGATCGCAAAATGATCGAAATTCCCTTTGACTTCCGGAGCCAGCTTGAGGGCCTGGACAAGTTTGAGCGGCCCAGTTTCCTGGCACTGCGCCTTGACTCCGAATAGGGCGAAAGCCACGATGAGGATCAGAAACAGTTTCTTCATTTTCTCTCCCTGAACGCTGAATCTCTACTTTCCTTACCAAAATTACAACATGCGCTTCGGCCACAGCCGCATGCCAGCGCGACCGAGGATAAACCATTCATCGCCATGCGAACTTAAAAGAAGATTAATTTCTATTTAGCTGAAGAGCGGCGGATGACGAAAATTGCTTGAAAACAAGCGCCTTAAATCCCTTGCGGCTGGTGCGCGCCCGCTCAACACAACGATGGGCCGTTGACTGGACGAATATCGTGGCGTAGCATCCGCCGGGTCGAGAGCCGCATTTTTCAACTAAAGTTTGGGCATCTTCCCATCCTTATCTTCGTCTCGCGAGAGAGATTAGGCATTGAAGATGGCGCAGATGCGCTCATCATGTTACACGCTCATCGGGTCAGTATTTATGAAGCATTTATGTGCAAACGCTCAATTCTAATGCGCGCCGTCCGGCCGATGATTGGTGGTCTACAAGGTACTTAAGGATCTTACTAGACCGGTTGATAGCCGTATCCATATACGGAGGAATGTATGAAGAAAATGCGATTTGTCTTTCTCGCGCTATTTGTCGGGCTGGCATTCAGTCTTCAGGCTCAACAGAAGGCACCTTTAAAGCTCGTGGAGACGATCCCGCTGCCTGGACTTAAAGACGGAGATTTTGACCATTTCGCGCCCGATGTCGATGGACACCGCCTCTTCCTTACCGCGGAGGAAAATGGAAAGGTCCAGGTTCTGGACACCAATACAAACAAGCTCATTCACACCATCGAGGATCTCAAGGCGCCGCACGCGATTCTTTATCGCAGGGATTTGAAGAAGCTCTTCATTGTGGACGGCGACGCTTCCGCGGTCAAAGTCTATGACAGTGATAGCTATCAGATGACCGGCGAAATCAAAGTGGCCATCGACGCGGATTCCATCGCCTACGATCCCGCCACGAATTACATGTATGTCGTCACCGGCGGCAGGGAAGCGCATACCCCGTATTCGCTGATCAGCGTCATCGATACGAATGACTCAAAGAAATTACGCGATATCAAAATCAATTCAAACCACGTTGAAGCGATCGTGCTCGAAAAGTCCGGGCCACGCATGTTTTGCAACATTACGGGCCAAAACGCCGTCGGGGTTCTCGATCGGTCCAAATCCACACTCACGGCAACCTGGCCACTCCCGGCGGGCAACAAGCAGAACGTGGCGATGGCTTTGGACGAAGCCAACCACCGCCTGTTTACGGTGACCCGCGCGCCGGGGAAGTTGATTGTGCTGGACTCGGACAGCGGCAAGGTCATCGCCAGTTTGCCGGCTGTGGGCCTGGTTGACGATATGAGTTACGACGCCCAGCATAAACGCATTTACTTGGCGGGAGATCAATCACTAGATGTTTTCGAACAAAAGGATCCCGACCATTACGCGCTGCTGGCGAGAATTCCCGGCAGCTTTCGCGCTAAGACAGGCATCCTGGTTCCTGAGCTGAACCGCTACTATCTCGCAGTCCCCCATCACGAGAATAAAGACGCCGAAGTACGGGTGTACGAGATACAGCCATAAGCAACACCTGGATACCAAATGCGGGCTGGGCGCATTTGGCGCCCGCCAGCAAATGTTGAAAGACGAAACAGACGCAAGGGAATTCTTCATCATGATAAAAACAGCGCAAGAACGCGATTCCGGGACGGGAATAACTCCATCCCGGATTTCGCAGCGCTGGATCCGCATCATTCCCGTCGCTCTCATCATGTACACGATCGCGTTTATCGATCGCACAAACATATCCCTCGCCTTGCCGAAGATGAGCCGGGACCTGCACCTGGATCCGCAACAAGCAGGAACGGTCGCGGGCATTTTCTTCTGGGGTTACCTGGCGTTGCAAATTCCCGGCGGGCATCTGGCCAAACACTGGAGCCCGAAGAAATTTATCAGCGTTCTGTTGGTCGCCTGGGCAACCTTTGCGGTTGGCTGCGGTCTCGCCCGCACGTATCACGAATTGCTGCTCCTCC
>Ga0209527_1000018_pt1 | contig 33228 bp, 31 predicted proteins | sample JacPinW_OM2H0_M2_FD_187968 | JGI IMG/M metagenome (GOLD analysis project Ga0209527, IMG submission 187968) | Forest soil microbial communities from Algoma, Ontario, Canada - Jack Pine, Ontario site 1_JW_OM2H0_M2 (SPAdes) (version 2) | ecosystem: Environmental > Terrestrial > Soil > Boreal... | reverse complement strand
GAAGCAGCATCGTATTGCCGTTACGCTCAACTTCGTCATCCACCGCCGCAACATCAATCAGCTTGAAGAAATGCTGGCCCTCGCGGAATCTTCGTGCGCGACTCGCATCGAATTTGCGAACGTCCAGTATTACGGTTGGGCTTTTGCCAATCGTGAAAACCTATTGCCGACGCGCGTACAGCTGGATCAATCGCTCACGCTCATCAAGCGCGAACAAGAACGTCTTCAGGGCAGGATTCGTGTCGAATACGTCGTCCCCGATTATTACGCAAAATATCCCAAGCCCTGCATGGGCGGCTGGGGCCGCAAGCTGATGCTGATCACGCCAAGCGGCGATGCGCTTCCTTGCCATGCTGCACAAGTCATTCCCGGCCTCGCATTCGAAAACGTGAAAGACCGCAGCCTGCGCGAGATATGGAAACACTCCGCCGCGTTTCAGAAATTCCGCGGCGAAGAATGGATGCAGGAACCGTGCAAAACGTGCGACCGCCGCGAGCAAGACTTCGGCGGCTGCCGCTGCCAGGCATTGCTCCTCGCGGGGGATGCCGCCGCCACCGATCCGGTCTGTTCGCTCTCGCCGCTGCGCCCCAAAGTCGACGCCATCCTAGCCGGCCTAAACGCCGCGCCCCCAGCTCAGCTCTTTGTGAAGCCCGCCTGGCTCTACCGCCCAAATCCTGCCTAATTGGCCTCTGCAGCTTGCGTTTTTCTTAGCCTCATTGCCACTCGAGCGATGAAAATCAGGCTGCTTGCCAACACCAGCGAACCGAAAACTGTCAGTGTATTCTGCGGGCCGATGTGCTTCGCGGCTCCGCCTGCAATCAACGCCCCGATCGGCTGGACTCCCATGAACATGGTCGCGTACACCGCCATCACCCGGCTGCGCAGCTCATCGGGCACCCGATTTTGAATCAAGGTGTTCGTGGCCGCCATCTGCGACGTGGCTGCAAATCCCACAACGAAGAGCACCGCAGCGCACAGCCAGAAGTTCTTTGCCTGCGAGAAAATAATCAGGCATATCGCGCAAGTCGTCGACGTCCCCGCAATCCATCTCGCCAAACCCCGGTAATGCGTTCGCGCCGCAAACTGCAGCGCGCCGATCACCGCTCCCACTCCCGCCGAGCTCATCAGCAATCCCAGCGTCCGCGCGTCTCCCTTCAAAATGTCCTGCGCGTAAATCGGCATGAACACCGCGTACTGCAATCCAAAGAGGCTCAGCGTGCTGAGCAGCAGCAACGTCGACCGCACGGGCAGATCGCTCATCGCAAACCGGAAACCCTGCACAAAACTCCTCAGCGGCGAATCCGTGCTCGGTTTGATTTCCCTCGGCTCAATTCGCATCATCAGCAGCGCCACAATCACGGCGACGAAACTCAACCCGTTCAGAAAGAAACACCAGCCCGCTCCTACCAGCGCGATCGCGAACCCCGCAATCGCCGGCCCCACCGCCCGCGCGGCATTGAAAATCGAGGAGTTCAGCGCAATCGCGTTCGGCAGATCTTCCTTCCCCACCATCTGCACGAAAAATGCCTGCCGGATTGGCACGTCAAACGCATTGACGATGCCCACCAGAAACGCGATCACGATCAAATTCCATTTGGAAATCAAATGGGCCCACGTCAATCCCGCCAGCGCAAACGCCAGAAGCATGGTAATCGTCTGCGTGACAATCACCCCGCGGTGCCGGTCGAAGCGGTCTCCCACATACCCGCCCAATGACGAAAGAAAAAGCATCGGCACCTGGCTCGCAAATCCAAAGACGCCGAGCAACGCCGCGGAATGCGCCAGCTGATAAACCAGCCAAAGCTGCGCCATATTCTGCATCCACGTCCCAATAAGCGATATGAGTTGTCCCGCGATGAACAACTGAAAATTGCGGTGCTGCATCGCGCGGAAGCGCGTTGAAGACGACGGGAAGCGCGTGGATACGGCCGGATTGACCGCTCGGCGGTCACTCTTCAAAATGATCTTCCTCCACTTGTTGGATGCTCAAAATTCTGGACTAGTCACCATGCCGTGGGAACTGCACTATTGTCAATGTGGCTCCAGACGAAGCTTCGATTCGGGGGCTGCCAATTTGCGCTGGTGAGGCCGCAGTCGATTGCTCTCGCTCGTTCCCAATGCGCTCTGAGTAGAAATGGATTAAAGGTCCGTCGATCGAGGGTCGCCGAAATTAGGTAAGAGTAAAAAGGACGAAGTATGCCCAGGCACCGGCCGCCAAGCCGCGCCCTGAACTAATAACTCAAAACTGAAAACTGACAACTGTCTTATTCGTTCGGCGGGTCCGGCGCACCCACGTGCAGGTGGCTCAAATCGCGCAACATGGCCTTATCTTCTTCGCTCATGCCCCGCGTGAAATTCGGGTCATTTAAATGCTGGTTCCGCGCGGACTCCGGCATATTTTGCAACACGCCCAGCCGTTGCTGAATCGCACGCTGCCGGTTCGCAGGAAGCTGCTTCCATTGCGGCAAGACATTGCTCTGAATGTGGTTGCGTTGTTCCGGCGTCAACCTGCTCCAATTGGCAGCTGCCTCTCGCATCTGCTGCTTCTGAGCTGGAGGCAGCTTTTCAAAGCTCTTGTTGTTCTGCAGAATTTTCTGTTGCTCTTGCCGAGGCAAACTGTCGAATCTCTTTGGCGCCGGAGTGTATGCCAACGGCGGCCGGCTCAGATTATTATTCGACCTCGCCGCCATCCCCGCGCGACTTGGGTCCGGGGCCGGCGGCCGATGCGTGTTCGTATTCGGCGGACGGTTCGCGCCAGAGTTCTGCCGCTCGCTTTGCGCTCTCCGCGTATCCTGCTGCTGTTGTCTCTGCGGTTGCCTTTGTTCTTGTCTTGGCTGCTGCCTTGGCGGCTGCTCGCGCGACGGTTGCTGTCGCGGCGGCGGCTGGCTCTGCTGCTTTGGCGGCCTATTCTCCTGTCGATTCTGCGTCCCATTCGCGCGCGGTCCCTGCGCGGACGACGGCACGGCCAGCGCCGCGCTCATTCCCAGCGCCATCAACCATCCCGCGAGTTGGAGTTTGCGTCTCATCGCTCGTTACATTTGCTGATTCGGATTCGTACTTTGATTCTGATTCGCATCGTCAATATCATCGCCCTGCGCTGGCTGCGGCAGCTCGCTCAGCGGCGCAAAATCCGAAATCACATCGTAGTTTTCCAAAACCTGCATGTTCTGGTTTATCGTCTCGACTTCACTCGCATTTAGCGAAGGCTCCGGCGGACGCGAACCCAGCCACATCATCGCCAGTACCAGCATCGACGCCGCAAACGCCACCCTCGGCGAAGGCGCGAACCATGCCCACCAGCTTTGCTTGGCCGGCTCCGCGGCTACTCGCGCCCACACTCGCACATCAAACGCCGCCGACGGCTCGATCATCGGCACCTCGTCCAGCAACACATCCACCGCGCGAAATTCATTCACGCGCAACTGGCACACCGCGCACGTCGAGAGATGCTTCTCCATCTCCAGCCGTTCGCCTTCCTTCAGGCGCCCGTCCACATATCCCATAATCTTTTTTTCCATCCGGCCACAACTCATGTCTTCCTTCCCTTCTGACCCGGCTTCCTCTGCTGCCTTCCCCGCTGCGCCAGGGTTGTAGTGGCCGGTCTTTAGACCGGTCATCTTACTTCCCTTGCTGCGCCACGAGCGGGGCTAATTCCACTCGCAACGTTTCGTACGCCCGGAACAGCAGCGATTTCAGCGCGCTCTCCGAGCATTCCAAAATCTTCGAAATCTCTCCGTAATCCAGCTCTTGATACTTGTGCAGGAGCACCGCCGCGCGCTGCTTCTCCGGTAACTTTTCTATCGCCTGCCGGATCATTTTGCGCCGCGCCTCCTCGATCAAGTGCTGCTCGATGTTCGGGTGCTTCTCGGCGACATCCATCGTCTTTTCGTCGCCGTCCTCGGCATCCGTCGTCACCGGCGCATCCAGTGAGATTTCCATACGCTGGTAACGGTTGTCCCGCACCGAGTTCAACGCCAGATTCGTCGCGATCCGGAACAGCCAGGTGGTGAATTTCGCGCTCGGTACATAATCTTCCCGCGCCCGGTACACTCGAATGAAAACTTCCTGCGCCAGATCCTCCGCCTGCTCCCGGTTCCTCACCATGCGGTACAGAAAATTGATCAGCGGACTCCTGTACCGATGGAGCAGAAGCGCGAACGACTGTTCATCGCCCGCCTTCACGTCCAGCATTAGTTGGACGTCCGACCTGGCCATAGCCGCCACACTGTATCAAACCCATGTAGTCTCAGAAAGTTGCAATTGCTAGGAGTACTCGAGGGCGAAAGTACGACGAAACTACACGTGGAATAAATGCCGCATTATCAACAAACTGACAACTCCCACGAACACCAGCAGCGCCATCCGCCAATTCGGCTCTCGGTTCACCTCCGGCAGCAAATCCGTCGCCGCAACGTACAGCGTGACCCCTCCCGAAAGCGGTAGAGCGTACTTCAACTGCCCCTGCAACGAACTCGTCAGCAACACTCCCGCCACCGTCGCCACTCCTAACAACCCCGCCGCCAGAATGGCGTTGCGCTTCCCCTGCCCGCTCGCCAGGACCACCGACGCCACCGTGAAGCCCTCCGGCAGCTTGTGCAGAAACACCGCGAAAAACATCACGGCCCCCAGCCACGTCGAAACCAGGAATCCCGCCGCGATCGCCACGCCATCAAAAAACGTATGAATCGTCATCCCCACCAGCACGCTCGCCCGCGCGTGCTGATGGCTTATCTCTTCGAGATGCGTCTCCTCACCAAAATGAAAATGTGGCGCCAGCGTATGTTCGAACAGGTGCACCAGGAAATAGCCGATCAAGACATACAGCAGAGCGCTCTCGCCCGACAGTTGCACCGACTCCGGAATCACTTCGACGAACGCCACCGCCAGCATGTACCCGGCGCCCAGTGCCAGAAAATATTGCAGAAATTTCCGCGGCCACTCCTTGTGAACGACAAAATATCCACCTACCAAATTCCCCGCCGCCGCAATGAGCCCCAGCCCCGCCGCCAGCCCTGTCCGAAATGCTAGATCATGTCCCATTTGGAGTACGGCGGCTTGCCGCCGCTTTTCGGTCCAGCTGCCAATCGAACCCTGAGCCGTTACAACAAGAATCCCCGCCAAGCCCGGTTTTTTCCCACCCTGAGATTCACCAAATCCGCATGTCTGCCAAGAAACTCTTCTCCGCGAAATCTCCGCGTCCTCTGCGTCTCTGCGTTATCTTTTCTCTCTCTCCTCCGAAAACTGACAACTGAAAACGGATCACTGACAACTCTTTTCACCCGCTGTGCCGGAACAAAATCACATCCCCCTCTTGCACAACGTACTCTTTCCCCTCTAGCCGCACCTGAGCCTTCTCTCTCGCCGCCGGCAAACTCCCCGCCGCCAGCAAATCATTCCACCGCACCACTTCCGCTCGTATGAAACCCTTCTCGATGTCGCTATGAATCACCCCTGCCGCCTTCACTGCCGTCGCGCCCTTTCGAATCGTCCAAGCCCGCACTTCCGGCTCCCCCGCCGTGAAAAACTGGATCAGCCCCAGCAAATCATACGTCGCCCGAATCAACCGGTTCAGCCCCGGCTCCTTCAATCCATACGACGCCAGCAACTCCGCCGCCTCTTTCTCATCCATTTCGGAAAGTTCCGCCTCCAGCCGCCCGCAAATCGCCACCACTGCCGCATTCGGCCGCCCCTGCAAGGCGCTCAATTTGTGCCGCTCCACCGCCGTGTCCAGCTTGTCCGCTTCGTCGTCCCCCAAATTCAGCACATACAAAACCGGCCGCGCCGACAAGAACAAAAACCCGCCAATCGACTTTCTCTCCTCCGGCGTCAGCTCCAGCTCGCGCAACGCCTTCTCCGCCTCCACATGCGCCTTGCATTTTTCCAGTGCCGTTTTCTCTAGCAGAAGCACCGGCTCGCTTTTCTTCTTCAAATCTTTCTCAAGGCGCTCCAGCCGCCGCGTAATCTGGTCGTGGTCCGAGAGCATCAGCTCCAGATCCAAATTCGTCGCATCGCGCAAGGGATCGATGCTCCCCTCCGAATGCGGCACCGAAGGATCATCAAACACGCGAATCACATGCGCGATCACGTCCACTTCGCGCAACTGCGCCAGCGCGTCCCGCATGCGCTCCTTCTGCATCCCGCCCAAATCTACGTAATTCACCGTCGCATACGTAATTTTCTTCGGGCTATACAGCTTCGCCAGCTCCACCAGCCGCGGCTCCGGCACCTTGGCCACACCCACGTGTGTCGCCGACGCCCCGCCCTTCCCCTCGACATGCGCCTTCGTCAGGATTCGAAACAGCGTGGTCTTCCCTACCTGTGGTAGTCCAATAATTCCTGTTTGCATAAACCCGTAATCCTAGCACACCCCTCCGTACCAGCCGCCTTCTGAGGCGCTAACTGAGCCACGCTCGCCTGCACCGCACCACCAATCCCTCAAGCTGCCGCCGAATTCACATTGTTGTAAACGAAATGACCTACCTGCACGTCAAACTGGTGGACTTGTCCGAGAGATAGGATTCCTAATTCATGATTCCAATGGGCATCACCGTCTTGGATCTTTCTGCCTATGCTGGCCTCGTTGCCGTCGCCGCGGTCACCCTGAACACGCTCCTGGGATTACTCATGGCCTTCCGCTACAGCCCTCACCGTTCCTGGCCGCATCGCCGATTCAACTATTTCCGGTTTCACAACTGGACCGGCTACACTGCGCTCGCTGTTTCAATTCTTCATCCGGTGATTCTGCTGTTTAGCAAGAATCCGCGCTTTCGCATCCTCGACCTCGTCTACCCCGTGCATTCGCCCAGCCAGCCTCTCGACAACTCCATCGGCGCCATTGCTCTCTATCTGCTCGCATTCGTCGTTGTCACTTCCTACTTGCGCATCCGCCTCGGCCGCCATCTCTGGAAGTCCTTCCACTTCTCTATTTATTTCGCGACCGCTGCGCTTTTCTGGCACAGCCTATTCACCGATCCCGGCTTGAAGAATGCTCACGTAGATTGGTCCGACGGCGGCAAACTCTTCGTCGAATCTTGCTTGCTGCTCATCGCCGCCATCAGCCTGCTGCGCTTGCTCCATGCCCGCAAAAAAGCCCTGCACGCCCGCCAAATCGCTCAGCAGGCAGCCAGGGCCACGTTTCAATAACTGTTAAAAAAGCCTTGCCTCCGGGGTGGAGCTTGTTAATCTACCTCCCCGTTTCCGGAATGGAGCCTGTGTGACTGAGTCATCCGCCGTTCTCTCGTTTGACCTTGCAGAAGCCACCCAGTACCTCGCCGAACGCGATGAACACCTGAAGCACCTAATCGAAGAAACCACCCCGTTTCAACTCAAGATTGAAGCCGCCCAATCTCCTTACGAAACCCTGGTCGAAGCCGTCACCCACCAATCTATTTCCGGCAAAGCCGCCGCCACCATTTACGGGCGCGTCAAAGCCCTTAGTTCCACCGGCCGCGCCCCCACGCCGCACGAAATGCTAAAGCTGCGAAAGCCTGTCCTGCGCAAAGCCGGTCTCTCCGGCGCAAAAATCCTGGCCATGAAAGACCTCGCCCAAAAAACCATCGAAGGCATCGTGCCCTCATTCGAAGAAGCACTAAAGCTCTCCGACGAAGAACTCGTCAAGCGTCTCGTCTCCGTCCGCGGCATCGGCGCCTGGACCGTCGAAATGTTTCTCATCTTCCGCCTCGGCCGCCCCGACGTTCTCCCCATCCACGACCTCGGCGTCAAAAAAGGCTGGGCCATCACCTACGGCAAAAAGCACATGCCCAAGCCCAAAGAACTCCTCGCCTTTGGCGAGCGCTGGCGCCCCTACCGCACCGTCGCCAGTTGGTACATGTGGCGCGCCTGCCAGCTTGCCGGCAACGCCGCCATGCGCAAAATCCGCCCCGCCAAAGTTGGTAAGCAAAAACCCACCAAGCCCAAACGCCCCCGCCGCTAGCACGCGTAGAGCCAGGCTTCGGCCCGGCTCTTTGTCTTCTGATACTTTTCGTTATGGATTGCAGCCCAAGCCGGTCGCAACGATTATGGTTAACTAGCGGCTTCTTTTTACTGCCCAGCCGCCAACTCTCTCACCATCAAATACATCGCTACCAATCCCGCCAGCAACACGCCGCTCTCGAGCGAAACCGAAATCCGATGCAACCGGCTGAACTCCACCAGTAACGGACTATCCGCCGCCGTCGCTTGAATCGAACCCATCTGCACCCGCAGCGCCGCCATCTTCGGGCTAACCGAGTGTTGCGACACCACTGTGAGCCCAATCATGAGCACAACAAACAGCGCCGCCGGCGTCGCCAAACTCGCAAACGTCCGCGTTCGCAACAATCGCGCCAGCAGAATAGTGATCCCGCACACCACCCCAATCATGTGCATCCACCACAATCCGTACCCGACCATCGCCCCCGCCTGGTCCCGGCTCGCCAAAATCCGAAACGCCCCCGGCGCCACCACAAAGCTCAGGAACACGTCGCTCCCCAGCCACAGGCTCAAACCTAGAAACTCGATCGTACGAAGGAAGCTTGACATGGAGAGATTTTAGCTAGAATGGCTCTTGGCGTGGAAGCAAAAGATGGTGGGCGACAAAGGACTTGAACCTTTGACCTCTCCCGTGTGAGGGGAGCGCTCTAACCAACTGAGCTAGTCGCCCTTTTCATGTAGCCACGACGCCGTGAAGCGTCATCTATTTGTAACAGGAAGGACGCAGGTTTTCAACCAATGCCCGCCGCCACCTCCCAAGTCGTCTCGCAGCTCCAGCGCTCCATCGCCCGCGCCATCTACGGCAAGGAAGACGCCATCCAGCTCGCGCTGATCACGCTGCTCGCCCGCGGTCATCTGCTCATCGAAGACGTCCCCGGCGTCGGCAAGACTACTCTCGCACAAGCGCTCGCAAAATCCTTTCACTGCAGCTTTCAGCGCATCCAGTTCACGTCGGACCTGCTGCCTAGCGATGTTCTCGGCGTCAGCGTCTACAATCCCGAGTCGCGCGATTTTGAATTTCGTTCCGGCCCTATTTTCGCCAACGTAGTTCTCGCCGACGAAATCAATCGCACCACTCCGCGCACGCAATCCGCGCTTCTCGAAGCCATGAACGAAGCGCAGGTCACCGTCGACGGCAAAACGCTCCCGCTGCCGCAGCCGTTTCTCGTGATCGCCACGCAAAATCCTGTCGAGCATCACGGCACCTATCCTCTTCCGGAATCGCAGCTCGACCGTTTTCTGATGCGCATCAAAATGGGCTATCCCTCGCACGAAACGGAAAAGGAAATTCTGCGCAAGCGCGTTGGCGATAATCCTCTCGATTCGCTCGATCCGATCGCGGATGTCAGCGATGTGCTGGCCATGCAGGACGCCGTTGCGCACGTCAAGGTGGACTCTAGCCTGCACGATTACGCTCTCGAGATCGTCAACCGCACGCGCAAGAGCGAGCAGCTTGCGCTCGGCGTCAGCCCACGCGGCACGCTCATGCTCCAGCGCGCCGCGCAAGCCCGTGCCTACCTCGATGGCCGCGACTATTGCCTCCCCGACGACTTCAAACAGCTTGCCGTCTCCGTTTTCTCTCATCGCGTCGTCGCCAGTTCGCGCCATGCCTCGCTTCAGAAAAAGTCGGAAACCACCGATTCCGTTCTTCGCGATATCGTTGAATCCGTCCCCGTTCCCTTGTGATCGCCCCGCTGTGAGCGTGCAATCAACCATCTCGCAACTCTGGGCCAAGGCCGACCGCCCTGCGGTGCGCGCGTTCCTTCTCTCGATCACCGCGCTCACTGCGGCGCTCCTTCTCGCGTTGTATTCCGGCGCCGCCGCGGAAATAGGCCAGCTCGCGCTCGCCAGCACTTCGGCGCTTGCCGCGCTCGCCATCGCCGGCTGGGTGGGCGTGACGCTCGTCCCGGTTCTGGCGAGGCGCACGCCGCTCCGTTGGATCGCTTACAAAATGGAGTACCGCATCACCCTTGAGGGTTGGATTTATCTCGGCGGGATCATTCTTGTCGCGCTCGCGGCGCTCAACACCGGCAACAATCTCCTCTTCCTGATTCTCGCCAGCCTCATCGCCCTCGTTTTGATGTCCGGCATTCTCTCTTCCATCACGCTCTCGGGCATCGGAATGCGGCTCGTGTTGCCCGAACATATTTTTGCCGGCCAACCGGTTCGCGCCATGGTCGAACTTGAAAATGAAAAGCTGACCCTGCCTTCGTTTTCGTTGCGCGTCGAGGCCGCCAAAACAAACCTGGCCCAGGCCGCGGCCATGCTCGAAACGCCGGTCTATTTTCCTTACCTCCCAAAACATGACCGCGTGCAGCAAACCATTCCCATGACATTTCCGCGGCGCGGCGTCTATCGCCAGGAAGCTTTCCGAATCGTCACCCGTTTCCCTTTTGGCTTCCTGCGGAAAGCGCGCCAATTGAGCTTGAAGACCGAAGCGCTGGTCTATCCCTCCGTGGAACCGACGGCTGACTACCTCGAAATCCTTCCCGGCCTGCAGGGAGCGCTGGAAAGCGTCACCAAAGGCCGCGGTCAGGATCTCTATGCGCTGCGGGATTACCTCCCCACGGACAGTGCGCGCCACGTGCACTGGAAAGCTTCCGCGCGCTCCGGTTCATTGATGGTCCGCGAATTTACCCGCGAAGACGACTGCCGCATCCTGCTCGTTCTCGATCCTCATCTATCCGCCGAAGAATCCTCCAGCCTGAAGCCGGGAGCGTCTGCGACGAGCGAGCGCTTCGAGCGTTCCGTCACAATCTGCGCCAGCCTGGCCTGGCACTTTTACGAAAACAATTCGCTGTTGCAATTCCGGAGCGCCGGTGTGGAAACTCCTCTCGCTCCCGCCGACGAACTCATTTTCGCAATACTCAAGCACCTGGCGATCGCGCAACCCCTGCCACCCGACCCCGGGCAATCGCTCATGGCCGACCTTGCGGCCTCCCCCGAACTTTTCAAAATCATCGTGACCAGCCAGCCCCACGGCTCCGTCCCCGCCTCCGTGTGGAGCTCCTCCTACGTCGTCTTTCTCGACGACCCGGCGGGTTGAATTCTGCGGCCCTCCTTGTAGTGGCGCAGCATGCTGCGCCACTACCCCTGGAACTTCACCTCTCCAAGTGAAGTCAGGAGTTTAGCGTCACTCCACACCCGCCGGAGTGACGCTGTGCGAGAATGTGCCTGCACCATGCCGAACGACCGCGAGCTCGCCACATTTCGCAAACAACTGCTCGGCTGGTTTCGCCAATTCCAGCGAGACTTGCCGTGGCGGCGAACGAAAGATCCCTACTGCATCTGGCTTTCGGAAATCATGCTTCAGCAAACCCGCGTCGCCGCCGCCATTCCTTACTACGAACGATTTCTGCAGCGATTCCCGGACGTTCACGCGCTCGCCGCCGCGCCGCAGGAGGAAGTGCTGCGCCTCTGGTCGGGTCTCGGATATTACAGTCGCGCGCGCAACCTTCAAAAGGCTGCACAACAAATCATTGCGAAACACGGCGGCCAATTTCCAACGCGCTTGGATGACGCCCTCGCATTGCCAGGCATAGGAAACTACACCGCTGCGGCGATTCTGAGCATCGCCTTCGGTGAAAAACATGCTGTCCTCGACGGAAACGTCGCGCGCGTCCTTGCGCGTCTCGGCGCGATTCACGGCGACCTCCGCGAGTCGCAGGGTTGGCAAGAGTTGCAAGAAACCGCGGATCGCTTGCTCGAGCCGAAATCCTCGGGCGATTGGAACCAAGCCATGATGGAACTTGGCGCAACGCTGTGTACTCCAAAATCGCCGCAGTGCCTGCTTTGCCCGGTCGCACAATTCTGCGAGGGACGCAAACTCGGCATCGCCGAGTCCTTGCCCGAAAAACGTAAGACGCGCGCCACAGTGCAAGTAACTCTTGCCGCTGCGGTATTCGTAGACGAAAAGGGCCAAACACTTCTGCTGCCACCGCCAAAAAATACAAAAGAGAAATCCTCCGCCGATCACGTGCCAACTCTGGTATCAAAAATGTGGCATTTCCCAACGCTTTCGGTGACCGGGGAATCAGCCGAAAAACTGAGCGCGTTCCTCCGAAAACTTATGCCGGGCGCTCAACGCCGCAACTGGCAACTCGTCCCGGCCGGCAAGGTTCGTCACGCGGTGACCTACCGCGCCATCACTCTCTTGCCGTTCCTTATCAACGTAAGAAAACTCCCCCGCGTCCCCGGCGCGAGGCAGGTTCCACTAGGCAACATCTTCAGCCTCCCCGTTTCCAACCTCACCAGGAAAGTCGCCCGCGCCGCTCTGGCTGCAGCGGCTTCTGTTCCAGCCAAGCGCTGAGAGTTAACCTTTCGTTCATTCTCGTTTTCGCCCCGGCCCGCAGGTGCTACGATAAAAAGTCCGCCATGGCCACGACCATCGCAACTCCGAGTAAGCCCGCGCTGCCCGCCGAGCGTTTCTTCCGTACCTCGCTTTCACTGCTCATCCTCACTTCGACCGTCACGCTCGTGAGCACCGGGAAGCTCGACGTCTTCACCAGTTTTGCTGCTCCGCTCATCGTGCTGTACAAGGGGTTCCGCTCGTGGCACGGACGCCCCGCCGAACTTTCGCAGCGCTCCGCAACCTGGTGCGTGCTCGCTTACCTGGCGTTCTTCCCCGTGGACGCCTTGTTTCTCTCGCGTTTCTCTGTTGGAAATTCGTCCAATCCGCCGCTATTCGCCGCGCTTTTGGGGGTGGTGCATTTTCTGATTTTCGTCACCGTCGTCCGCTTTTATAGCGCTGTCACGGACCGCGATGCGCTTTTTCTCTCGATGCTCTCGTTTGCGGGTATTCTCGCCGCAGCCGTTCTCACCGTCGATACCACCTTCCTGATTCTTTTTTTCATCTTTCTCCTGTTTGGTGTTTCTACTTTCGTCGGGATGGAATTACGCAGCGGAGCCGCCGGCGCGGTTTCGCCGCCACTCCACGTGCACCCCGAGCGCGATCGAAGGTTGAATCGCGCGCTGAGTCTTTCCGCTCTCAGCGTGGCCACGGGATCCATCGTGTTAGGTAGCGTGCTGTTTTTCTTTTTTCCGCGTTTCAGCGCCGGGTATCTAGGGCGCACCAGCTTCAACACTTCGCTCATGTCCGGTTTCACGGAAAACGTCGAGCTCGGTCAAATCGGCGAGATCAAAAAGAATTCCGCAGTGGTCATGCGCGTGCAAACAGGAAAACCGATTGGTTACGACCGGCTACGCTGGAGGGGCATCGCGCTTACGACTTTCGATGGGAGACGGTGGACTTCTTCGGATCACAAGCCGCAAGAGCTGAAGCCCGGAGGGGATGGCTGGATTTACACCACGGATTCGAAACTGAAAGCGGATTCGGGTGAACCGGGCATGTTCTACACCGTGTACCTTGAACCTCTGGCCACCGATGCTATTTTCGTTCCCGGCAAGGTCACCCGTCTTCGCGGAAATTTTACCGGCGAAGGCGGAAACTCGTTTGCGGCAGTGCGCCGCACCTCTATCCTTCGGGATTTCACCGGCACCTTTTTGAATCCCTTCCACAATTACACTGCCGTACGGTATGCCGGTATTTCAAGCTTGCCTCCGCTCAATGCGGCCAAGCTCCGCGCGGCTTCGACGGACTATTCTCCGGGTATCACGGAAACATACCTGCAGATCCCCACGCTTGATCCGCGCATCCCGGAGCTTGCCAAACAGATCACGAAAAACGCCCGGACTCCTTTCGACAAGGCAGTGACGATCGAAAGCTACCTGCGCGACCGTTTCACGTACACCCTGAATCTGGCCGGGAAACCCGGAGACGATCCGCTCGCTCATTTTCTTTTCGAAACTCGCGCGGGCCACTGCGAATATTTTGCTTCGGCGATGACCATCATGCTGCGCACACTGGGTATTCCTTCGCGTGAAGTCAATGGTTTCCTGCCGGGTGAGTACAACGACCTGGGTGGAGATTACATCGTCCGCGCAAGTGACGCGCACAGCTGGGTGGAGGTCTACTTTCCCGGCATGGACTGGCAAACATTCGATCCCACGCCAGCGGCTCCCGAAAACGAAACCGGCTTCCTCACGCGCCTGGGGCAGTTTACCGACTGGATGGAGATCACCTGGAGCGAATGGGTAATCGGCTACGACTTCGCCCACCAATTGGTCCTGGCGCAGAATCTGCAGCGGGACTCGCGAAATTGGAGCGAATCCGCGCGCAATTGGTTCGAAAGCAAGCAGCAAGCGGGTAAGAAATGGATGAAGTCGCTGCAGCTTCAGCGCGGCATGCTGGGCTATATGCTGCCGGTCGCGCTGGTGCTCTTTCTGGCGGCTTTGCGCTTCAATGTTCTCGCTGAACTGAGCCGGCGCGTCCGTTTGTTCTTTCAATTGCGCGGATCCAAAGTGGTCCGCGCCGATCCCCAGCTTGCATCGCGGCTCTACGCGGAATTGCTTCGAATGCTCGCGCGCCGCGGACTGATGCGAAGCGTATCGCAGACACCGTTCGAATTCGCGGCCGCCGTGCATTCACCGAATCTCGCGCCCGCCGTGCGGGAATTCACGCAACTCTACGGCCAAGCGCGCTTCGGCGGCGCGCCTTGCGACACCACGCGCTTGCGACAGCTCCTCGACCAGATTCGAACGGCTTTGCGCGGGCGCTGAAGACAATTTGCATCCTGCCAAGAAGGGGCGCACCGTGCTGCGCCCCTGCAAATACGCGAATGAACGGCGCGTGTTACAATTGAAAATTGCGCAAAGGCGCAAATTTACAGCCTATGACCAAGGTCGGATTCGTCAGCCTGGGATGCCCCAAGAACCTCGTGGACAGCGAGGTGATGATGGGTATTCTTGCGCGCGAAGGCTACGAACTGACGCCGCGCGCCGATGAAGCGGAAATTCTGGTCGTCAATACGTGCAGCTTTATTGAAGCGGCGCAAAAAGAGTCCGTGGACGCCATTCTTGAAATGGCGGAGCACAAGAAATTCGGCGCGGCAAAAAAACTGATCGTGGCGGGCTGCTTGGTGGAACGGTATCGCACGCAGATTCTGGAGCAGGTGCCGGAAGTGGACGCGGTCATCGGCACCGGCGAAGTCGAACGCATTATGGAAGCGGTGGAAGGCGATCTTCGCGTGCTCCCGGCGCAGCCGCCCGCATTTCTGTATCATGACCTGACTCCGCGCATCGTCACCACGCCGAAACACACGGCGTATATCAAAATCGCGGAGGGCTGCGATCATCCCTGCACGTTCTGCATCATTCCGCAGCTTCGCGGCGCGTTTCGCAGCCGGCGATTCGAATCGGTGGTGCGCGAGGCAGGGAATCTAGCAAAGGCCGGGGCGCGGGAAATCACGCTGATCGGGCAGGACACGACTTCTTACGGGGAAGATCTCGGGCTGCGGGACGGCCTCGCGCAACTCCTGGAAAAGCTTGCGCAAACCAACGATTTGCTGTGGGTGCGATTTCTGTACGCCTATCCGAATCGCGTCACGCAGAAATTGCTTGATACCATCGCGGCGCATCCACGGCTCGCCAAGTACATGGACATGCCGCTGCAGCACGCCAGCCGCAACGTGCTGGCGCGGATGAAGCGGGGTTCGAACGGCGGCGCGTTCCTGAAATTGCTGGAGCGCATTCGAAAGACAATTCCCGGAGTTTCGCTGCGCACATCGTTTATCGTGGGGTTCCCGGGCGAAAGCGAAGCCGATTTCGAGGAGCTGTGCGATTTCGTAAGAACCGCAAACCTCGATTGGATGGGCGTCTTCGAGTATTCCGACGTGGACAATGCGGGAAGCTACGCACTGGATGAAAAAGTAGACGCGGAGACAATCAGCGATCGCCGCAACCGTTTGATGGCCATTCAGAAGAAAATTTCGCGAGAGAATCTGCGAGCGAAGTATTTGCGTGCAAAGCCGCGCGCGTCGAAGAACCGCACGTTCATGGCGCTGGTCGAAGGCCCTTCGAAAGACAATCCTCTGGTCTGGGAAGCGCGCCTCGAAGGCATGGCCCCGGAGATCGACGGCAAGCTGTACCTCACGGACATTGAATTGCCCAGCGGAGAAGTCGCGGAAGCCGGCGACGTCGTCCGCGTTGAAATTACCAAGTCGGACGCCTACGACTTGGTCGGCCGCGCCGTCGAAATTCTGCCCCGGCCGGCGGAAGGGGCCGGCGCGGAGGCTGCGCCAATGCCGCCGGTTGCGGCCGCCGAAAAACTTCATCGCATCGCCACCGGGGCACCCCTCCGCGTCCTGGCCTGAGCTATACTCTTCTTTCGAAGATAAGACTTTCCCGGCCTCCGTGATATCTGTGCGTGCGGATTGAAAGAACTTACACAGAGATCCCAGAGGACGCAGAGTTCACAGAGAAGAACGCACCATGAAACACAAATGCCCCATTTGCAAGACGGAGACTGACTCTGCGGTCCACGCGGACTTCCCTTTTTGCAGCGAGCGCTGCCGGGAACGGGACCTGGGCAACTGGGCCAGCGAGAAATATGTGGTGTCCGAACCAGTCTTCAATGAGGAAGACGCCGGTGAAGGCGAGGGGAATACCGTCGTCCTTCCTTTGGACAACGATCTGGACAACCCGAATGACGCCGACCACTGAGGCCACGGCAGCGCCCGCAGCACCGCCCAAGAAACCGCGGCTCGCGCTCGCGCTTGCGACGGCTCTTGGCGTCGGCTACATTCCCAAGGCGCCAGGTACATTTGGGTCGCTTGTGGGTGTTGCGACCGCCTACCTCTCGGCTGTTTTTTTTCTGCGGCCCACGTCCTTCGGCGGATTGCTCCCTGCGCACCCCGATTCCGATGCGGTGCTAACGGATAACCACTTTCTCGTCCCAGGCAGCGACATTCACAATGCCATCCTGGCACTGCCAGTGTTCTGTGCCTTGGCCCTCCTCGTCCTTCTTGCGGCGATTGGAGTGTGGAGTGCTTCCCGGGCGGCCGCCTACGCGAGAATCGAAGACCCGCAATTTGTGGTTATTGATGAAGTCGCGGGTCAGCACCTCGCTCTCCTGCTCCCGCTCGTTCCCATTGCGCTGCCGCATTTTATGGCGCACATGGACTTTTCCGACTTCGCGATTTTCTTCGCGCTAAGCCTGATAAATTGGAAATATCTCTTGCTCGGTTTTATACTTTTTCGAGTGTTTGACATCTGGAAGCCATGGCCCATCCGCAGGCTGGAAAAACTGCCGGGCGGCTGGGGAATCATGGCTGATGACTGGATGGCGGGCATCTACGCTGCAATTCTGCTGCGTGTCGCGTTACACTTTGGTTTGTTCACGTTTCACATTGGTCTGGTATGAAATTCGGCTTCGGCTCGTCGGCAGAAAAAAACGGCATTCCACACATTGAGAGAGTTGCGCCCACGGCGGCTATTCCGGGCGGAGAGATGACCATTCACGGGCGCGGGTTCGTCTCGGGCGCGCAGGCGCGCCCGGTGGTGCGGTTCGGCGAAGCTGAAGCCAGCATCGCGCTCGCCTGTGAGAATCGCCTGGTGGCGCGCGTTCCGGAAGGCGCAAACGGCGGAGTGGTGCGCGTCGCCACGGCCGGACACGAAAGCCAGCCGCACCCCGTACACATTGGCCTGCAGATCGCGGACAACCTGCATCCCGTGGCGAATCCCGCGGTCGATCTGGACGGCAACATTTACGTCACGTTTTCCGGCCCGCGGGGCCAGCGTGTTCCCGTTTCGCTTTACAAAATCACCGCGAATTACAGCGTGAAGCCGTTCATCACTTCGCTGATGAATCCCAGCGGCCTGGCGCTCGATCGCATGGGCAATCTGTTCGTCTCCTGCCGCAACGACGGGACGATCCATCGCATCACGCCCGATGGCCGCGCCGAGCAGTGGATTGAAGGCATGGGCGTCGCCACAGGCATTGCGTTCGATCCCAAGGGTAATCTGTACGTCGGCGACCGCAGCGGCACGGTTTTCAAGATCAGCCCGACCCGCGAGATTTTTGTTTTTGCCACGCTCGAACCTTCCATCGCCGCGTATCACCTGGCGTTTCATCCCAGCGGCGATCTCTACGTTTCTGGGCCGACGACCTCCAGCTTTGACCGCATCCACCGAATCACGCAGGGCGGCGATGTGAGCGTTTTCTTCCGTGGACTCGGCCGGCCGCAGGGGCTGGCTCTGGATCGCGACGGAAATCTTTATGTGGCGGCTTCGTACGCGGGCCGCCGCGGCATCGTGAGGATCACGCCGCAAGCTCAGGCCGATGTCGTGCTCAGCGGGTCCGGCATTGTGGGCATGGCTCTCCAGCCTTCCGGCCGCGCGATTCTTGCCACGACTGATTCCCTCTTCACGCTAGATTGGGACGTCCGCGGCTTGCCATTGACCGGATAATTGAACACATGAAAGCGGAAATCATCGCGGTTGGTTCGGAACTGCTGACTCCGGACCGTGTGGACACCAACTCGCTCTTCCTGACCGAAGAGCTGAACAAGCTCGGCATCGAGGTGGTGCGCAAATCGATCGTCGGGGACAATCGCGACTATTTGAGCGCCGCGTTCAAGGAAGCGCTGGAACGCGTCGAGCTGGTTATCGCGTCGGGCGGGCTGGGTCCAACAGAAGACGACCTGACGCGCGAAACCGTTGCGGAGCTTCTGGGCCGCAAGCTACACCTTAACAACGAGATTCTCCGATACATCGAAGGCCGGTTCCGGCAGCTCGGCCGGGAAATGCCCGCGGTGAACGTGCGGCAGGCGATGGTGCCGGAAGGCGCGGAAGTGCTCGAGAATCCGCGCGGTTCGGCGCCGGGGCTATGGCTCGAAGACTCGGGGCGCTGCGTCGCGCTGCTACCAGGCCCTCCGCGCGAATTGAAGCCCATGTACCGGGAGCAGGTTTTGCCGCGGCTGCAGCGGCGCAGCTCGAACATCCGGATGTTTCACCGCGAACTGCGCGTCGCCGGCATGGGTGAATCGAGCGTCGAGCAGCGCATCAGGCCCATTTACACGCGTTATGCCGACCTGAACACCACGATTCTCGCCGCGCCGGGCGAGATTCAGATCCATTTGAGAGTGTGGACCGACGACGCCGCGCACGCGCAAAAAACGCTGGACGAAATCGTGCAGGGATTCGAAATCGCGCTGGCCGACCGCATTTTCTCGCAGGATGGTTCTTCGATGGAAGAAGTGGTGGCCGGCCTGCTGACGAGGAACAGCTCCACCATCTCCGCCGCGGAAAGCTGCACGGGCGGCTTGCTCGCCCAGCGGCTGACGAGCATCGCCGGCAGCTCATCGTATTTCCTGGGTGGAGTGGTGAGCTACAGCAACGAGCGGAAGACGGCCTGGGCGGATGTTCCCCCGGAACTCATCCAGTCCAAAGGCGCGGTCAGCAGTGAAGTGGCGATCGCCCTTGCCGACGGTATCCGCCGCCACGTCGGCAGCACACTGGGCGTGGGGATCACCGGCATTGCCGGACCGGGGGGCGGGACCGAGGAAAAGCCCGTGGGCACAGTACACATCGCGCTGTCGCATGCCGGTGGCGTCAAAGAGCGCGGCGTGCTCTTCCCCGGAGATCGCGAAGCTATCCGCTGGCATGCCTCGCAACTGGCACTCGATCTGGTGCGCATCCATTTCCTCTACAACGGCGGGGAGCCGCCGGCACGCGCCACCAAGAGGTCTTGAATAGTGCGCCTGTTCGTCGCGCTGGAGATTCCCTCCGCGGTGCGGGAAAACTTCGCGGCCCTGCTCGAATTCCTTCGGGCGGTCTCGCCGCAAACTCGCTGGGTGCGTCCGGAGAATCTTCACGTTACGCTGAAATTCATGGGTGAAGTGCCGGAGACAAAACTAGCAGCCGCTTGCAGTGCGCTCGTCGGTGTGCGCTCCAATCAACCCGTAACAGTCGATTTTCGCGGACTGGGCTTCTTCCCCAACGAAAAACGCCCTCGCGTTTTCTGGGCCGGCCTCGAGGCTTCGCCGAATCTGAAAACTCTGGCGGCCGATATCCAGAGCGCGATGGAAAAACTTGGCATGCCGCGCGAACAGCGGCCTTTTTCGCCGCACTTGACGCTCGCGCGGTTTGCGTCTCCCGGGCTGCCAGATAAACTTCGCTTCGCGATCCAGGAAAACAGGGCGCGCGAGTTTGGTTCGCTCCGCACCAACCAATACCATCTAATCGAAAGCAAGCTGAAACCGTCCGGCGCGGAGTACACTACGCTCGAAAGTTTCCCGTTCGTGGCGGCGGAGGCCTAACGGAGCATGCTTGAGATTTCGATCACCGTCTTTCTAATCCCTTTCGCCGCGTATTTTCTTGGCTCGATTCCCTTCGGGCTGCTCCTCGCGAAATTGTTTGGCGGCGCGGACGTGCGGAGAGCGGGCAGCGGCAACATCGGCGCAACCAACGTCGCGCGCGTTGCGGGCCCATTGGCCGGGATGCTCACGCTGGCCTTCGACACCGGGAAGGGCGCGGCAGCCGTCTGGCTTGCCGGCCGTGTCACCAACGAAAGCGCCACCTGGATGATGATCGCCGCTCTCGCGGTGCTGCTTGGACACTGCTTCCCGCCATGGCTAAAGTTCAAAGGCGGCAAAGGCGTGGCTACGGCTCTCGGCGTGTTTCTTGCCCTGAGCCCGCTTGCAGCGCTCAGCGCTCTCTTGCTCTTCCTTCTTTGCGTGGCCTATTGGCGGTATGTTTCGCTCGGTTCCGTGGCAGCGGCGGCGGCCATGCCGCTGCTCATCTATTTTCTGTGGGCACCGCGCCATGCGCCGCCGATCATCGTCAACGTGGGAACGCTGGCCATCGCCCTGCTGGTGATTTACAAGCATGACGGCAACCTTCAGCGCCTCGTGGAAGGCACCGAGCCGCGCTTTTCCTTCAGCAAGAAAAAAGAAGCGGAATGACGAAGATTGCCATTGTCGGCGCGGGCAGCTGGGGTACAGCCCTGGCAATCGTTCTTTCCCGCAGCCGCAAGCCCCACGAAATCTCGCTTTGGGTACACAACGCCGGACTCGCTGAAGCGATTCGCCGCGACCGCGAGAACAAAACGTATCTTCCCGGCTCGAAATTGAGTGAGAGCGTTCGAGTTCATCCTCAATTGGAAGCCACGCTCTCTGGCGCGCAGGTCATTCTCGGCGCCATGCCCTCCGCCCATGCTCGCGCCGTTTACGCTTCCGCGCTCCCGTTTGTCGCCGCCAACGCGAGTTTCGTCAGCGCGAGCAAGGGCCTTGAGCCATCAACACATCTGCGGATAAGCGAGGTGATCGCGCAAGTCGTCTCGCCGAAATTTGTGCCGCGCATCGCGGTGATTTCCGGACCATCGTTCGCCGTAGAGGCCGCTCGTGGCGAACCTACGGCCGTCGTTCTAGCCTCGCGGGATGCCGCGCTAGCCACTGAACTTCAGGAAGAGTTTGCCGGGCCGAACTTCCGTCTCTATACCAACGACGACGTCCTGGGAGTGGAGCTGGCTGGCGCGATGAAAAATGTGATGGCTATCGCCGCGGGCGCGTGCCAAGGCCTTGGCCTCGGTTCGAATGCGGTGGCGGCGCTGATCACGCGCGGCCTCGCGGAAATGGCGCGTTTGGCGGTGGCACTGGGAGCGCGGCCGGAGACGCTTAGTGGTCTGGCGGGATTGGGCGATTTGGTTCTCACTTGCACGGGCTCGCTCAGCCGCAATCGATTTGTGGGAATCGAACTCGGCAAAGGACGCACTCTGATTGAAATCCTCGCGAATATGCGCATGGTTGCGGAAGGCGTGAATACCGCTGCGCCGTTGCTGGCGCTGGCCCGCGAACACCGGATTGAAATGCCCATTACGGAGCAGGTCGACGCTATTCTGCATGCGGGCAAGGCTCCCAAGGACGCCATTCGGGACATCATGGAGCGGCCTCTGAAGCGGGAATAAACGCGGGCGCGGTTTTCAGTTGTCAGTTTTCAGTCTTAAGTTGTTAGAAGGTGTTTCAAAGCTCCCGTTTGGCCCGTGTAAATCATTGATTCTAAAGGTGCCGAACGGGGTTTGAAATGCGTTCTAGTCTTAAGCTGTTAGCTGGAACTGGAGGAATTGGGTTTGACGGTACCTATGAAACACGGTCTGCTGAATCGTCTCTGCTGTCGGACGTTCCTCAAAAATCGCTAATGCGTTTCGGGTTTTGGTTGTCAGTTGGCAAGGAACTGAGATTGTTGTACCCGACTGCACCCACTGAATACTGGCAACTGATAATTGTCCACTTTTTCGGCCTCTAGTACCAAAGTTCCAGTTGCACATGCGCGACTCGGAGCGCTACCGGACCGCCCAAGTACCTCAAGTTCTCCTAGAATGAATAGTGGAGATGTCACTAGATACCGAATCTCGTTGGGGACGTGTGCGCGCCGGGCGCGTGCGAATCCTTTGGCTCGTTCTGGGCGCGCTTTTGCTGGTCAGCGTGCTACCTATGGGTCTCTACCACCGCCAAGTATTGCAGCTTAGCCAGGAAAAGCTGGTGGATACCGAGCGCGTCCAGCAGACCGATCTGACCAGGTCACTGGCGCAGGAAATCGAGTTGTTCGAATCCAACCTGACGCAACAGCTCCTGAGCGAGCGCCAGATTCTGGCGCTGACCGGCCTCATCGACAACGTGGAAGATTCGGCGGCAGAACCCAAGGTCACCCGCCTGCTGGAAAATTTTGTCGAGAGCAATCGCGATACGTTCATTTACCTGACGGCGGTCGGGAAGTCTGGAAAAGGCACAAGCGCGTCACAGGGGAATTTCCGGGCCGAGCAAGATCCGTTCGTGGCGAGAGCGCTGCAGCGGGCCTTCGTCACCTGCCTGCAATCGAAGCAACTGCAGGTGGTCAAGTTTCGCAGCGATCCTCTGGCAGTGGCTCCCCAAAACCGGCCGGCCTTCGTCGTGGCCGTGCCCTTGAAAGACGTGGACGACAACTTTACCGGAATGCTGGCCGCGGTCGTCTCCCTGGAATCCATCCTTCATCGTTTGCAGGAAGCCAGCGTGAGGGGACGCACCGTTTTTCTAGTGGATCACAACGGCCGCCTGGTGGCCCACCCGGAGACAAAAAACTTCGTTCCCGGCGCGGACGTCAGCAGCAATTCACTTGTGGCAAAAGTGAAGGCGCTGCCGCAGGAGCTCCGCAACACGGAAACGGTGCGTTTTACCGAAACGGAGAAGAAACACCAGGTCGAGATGATCGGAACGTATAGCACTTTTCCTGAAGTGAATTGGGCGGTCATTGCTCAACGGAGCCTCGATCAGGCGCAGAGCGACACCGGCGTTACCGAGCTGAACCGGGAGGCGCTGGCGTTCGTCAGCGTGGTCATTTTGTCCGCCATTCTGGTCGGTTATTTCTTCGCAGTGGGCATCAGCGGACCCATCCGCGGGCTGGCGGCCTCCACGCGCGCGATCAGCCGCGGCGAATTTCACCAACGTTCACCCGTTCGCGGGGCTTCGGAGATCAGCGAGCTCGCTGAAAACTTCAACAAGATGGCCGGCGATATCGAGGAATACATCGAGCGGCTGAAAGAAGCCGCCGAGGAAAACCGCGAGCTGTTTATCGGGTCCATCCGCATGCTCGCCGCGGCCATCGACGAAAAGGATCCCTACACGCGCGGTCACTCCGGCCGCGTGGCGAAGTATTCGGCGCTGATCGGCCAGGAATTGGGACTAACCACCGAAGAGTTGGACAAGCTGCGCATAGCGGCTTTGCTGCACGACGTCGGAAAAATCGGCGTCGAAGACCGCGTGCTAAAAAAGCCCGGCTCGCTCACGCCCGAAGAATTCGGGTTGATGAAGCAGCACACCGTGAAGGGCGCGAACATCATGCGCCCGGTTTCGCAACTGAAGGAGATGCTCCCCGGCATCGAGCTGCACCACGAACACATGGACGGCCGCGGTTATCCTTACGGCCTGCAGGGCCAGCAGATTCCGCTGATGGCGCGCATCATCGGCGTGGCCGATACCCTCGACGCCATGACCACCAACCGTCCGTATCAGTCGGCGATGGAACTGGACTACGCCATGAATCGCATCCGCGCCCTGGCCGGTTCAAAATTCGATGACGTGGTGGTGACTGCTCTCGAATCCGCCGTCAACGGCGGCAAGCTCCGCCTTAGCGCCGTCGAAGTGCACGTCTAACGTTAATCTTCCCGACTTATCTCCGCCCTCTCTTCTCTCAGTGTGTCTGGTGCAGTCTGCTGAGCTTCCGCATGTGCCTGGTGTCAGTCCAAGAGGCGGCATCTGTTACAATTTTAGGTTGCGACGGGAGTAGTGCGCGCGACCGTATGATTTCTCTCTTCGGCAAGCCGGAACCAACTCTTGCGGAACGCCTGAAGGCTTCCGTCAGCAAGACCAAGGCGGCGCTCTCCGAGACGGTCGACACGATCTTTCTGGGCGAGCGGAAGATCGATCCGTCGATCCTCAAGGATCTGGAGACGGCGTTACTCTCCGCTGACCTGGGCGTGAAGCCGACGCGGGAGATTCTGGATGCGGTGCGGGAAAAAATGGACCGCAACGCGCTCGCCGACGCCGCGCAGCTCAAGCGCGAGATCAAGTCGCACATCATTCGAATTCTGAATGCGCCCGTGCGGCCGGATATGGCGGCTGGGAGCGGCATTTCCACCTCGCAAAATGGCAGCGGCACGCGCGTGATTTTCATTGTGGGCGTCAACGGCGCGGGCAAAACCACCAGCATTGGGAAGCTGGCCAACCGGCTTCGCCACGAAGGCCGCAGCGTGGTGCTTTGCGCCGCGGACACGTTTCGCGCCGCCGCAGTCGAGCAACTGGAAATCTGGGCGCAACGGAACGGAATCGAGGTCATCAAACAGAAATCCGGCGCCGATCCCGCCGCGGTCGTTTACGATGCAGTCGCCGCCGCCAAAGCCCGCTCCGCCGATGTCGTCATCGTGGATACCGCGGGACGCCTGCACACCAAATCGAATCTGATGGCTGAGCTCGAAAAAATGAAGCGCACCGCCGCAAAAGTGATTCCCGGCGCGCCGCACGATGTTTTGCTGGTCCTCGACGCCACCACCGGGCAGAACGGGCTTGCTCAGGCCCGTGAATTCACTTCCACCGTCGCTGTCACCGGCATCATCCTGACGAAACTTGATGGCACGGCTAAGGGAGGCATCGTTGTCGCGATCTCGCGCGAGCTGGGCTTGCCCATCCGCTTCGTCGGCATCGGCGAGCAAATCAACGACATGGTTCCCTTCGACGCGGAAACCTACGCCAACTCCCTCTTCGACTGAACCGTGGACGCTCACGCCATTCGCTTCATGGAACACGCGCTGGCGCTGTCCCGCAAAGGGATGGGCCTTGCCAGCCCCAATCCCATGGTGGGTTGCGTCATCGTGCGCGAAGGGCAGATCGTCGGAGAAGGTTTTCATCAATACGAATGGCGCGACCACGCGGAGATCGTCGCTCTGAAGTCCGCCGGCGATAAGGCCCGCGGCGCGACGCTCTACGTCACGCTGGAACCTTGCGATCACACCGGGCGCACAGGCCCTTGCACGGAAGCAATCATTGCCGCAGGCGTTCAACGCGTCGTCGCGGCCATGGATGATCCGAATCCCGTCAATTCCGGCCGTGGCCTTGAGCGCCTGCGCACGGCGGGCATCGAAGTTTTTACGGGCGTTTGGGAAGAAGAGGCGAGCCGCCTCAATGAGCCGTTCGCGTGCTGGATTCGAACGAAGAAGCCCTTTGTGACGCTGAAGTCGGCAATGACGCTTGATGGGCAGCTGGCTCTCCCGCGTTCCGAAAAATGGGGCGGCAAGAACTCCGGCAAGCGCCGGAGTTGGATTACTTCGGAAGAGTCCCGCGCGGAGGTTCACCGCATGCGTCACGCTTCGGACGCGTTGCTCACGGGAATCGGCACGATTCTCGCCGATGATCCGTTGCTTACCGATCGCAGCGGTCTTCCGCGCCGCAAGAGACTTCTGCGCGTCGTTCTCGATTCGAAGCTGCACCTTTCCCCAAAATCGCGCATCGTGAAAACCTCGGACGACGATCTCTTGGTATTCACCACCCTTCCCGTGAATTCGTCGAAAGCGCGCAAATTGCAAGACGGGGGCGTCGAAGTTATCCAAGCAAAGACAAAAAATGGCCGCATCGATCTATCTTCAGTGCTCGTTGAACTCGGACGCCGCGAAATTCTCAGTGTCCTACTGGAAGCCGGCCCGCTCTTGAATGGCGCGGCGCTTGCTGCCAGCATCGTCCACAAACTTTTTCTCTTCTATGCGTCGAAGATCGCCGGCGAGACCCGCGTCCCTTTCGCGTTCGCTCCAAAGCTCAGTCTTCCCCCGCTAAGAATCGTTCGCACCGAGCAGTTCGGCCCCGATATCGCCATCGAAGCCTATCTGCAAGACGTATACAAGAAATAGACGCGGCTACTCGCCAACGCGAAGGACCGCAGCGCCAGGGATGGCGTCGTACTTAAGGGCATTGAGCGCACGGTTGGCTTCCCCAAGAGGAAAGATTTGTACGTGCGTTCGAATCGGAATTTCAGCGGCAACGCGCAGGAAGTCTTCGCCGTCTTGCCGCGTATTGTTCGCCACGCTGCGGATCACCCGCTCCTGATACAACAGGTCGTAACTGAACGAGGGAATGGGGCTCATATGGATTCCGCCGAGAATGAGCGCGCCACCTTTCTTGAGGGCCTTCAGCGCCGCCGGAACGATTTCTCCGGCTGGCGCGAATACGATGGCGGCGTCCAGCTTCTTAGGAGGTTCATCGTAGGTGCCTCCGGCCCAGACCGCGCCCAACTCCAGCGCGAGTTTTTGGTGGCGAACGTCACGCGTGGAAGCAAACGCTTCCACGTTCCAGTGCCGTGCCACCTGAATCGCCACGTGCGCCGCTGCGCCGAAGCCGTAAAAGCCCAGCCGTCCGCCCGCTTTAATCCCGGAGAGCCGCAGCGAACGGAACCCGATGATTCCTGCGCAGAGCAGCGGCGCGGCCTGCTCATCAGGGAATCCTGTTGGAATGGCGTAGATGAAATCTTCGGGCGCAACGATGTATTCCGCATAACCGCCATCCACGCTGTAGCCCGTGAACATCGGGTTGTCGCAAAGATTCTCTGCGCCTGTCTTGCAATATTCGCAGGCTCCATCCGTCCGATGAAGCCAGGCGATGCCAACGCGGTCGCCGATTCCGAAGCGCCGTGTGTTCTTCCCTTGCCTCTCGACAATTCCCACGACCTGGTGGCCCGGAATCACCGGCGATTTGCGCGGCGGCAATTCTCCTTCGATCACATGCAAATCGGTTCTGCATACGCCGCAGGCGTGTACACGCACGAGCACTTCACCGCTCTTCGGCTGCGGTGCCGCGACTTCCCCATAGTTCAGCGGATTCGTTTCCACCGCAGCCGGCGCCCGCAGCAAGCATGCTTTCATCGTGAGACCTCGGCCTTATCTCTGCCCTTCCGATGCGGACCAGTCTAGTGCTTTCTGCCTGGGACGCGAAATACTGTACACTCGGATTCAAGGACGATCGGAAGCGCTATGTTCACAGGAATCATTGAGCACACCGGCACGATTGAAGCGCTCGACCTCGAAAACGACGGCGGGCGCATCACCATCCACGCGCCGACCGTCGCGCCGTCGCTTGCTGTTTCGAACAGCGTCGCCGTGAACGGTTGCTGCCTGACGGTAGTCGCTCTCCACGACTATCGGCTCTCAGCTGATCTATCCAGTGAAACGATCAACAAGACTTCATTGGGCGCAAAGGGCGGCGAGCTGAAAAAGGGTGCGCGCGTCAATCTCGAGCAGCCGGTCACCGCGGGGAAGGAATTCGGCGGCCACTTTGTCCTCGGCCACGTGGACACCGTCGGCCAGGTTACGCGTCTCACACCCGAAGGAGAAAATTGGTGGTTAGGAGTGCAGGTCCCGCCGGAATTCGCGCGCTACGTCGTGCCAAAAGGCTCGATCGCCATCGACGGCATCAGCCTCACCGTGGCCCGTTGGCAGAACAACATCGCGGAAGTCGCTGTGATTCCCTACACCTACGAACACACCAACATTCGCGACCGCAAACCGGGCGACGCCGTCAACCTCGAAGGCGATGTCATCGGAAAGTACGTGGAGCGCTACTTACAAGCGGGTCATCTCGCAGTCGAGAGGGAATCCCAACTCTCCGTCGCGCGGCTCATCGAAGAAGGCTTCTAGCCTTGAGGAACACGCATGCCTACTCTCAACGGCATCATTGAAACCGCATTGTATGTAGAAGACACAGATCGTGCTTCAAAATTCTACGAAGACATTCTCGGGCTCCGCCGCATCGCCGGCGAGGAAGATCGTTTGCGCGCCTACAGCGTCGCCGATCGCGACGTGCTTCTGCTCTTCAAGCGCGGTGCAACCGCACAGCCAATTCGCATCCCCGCCGGCCTGATCCCGCCACATGACGGCAGCGGACAAAATCACTTCGCCATGGCCATCTCCGCAAACGAGTTGGCCGCGTGGGAAAAGCATCTCGCCGCGCACTCCATTGAGATCGAAAGCCGCGTCTACTGGCCGCTTGGCGGCACCAGCATCTATTTTCGTGACCCCGATGGCAACTTGCTTGAACTCGCCACACCCGGGATGTGGTCCATTTACTAGCTTAGGCTCGACACTGACTTCTGTCTTACTCCCCGCCAATACAATGTCAACCCTGACGCAATCGCGATTATCGACGCGCCCACCACTTTCACCTCGAACAAAACTTTGTTTGACGAATCTCCGGGCGGAATAATCGAAAAAATGATGCTGGCGAATGTCACCGCAAACGCCAGCCCCGCCGTAATCCAAACGCCGATTTTCCCTCCCGGAATCAGCACGGCGTGCTCGTTCGACTCTCGGTCCTTCCGGCTCGCCAGCTTGATCACCGCGGCAAACATATAAAGAAACGGCACAAAATAAATGATCACCGTAATGTCGACCATGCTCTGATACGCTCCGCGCGTCGTCTCGTTGATCTGGCTCAGCAGCAGCACCGTAGCCGATGCCGCCGCCTGCACCAAAATCGAAATGTACGGCGTCTTCCACTTTGGATGAATCCTTCCAAACGCTGCCGGCAAATAGCGGTCGATGCCCACAACAAACGGCACGCGCGAAATTCCCGCCACCGTGCTGCCAACTCCTCCCGCATTTCCCACCGAAACCAGAATCGCCGCGAACACGCCGACGATTCCAATCTTCAACGCCGTTGTTCCCTGCGTGATCGCCTGAAACACGCCGCTCTTCGGATCAACATCTGCCGCCGGCACCATCGCCAGCACCGCAAACGTCCCAATGATATAAATCGCCGCAATTAACACGCCCGATCCCAGCACCGCGCGCGGCAGCGTCTTCCGCGGGTCGCGAATCTCCTGGCTCATTGCCGACACCAGCTCAAGCCCGCTGAACGCGAACGCAATCTGCGACCAGAAATTCACCGTGTCCCAATTCCACTGTGGTTTCATATTCGCCATAGTGAAGTGCGTCACCGTTCCGTGCCGCATCCACAGCATCACGCCCACCCCAGTCAAAATTAGCAGCGGAATATAGGTCGAGACTCCGCCCGCATTCTGTAGCCACTTGCCTATGTTCAACCCGATAATGTTGAACCCCACGGCCACCAAAAGCAGCATCAGCGATCCCGCCAGCAAAAAAGTCCGATCTTGTGCGAGCGCTGTTCCCTTGGCCCCAATGACGTAGCCGCTCATGGCCGCGCTTGCCAGCAACAATCCTGGAAAATAAAAAATCGTGTAAATCCAATACGTCCATCCGGCCACGAATCCATGAAAATCGCCGAACGCTTCTTTGGCCCAGACGTACAACCCGCCTTCCTCGGGGAACCGCGACGAAAGCTCGTTGATCACCAGCGCCGACGGCACAAAAAACAGCGCCGCCGCCAGCACCCACAAACTGATCGAGGAAGTTCCATTATGCGCTGCTGCCGCCACCCACCGAGGACCCAGCACCGTTGCGATGTTGAACAGCAGGACATCCCAGAATCCCATTTCCCTGCGAAGCTGCTTGATTGGATCGGGAGAGCCGTTTGCTGCCTGACTCACGGGTTCACGTCCAGCGCGGGAATCAATTCATCCAGCAGGCGGAAATTCTTGAGGAAGGGATCGGTTGAATTCTCAAAATCGGCCCAGGGCCCGAAGAAGGTTACCCTGCCATCCTGGAGAAACACGACGACATCGGCGAGCCTTTTTGCCAGATGCGTGTCGTGAGTCACGACGATCGATGTCTTTTGAAACGCCCTCTTAAGACGCAGGATCAATTCGCCCATGTGCCCCGCCATGATCGGGTCCACCATGGTCGTCGGCTCATCGAACAGGATCGCCTCGGGATTCTGCGCCAGCGCGCGCCCGATAGCCACCGCGCGCTTCATTCCAGTGGAAAGTTCGCTCGGTAATTTGTCGAGGACGTCGTCCACTTCCAGCATCTGCGCGATTTTTTTTACATATTCTTCGACATCCTCATCGGTCATCCCAGGCTGCCCTTCCAGCGGGAATGCCATGTTATCGCCAACCGTGAGCGAGTCGAAGAGCGCGCCGGATTGAAAGACCATGGTCACCTTGCGCCGCACTTCTGCGAAGTCCGCTTCCTTGAATTCGGTGACGTCCTCGCCATCGATGAAAATCTGTCCCGAGTCCGCTTTCAGGAAACCCATGATGTGCTTCAACGAAACGGACTTGCCCACGCCGCTACGGCCCATGATCACGCAGGTCTCTCCGCGCTTCACCGCGAAGCTCACGTGATCGAGAACCAAGCGCTCGTCGAAGCTCTTGCACACGTCGCGAAATTCGAAGTAGTTGACCGGCTTCTCTTCGCTCACGAGCGCTCCGCTTCCAGAATCCGCCGCGCTTCCTCGTAATCCGCCGCCGTATTCATATTCCAAAACAATCGCCCAGCGCTATCAAATCGTTTCCAGTCTGGCGCGTCAAGCACTTCCGCACGGAGCAGTGCGATTCCTTCGGTCACTTTGCGCACGCCGCGTTCGAACCCGGAGCGCAGCTTGGCCGCGGCGCCCGTTTGCCAGCAGGCGCAGAGCGGTTCTGGCCCAGACGCCGAGTGCGGAAAGACAACTTGCGCATTGCTTTTTGCCGCGCGCTCGTTTAGAAAAACAAGCCACTCGCGCGTCAGGAACGGCATGTCGCAGCTCACGATCAGATTCCATCCGCTATCCGCTGGACTCTTGGCCGCATCTTCGAGCGCGGTTATGATTCCACCCAGCGGTCCCTGCCCAGGCCAACCGTCCGCTACAAGCTGCGCTCCAAATTCCGCATATTTATCGGGGGTCGCAATTACCTTCAGGCCCTTGGTCACGCCGCGCATCAGTTTCATCATTCGTGCCAGCATCGGCTGACCATCTAACTCCACTAGCGCCTTGTCCCGCCCAAATCGCGTGCTCCCGCCTCCCGCCAAAATGTATCCAGCGACTCCCCCCTCATTTTTCCCGGCAGTCATTCTTTGACTCTCCGCTTCATCTCTTCTCTGCGCCCTCTGTGTTCTCTGCGTTAGTTCTTAGTCCCTAGCCCACCAGAGGACTGACCGTTCAAACCATCCGCGCCCTTCTGTTTCTTTTACTAACAACTCAAAACTGAACACGGACTACTCCTCTTCCAGAGGTTCGCGCCCCGGCCGCCGAATCCCCAGCTCGCGCAGTTTCTCCTGCAGACTCTGCCGGTGCAATCCGATCGTCGCCGCGGTTCGCGAGACGTTCCAGCGATGCTCTGCCAGTTGCCTGGTCAGGTAGGCCACTTCGAATTTTCGTTTGGCCTCGCGAAAATCCCGCTCGCCAATTCCGTTGTCGTGCTCGTCGCTATGATGCTTCAGCGAGCTCGACTCGCCGTGCACCACCTCGCCGGGCAAATCTTCGATGCCGATTTCGTCGCCGCGGGACAGCACCAGGCTTCGTTCCAGCGCATTCTTCAACTCGCGCACATTCCCCGGCCAGTCATATTTCTCAATGGTGGCCGCGGCCTCGCGCTTGAGCCCCGCGGTCCGCCCCAGCCGCGCGCCATGCATTTGCAAAAAGGTTTCCGTCAGCAACGCAATATCTTCCTTGTGAGCTCGCAGCGGCGGCAGGTCAATGGTCACCACGCGGAGCCGGTAGAACAAATCCTCGCGGAACTTCCCCGCGCGAATCTCCGCCTGCAAATTGCGGTGCGTCGCGCTGATCACCCGGACGTCCACCGGAATCGACTGCGTCCCGCCGAGCCTTTCAATCGTGCGATTTTCCAGCACGCGCAAAACTTTGGCTTGCGTCACCGGATTCATGTCGCCAATTTCATCCAGGAAAATCGTCCCGCCCGTGGCCAGTTCGAATTTCCCTTTTTTCTGCTGCGCTGCGCCGGTAAACGCGCCGCGCTCGAAGCCAAATAATTCCGATTCGATGAGCGTTTCCGGCAGTGCCGCGCAATTCACCGCAACATAGGCTTTGCCGTTGCGCGGCGAGCGCGCATGAATCTCCTGCGCCAGCAAATCCTTTCCCGTGCCGCTCTCTCCCAAAATCAGCACCGTCGAATCCGTCGCCGCCACGCGGTCCGCCATTTCGAACGCGCGCCGCATCTCCGCCGAGCGGCCGATCATTTGGCCGAATTGCCCTTCGGTCGTCAAACGCCGCCGCAGCGAGTCATTTTCTTTTTCAAGTGTCACTAGCCTCAGCAGGTTCGCCACCCGCTGGCGCAGCTCTTCCAACTCGAACCCCTTCACCAAGTAGTCCGCAGCGCCAAGCTGCAGCGCTTCGACGGCCGTCTTTGCCGTGTCCAGCGCCGAAACCATTAGCACCGGCACTTCGCTTCCCTGTTCGCGCATCCAGCGCAGAAACGAAAGCCCGTCCTGTCCCGGCAACACTACATCTAACAACACCAGGTCCGGTTGCTCGCGGGTAAGTGCTTCTCGCGCCGCTTCGGCCGAATCCGCCTCCGCGATCCGATACTTGGCCTCCAGCGCCCGCCGCAGCCCATATCTCGCCGCGGGTTCGTCGTCCACAATCAAAATGGTCTTCATCATTCTTTTTTCCTTACTTCGTTGCTTCCTGACTTCTTTGTTTCTTCCATCGGCAGTGTCACGTGGAACCGCGTGCCGCGACCATTTCGCACGGGGCTCTCCCAATCGACCTTACCGCCGAACTCGGCCACGCGTCGCGCCACAATCGCCAGACCTAATCCCGTTCCTTGCGACTTTGTCGTGAAGAAAGGCCGGAGAATTTTTTCTCTCAGCGCTGCAGGAATTCCCGGTCCACTGTCTTCCACCGCGAGCGTACAAACACCGTCGTTCGAAGCAGCAGAGACGATGACGTACCCACCGCGCGGCGTGGCCTCCAAAGCATTCACCACCAGGTTGGACACGATGTCATTCACGGCTTCCGCACTCGCCGCCGCCAATGCGCTCTCGCCGGAAAC
>Ga0209527_1000017_pt1 | contig 33460 bp, 34 predicted proteins | sample JacPinW_OM2H0_M2_FD_187968 | JGI IMG/M metagenome (GOLD analysis project Ga0209527, IMG submission 187968) | Forest soil microbial communities from Algoma, Ontario, Canada - Jack Pine, Ontario site 1_JW_OM2H0_M2 (SPAdes) (version 2) | ecosystem: Environmental > Terrestrial > Soil > Boreal... | reverse complement strand
TCGACCGCTTGCGTGAGAACTCGCATGTCGTCATGATCGATCTTCCCAAAGAATAGCGTCATCCAATTCACGAGTAGCTAGCTAGCAGTTCTAATGACGTAGAGTTCGACCTCATCGCGCATCGAAGGACCCCTTCGCAGATCTATAGGCACTTGGCTCGCCGCTTCTATTGGTGAATTATCTCGGCATACCGGAAACACGAAACCAGGTGATCGTTGACCATGCCCGTGCCTTGCATGAGGGCGTAGCAAATGGTTGAGCCGACAAAGCGAAAGCTGCGCTTTTGCAGGTCTTTGCTGAGGGCGTCGGATTCGAGGGTCTTTGCAGGGAGATGTTTGAGGGTTTTCCAGGCGTTTTGCTTGGGCTGGCCGCCGACGAAGCGCCAGATGTAGGCATCAAAAGTGCCGAACTCCTTCTGGATTTCGAGGAAGGCGCGGGCGTTACTGATGGTGGCGTCGATTTTCAGGCGATTGCGGATGATTCCGGCGTCGCGGAGCAGTTCGCGAACCTTCTTTTTGTCGTAGCGCGCCACTTTCTCCGGATCAAATCCGTCCAAAACTTCACGATACCGCGCGCGTTTCTTCAGAATCGTGTCCCAGCTCAAACCCGCCTGGGCGCCTTCGAGTATCAGAAACTCAAACCATTTGTGTTCGTCGTGCACGGGCACACCCCATTCCTCGTCATGATAGGGAATGTTCAGCTCACTATTCGCCCAGGTGCAACGAACTCTGCTCATCTTCTGGCTCGTCGTCATGGTCTTTGTGGTTTCACTCCCGCCACATTCTTCACTTCTTTTCCGGCGCCGCGATAAGCCACGGCTCCTGCCAGACAAAATAATGCGTTCCGGGAATTTGACGCCAACCGTCCGCGAGATTCGCGGCATCTGCATTCCTAGTAACGATAGCTCTAGCTCCAGCGGAGGAAAACAGCGCGAGAACCTGCTGCCTCCGCGCAGCATCCGCAGCCACGAAACGCGGTTGTTCTTTGTCCGGGATCTCCGCAATGATGCGCACGCCCGCCAGATGCGCCCAGTAAGCGCCCAAGCCAGTCCCGATGTAACCCAACTCCATTCCCTGCGTAATGCCCATTTCGTGCAGTCCGCGCGCCACTTGCCATTGCTCGAAAGTCGAGTGCCTCACTATGTCGTTCAAGTTTTTCCCCGTTGAAAAAACAACAGCCAGTGCGGGCGCAAGAATGATTACGGAAGCTAGGCCACTCAGCGCCCATTTCCCTTCCTGCTTCTCAAACCTCACCCCCGCGAGGAGTCTCATCAGCAGCATGAGGCCGAATCCTCCAACAAAGCGCGGCTCCACATGGACCAGAGCATACATCCCGAACGCTGCTACCAGCGGAATCCAGACAAACTTCTCCTCCCTCCATCCCCCGCCCCAGCTTCCAGACTTCCTCACGAGAAAATAGAGCGTGACGAAAACGGCGTAGAGAGTTCCCGTAACCGAAAAAATCCTCAGATAGCTGCTCATCGTCCGGTACAGCGCCATCAGTTGTCCGTTCAGGGAAAAGTGCGGCTTGATTCCTTCATACCAATAGGAAGGATCGTACCAGAGCGGGTAACTTCCCCCGATTGGCGCAGCAAACTCGTAGACCGCAGGTTCACCCAGAAGCCTGTGCGGCGGATGAGCCGGGATTCCAGTGCCGGGAGGCTCGCCCTCCCAGTGCACATATTTCGGAGCGCCGTTCACAAACTCGGCGTAGTTGATCCTCCCGCTGTCTCCAAACGTCGTTCTTCCTTTTGCCTTAGACAAAGAAACTGCTAAGGGCGCGGCAATCATAAGAAAAACGACTGCAGCAAGAGTCGCACGGGTCCAAGGTCGTCTATCCGAACTCACGGCGAGAAAACCGCAAGCGAGAAAAACAAAGGCCAATGGAAACATCGGCGCCTTTGCCAGGTACCCAAGCCCAAGTACCGCTCCAAAAAACGCAAACGTCGCCCAGCTTGCCTGGCCTCGATGAATACGAATGAGTGCCGCTGTCGCCAGGTAGCCCAATCCAGCGGAGCACAAATCCGGCGAAACCCAACCAGGAGTCACCCAAAACTGTCCAGCCCACAGAAAAAAAACGTACCCGCAAATCCACAGAGTTCGCGAGGAAATCGGATGGCCTCTCTCAGCCGAGCGATCAGAAGCGTCCCGCAGTCGAATCACCTCCCTGAGGAACCACTCGAAGCACGCCAGATTGGCTAGATAGATGGCAAGATTCGCGAAAATGACAACCGTCGACTCCCAGAGAGGACCGGGACCGAAAATTCGAAAAGCGTTGGTTAACAAAAAAGGGTAAAGGGGGCTCCAGTATCCATTTACGTAACTCTTCCAGCCGGCCTCCCTGGCCGACTGCGCGATTTCTATATAGGAGATGCTGTCCGGATTTATGTTATGACGGTGCGCCCACACCTGGATAAGACCAACAACGACCGCCGCACACCAGAAAAGAACCCGCGGCGGCCGGCTGGAGATTTCTCTGCTCATAGCCCGAAGATGAGCTGCATCACAGGCCCTGTCATTCTTGAACTCGTGTCTCTCAATCAAGAAGGCGCGCCCCGACCGGGTCGGGACGCGCCTTCTTGCAATAGCCTGGTATGCGCCCGGCTTTATGCGATGTGCCGCTCCAGCGCCTTAGTGATCTGGTCTTTCGGCACTGCCCCCACGATCTGTTCCACGACCTGGCCGTTCTTGAACAGCAGCAATGTGGGGATTCCCTGAACGCGATAACGGCCCGCTGAATTCATCGCCTCGTCGACGTTCAACTTCATCACCTTGAGCTTGCCTGCATAGTCGTGCGCGATCTCAGCAACCGTCGGCGCGAGCATGTGGCACGGACGGCACCATTCCGCCCAGAAGTCCACCATCACCGGCTGCGAATTGCTCGCGGTAAGCACTTCGGCTTCGAAATTTCCATCCGTTGCCGTTTGAATTGTATTATCAGCCATGTTCTTTGTCCTCAGCGGCTTGCCAATCTGGCCGCCGCTTCGCTCTCCTGAATCAGCTTAGTTAGATGTTCCAACAGGCTTTTGGTTTCTTGCGCCTTGCCCTGCCGCCTGCGTGCTCTCCCCCGCCCCGCGGCCCGGTTGACCGGCGCCTGGAGCGGCCTTTCCCGAGCTTTGTGCTTGTGGCGATAATCCGCGAGGGACTCGCGCGGCCTCATACAGCTTCGCATACTCCGCCGCAGGCGTCTTCCACGAAAAATCCTTCGCCATCCCGTTCAACTGGATGCGCTTCCAGATCCGCTCATCCATGTAATGATGCAGCGCCTGCCGAATCGCAAACAACAGCGCCTCGCCGGTGTACTCCTTGAACTTGAACCCGGTCCCTGTGCCGTGCTCCACATCGAACGGGTCGATGCTGTCGTCCAGCCCGCCGGTGGCTCTCACAATCGGCACCGTACCATACTTCAAGCTGTACATCTGATTCAACCCCGAGGGTTCGTAGCGCGAAGGCATCAGGAACATATCGGCCCCCGCCTCGACTTTGTGCGCTAGCGCGTTGTCGTAAGCGATCTTCACGCCCACGCGGCCCGGATAGGCCGCCGCCAGCGCCCGGAACAAATCCTCATACTTACGCTCGCCCGTTCCCAGCACCACCAGCACCAGATCTTCGCGCATTAGTTCGTGCGCTTTTTCCGCGATCAAATCGAAGCCCTTTTGATCCGCGAACCGCGACACGATGCCGATCAGCGGCCATTCCAGGTAATCGTGCGACAATCCGAACAATTCCAGCAGCTCCTGTTTGCACACCTGCTTCCCGCTCAAATCCTTCGCCGAGTAATTTGCCGCGATGAGCTTGTCCTTCTCCGGGTTCCACGCCGCGTAATCCACGCCGTTCAGAATTCCCACCAGGCGGTCCGCGCGGTCTCTCGCAACGCCGTCTAGTCCGTGTCCATTTTCCGGTGTCTGGATCTCTTCCGCATATTTCCTGCTGACGGTCGTCAAATAATCCGAATAAACTAGCCCTCCCTTCAGCAGATTCACTTTTCCGTAAAACTCAATCCCGCCGGGATGAAATACGCCCTGGGGAATTCCCGCGCGGTCCAGCACATCTCTAGCGAATTGCCCGTGATAACCCATGTTGTGAATCGTGAACACGATAGGAATATCTTTCACCAGCGGATCATCGCCGTAAGACGTCCGCAGCAGCACCGGCAGCAGCGCCGTTTGCCAGTCATGACAATGAATCACATCCGCCGGCCAGACATGCTTCGTCACCTCAATTGCCGCGCGGCAGAACTCCGTGTAGCGCTCCGCGTTGTCCGGATAATCTCCGCTGCGGCCGCCATACAATCCGTCACGATCGAAATAGTCCGGATCATCCACAAAGTAGTAGCGTACGCCATTCAATTGCGTGCCATCAGCTATCGCCGGAAAGCGCAGTCGCGTCCCGCCCATCGGAATCGTCAGGCTCGGCATCACCACCGCAGTGGTTTTCGTCCCGCGGTACCGCGGCAACACCACTGCTACTTCGTGGCCCTGCACCACCAGCGCCTTCGGCAGCGCCTCCACGACGTCCGCCAGGCCGCCCGTCTTTGAAAACGGCAGCCCCTCCGATGCCACGAACAGAATTCTCACGGTATTCTCACCAGCGGCTCAAAAGGAAGCACGCAGTCATTTTACGCTATCTGACGCTACCAACGCCGTCAAGGCGTGAGGCCTGGTTGTCGGTTGATTGGCGACCTCTTTTCGCACGTTAAACGTGGTTTGTACTTTGCCGGTCCGAGACCGCGTAAATGGCGGCGGCTCCGAGCAGGCCCGCTGCCGCCAGGATTTTCCATGCCAATTCATAGCTGTGCCGCGAATCGAAGATTCTTCCCGCAATCCACGGCGCTCCCCACTGACCAAGCGAGTATCCCATGATGATCAGCGCCAGCAGCTTGCCAAGTGACGCCGTCCCGAAGCACTCCGCCGTGACGAGCGGAATCAGCATGTAGTCTGCGCCCATGGAGAAGCCGAAGATCAAGGCGAAGGTCCACACGACAACGGGCTGATGCGCCATACCGAGTAGGAGCACCGATGCGCTGAGCAATGCGTAGAACAGCGCCATGGTGTTCTTCTTCCGGAAACGGTCCGCCAGGTAACCCACTACTACCCGGCCGCCGAGGCTTGAAGCAAGCAGAGCTGTAAGGTATCGGGAGGCGGCGGCTGCCGAGTAGCCTTGATCTTTGAGGAAGAGGATGAAATGTTGAGATACCGTACCTATAGCGCCCATCACCAGCGTGGATCCCGCCAGGATAAGCCAGAAATTCGCCGTGCGAACCGCAGCCCCGACTCCGCTCGCGGGCGCAACCGTGGCGCTGTTCTTTTCTTCGCGCAGGCCACTGCTTTCCGCCCCATCCGGCAGAAGCCCCATTTCGGCAGGAGTGGAGCGCGTGATCCCGATCCCCACCGGGAGCAACACGACCAGTATCAGCAAGCCCACGACCTCCAGGGCATGCCGCCAACCGAAGCTTCTCATCAAAGAGTGAACCAGCAATGGTGAAACGACTCCGCCTAGCCCAAGCCCGAGATACGCGTAACCCATCGCCCGGCCGCGCCGGACTCGAAACCAACGGGCGACGAGGACTTGATTGGCGATAGGTCCAGCGAGCACGTAGCCCATAACTTCCATGATGCAGAATAGTTCGTAATGCCACAGCCTGGTCATGGACCCCATGAGCACAAGAGAAATACCCACGAGGCCGGCTCCCGATAGAATGACCCATCGCGCGCCTATCCGGTCGATCGCTGCTCCCGCCAGCAAGCCAAACGGCAGGCCCGCCAAAAGAAATCCGAGCAGGAAGCCCTGCGTGACTTGCGCGCGCGTGAATCCCAAGGACTCCACGAACGCGGGGTAAAAAACCGGGAATCCGTAGAAAATGATACCGACGGCAAAGAAGAGATTCAGGAACGCCGCAACAACAATCCACCACCCGTAAAAGATGCGCGTTGATCGATGGTTCGCCATGAAAGCCCCGTGTCTCCCCGAAAACCGAAATCTACGTTCCGAAAAGAAGAAGCAACCTGTGCGTCCTTCGGCCCAACCTTCTCAGCCGAACTCCGGGCCCAGAATTGTACAAAGGAGTTCCGATCGTCCCGGATGGTTATTCGATCCCCGGTACATTCGAGTGAGCACGCGCGAATAGCTGAATCCGAAAGTTTTCAGCAACCCGCCGGCGATGGCGTTTGATTTCAAATAGTCCACCACCACCAACTCACGCGAAGAGTGCGCCAGGAATGTTTCAAGTAGCTGGCGAGCTGTGCTTGCGTCTCTCGCCATCCAGGGACCGAGCTGATCCGCGAAAGAGCCACGCCTCCCGAATGTATAACCTTCGATCACACCTGCATTCCAAATCCCTGCCGTGAATTCGGGCGCGTCCTCATGGAGAGACTTAAGCAAGAAACCGCGGTCTGCGCCAAAAACCTCTTGATCCGCTTTGCAAATGGATTCCAAGAGTTCCGGAGACAATAAATCGCGCGCTCCGGAACCGAACGCATTCGCCGCCTCGGGGGAAGATCTCCGCAGAGTCCATCGTTCGATCTCGTATTCGGACACGAATTTTAACTTTTCGTAGAGCGGTTTTCCCTGCGGTGTCGCGTCGAGCTTGATGGCGGGAATTTTCAAATCATCGAGGTGCTCGATCGCTCTTTCGAGAAGCCGGGTTCCCATGCCTCGATTGCGGTATTCCGGGTCCACCAGTACCATCCCGACCCATGCAAATCGATTTTCAAACGAGATCGTCGTTGCCGTGCCGCACACTCTCCCGTCTTCTTCCGCGGCAAAGCAACCTTCCGGGCTGGCTTCGAGAAACCGTTTCCAATCTGCCGCGGTCTGATTCCAGCCCGCGATCTCCTTCAGCCGCATTCCCGCCGGGATGTCCGCCGTCGTCATGATGCGCAAGTGCATGGCCGCTGCCGAAATTCCTCGGGGGAGATTGTAAACCTATTCGAATGGTCTCCGGAGAAATCTGGACCGTAGAAAGAATTCTGAAAAGGCGCAGACAAAGACGGAAGACCATGCCTCGGCGATTCGAGTACAATCGCACTCGCCAGTTTTATGGGCATCCAATCACCGCTGCTTCGAAGGTAACGAGAGCAACGAATGGCAACATCAAGCCAGAAGACCTCCGTCCGCGATATCGAGGAGCTGGATGAACTTCTCAGCGAGCCGTCGGAGGCCGTCGTTCGCACGCTCGCTGCCCTCGATGGCGACATTGTCATCTTGGGGGTCGGCGGAAAAATGGGCCCAACCCTCGCCCGCATGGCGAAAAGAGCATCGGACATCGCGGGAGTTTCGCGGCGTGTGATCGGTGTCTCCCGCTTTTCATCCTCCAAGTTGGAGTCGCACTTGCAAGCCTGGGGTGTGGAAACGGTGCGCTGTGACTTGCTGGATTCGAATTCGCTCTCCGCTCTTCCGGATGCCGCCAACATTATTTATATGGCTGGCATGAAGTTCGGCACCACCGGGCAAGAATCGCTGACCTGGGCCATGAATAGTTTTTTGCCCGGCCTCGTGAGTGAGCGATTTTCCAGGAGCAGAATCGCGGCCTTCTCCACAGGCAATGTCTATGGGCTCTCGCCTGTTTCCAGCGGCGGCTCGCGAGAAGATGACGCGCTGAATCCCGCAGGCGAGTACGCCATGAGTTGTCTCGGCCGAGAACGCATCTTCGAGCACTTCAGCCGCATGAACGACACCAGGATGTCCATACTCCGGCTCAATTACGCCACGGAGCTCCGCTACGGCGTGCTGGTGGACATTGCGCAGCGCGTTTACGCTGGACATCCTGTCTCGCTCTCCATGGGCTATTTGAACGCCATCTGGCAGGGAGACGCCTCTGCCATCAGCTTGCAAACTCTTGGCATCGCGTCCGCGCCTCCCTTCGTGATCAACATTGCCGGACCGGAGTTGCTGAGTGTGCGCCGCGTTGCCGAGCAATTTGGTGAACGCTTGCACAAGCCCGTGCGCTTTGAAGGCGAAGAATCAGCCGATGCTCTCTTGAGCGACGCAAAAAAATCGTACGAAATCTTCGGCCATCCTCGCGTCGACGCCCATCAACTGATCGCCTGGATTGCGGACTGGATTAGCCGGGGCGGAGCGACATTGGCAAAACCCACACATTTTGAGGAACGCGCGGGGCGCTTTTAAATAGAACCCGCAGCGGAGAGCGCAGACCAATTCCTATGGCACGACAACTGCACCCAGCGATTCGGCGCGTCCTGGCGCGAGGCGCCGTGATCCCCGCGCATCCTTTGGCACTCACGGCAGACCGGCGGCTGGACGAGCGGCGCCAAAGAGCTCTCACTCGTTATTACGTCGCCGCTGGCGCAGGCGGCTTGGCCGTGGGCGTTCATACCACTCAGTTTGCCATCAGAGAGTCACACATCGGGCTCTTCGCACCGGTCTTAAAATTAGCGGCGGAAGAAATGGACCGCGCCGATCGCGGCCGCGCAGACCCGTTAATCCGCATCGGCGGCATCTGCGGAGCGACACCGCAAGCCGTCGCGGAAGCGGAGTTGCTCGCGAGTTTGGGATACAACGCGGGCCTGTTGAGCCTGGCCACCATGAAAGATGCGCAGGACGCGACCCTCATAGCTCACTGCCGAAAAGTGGCCGAAGTCATACCTCTGATTGGTTTTTACTTGCAGCCCGCCGTGGGTGGCCGCGTACTTTCGTATAAATTCTGGCGCGAGTTCGCTGAGATCGAAAATGTTGTCGCCATCAAAATTGCGCCATTCAACCGTTACCAGACCCTGGATGTCGTCCGCGCTGTCGCCGCATCGGGGCGAGACATCGCGTTCTACACCGGCAATGATGACAATATCGCCATGGACCTTCTCACGCCCTATGTTTTCCAGGTCAACGGACGCGCGCGGGAATACCGCATTGTAGGCGGCCTTTTGGGCCACTGGGCGGTATGGACTCGGCGCGCCGTCGATCTCTTGCAGGAGTGCCACGCCGTTGTGTCCGGAACAGGAAGCGTTCCGAAAAATTTGCTCCAAAGGAGCGCCGAAATAACAGATACCAACGCAGCCTTTTTCGACGTGCCGCACAATTTCGCCGGCTGCATCGCCGGCCTGCATGAGGTCTTGCGGCGGCAAGGCCTGCTGGAAGGTGTCTGGTGCCTGGATCCCCACGAAACCCTCAGCCCCGGACAGCAAGAGGAGATCGATCGCGTCTACGCCGCCTATCCCCATCTGAACGACGACGCCTTCGTCCTCGAACGCCGTGACCAGTGGCTGAAGCCCTAAGCGCGCATTCCGGCAACCCTTTTTCATTCTGGACAAGCGCCCGGCGCGCCACCGCGCCTGATTTCAACTTGATCCCTGGTTCAAGAGCCTGGATCAACGAACAAGCAGCCCTTCGGCCGCGGCCAGTTTCGCTTGCCGCGTGTCGAAGGTGTAGAAGGTGTCCGCACGCAGGGCGAGTGCGGAGGCCACGTGAAGTACGTCGAGTGTCCGGGTTCCCAAACGAGGAGTTTGTCTTCGTGCGATCTGCTTCGCCCGTTCGAAGGCGCTCGCGGGCAAGGCGTTGACCATTAGGACGCCGTCTTCCAGGTCCTTTCGGATCAGCGCGTGCGCGGCCTTCCCTTGAGAGGCAGAAAGCTCTTTCCGGAACAGCCGCAGAGCGACGGCGTTGGTGAGCTCGAGTTCGCCAAACGGGGTAATCAGCAGGGGGAGTTTGGCGCGCTTCATCCGGCCAGCCGCCAGGGCTGAGCTGGCGTCCAGAACGTACAGCGACGCCAGAAAACTTGTATCCGCATACGTGCTCAATAGCGGCCCCGCTCCGCGGACAAGAGCTCGGCGGCAGTCACTTTCAGCAGCTTTCCACGGTACAGCTTTTTCAGCCGCGCCAGAAAATCCGGCCGCCTTGGCGGCGCTGAAGGTTGAACGGGCAGCAATCGCGCGATGATGCGCTTGCGTTTTGTAATTTGCACCTCTTCGCCTTCGCCCAACAGGTCTTCCACCACGGAAAACCGGTACCGCAGGTCGCGCACCGTTGCTTTTCTCATGTGATGCATTTTAGCATCACTCCAGAAAAGACGCAACACTAACATTTCCGGGTCCGGTCGCTCAATTTTCGACGAACGACTTTAGCCTGGACAGCGCCTGATCCCATTGCTTGGAAACGAAATCGAGGTACTCCTTAATTCCGTCCATCGGCTCCGGATCGAATTCGAATCGGCTCTCGCGGCCCGTACGGACGCTGTGCACAATTCCTGCGCTCTCCAGCACTCGAAGATGCTTGGTGATCGCCTGCCGGGTCAGCTTCGAACCCTCCGTTAGCTGAGAGATCGAATGAGGCTGCCCGCCACAGAGCTTGGCAACCAGCGATAGCCGCGTCTCGTCGCCGAGCGCGGCAAATACGGGTGCACGTCGTTTGGCCGTCCAGCGGCTATGGCTTTTTCGCGACATAGCTCACAATGTTCTTCATTTGTTCGGTCCAGCCGCCGTCGTTCCTGCGGAAGGCCTCAAGCCGGAGGTTGGCGGGGAGATTTTCAAAGCCCGATTCGGTAAGAGTTAAGAGTGTGCCGGCTTCAATCTTCTCCAGCCTGAACTCTACAAGCGTGGTTGGTTCTTTGGAGATGTCTGCATTGGGATCAAGCGAGTGATGCCAGCTGAAGGAAAAGAGCCGTTCGGGCTCCATTTTCTGCACGACGGCCTGCCATTTGAGGTGCTCGTAGCCAGGATAGGTCATCTGGCCACGCGAAATCTGGCCCGCTACGAACGGCCCATCCAATTTCACGCGAAACCACTCGCCAAACTCCCGGTAATCTGTCAGCGCACGCCAGACGCGCGAAACGGGCGCTTTCAGTTCCACGCGCTTCTCAATACGATTATTCATCTCAAGCAACCTCCGGGTTGCATATTAGCTTAGCCCGCGTCACAAAAGCAACCTTTTGGTTGCTCTTTCTGGGGGTGCTGGCAAGGCGGCATAAGTTATTTGCTTTACAGTTAAAAGTACTTTTCATAGAATAGCCCCCATGCCCCTGCCCCCCATTCTCTCCGGCTCCCCAGATCCGCGCCGAAAGTTCCTCGTCTTTGCCAGGCGCCTCATCAAGGGCCTCGCGGCACTGGCCATATTCGCCGTCGTCGGACTGGCGATGCTCCTCGCTTTACTTCGGTGGGAGCACAAAACAGAAATCACGCTGCCGGCACCCACTGGCCACTTTGCCGTTGGCCGGACGACATACGCATGGGTCAGCAACGCCCAGACGGACGAATTGGCGCCCTCTTCAGAAGCAAAGCGGGAGGTAGTGGTTTGGATGTGGTACCCGTCGACGGCTACGAAATCTGCCACACCGGTCGAGTATCTGCCCGCGCCATGGCGGTTGGCCGAGGCGCAGCACTCAGGCGTCCTGATGAGTCAATTCCTTACGCGCGATCTGTCGCTGGTCCGGGCCCATAGCACATCTGATCCGGACGTCTCGCCGGAGCAGCGTTCCTATCCAGTCGTGATCATGCGAGCTGGTGCCGGAGCCTTGACCATAGACTTCACGACGCTCGCTGAGGATCTGGCAAGTCACGGCTACATCGTCGTGGGCTTCGACGCGCCTTACAGAACCTTCGTCGTCGTCCTTGCGGACAACCGCGTCGTCATCAGACCTCCATCGAACGATCCCGAGGGTCTGCCAGCCGACCAGGCGAATCGCCTGATCAACGGTCTTCTTACTATGTGGACCAGCGATACGAACTTTGTTGTAAGCCAATTGCAGCGCCTGAATGCTGCTGATCCTTCCGGCAAGTTTACGGGCCGGCTGGATATGCAGCGGCTCGGCATGTTTGGGCATTCATTCGGCGGGGCGCAGGCGTTGCAATTCTGTCATGACGATCACCGGTGCAAGGCGGGAATCGACATTGATGGCGCTCCCTACGGCAGCGTCGTCCAGGAGGGCCTCAAACAGCCTTTCATGTTTATTCTCAGCGATCACAGTCACGACCTGCCTGATTCGTCCAGCGGCCAAATCCACGCCAACTTCCAATCCATTTACGATCGGCTTCCGAACGGGCGCTTATTCATAACCATTCGCGGAGCAAATCATTTTAGTTTCAGTGACCAGATGCTACTGAAGAGTCATTTCGTCATCAGGTTGCTGCGCCTACTTGGAGTCGGCCGCCTGGACGGGCGCCGCGGGCTCGCCATCACTGCCGATTATGTGCACTCGTTCTTCGACGTCTATCTGAAGGACGCGCCCGCTACCTCGCTGAACAAGCCGTTTCAACTCTATCCCGAAGTTCAATTTGTTCTGCAGTAGTAACAGTTATGGTTAAAGAGCCCTTGCAAAGAGTGTTCTTTCCTCCGCCCTTCCGCGTCTCCATGGCCGACTCACCTTCTATTCTCCGTACACTCTTCCAACTTCCGTATTCCGTAAGTCCCTTACTTGCCACTCTTACGAAAACACCCGGGGTGTGGGGGTATTCTTCCCATTTTGGAACCGCTCTCCACTCCGTCTCGGACGGTCAAATGCGCCAACCTTCCGACGAGCACGCGCCGCCTGCCTGCTACACTGTTTCCCCCATGGCACGCCAACGCCTCGGCCAACATTTTCTCGCCGATCTCCATTGGCGCGAAGAGATTGCGCGCGCCATCCGCGTTTCACCGCATTCCACCGTGCCGCTCCCGCGGGATGATCAACATTGCTGGATCGAAATTGGTTCGGGGCACGGTGAGATGACCCAGCACCTCCTCGCCTCCGGCACTCCCGTCCACGCCATCGAAATCGACCCGGCGTTCCTGCCGGGCCTCCACCACCTCGCAAAGCAATTCCCCAATCTTACGGTCGTTCCCGGCGACATTCTTAAAGCCGACCTCCCGGCCATCGCTTCTGGCCGCCGCATCCGCATCTACGGCAATCTTCCTTACTACATCACCTCGCCTATCCTTCATCACCTGTTCAACTTTGCCGACTTCATCGACGAAATCCACGTCGTCATTCAGACCGAAGTCGCGCGCCGCCTCGCAGCCCAGCCGGGCACGCGCGATTACGGCTATCTTTCCGTCGTCACCCAGTTCTACACGCGCCCCGAATTCGTCTTCGAGATTCCTCGCGACGCCTTCGAGCCGCCGCCGGAAGTCGCTTCCGCGCTGGTCACGCTCCGCCTGCCCGGCGAACGCGCAAAGCTCTCCCTCAGCGACGCATCTCGTTTCCTGGATTTTGTGAAATTATGTTTCTCGCAGAAGCGCAAAACGCTAGTCAATAATCTGCGGTCTCTCGCCAAACCCGATCGTGTTCGCGAGGCCTTGGCCTCACTGAATTTGCGTCCCGACGCCCGCGCCGAACAACTCCCCGTCGCCCAACTCGCCGCTCTCCAGGCTCAGCTGGCTGGTTCGTAATGGACGCTCGACCGCTCATCATTTTCAGAATGGAGCTTCGCTCGCTGGGCCCCTCGCTCTTAAGAGACGCTCTCGGCCTCTTTTTTCACCGCCGCCACCAGCCGGTCCGGATAATCGCTCATGATTCCATCCACACCCGCCGCGGCGAGCATACGCATGTGCGCGGGATGATTCACCGTCCAGCACACTACTTGCAGATCTTTCCTCCGGACTTCGGTGATCAGCGCCGGCGTCACCAGATCTCCGCGTACCACCAATTGCCGCGCGCCAATGGAAACGGCCTTCTCCAGCGGATTCTCGATCTGTCCGTCGTACAGGAGCCCGGTCATCAGCGTTGGCTCGATTTTCCGCACGCTCAGCACGACCGCCGGGTCAAAAGAAATCACCACCGTTCGCGGTATCTCTCCCGATTCGCGCAGCGCTGCCACCAGCGCATGCTCCCCGCCCCACGATCCGACCGGCTTTATCTCCAGGTAGAACACGACATCATATTTCTTGGAGAACTCCAGAATTTCTTCCAGCGTGGGGATGCGTTCTCCGGCGAACTCGCTCCCGAACCACGACCCGGCATCCAGCCGCCGCAATTCCGCCAGCTTCATGTCGTGCACGGCTCCTTGCCCGTTCGTGGTTCGATTCACCGTCGCATCGTGAATGGCCACGAAATGCGCATCGCGCGAAAGCTGCAAATCCGTTTCAATGAACGGCGCTCCCAGCGCCACAGCTTTCTTGAACGCCGCCAGCGTATTCTCCGGCGCGTTCCCCGATGCCCCGCGATGTGCAATCACCAGCATTACGCCGCTCTCTCCGTCGCCATCAGAATTCGTCCAACTCGGCGGCTCTCACAAAGTTCTCGCTTCGAGATAATTCCGTATTCCTTGCTATCAACATGGGAATTATGCTAACACCTCCCTTCTGCACGGAAGCGGGCGGCCGCTTGCCCTGCGTCTTGAATCTAACTGGTGGAAACCCTGCAGGAAGTCTTTCGAGGAGGAAGCCATGAGAAAGGAATTCCGGGCCCTGTTTGTAGCGGTGCTGCTCGCCGCGCCCATTATGGCAATGCCATACTCCGCCGCGGCTAAGCCTCAGGATGAGAAGAAGCAGCGCAGCGAGGCAAAGTATCGGGAAAAACTCTACAAGGAAGTGCGGCATCAGCTCGTCATGTTGCCGTGGTATTCCGTGTTCGACAACCTCGCCTACCAGGTGGAGGGCGACAAGGTGATTCTCTCCGGCCAAGTGACTCGGCCAGTTTTGAAATCCGACGCCGAGGCCGCCGTGAAGGGCCTCGAGGGAGTCTCTTCGGTCGTGAACAACATCGAGGTTCTTCCACCCTCGCCGATGGATGACCAGCTCCGCCACGCCCTGTACCGCGCCATTTATGGGGACGCCGGCCTCTCGCGCTACTCCATTCAGGCCGTGCCTTCCATTCACATCATCGTGAAAAACGGCAACGTCACGCTGGAGGGCGTGGTCGACAGCGAGACGGACAAGAATCTCGCCAACTTGCGGGCCAATCAAGTTCCCAACGTTTTCTCGGTAAAGAATAATTTGGTCGTCGCGGGCTAGGCTAAGTAATCCTTCACACACACGGGCCGCTCGCTACGCGGCCCCTGTCGCTCCACTTTTTTGCAGTTGTCGCGATATCCGCCGCGCTGTTTCCTTCAGTGCTTCGATGATCCGCGGCATATTGGCCTCATCCGTTTGCGTCAGCGTCCCACTGGCGCCGAGCGCAGCCGTTACATTCCCCATGGTGTCGAAGATGGGCGCGCCCAGGCACCGCGCGCCCAAACTGTTTTCCTCGTCATCGAGCGCGTATCCCGACTGTTTAACGTGCTCCAGATCCGCGAGCAGCTTTGGCATGCTGGTGATGGTTTCGGGGGTCCTCTTCTTCAGACCCTGTTGCTTCGCAATTGTTTCCACCTGATGCTTCGGCAGCCAGGCCAGCAGGCATTTCCCAACGCTCGTGGAATGTAAGAACATCCGCCGCCCCACCCACGTATTCACCTTGAAAAATCCGGGCGCCTCCACCTTCTCGATATAAACCGCTTCGCCCTGGTCCAAGACCGCTAGGTGCACCGTCAGATGAATCCTCTCCACCAACGACCTCATAAACGGCAGTGCCACGTCGGCGATGTCCAAGTTCGCTTGCGCGTCGCCGCCGAGGCTCAAAATCTTCAGCCCCAGCCGATATCGTCCCGTTTGCGCTTCACGGCGCAAGTAGCTGCGTTTTTCCAGAGTCCTTAAAATGTAACTCGCGGAGCTTTTCGGTATCCCGAGCTTGCGGCTGATCTCCGCGTTGGTGAGTCCCTCGCGGCGTTGCGCGGCGGCTTCGAGAATATTCAGCGCGCGTTCCACCGCAGTGGCCGGACTGGTATCCGTGGCAGCCATGGCCGTCTCCCATAAGAAATAATTATCGCCCAAGTATAGAATAATTGTTCAGGATATTGAACATCGTCTTGCGGCCATGGCGCCGCTCCGGTAGAAGAGGGAAAGAGAACTGAACATATGTTCAATATACTGAACAAAGAGATTCGGGAAGTAAAGAACTCCCCGATGGTGCACAAAATTCTCCACTCTTTGTCCGCGTTTTCCCACGGAATCCTGGGCGCTCTCGCGAGTTCCTCCTATCCGCTTGAGCCAATGGACCTTAGAGATTACTTGTCGCAGCCGGTTGGCCTTCGAATTGCCTTTCTAGTTCACCGGCCGGCTTCCGTTCGAATTCGTACCGGAAAGGACTGACCTCGACCATGGCATCCGCTACCACCAAGCCGAATCCGGCACTCGCTCCCCTGCCCTTTTCGAATCGCATCGTGGCGGTCAATTCCGCTCCTCCGGAATTCGATTCGGCTCGCGATCTCCCCGCGGGCTTTCTCGAATTCCTTGCGCCGCTGCATGCCGCGCTCACGCTGCGGCAGCGCGCGTTGATCGCGCGCCGCGATTACGCCTTGGCCGAAGCCCACGCGGGCAAGGTTCCCGATTACCTGCCCCCCTCGGTCGCCACCACAAATTTTTGGCGCATTGAGCTTCCCGCCTGGTGCGCGGATCAGCGGAACCAGATGACCGGCCCTGCAGATGACGCCGACCTTGTCGTGAAAATGCTGAATTCCGGCGCTCCCGGCGTCATGCTCGACTTGGAAGACTCCACTGCCAACGCCTGGGAGCACAATTCGCAAGGGATTAAAAATATTCTGGAAGCGCTCGCCGGCCGGCTCACGTACTTCGATCACAAGCGCAACAAAACGGTGGGCATCAATCCCAGTGCTACGGTTATTTTCACGCGGCCGCGCGGCTTGCACATTCATCAGTCTGGTGTTCTGCCCGGGGAATTGCTTCCGGCTTCGCTCTTTGATGTCGCGATGGTGGCTTATCAGGCGGACTTCAGCGCTCTGAAGCACCCTCTCTGCATATACATCCCTAAATCTGAATCCGCCGATGAGGCGCTCTGGTGGCGCGATCTTTTCCAGATGATTGCGCGCCTCAAGGGCTTGCCAACGAACACCATCAAGTGCATGGCGCTGGTCGAATCGCATCCGCTCGCTTTTCAGATGGAAGAGTTTGCCTGGAATCTTCGCGACCACATCGTGGGCCTGAATCTTGGCCGCTGGGACTACATGGCCAGCTTGATTCATTTCAATCTCGAGAATCCGGAGTGGGTGCTTCCTGATCGCAACACCATTCCGCACAACGTGGCGTTCTTCCAGAATTTGCGCAACCTCATCCCCGAGATTTGCCATAAACACGGCATGCTCGCTATTGGCGGCATGACCGCTCTTTTTCCCAGCCGCGAGGATGCGGAGCTGAACGCGCGCGCGTTGAAAGCCCTCGCCGAAGACAAGAAGAACGAAGCTAATTCGCTGATGGACGGCGCGTGGACGGGGCATCCCGATCAAAACGAAATCGCCGTGAGCCAGTTCCTTGCCCCGAATCAACTTCAGGCACGTCGGGCGAACGCCGGTACGCATCCCGACCTTCGTCCGGTGCCAACGGGAGTCGGAAGACGCACGCTGGCGGGAACCCGCGCCGCGGTTCGAACGGTCATTCGCTATCGCAACGGCGTTCTCAACGGCAAGGGCGCGAGTCTCCTCGATGGCTACATGGAAGATCTCGCCACGGATCGCATTTACAGGTTGATGATCGCCCAGCGCATGAAGCACTCGGACAAGGTCGAAGTTCTTGATGAGGGAGGCGTGCCGGTTCTTCACACGCCGGAACTCATCCGCGATCTCTTCGACGAAGAGCTCGACCGCCTGTTGCGGGAGAGTGCGAAGAGCAATGACGCCCAAGTAGCGGCTACGCTCCGCGAGGCCCGCGGGATCAGCGAAGAAATGATCCGACGCGGGGAGTTCAACCCGGCGTGAAATGAGTTTTCAGTTGTCAGTTTTCAGTTTCAGTCATCAGTTCTTAGTTCTTAGGTGCAGGTTCTTGGCTTGAAGTTTTTGGTTTGAATGGGAACGGGACTTGTCCCATCCGTGATTTGGAAAGATTTTTTGGTTTTCCCTTGGCAGTCACAAGCGAAGAGAAAGGTAAGGAACATTAAATGGCATCCGACGGAACTAACGGCGCCAACGGGAACGGCAACAAACATAACCCACCCAACTACTGGGCTAGTGATCCCCGCTGGTCCGGCATGGCGCGTCCCTATTCTTACCCGGATGTGCTGCGGCTGCGCGGCTCCATGCAGATCGAGTACACGCTGGCACGGCTCGGTGCGGAGCGCCTCTGGAATCTCCTACACACCGATGCTTACGTTCCAGCGCTCGGAGCCATCACCGGGAATCAGGCCATTGAAATGGTGCAGGCCGGGCTGAAAGCGATCTATGGGAGCGGCTGGCAGGTCGCCGCTGACGGCAACACCGCGGGCGACGTCTATCCCGACCAGAGTCTCTATCCTTGCGACTCCACGCCGAATCTGGTGAAGAGGATTAATCGGGCGCTGTTGCGCGCGGACCAGATCGAATCTGCGGAGGGCAGGAAGTCCGGCGCGTATTGGTTTGCGCCGATCGTCGCGGACGCCGAGGCGGGGTTTGGCGGCTCGCTGAACGCTTACGAGCTGATGAAAGCGATGATTGAAGCGGGCGCCGCGGGCGTTCACTTCGAAGACCAGCTTTCTTCCGCAAAGAAATGCGGGCATCTCGGCGGTAAAGTCGTCGTGCCCACGCGTGAGTTCATCGAAAAATTGGTGGCGGCGCGTCTTGCGGCGGACGTTTGCGGCGTGCCCACGGTTCTCATCGCGCGCACCGACGCAAACTCTGCCGGACTTTTGCTTTCCGACGCGGACCCGCGCGACCGGGAATTCATCTACGGCGAACGTACGCCCGAAGGCTTCTACCAGTTCCACGGCGGGATCGACGCGGCCATCGCTCGCGGCCTCGCTTACGCTCCTTACGCCGATATGCTTTGGTGCGAAACCTCAACACCCGATCTCGCCGAAGCGAGGAAATTTGCCGACGCCATTCATGCGAAATTCCCCGGCAAACTCCTGGCCTACAATTGCTCGCCGTCGTTCAACTGGAAGAAGAAGCTCGACGACGTCACCATCGCCAACTTCCAACAGGAACTCGGCAAGATGGGCTACAAATTCCAGTTCGTAACTCTGGCCGGATTCCACGCGCTTAATATGTCCATGTTCCATCTCGCGCGCGGTTACTCGCAGGCCGGTATGACCGCCTATTCGAAACTCCAACAGGAAGAATTTGCCGCGCAGGAACTCGGCTATCGCGCCGTCACGCACCAGCGTTTCGTCGGGACCGGCTATTTTGATGAAATTGCTCAGGTCATCTCCAGCGGCAATTCGTCCACCACCGCACTGGCGGGCTCCACGGAAGCTGAACAGTTCCACTCCGCCGTACCCGTAGCGCCCGAGCCATCGAATGGGCAGGCGCCGGAAGCACGCCTGTGACTGTCAACCGGGCCACGAACCCAAGGGTTGCAGCAAAAAGGCTCATGCACTACAATGTAGTGCATGAGGACCCATGTCTATAGCTGGCGTTTGTCCAGCGAACTGAAATCAGACCTTGAGCGCCAAGCGCGCCTCCGAAGGGTCCCGATCTCCACGATTCTGGACATGGCAGTTCGCGAATGGTTGAAGAAAAGCGCCACCGAAGTGTCAGGAGACGAGGAACAGCGCAAGCTGCACGCGGCGGCGGAGAAATATATTGGCGCGCTCCAGGGACCTACCAAGTACGGGGCGACGACGGTTCGCGAGACCATCCGCAAACGGTTGCGACAGCGCTATGGCCGCTGACGCGCTAATCGATACGGGAGCCATTCTAGCTATACTGCGCAGGAACGATGAGTGGCATGAGCCTTGCCAAAATGCCTTCCGCCAATTGCGATCTCCCCTGCTGACATCCGAAGCAGTTTTGACCGAATTGTTTCATGTGATTGGCGATACCAGGGCCGAATTGGAAACGGCCTGGGGGTTCGTGCGATCCGGAGCACTCATGGTGGGGGCGATCGAAGATGCGGAGTTGTCGCAACTGCGCGCACTGATGTTGCTGTATTGGGACCGGCCGATGGATTTCGCGGATGCAACCCTTGTGCATCTAGCGAACCGGGAGTCGCTATCAACAATTCTTACGGTGGATCAAGCCGATTTCGCAACGTATCGGCTGGCAGGAAAGCGACGATTCCAAGTGCTGCCTATCGACCGACCGTCGTGATCAGCATGCTGTCGTGGGTGTGAGAAGAGCGGCCCACCTCAGAAGGCGGGCCCAACCCTGGTTCGGATCAATCTTCAGTTTAGCGGCGTCAATTACACGCTAGGCCAGTTCTGGCCGTCGGAATAGGAGCGGCGCGTTCTGGGCGACGGCGAAGGGGCGTAGCCGGTGGAGGCGGAATTCTTCATGACTGCATCGAAGGCGGACGTGAAAGCATCCATCTCCGGCTGGGTGCCCACGGTTATGCGCGTGTAGGTTGGCCAGACGGGCCAGATTCGGCCAATATACACATTGCGCGTGGCCATCGCATCGATGACTTCTTTCGCGGGGCGCTTGGTATCCAGCATAAAGCAGTTGGACTCGGACGGGACGTAGGCATAGCCCTGGCTGGCGAGCCAATCAAATGTTTTTTGCCGGACCCCGGCGTTCAACTGTTTGCGCTCGGAAACGAGATGCTCATGCTTGAGGCTCGCGGTGGCCGCGGCCATGGCGGTGATCGGCATGGCGCTCCAACCACCGAAGTTCTCGAGTTTTGCCAGCAAGTCGGGACGCGCGATGGCCAGTCCACAGCGAATCCCCGCCATGCCGTAAATTTTCGAAAACGTTCGCAACACGATCACGTCTTGATCGGCCTTCACCAGATCAATGGCGCTCACGCCATCGGAGAAGTGAATGTAGGCTTCGTCGACGAGCACGACCGAACCTTTCGGTTTCGCGGCCAATAGTTGCTCGATGGCAGAGTGCGGCGTCATCGTCCCGGTCGGATTGTTCGGGGTACAAACATAGAAGAGCCCGGCGTCCGGCGCCGCCGCGACCATCGCCTTGATATCGTGGGCATACGTTTTGGTGAGGGGAGTCTTGACGATGCGGGCGCCGGAGATCTTCGCCGCTTTCATTCCGGCTTCGTAGCCGGGATCCGCGGTAACGTAGCTCTTCGCTGGCGAGGTGAACGAGAGCACGGAGAAATGCAACGGTTCGCTTGAGCCGGGAAAGACGCGGAGGTATTCCGGTTTCAGGCCCTCCATCTCCGTGAAGGTCTTGACGAATTCTTCCTTCAGCCAGTAGGAATAGCGGCCGCCCTGCGGCGCCATATCCACGATAGCCTTTCGCGCGGCGTCGCACGGCCCCAGCGGGTTTTCATTCGCGTCGATCACTACGGCTCCGGGATGAAAAACATTGCGATCTTCCGCCGCGAGGGATGCCTCGGTAGCGATGCGGAATGCCATCGCCGCGGTCGCCGCGGCCGACAACTGGAGGAAGGTTCTCCGCGAACCCTTTGAAAGTGTTTCGTTGCTCTTCATCTGGCCCTCCGCATATATGCGAATGTTTTCCGTGGAAAGATCCCTGCCTGATTCCGGCAGCAAATGTAACCGGATTGGTTCATCCGGCCTGCGCTTCACTATAGCACCGAACCGGGAGAGGATTTAAGCGCCAGTTGCAACACGGACGGATCGCCGAACGCCCTTGCATTTTGGATGGCCATCAACGAAAAATTTGATGGCGAGGATCGGATAGATTCTCGCGCGCGCAGATTCTAAACTTTTGCCTTTCCACCGAGCATCGCGAAACCGAGGAGGCCGCATGGCACAAGCAGCAAAAAGGAGTGCCCATACACCGCGTGTCGTCCAACGGATCAAGGCGCTCGACTGGACCGCCGCTGAACAGTCGCTCTCGGAGCGTGGCTACGCGATAACAGTTCCCATCCTCTCGCCTGATGAATGCGCTTCGCTCGCCGCTTTATATAATGATGCAAGCCGTTTTCGCAGCCATATCGTCATGGAGCGCTATCGCTTCGGCGTGGGTGACTACAAGTATTTCGCCAACCCGCTTCCAGAATTGGTCGCGGAGCTTCGAAGCAGCGCCTATCCGCACCTCGCTGAAGTCGCCAATCACTGGGCGGAAGCTTTTGGTGAACGCACTCCTCCCTATCCTCGCGAGCACGCCGCTTTCCTGAAAACTTGCCACGAAGCGGGGCAGACCAAACCAACGCCGCTTATGCTCCACTACGAGGCCGGAGGCTACAACTGTCTTCATCAGGATCTCTACGGCGAAGTCAGCTTTCCTCTGCAAATGGTATTTCTGCTCGGTCAGCAAGACCGCGATTGGGAAGGCGGAGAATTCATCCTCGTCGAGCAGCAACCGCGCGCGCAGTCCAAGCCGCAAGTGGTCATCGCCGATCAAGGTCAGGCGATCATCTTTACCACGCGCTACCGGCCCGTCAAAGGTTCGCGCGGCTATTATCGCGTCAACCTGCGTCATGGCGTCAGTCGCGTACACCGTGGTACCCGCTATACGCTGGGCATCATTTTCCACGACGCCAAGTAGCCGCAACAGGATTCCCCGTTCCCGCTGCTGTCCGAATCCGCACTCCCTGTCCCAATACCGGGCACCGGTATCTACGTTCTGGTGTGCCTTCCTCGCTTAAGTCTTTTTTGTTCAGCACCATACATGATCGGTGGATGGTCAACTGCTTGCCCATGAAGTCTATTTGCACTGGGAGGTTCGACGATGGGCACACTCACGCAAAACCTGCGCTATGCCATGCGCGCGCTATGGAACAGCCCTGGCTTCACCCTGGTAGTTGTGCTGACGCTGGCTCTCGGCATTGGCGCCAATACCGCCATTTTCTCGGTCGTTTATTCGGCCCTTCTGCATCCGCTGCCTTACCGCGATCCCGGCAAGCTCTTTCATCTTGGTGAGTCGCGCAGTCAATCCGACAACAGCGCGAATGGCGCTCAGGCTTCTTACCCGGACTATCTGGATTGGAAGCGCACGGCAAAGAGTATCCAGTCCTTCGCGAGTTACAGCGGTGATGCCTTCACCCTTTCCGCGAATGGCGAGCCCAAGAACATTTTCGCCGCGCAGGTTACCCCGAGTTTTTTTTCGACGCTCGGCGTGAAGCCCGCACTTGGACGTGATTTCCTCGACGGCGAAATGCGGGAAGATGGCCCTCCCGTGACGATTCTCACGGATGGCTTCTGGCGCACCGAGTTTGGCGCCGATCCCCAGGTCATCGGGCGCATCATTCACCTGGACGGCAAGCCCGCCACCATCGTCGGCGTTCTTCCGCGCGACTTCGAGTTTGCACCGGGCAGATCCGCGCCGCTGTGGGTTCCCATTCACCAGAGCGGAGATGCCATCACGCGCCGCAGTCTCCGCTGGCTCAGTGTCTTCGGCCGGCTCGCCCCAGGCGTCTCTCCCGATCAGGCCCGCGCGGAAATGCAGAGCATCAACGCGCAACTTGCCCGCGCATATCCAAAGGAAAACGGCTCCACGTTCTTTGTCATGGAAAGTCTCACGGAACAAATCGTTGGCAAGGTTCGGCCCATCCTGCTTATTCTGCTCGGAGCTGTGGGATTCGTGCTTCTCATCACGTGCGCCAACGTCGCCAACCTGGTTATGACCCGTTCCATCGGGCGGCGCAAGGAATTTGCCGTGCGGTCTGCTCTGGGCGCGAGCCGGGCCAGCCTGTTCTCCCAGTTGCTGACCGAAAGCCTGTTGCTTTCCTTCATCGGCGCTGCCGTTGGGCTTCTCGGGGCTCAATGGGGCGTCAATTTGCTCGTCGCTGCCATACCGGAATCTCAGTTACAGTCCATGCCTTATTTGCGTGACACCGGAATGAACCTCCCGGTCCTTCTCTTTCTTGGCGGCGTGGCCGTGCTCACCGGAATTCTCTTCGGGTTGGCTCCCGGCCTGGACGCTTCGCGCACGTCTCTGAACGATGTCCTGAAGAATGAATCGCGCGGTGGCACGAGGGCAGGGCACGCTCGGCTACGCAACACCCTGGTCATTGCCGAAATCTCAATTTCTCTCGTTCTGCTGGTAGGCGCAGGCCTCTTGCTCAAGAGCCTCCACGCCCTTCTGGGACAAGACCCGGGCTTCAACCTCCACAACGTTTTGACTTTTTCCGTTAACTTGCCGGACTCTACCTATCCCAGCGACAAGACCCCTCCCTACTACAGCGCGGCCGCTGTCCGCTTTGACCACGAATTCACGCAGCGGCTCCGTTCTTTGCCGGGCATCCTGGAGGTCGGCCAAACCTCGGGAATTCCCGCTAGTGGCGGCAGCGGCACCATCCGATTCGTTGTCGAAGGCCGCCCCACCGCCACTGGGCAGGAAGACGAATGCCAAATCATCACCGTTAGCACAGGATATTTTTCCTCACTGAAGATCCCTCTTGCGGACGGCCGTTTCTTTACTCCAAACGATTCTCGGGATGCCCCCGGCACCGTTGTCGTCAGCCGTGCGTTCACCAAGGCCTATTTCCCTGGGGAAAACCCCGTCGGCAAACGCATCCGTTTCACTTACAGCGCGCAGAATCCTTTCCTCCAAATTGTCGGTGTGGCTGCGGATACCGCGTCCATCGATCTCGCGGCGCCACCGCCTCCCATCATCTACACACCCAACGATCAGGGGCCCTCCACGTACCTGAGTTACATGATGCGCACGGGTGGCGAGCCGGGCGCGTTCGTCGGGGCCGTCCGCGCTGCCTTGCAGGAAATGGATCCTCAGCTCCCATTGATCCAGCCGCAATCCCTGGAACAAATAGCCAATCAATCTCCCTCGGTTTTTCTCCGCCGCTATCCTTCTTATCTGATCGGCAGTCTTGCTGCGCTGGCCTTGGTTCTCGCGGTCGTGGGTTTGTATGGGTTGATCTCGCATATGGTGCTGCAGCGCACCAGGGAAATCGGCATCCGCGTGGCTCTTGGCGCGCAGCGTCGCGACATCATGAGAATGGTTCTTCGCCAGGGCATCCGCGCCACCCTGGCCGGCGTCGCTGTCGGCGTGGTCGCCGGCCTTGCGCTGACGCGCCTTTTGAGGAGTTTGCTTTTCGGCGTCACTCCGGGCGATTGGCTCACTTTCTTGAGCGTCGCTCTGCTCTTGCTGGTCGTCGCACTGGCTGCTTGCTCCATCCCCGCTCGCCGCGCCACACGCGTCGATCCCATCGTGGCCCTGCGTTACGAATAACTCAGGTGCACTCCGGCTCTCGTTCATCTTGAATTGAGAATCTGTCTTTTGAGAAAGCGCTGACGAATCTACAACAATGAGGAACTACTCGTGGCCGCCGCCTAGTTCGCGCACGATGGAGCCGACAAATGACTTCGCGTCACCGAAGAGCATGAGCGTCTTATCAAGGTAGTAGAGCGGATTGTCGATTCCGGCAAAACCGGCGGCCATGCTGCGCTTGATCACCATCACCGTGCGCGCCTTGTCCACGTCCAGAATCGGCATTCCGTAAATCGGGCTAGAAGTGTCAGCGCGTGCTGCGGGATTGGTGACGTCATTCGCTCCGATCACCAGCGCCACGTCGGTTTGCGGAAAATCTCCGTTGATTTCGTCCATGTCCAGCAGTTTGTCATACGGAATGTCCGCTTCGGCGAGCAAAACGTTCATGTGCCCTGGCATGCGCCCCGCCACCGGATGGATTCCAAACTTCACATCCACACCGCGCTTCGTCAGCGCATCATAAAGTTCGCGTACTTTGTGTTGCGCCTGCGCCACAGCCATTCCGTAGCCCGGCACGATGACCACCTTGTTTGCCGCCGCGAGAATCGCCGCGGCTTCCTCCGGCGTCGCGCTGCGCACCGGCCGCGTTTCCTGTTTGCCTGCGACCGCCGTCTGCTCCTGCCCAAAAGCGCCAAAGAGCACATTCGAAAATGACCGGTTCATCGCTTTCGACATGTTCACGGAAAGAATTAAGCCAGAGGCTCCGTCCAACGCGCCGGCAATGATCAATAGCTTGCTGTCCAGTACAAATCCCATCGCCGCCGCGGAGAGCCCCGCATAGGAATTCAAAAGTGAAATCACCGTGGGCATATCGGCGCCGCCGATGGGAATGATCATCATCACACCGAACAGAAGTGGAATGCCGACGATCAGCGGGAAGAGTTGCGTCTTTTCCGGGTGTGCTACCAGCATACCCGCGACAACAATCGCCACACCCAGAAGTCCGAGGTTGACGATGTTCTGTCCCTTATACGTGATGGGCCTCTGTGGCAAGACTTCCTGCAATTTTCCCGCGGCCATCAGGCTGCCAGTGAACGTCAGCGATCCGAGGATGACCTCGAGTGAGAGGACGCCCATCATGAAACGCGGTACATCCGGCGTGCGCAAATAAAATTCCGTTGTGCCCACCAAAGTCACGCACAGCGCGCCAAACGCGTGGCTCAGCGCCGTCCGCTGGGGCACCGCGGTCATGGCCACTTCGCCGAGCGGCACGCCGATGATTGTGCCCAATACCAGGCCAATAACGATCCATTTGTATTCCACGATGCCGTGGTGCAGCAATGTGCCGGCAATCGCCAGCAGCATGCCCAGCTCGCCGGCAAAGACGCCGCGGCGCGCGGTCGTCGGAGAGCTCAGCCACTTGAGCGAGAAGATGAAGAGCGCCGTGGCAATCAGATAAGTGATCTCGATGAAGTTGTCCGAAGCGAGCACGTTGCTCATGGTTTTTTCGGCCCGCTCGCTTTGAACATCTTCAACATCCGGTCGGTAATCAGGAATCCGCCGACGATGTTGCTGGTTGCCGCGACGATGGCGATCGTTCCCAGGATTTTCGCGAGCGTCGCCCTGTGCGCGTGGTACTCACCGGCCATGATAATGGCGCCCACAACGGCGATGGCGTCGAGCGCGTTCGTCAAAGACATCAAGGGAGTGTGGAGAAGAGGGGAAACGCGGCGTATGACTTCAAATCCGATAAATGCGGCCAGCATGAAAACGTAGAGGCTGGTAAGCAGATCCAGCTTCATGACTTCACCACCTCCTGCGATTCAGCCGGCAGGGCTGGGAGCGAGAAAAATTCCCTGATACGCGGGTTGACTACTTCTCCGCCGCGCGTCAGCAGCGTTTCGCGGACAATTTCGTCTTCCAGGTTGAGCTGCAGTTTTCCGTCTTTGACGAGGTGCAGCAGGAAAGCGCTCACGTTTCGCGCATACATCTGGCTGGCGTGATACGGCACCGTGCTCGCCAGATTGAACCAGCCGATGATCGTCACGCCATGTTCCACGACGATCTCGCCCGGCCGTGTCAGCTCGCAATTTCCTCCGCGCTCTCCGGCCAGATCGACAATCACGGATCCAGGCGCCATGCCCGCAACCATCTCTTTAGTCACCAGAATCGGAGGCTTCTTCCCGGGAATAACCGCCGCGCTGATCACCACGTCGCTTTCTACTACGACTTTTCCCAGCAGTTCACGCTGGCGCCTGTAAAAAGTTTCATCCTGCGCCCGCGCGTACCCGCGCGCATCTTCGGCATCTTTGGCCTCGATGGGGAGCTCCACGAAGCGCCCGCCCAAGCTCTGCACCTGCTCCTTCGCGGCGGGACGCAGGTCGTAAGCTGAAGCGACTGCGCCCAGCCGCCGCGCCGTAGCGATCGCCTGCAAACCCGCCACGCCCGCGCCAATTACAAAAACGCGGGCCGGAGTAATCGTTCCCGCAGCCGTCGTGAGCATCGGGAAAATGCGCGGCGAAGTGTCCGCCGCAAGCACCACCGCCTTGTAGCCGCAAATCGTGCCCATCGAGGAAAGTACGTCCATGCTCTGGGCACGCGTCGTTCGCGGCATCAACTCCACCGAAAACGAAGTCACTCCTTTGCCGGCGATTTCCTGAAGGGTTTCAATAGAGCCAAGCGGCCTCAAAAATCCAATGAGTGCCTGGCCGAGGCGGAAAAGGGGAACGTCGGCTTTGCCGGTCTTGTCGTTGGAACCATAACAGAGAATTTGAACCACAATGTCCGCGGCGCGAAATACTTCGGCGCGATCGGCGGCAATCTTCGCGCCTTTCGCGGTGTAGTCCGCGTCGGGATAGCCTGCCCCGGCGCCGGCTCCGGCCTCCACCACCACTTCCAACCCGGCTTTGGTCAGATTCGGAATCGCCGCGGGCACGAGCGCCACGCGCCGTTCGCCGGGAAAACTCTCTCGGGGCACACCAACGATCATGAAGCATCCTCCGCTTCTAAAAGCCAAAACTGTTGTTGGGAATAGCAATCGGTCGGGGAAATAAACTCAATCCATTTCAAGAAGAGGCCAACCCTCCACCGGGCCAAACGCTTCAAATCATACACTCATAGGAACCACTTCCGTTAGATCACATCACCTTGCTCAAAGTTGGGAATCTCTCTTAATGCGAGGTGACTATGCTCGAGCGTTTCGGCGCCTTACCGCACGCAGACGAAAAAAAGGGACCGCTCCGCGGTCCCTCCTTATTGCAGCTGCGAACTCCACGAAGAAAAAACGCCGACGTTAGTTGCTCCCCTGCGTTTTATCTGACGGTGTGGGCGTTGCCGCGGACGCTTCGCCGATGGACAGTTCATACTTCTTGCCACCGAAGAAAATTCCCGTCAGCGCCTTGTTGCCAGCTTGGTCGGTATTGGTAGAATACCCACTCTCCGCCTCGGCCTTCTTTAGTGGAAGAACCTGCGCCGGCACTTTGGCTACCGTGTCCCTGCCGTCGGAAATGCTGACTTCCACATTCGATCCGGTTCCAGCCCATTCCACTTGATACCTACCGGCCGGCAACTGCTTGCCTCCGACAGTAACGGTCTCGCCGACATTCAGCGTACCCTTGTTGGTGTTGCCGGCGATGGCGCTGGCTGCAAGCAGCAGAGAAAACATAAGCAGGCCTGCGGTGAATTGCATCTTTCTCATGAGAGTCACTTTTCCTTTTGTCCTCGCCTCGCGGAAGCGAATCAAGATCCTTCATTTCCGCCGAGGTAAGCATGATTTGACTACCTCTATCTGATAAGAAAAGGAGCCTCCAGGTTACACTCCCAGCAGCAAAAGAATTGCATGAATGCATTAGAAAATCGATTTATCTACGAAACACATTCCCAATGGTTTACCGCCTACCCATCGAGCTCCCCGCCGGCGAGCAGCGCTATCACCGCTGTTTTCAATCCTCTTTCTTCTTCGCAGTGTGATCGGTGTCACCCGCGAACTCTGTGTTTGAAGGACTTTTCTTCGCGCATTCGTTTTGAAATTGCGCGCCGAGTATCGGACAATAGGGGTGTCATTCGAAAATGGATTCTCCAAGCTCAAATTTGTATCCAGCGAACTCCGATTCCCCCGCCCGCGAGAAGCTTCTTTCCCTCCGTCTTGCTCTTCTGCGCGTCCACAAGACTCTTCTCAACATGGAGCGCAGAGAGTACGAGCGCGAGCACGGCTACGTAAACACTGGCGAGCTCTTCCGCCTGGTCATCGACCATTCGCAATTCGCCTGGTTGCACAACATCTCCGAATTCGTCGTCCGCATCGATGAAACTCTGGCTGCCAAGGAGCCCGTCACCCCGGAATACACCAGCGGCGCCATCTCTCTCGCCCGGAAAATGTTTGTTCCCACAGAATCCGGTGACGCCTTCCAGAAAAAATACTTCGACGCCATCCAGCGCGACCCCGCGGTTGTCATCGATCACGCTGAGCTCGCCCGCCTCTTCAACAACGAGCCCCCCGACACCTCTGCCCCATAGTTTTTCCAAATTCCCTGATAGACTTGCCCGGTCACCCGGAGGTCCTCAATGAGCGAATCCGAAAAGACCTACACAAACGGCGAAATCACCGTCATCTGGAAACCCGGCGTGTGCATTCACTCCGCCAAGTGCGTGCAGGGCCTCGGCGAAGTCTTCAAGGTCAACGCTCGCCCGTGGATCAACATGGACGGCTCTGGAACCGAGCGCATCATCAAACAGGTCGACCAGTGCCCTTCCGGCGCGCTCAGTTATTTCCGGAATGAAAAGATCAGCAAAGCCGCAAGGTGATCCGTGGACGTGAATCTCGACGACGTAACCGTCACCCACAACGAAGAGGCGCAGCGTTTCGAACTGCTCGTCGATGGCCATCGTGCCCTAAGCACGTATCGCCGCTTTCCCGGCCGTATCGTTCTTAACCACACCGAAGTTCCGCCGCCACTCGAAGGCCATGGCCTGGCAGCAAAACTTGCCCGCTTTGCGCTCGATTTCGCCCGCGTCAATCATCTGCGTGTTGTCCCGCTCTGCCCTTACATCTCCAATTTCATTCGCAAGCACCCTGAGTATCAGGATCTCGTTTCTTCGGAAGACCTGGAGAAGCTGCTGTCCTGCTGATTCGGCATCCATGTCCTCCACTCGCCCCGCTCTGAGATCCTCACCAGCGAAATTCTCTATCCGCCGCCTTCGCCGCGCTGAACTTCCACCTGACACCGTCGATCTCGCTCGTTTCCTTATCGGAAGGGTCGTCGTCCACGATCTCCCCGCGGGACGCCTCAGCGGCCGCATTGTGGAAACGGAAGCCTATCCGCCCGGCGATCCCGCGGGACATCATTTCCGCGGCCCTACTCCTCGCATTCGTTCGATGTACCTGGCCCCCGGCCACGCCTACATTTTTTTCAACTATGGCGCGCACTTCATGCTCAACGTTGTGAGCGAGCCTGCCGGAATCGCGGCCGCAATCCTCATCCGCGCTCTCGAACCGCTCGAAGGCCTCGAGCTCATGCAACGCCATCGCAAGACCACCCGGCTTCTCGACCTCACCCGCGGCCCCGGACGCCTCGCCGCCGCTTTTCAAATCGATCGCCGCCACGACGGCCTCGACCTTTGCGCCCCCGGCTCGCTCTGGCTGGCTGAAACCAGCCATCCCATTGGCCCCATCGGAAAAACCGTCCGCATCGGCATTACCCGCGCCGCCGATCAACTCCTTCGCTTTTACGAGCGCGGCAATCCCTTTGTCAGCGGCCCCAAGCGCTTCCTCCTCCCTGCCACGCCCCGCAAGAAATCGTCTTGGGGAACAAATTTGATCTGATCCCGAAAACGCGCACTCGCCCTTTTGTCGAATTCCTCGCTCTTCCCTCGTCCGGGTCCCCGGCCTTAGGATTATTTCTTGCTTAGAGTGCTCTCTTGCGCTTCGGTAGTTTCCACGCGGTGCACCAGATAATTCTCCAGAAGCTCGTCCAATTCATGCGACCGGATAGGTTTTGTGAGATACCGGTCCATCCCTCCGGCCAGGCATTTCTCTCGATCGCCCTTCATGGCGTGCGCCGTTAGCGCGACTATGGGCACGCGGATTCCGCTGCCTCCCTCCTTCTTTCGAATCGCCGCGGTCGCTTCGAACCCATCCATCACCGGCATCTGCACATCCATCAAGACCAGATCAAAGCTCTCTTTTTCAAGCGCCTCCAGCGCTTCGAGTCCATTCCCTGCTACCACCACGGAGTGGCCTCTCTTTTCCAGCAGCCGGCTCGCCAACCGCTGATTCACGGCATTGTCTTCCACCAGCAAAACGCGCAAAGAAGCGGCAGGTTCGCGGGCATCGTGCAGGGAGAACCGCGTGATCAGCGGGATCGCGCCGCTCTGTTCCCTGGCCCCAAGTACTCTGGCAACCGCCTCGCGCAATTCGGATTGCCTTATCGGCTTTAGCAGATACGCGGAAACTCCCAGTTCATGGCAACGTGCCGCATCCCCTCGGTGGCCAGCCGAGGTAAGCATCATGATGGTGGCCGTTGACAGCTCCGGCCTTTCCCGGATTCTTTCGACCAGCGCAAACCCGTCCATCCCCGGCATGTGCATGTCCGTCAAGACCAGCCCGTAGGGTCGTCCTGCTTCCCGGGCGGCGCACAATTGCGCCAGTGCTTCTTCTCCTCCTTCCACGGACGTCACCTTCATCTCCCAGCGCTTCAGCATCCTTTCCAGGATCCGCTGGTTCGTCCGGTTGTCGTCCACCACCAGCACCCTCACGCCGCGCAGGATTTCAGGCGGGGCAATCGTTCCGATTTCAATCGCCCTGGGATCTGCCACTCGCAGCCGAATCGTGAAGTGAAACTCGCTCCCACGGCCCACTTCGCTGGTCACCCAGATTCTCCCTCCCATCATGCTCACCAAGCGTGCTGAGATGGTCAGTCCCAGCCCGGTTCCTCCATATTTCCGCGTCGTAGAAGCATCCGCCTGCGTGAAGGGTTCGAAGATCGAATCCCGTTTCTCTTCGGCGATCCCAATCCCGGTGTCCGCAACCGCGAAGTGCAGCAGGAGATCTTCACCCTCGCGAGCGTCGCTACTCACTTTTAACGCCACCTCGCCCTGATTCGTGAACTTAATGGCATTGCCCACCAGGTTTATTACAATCTGGCGCAGCCGGCTCGAATCTCCCCGCACCACTTCCGGGACTTCCGGCGCCACCTCGCACAGCAGTTCCAGCCCTTTTTCGTCCGCACGCAGAGCGAGCGACTTTAATATTGTTTCCAGGCAATCACGCAGGTTGAAATCGATGGCTTCCAAGTCGACCTTGCCTGCCTCGATCTTCGAAAAATCCAGAATGTCGTTGATCACGGTAAGTAGGGCATCGCCCGACATCTTCACTGTCTCCAGATACTCGCGTTGCTCCGGAGTAAGCTGCGTCTCCAGGGCCAGATCGGTCATCCCCATAACACCGTTCAGCGGGGTGCGGATTTCGTGGCTCATGTTGGCCAGGAATTCGCTCTTCGCCTGGCTGGCATCTTCCGCGGCCTCTTTCGCCCGGCGCATTTCCGTTTCCGCCCGCTTGCGTTCCACAACTTCCTTCTGCAACTCTTCGGTCCTCTCCCGTACCCGGAGCTCCAGCGAATCGCGTGCCTCAGCCAACGCCGTATTCTGGCGTTCAATCTCTTGGAGCATGTAATTGAAATCCGTGCTGAGTTGGCCTAGCTCGGCCCCACCCGACAGCGGCGCCCGTAGCGAGTAGTCTTTTCCCAATGCCACACGGCGCGCGGTCCAGGCTAGATCGTAGATCGGCCGCGTAATCCCGTTCCGAAGCCAGGCAGAAAGCGCGTACACGATGAGCAGGCATGTTCCAGCCATGACCGCAAGGGCTTTGGTAAAGTGAAGGATTCGCCTATGCAAGTCATCAAGATCATCTTCGAGGTAGAGGGCTCCTACAGGATTGCCGTCGAGATACACGGTTTCCGTGTAAGAAAGCGATTTTGCCGCCCATAGAACGCCTGGCTGAGACAGTTTGGGCGGCGTAAAATGGCCGGTCAGATCGCGACGGACGTACCACGACAGTACCTGCTCGTCTACCCGGTACAAAACCGCCGCGCGAATTCCCGCGCGGACCCTCATTGCTTCTAAAATCTGGCCGCCCACGCTGGAATCGTTGAATGCAAGCGCAGAATTCGCGTTGGTACTGAGCAGGTCCGCGGTCGATTTGAGATCGTTTACTTTTTTGTCGCGGAAGTCATGCAGGTCATAAAGCACGAACGCCGCACAAAACAGCAATAATCCGGACCCGCCGGTCAGCAGCGAGAACAGCAGCAGACTCCGGCGCAGTGAAAGCTTTTGCAGGCTTAACATTGCATTCAAGATCTCCCTGGTTGGGGCTTGCCGATCGCTCTCCGCCCCCGCTCAAAGAGCATCGCCCTTGCTGCCTACTTGGCCCGTTGTGCAGATCCTAGGCTGATCTCTGGCAGGATTTCTTCCCACGCAAAAGCCAGGCCTGCACCTCTGCGAGCGATGCATGCCGACTCATCGGCAGCAAGATTTTCGTTTTGGTATACG
>Ga0209527_1000016_pt1 | contig 33778 bp, 28 predicted proteins | sample JacPinW_OM2H0_M2_FD_187968 | JGI IMG/M metagenome (GOLD analysis project Ga0209527, IMG submission 187968) | Forest soil microbial communities from Algoma, Ontario, Canada - Jack Pine, Ontario site 1_JW_OM2H0_M2 (SPAdes) (version 2) | ecosystem: Environmental > Terrestrial > Soil > Boreal... | reverse complement strand
AGCCTTAGATTCAAAGCTCAATTGGAAATCGAGGAACAAAGCTCCTATCAGTAGCGCGCGCAATCGCGGTACGAGCGCGGGAGCATCATCCTGACCTCGAACAAAGGCTACGGAGACTGGGGATCGATCTTTGGCGATTCGATCATCGCCACAGCGATTCTAGACCGGCTGCTGCATCACTCGACGACCATTAACATTCGCGGCGAGAGCTACCGGCTGAAGGATCGCCGCAACGCCGGCCTGGTGCCGCCTCGAGGACAGGAAGGAGCGGAGGCCGCAGCTCGTTCCATGGCCTCGGACTCCGTTACGCCCAAAATGCGCCAAAAGACGGCGCTGGGCTCCACTCCGTCCGAGGCCCTTTCGGGGAATTTTCAACCGGAATTGACACGGAAATGTATGCCCGGTAGCTCCCCTACCGTATGGCGTGTATCGAGCCCTATTTACACCGACTTAACTTTGTTTCCTTTTGCGAGTTTTCAACTCTAGGCCGCATCGATTTGCATGTTTCAAGCCGCTGTAGCGGCAATCTCTCCATTCGGATGGTGTGGACAGGCCGATTAGGTTGATTCTCATTTGTGTAATCTATTCCTTAACGAGTCGCTTCAAAAGACTCTCAATAGAACGCCAATTCACTGTCGGTACGCTTCTCATGCTTAACATCACCCTTTTTTTGAATTTATTAAGGGACAACTTAAACGAGCGTTGCCGATATAGTTCGGTGAAAAGACGCTTCCCATCACAAACATCAGCCCATCTTGCTTCCCAAACCAATACTTTCTGTCGTCGATTGTCCTCGCATTGCCCTATAAACTTTGCTTTCCAATCTGCGCCGATAATTGGCTCAATCTGACCCTTGATCTTTTCCAGTCGCGCAACCAAAACATCTGCAATCTCATTTAGGTTCTTCCCGCGAATCTCATGTGCTCGAAGGTTGGGATCATCGAATGCGTAACTTGAATACACTTCACGCGCTGCAAATTCATCAATTTGCGACATCGCAAGTTCACGGATGACCTTGCTAACTTCACCTTGGTTCGGCAGAGGATCCTTCACAACGTCTCCATCCTTCAGAAACTCGGTAAGAACATCAAGGTCGATCAGATAGTTCTCCAGGCATCGGCGATCCCATTGCAACACCTTCACGGCCTCGGAGTCTTTGATCGCGCTCGGAACTCCGTCTCGATCAAAAATAAAATACCTAGGAGACAGCTTTGTACCCTTTTTTTCGGCTTCTTGAAGCTGTTCGATTTGCTTTTCCACCTCACGCCGGCCACCCAAATCCTTCACTTTGTGACGTCGAAGGAGATCGCCAAAACCGACCTGAAGTAAGTCGACATCTTCGGGGCCCTCGACAAAGACTGTAGCCTTGTACAGTAGCCCTTCACTTTCAGATGTTCCTAATCTGCTCAAGGCCTGGGAGATTTCTTCTTCATCTTTGTAATGAACCTTACTCAAAACCTTTTCTGAAACCAAATGGTAAAGTGAGCATTCATCTTTTTCGAAAGCGCCTGCCAGAATTTCAGGGGAATGGGAGCATATAATTGCTTGAAGATTTCTGCGGACAATGTAGTTATCGACCAGAAATGAGAGAAGGTCCTTGCATACCGCCGGATTGAGATGCAATTCAGGCTCGTCTAGCAGAATGATGCCACCCTCTACCAGAGATCGGCCAATCAATAAAAACGTCAGAATTAGTCCCTTTTCGCCACTACTCATTCCATCGAGTTCAAATGTCCTTCCAGTCTCAACGTCCTGAACGCCGATAGAGAGTAGTCCAACTTTGTTGACGCCAACTCCTACAAGCTTCCTACCCTTCAGAATACCCTCAAAGATGCGCTCGAATTCTTTCGTGAGTTCTTCGCGTTCGTTTGGGCCCGTGACGACGGCGTTGAAAATCGTGTTCTTTAACCGTGAGTACTTTAGCTGTGGTTGTGAAACGTGCGACTCGATCTGGTTCCCGGCATCTGCAGCGCCTAGTTGGACAGGCTGCTCACCCGGTGGCAAAGCGCGGTCGGCGGGGAAATAGCTGAAAAAAGTCTGACTTGGAACATTTCTGCCGTCAAGGAAACCGAAAATTGTGCCGCCAATAACATCGTTACTGCTAAACCGGCTCGAAATTGGATCGAATTGCAAATCAAGATGTAAGTCTTGCGCCCCTTTCCGAACTCCCTCGATTACGCCCTTGAGAGTTTTCTCGGCTGCAGTGAGAGCAGCTTGTCCCGCTGGTGACGATAGGAAAGCTAGGTTGAAGTTTGCGTTCTGAGGGTTTCTACCCGTCGTGTTAAGCGTAAAATCTGTGGCAAGCTCGGGCATGGCCGCCGCCAAAGCTTCAATCTCAGTCACTTCCAATCTATATCTGCATCGAATTTCGACGGGCCGTTTCGGGTCGCGTGCAATTGCAGTCGGAAGTATTTTCTGTGGATTGTAAGGTACTGCGGCACCCAGGGCTAGGAGTGCCTGAGTCGGCTCATTTGTCGAGCGGGGGGCTACTACCGCTTTAACCAACCTGATAGCCTCCAACAGAGTTGTCTTCCCAATAGCATTTGGGCCAACTACCACACTGACCCGGCTATCGAGATCAACATGGATTTCTTCCAACGCTCGGAAGTTTTTAACGTGAATTGATTTTAGGTGCATTCCTTCTCCCACCCTGCAAAACACTCAGCTAAATAATGTTTCGATGGGGGAAAGTGTACTATTGATTAAGAGTACAGGCAAAATAAAGTTGAACAGGAGGGCAGTTTCGCCCGCTCCTATCCACTGTCCGCGCGGTGAGACGACCGATCAGAGGAAGCAGGAGCCCGGCTTTCGCGCAGCTAGCGCACTTCCGTGAGCGTGCGAATCTGTGTTTCCAGAGCTTGATTGTATTGCCGCTCGATTTGAAGCTCCGCTTGCAGCTTCTTTACCAGCAAATCCAAATGGGCAATCTCGACGCGAAGCTTCTGGACGTCGGCCACCGTCGGAGCAGGCCGGACCGGGGCGGCGATCGATTGCTGGGGGTCGTGCTGTGGCTGCGAAGGCTGCCGAGGGGTGAACGCCTCGGCAAGCGCTCGTGGCCAGGCAGACTCCGGTGTAGCAGCGGCTGGCGGTGGAGGCGCGACATTGCGGGGCGCGACTGGAACCGGGGCCGGTGAAAATAGATTGCTCAAAGCATTCGAAGGTGTTGAGCGCTCAGCCACCGGCACGGGCGTGGCGCTCTTAGGCTCCAGGAGGCTCTTCACCCGCGCAATCAATTCCTGGGGCTGAAAGGGTTTGCGAATCAGTTCATCTGCTTTAACCGAAACCGCTTTGTCGGCGACGCTCTTATTGACTACGCCGGACATCAACACGACCGGCGTTTGGCTGAATTCCGGATGCTGCTTGATTTGGCTGCAGACGGAGTAGCCGTCTTGATCGGGCATGATCACGTCGGTGATCACCACATCGGGGCGGTTGTGTTCGAATTGTGCCAGTGCCGAGGCCGCGTCGGCAAAAGTAATCACATTGATATTCTCGCGGCGAAAAGCGATCTTGATGACTTCGCGCATGGTGGCACTGTCATCGATGAAGTAGACGGTGGGTGTCCGCTTGGCCAGAGTTTCGCCCAGGGGCGGAACGGTCATCGCTTCGCTCATTGTGCTTCCTTGTCCGCCATGTCACGCGTTCCTTCATCGAATTCGCGCATGGCATCCAGCATAAGATCGGTGGCCGAGCGCAGCACGGTGCGCTGTGTCGAGGTGGTCCCGTAGGAGAATTTGTAGACCCCCTCGGTGCTGTTTCCGCAGTTTTTCAAAATATGAATGACGGCTTCATCGCCAAACAAAGTGCCGCACTCTGCGTGCGTGATCTCCCCGGCGTCGTAGAACAGCACACCGTCCGTTGCACCGGCGTTGATGTGCAATGCGCCCGTCTGATGCGCGTGCCCTAGCATCTGCATCACGCCCGTGAGGTCGTGGTGCGTCAAGTTGCCGCTGAGACTTGTGTCGGACTGGGCAAGCATCTGCGTGGGTTGAAACCCCTCCGCTTTGCTGACGATGATCTGCTTTATATGGGCAGCAATCACCGCAGGTTGCCGGTTGCGGTCGATGTAATCGTCGCAGCCGGCCTGAAATGCTTCCATCAACGCGCGCTGGCTTCCATCGCCAAGCGCGATAACGGGCAGATTGGAGTTCTTGGAGTCCGCGTGAATGATCCTTGCAATTTCCAGAGCACCCATCTCCCGCATGTTTGTCGCGCAGAGAATGGCAGAGGGCGTGTCGTATTCGAGCGTTGTGAGCGCGAAACCGGCTTGCGTACTGGTCACGACCTCAAAGCCTTCGCGCTTCAACGCATCGCCAAGCCGCTTTGTAAAATATACGTTGCTGTCGATGAGAAGAATTTTCGCGGAACGTCCGGCGGGGATCACGGTCGCGCCTCCGGTCTTTGCAGTGCCGCGGCTTCCGCGAGCACATGTTCCGGGCCGGGCGTGATTGCGTCGAGATTCAAGACTTCGATCACATCGCCGTCATGCGACAGCCACCCCGCGACGTGAGGCGCATCGGATTCGACCGCCGCCATCATCTCCGCTTTGATCAATTCGCATTCACCCGTAACCGGCACCGCTACCCATTCCCGCTGCGCTCCATAGTTGCGCACGGCGATCAGGTAAAAGCGGCGGGAAGTCAGGCGTTTCCCGAGCAACATTTCGGAAACGTCGCATACCGGAACGATCCGGCCTCGTCGCAGGATCACACCTTCCAATTTCGGTGTTCGGTGGGGAAAGCGAAAAACACGGCTTGGAGCAACGAGTTCGGCAATCTGGTTCGCCGAGACGGCGAACCTCCGTTCGCCCAGCCGCAGCAGGACGAAGGATTGCAGTTCGGGTTCGGTCGATACCGTCATTGCGCGGCGCTTGTCCTCTCAAGATTCTCGCTTGCCGTCTTGTCCGCTTCCAAAAGAGCGGCATCAAGCAGAGCCAGCTCTTCGGGCGACAAAAACCCTTCCGGATGCACTACTGGTACGACCGTCTGATCGAGTGCCGTCAGTCCGCGGTACCATTGCCGCTCTTCGTGACAGAAGGAGAGTGGAAGCGCCTGCAGCCGCGTCATAGTCGTCATCTTCTCAATGCCATCGATCAACAGGGCCGTGCGCGTCTTGCGCAGCACAAATAACTGTGCTCCCTCCGCCGCATGCAATCCAAAATGCATGGCGCCATTGACGATGAAGAGTGACCTGTCCCCGCGCCGCAGGACGTGGCGAACTTTTCGAAGCCCGGGGGCACTGATTTCGGTCGCCCCGCCTGACATGCTGTCCGCGCTGCGCACCTCTTGTACCGAAGCGGAAGAGATGGCGAACAATTGGCCGCTGACGCGGAACAGAATGATCTGTTCCGTCTTTGCCGGACTCGCCTTCACTGGGGTTGCCAGCCGCATCAGCGAACTCCCGCCGGCGCCGTGCGGCAGATTCCCAGGACGCGTTTTTCGATGGCGGGATAAATGTCGTCAATCCCAAGCACCTGATCGACAGCGCCGGCCTTGATGGCCTCGGCGGGCATGCCGAAAATCACGGACGTTGCTTCGTCCTGCGCCACCACCAGACCTCCCGCCGTCTTGATGGCCTTGGCCCCACTAGCCCCATCGTTACCCATGCCTGTTAGAACGCCCGCAATGCTCAATGGGCCGGCGAAGGCCGCAACGGATTCCATGGTAGCGTCAATATTCGGCAGATAACCATTAATGCGGCCGCTGGTCCCGTCAAGCTGGATTCGACCGGTGGAGGTAACTCGAAGATGCTGACCGCCTGGACAGATATAGAGCGTTCCTGGCTGAAGCGACTCATTGGCTTCCGCCTCTTTCACGCGGATTCCGGTGAATTCGGCGAGTTGGGCGGCGTATTGCGTTGTGAACGCTGCGGGCATGTGCTGCACCAGAATTACTGCGGCAGGAAAGTCTCTCGTGAACCCTGGAGCGATGCGCATAACAGTCGCTGGCCCGCCCGTCGACGCTGCCAGCACGACTACCGGGAAGCGCTGATCTAGTCCAGAGGTCGGCGCGAGGCGGGTGCTCACCGGTGCGGGGGGCGGAGTCTTGGAGCCGATGGCATTCTGAATCGTCGAGGCCAGGCGTGAAGCGGTGCGGACGACACGCACTTTGGCCGCCATCCGCACCTTGCGCAGAAGGTCTTCCTTCACACTCTGCATGTCGAGGTCGATGGCGCTTGATGGCTTGGCTACAAATTCAATCGCGCCGAGTTCCAGCGCTCGAAGAGTGCTCGCAGCGCCTTCGTGCGATTCCGAGCTGACGATGACGATGGGCCGCGGATTCGTGGTCATGATTTCGGCAGTGGCCTGAAGTCCGTCTACGTGAGGCATATTGATGTCCATGGTGATGACATCAGGCTTCAGTGATTCCGCCAGCGCAACGGCTTCGCGGCCGTCCTTGGCGTTGCCCACGACCTGCAGATGCTCGTCAGCGTTGAAAATACCCTCAAGGACCTTCCGCATGAATGCAGAATCCTCCACGACAAGCACGCGAATTTTTTTGTTGTTGGGCGCCATTGTTCGCTTACGCTACCGGCGCGACGGTGCGTGGCGCCTCCGTTCCTATAAGTTGTTCGACCGCCGCGATCAATTGATCCTCCTGCACCGGCTTGGTCAGGAATGCGGTGGCGCCTTCCTTAATCGCGCGATCGCGATGCTTTGCCCCCGCGCGCGACGTAACCACCATCACGGGAATGCGCCGCGTCGAAGGGCTCTGGCGCAGTTGCACCATCAATTCGTAACCTGTCATGCGCGGCATTTCGAGGTCGGTGATAACCAGATGGCAGCCGTGCTGCGTCACCAGTTCGGCCGCTTCCAGCCCATCCGCCGCCAGTTTCACGCGGTAGCCGTTCTTCTCGAGCATTCGGCCGACGAACTTACGCACGCTGATGGAGTCGTCCGCCACCACGATGACGCGCTCTTGCTCGACGCGGTCGATGGCCTCGGATGGAATGCTTCCGCGGGCAATCGCCGTCGAGCCCGGCGCAAAAATTCGCGCGGCGCTGGCGCTCGCCTGTATGGGCCGGCGCTCGCTCGGCTCTGTCGCCACCATGCGGTTCAAGTCGATCAGCAGAATAAGGCTGCCATCGGGCGCAATCGTCGTACCCGGGAAGAGTTTTACCCGGCGCAAGTATTCGCCCAGGTTCTTGATAACGATTTCGTCCTTGCCAAGAACTTCTTCCACAACAAGACCAATCTTCCGGTTTCCTGCGTTTGCCACCACCATCCGGAAGTAACCATTCATCGGTTCGAGAGGCGGCAACCCCAAATACGTATCTAAACGCACGACCTCGGTAACCACGTCGCGTACCTTGGTCAGCAACTTACCGCCGATGTCCTCGATTTCATCGGCGCGCAGCCGGCGGATTTCCTCGACGACTGCTAATGGCAGCGCGAAATTCGTCGTGCCACAACGCACGAATAGAGCCGGGGAAATAATCAGGGTGAGAGGGACCTTGAGCGTAAACTTCGTGCCCTTGCCGCGCGTGCTCTGAATATCGATTTCGCCGTTAAGCGCGTTAAGGTTTGCGCGCACCACATCGAGCCCGACGCCACGCCCAGCCAGTTCCGTTTTCACGGGGGCGGTTGAAAACCCGGGATGGAAAAGCATCTCCCGAAGATCGCGTTCCGTGAGCCGGTCGGCAGTCTCCTCGGAAACTAGCCCGCGTTCGATCGCGCTTTGCTTCACGCGCTCGTAATTGATTCCACCGCCGTCATCCTCGACCTCGATGTAAATGTGGTTGCCGCGGTGATAGGCACGCAACATGATATTCCCGGTGGAGGATTTGCCGGCGGCGGTGCGGTCACCGCTGTGCTCGATGCCATGCGCCACGGAGTTGCGCACCAGGTGCACCAGCGGATCGGAAATCTGCTGAATGATATTGTTGTCGAGCTCGGTTTCACTTCCGGAAAGATCCAGCTCGACATGCTTGCCGGTCGAATTCGCCGCATCGCGAACGGCGCGCGACAATCGCGAATAGAGCGTGCCAATCGGAACCATTCGCGCGGCCGTAATCTCGTCCTGCAGGTGATGCGCCAATTTCGTGAATTCGTCGATATCGCCTTCAACGCGCCCGATGAACCCTTGCAGTTGCGAGAGTACCTCGTTGACGTCCGCTGAAATCTCGGCCATCGACCGCGACAAGATATTGAAATCGTCGTAGCGGTCCATTTCCAGTTCGCTGAATTCGGACCAGAACGATGTGTCGCCAGCAGCCGCGCTCGTAAGCATCTTTGGTGTCGGCTCGGACTTCCACGTTCCTTGGGCGCCGCGGTTGTTGCTGATGCGGTTAAATTCGTACTTTTCCTGGAATTCGGCGACTTTGCCCTGCAGCCGCTCTTTCGAGAAGCTCAGCGTATCGACGAGCTTTTCGAGTTCCGCGACGCGGCCGACCATGCGTGTACGATTAATGACCAGTTCACCGACTGTATTCATCATGCGGTCGAGTCGGGCCAGCGCAATTCGAACCGATTTTGCGGTCGAAGTGCCGCTTGCGGATTGTTTCCCAGGCTTTTTCGCGGGTGTGGCGATTTTTGTTGTGGGTTCGATTTCGCTCGCTTGCCGAAGTTCCGCCATCCTCGCGGACTCGGCCGAAACTTCCGCATCTTCCGCGTCGGGCGGAGCAAATTCCGCGATGCGGCCCAACAGCGAATCGAGGCCCGTTCGCATCTCGACTTCACTGGTCCACTGCCGGTGAAGCGTCTTCTTCAAAACGTCCACAGACTCAAGGCACAAATCCACGACCGCCGGCGATGGTTCAATTTCTCCATCGCGCAAACGGCCGATCAAATCCTCGACGCGGTGTGCAATTGCTCCCAATCTCTTCAGTCCGACTTGCGCTGCGGAGCCTTTTACGGTGTGAATGGCGCGAAAGAGTTTATTGATCTCCTCCGGACTGTTGTTGCCTTCCAGCGAAATGAGGCAATCGCTGACGACCTGGAGATGCTCTTCCGCTTCCGGCTGGAAGAACTCAAGGATCTCGTCCGGCACCTCTTCGTCCAGCGGCAACGCGTCAAAGTAAGAGCCCGTCGCCGCAGAGGCAATGGGCTCGTCGAGTTCCTCCACAGCGAATCGCTCACGCACTTCTGGCTGGGAAAGATTTAGTGGCGGTGGTTCCGTCGGAAACGCGAAGCGATAGCGCTCCTTGAAAACGGCAATATCATCGATACTCTCTTTGCCCGTGTCGCTGATTTCCAGAAGAACCGTTTCCAGCAGCGAAATTCCATCGGAAAGGAATTCCGTCAGCGGCCCGTGGAGATCGCTGCCGAGAGTCGCGTTCAGTGCGTATTGAAAGACGTGCGCGAGTTTGCCGGCAATTTCAGAGAACCGCGGAAATCCATAGCTCGCCGAAGTGCCGCTCAGCGTGTGGGCCGAGATGTAAAGCCGTTCCAGGTCTTCGCGGCGGGGCTCCACGTCCTGAAGCACGCTCACATACTCCCGCAAATACTGCAGGTTCTCCGAGGCTTCCTGGAGGAACAGCTCGACGGCTTCGCGATCCAGCGTGCTCACGCTCGCCCCTCCGCCACGAGTTCCGGTTTCTGTAATTCATCCGCGGTCGGCTTCCGGTAGAGAATGCAATCGTTCAACACAATCGCTTGGAACTTCACCGGCATCTTGGAGATCGACTCCGAGTGCCCGAGGAACAGATAGCCGCCCGGTTCCAGCGTGTCGAAGAACCGTTGCACCAGCGAGCGCCGGCGCTCTTCGGAAAAGTAGATCAGTACGTTCATGCAAAAAATCATGTCCATGCGGCCGACGTATACCGCCGAGGCAAGGTTCATCTGCGCAAACGAAACCATCTTGCGAAGCCGCGGTTTTACCTGGTGCCCGCCGCTGACCTCTGTAAAGTGATTTGCCAGTTGCAATTCGCTCACGCTGGCTATGCTGCGCCCTTTGTAGATCCCGCGTTCGGCGTGCTTCAGGGCGTGACGTCCGACATCGGTTGCAAGTATTTCGACGTTCCAGGCATCCGCGAATGACAGTGAATCCGCGATCGTGATGCCGATCGAATAGGGCTCTTCACCCGTTGAGCAGCCTGCGCTCCAGATCCTCAGGGTGCGGGGATTCTTCCAGAATTTCTTCGTGTGTAGCTCAGGCAGTACGCGCTTCTCGAAGGCTTCGTACACACTGGGATACCGAAAGAAGCTCGTTTCCTGCGTCAGCAGCCGCTCGAGCAGTTCCTCGTATTCGACGTTGGATTTGCGCATGGCGCGCAGCAGTTCCGTGCCACGTTCGATTCCTTTTGCGCGCAGGTGTTCACGCACACGCGTTGAGAAGAAGCGCTCGCGCGATTCATCGAAGCAAATCCCCGTCCGCTCCTCGATCAACATGCGAATCTCGTTCAGCTCATGTTCGCTCAGCCCGTGCAACTGTCCCTGGCGTTCGCTCATCGTGCTCCCGTATTCTGGGTCTCGTTCTTCCTTCCGCCGCCTGGCGAAGAAGAGCGTCGCTGCTTAACGAAGAGCGCCGGCCGGGACGGGCCGCTCGGAATCTTCACGCGCTGCCGCCGCTTTGGATGACGCGCGGAATTGCGCCAGCGCCTCGTTCAATTGATCCGACAGTTTGACGAGTTGGCTTACCGTTGCCACTGTCCCGCGCGTTCCTTGCGATGTCTGCCGCGTAATGCTGGAAATGATTTGCATGGCGTGCGCTACACCCTCGGTTCCGCGGACCTGCTGCTTCGAGGCCAGAGAGATTTCCTGCACGAGTTCCGCAGACTGGCGCACCACGTTGGAAATGGCATCCAGCGCGCGCCCTGCCTGATCGGCAAGTTGTGCGCCGCCTTCCACTTCCTTCGTGCCTTCTTCCATGACGACCACTGCTTCGTTCGTCTCCGCCTGAATCGCTTTGATGAGGGCCGCAATGTCCTTCGTCGCGCTGCGGCTGTGTTCGGCGAGCTTGCGGACTTCGTCAGCGACGACCGCAAAGCCTCGTCCTGCTTCTCCAGCGCGTGCTGCCTCGATCGCCGCATTCAACGCCAACAGGTTCGTCTGCTCCGTGATGTCGTTAATGACGTTGATGATCTCCGAAATTTCCAGCGAGCGGTCGCCGAGAGATTTGATTTTCTTGGCGGTCGCCTGCACCGATGCGCGGATTCGCTGCATGCCCTCGAGTGTGTCGCGGACCGCTCGGTTGCCCTGTTCGGCGGCATCCAGCGCGCGGCGGGCCGCCTCGGCGCTCGCTTCGGCGTTGTTCGAAACCTGCTTCATGGAGACCGTCAGCTCTTCGACGGCGCTCGATGTGTTGGTAATTTCCTGGTCTTGCTGCGTAGCGCCCGCCTGCATTTCATCGGCGGCTACGAGAATGTTGTTGGAGCAGGCGGTCACTTCCATGGCCGCTTTGCGGACGCGCTCGAGAACCTTGGTGAAGTTGTCGAGCATGTAGTTGATCGAATCCGTAACGTTTCCAAGCGCATCGTTGGTAACCTTGCCGCGCTGCGCCAAATCTCCGCGGGCGACCTGGTTGATGACGCTGAGCAACTCAGTGATGCTGCGCTGCAGCGCGTCGTTGGCGTCCTGATTGGTCGTGGCCTTGGACACCTTGGCGACCGCGCGGTTGAGGTTATCCGCAATGTAGCCGAGCTCGTCGTTCGAATTGACCTCTGCGCGCGCGCGCGGATCCCCGGCCGCAAAGCGTTCGGAGAATTCTGCGAGAGCCTTCACCGGCCCCAGCAAGGCACCGAACCTCCACGCTAAGACTACGGCCGTCGCCAACGCAAGTACGACGGCGAAGAGTACCGTTCCCCCGGCGGGCGAGCCGAAGTCGAACAAAGACGCATCACCGGCCTTCTTCCCGGCGCTAAACGCGAGTCCGAGAACGATGAAGCCGACTACGCCGTTCACCAGGACCAGCGTCCAGATTGTGGAACTCAGTCGCGATTTCATGCCACCCTCCAAATCTCTTCCGCGGAGCCCGCGCCGTCGATCGGCGTGTTCTCCACCAAACTCAAATGCTGGGCCCCGGAAAGACCTCGAGCAGCCGGCGCAAATCGATCACCAGCGCCAGGCGGTCGTCATGCCGCAACATTCCGATGCAATGCGGCACATTTTCCGGCGCTTGCTCGAGCAAATCCTCGGTATTCACCGAATAAGTTCCGATGACCTCGTCAGCGGCGATGCCGATCCGAATGTCCTCGTGATGAGTCTCGCTGCGCAGGGAGGCGACCACCACGTGCTTGGGCAACAATCCTTGCCGGCGGCCTTCCGTAATCGCAATGTCTATTAACGGCACGATCGCGCCGCGCAAATTGAAGATTCCCACCAGGTATGCCGGGCCAAGCGGGAGCCTCGTCAGTAAGGGCCAATCAAGGACTTCCTCGACGTCCAAGACCGGCAGGCAGAAGCGCTCGCGTCCGCTGCGGAAAACGCAATACTGCGATTCCGGCGGTCGCTCTTCGATCGGCCCAAGAGCTTCGAGCAGATCGCCGGTATCGGCGTCCGCGGGAAGGGGCTCGAGATGAAAGTCTTCGCTCATGGTCTTTTCTTTGGCTCAGAAACTCTCATGCAAACCGCCGCACCGCGCGCAGCAGATCTTCCCGTGTGAAAGGCTTCGTGACGTATCCATCCGCGCCTTGCTGCTGGCCCCAATACTTGTCGCTCGCCGTATCTTTCGAGGTCACCAGGATCACCGGAATCATGTTGAATTCCGCGTTCCCCTTCAGGTCGCGGCAAATCTGAAACCCGTTTCGGTCCGGCATTACTACATCGAGAAGAATCACGCTGGGCCGCTCATTCGTAATGGTTTCCTCGACGCGCCTGGGATCGTGCAACGCAATCGGCCAATAGCCTTCCTTTTCCAGCAAGCCTTGCATCAGCCTGACCTCAGCGGGCGAGTCGTCAACGATTAGAACTTTTTTATGCACAGCCGTGCTTTCTCCATACTTGTCCACAGAGCAGAGGTGCACGTCGGCAGCCAGCTTTTGCATTCCGTGTTCTCCCGTGTCATTTCAGGCCAACTATCTATAAATGAGCAGGTTGCAGCGATGTCGGAGGACCTCAGCGACGGCGCGGAGTTGGCATTGTTGTCTCTTCCGTCTCAGCTTGAGATGCATTCTCAGCTTCCCGCATCTCGCTCGCAAGCGATGAGAAACGCTGCATTACTTCGTTGATTCGCAGCGCCATGCTGTGCATGGTCTTAATCTGCGCCAGCGACTGCGAGGAAAGCTGTCCGGGCTCCAGCAGCAGCAATTCGGCATTTCCCAGCATGGAGGTCAGCGCGTTGTTCACGCTGTGCTTCATGTCCAACATGTATCGCCCGAGCGTGGCGTGGTTCTCGTTCCTGGCGGCATTCCGCTCCGCCTGCCGTGCGGTCTGCAGAGCTTTCGCCCGGCGCAGCGATTCTCCGGCCACCAGTAAAAGCGTCTGCGCCCAGTCTTCGCGAAGCGGGATATGCACGAGTCTTGGATACTTGGTGCGCAACTGCCCGAATTCTTGGGAATCTGCCGGAACGCAAAGGATGACCGCGGTTGTCGGGTCGAGAGATCGCAGCACGCTGGTAATTTTTCCATCGCGCACTGGCCCCACCACGACCAGGTCGTGAGTTGGTGCATCTTGTTCGCGCCACGAATCGCTATTGAGGACAGTAATGTTCGGAGCCTGGCGTTCGGCCTGCCAGCAGGCCGTCAACAGCCGGGCAAATTCGGTTTCGTCGGTGAGAATGACTACGTTGGCGTGTCGCAATGAAAACCCGCTCCGTGAAGTTTCTGTCCGGCCTAGCCGGATCAGTTCGCCATCAGCTACAGTTTTTCTGCTTCGTCCAGCGCCGAGAGCAGACGTTTCGTGCTGATCCCGAGGTTTACCGCTGCTTCCGTATCCTTCGCCCGCTTGGCGACATCCACGCGCTCTTGCAATCGAGTGACTTCCACGCGTGCAATGTTCATCGCTCGGTCGAGCGACGTGGCATTCCCCGTTTCCTTGGCGGATTCTGTTGCTGCGGTGACCAGCGCCCGGGCCACAACGGCCCGCCGCAAATCCTCCGCGGACGGCCCGTCTTCGCTGACGAACGCCGTTACTTCCCATGACGACATCAGAATTCGCGCTCCGCCGATCTTGACCGTGGTCATCGACCTTCCACGCGAAGGCGGTGTGGCGATCAGTTGCTCCCAGACTTGCTCCATGCAGTTTTCAAAATCCAGCACGACAACGGCATCCCCCGCCTCCGCCGCAGGTGTTGCAGGACGCTCCTTCGCTTTCGCGTTGGAATTGGAAGTTGTGGATTCCGCCGCGGACTTCTTCGCTGCCGGGAAAGGCTTTCCGGTCTCTACTTCTGTGGGTTGAGGGACGTCTTCGCCCGATTTTACGAGTGCCTTCTCGATCGCCTGCTCTACGTCCGTTCGCAACCCAAGTAGCTTTTCGAAGGCCTGGCTGACCGACCGTTCCGTATAGTCTTTTTGGAAGGGCTGTTTCCACTCATCGGCCATCGCACAAATCTTTGTAAGTGGTTCGGTGGCCGACAGTCCGAAATGGTGGCAGTCGATGACCTGTGCACCGGCGGATTGCAGTTGGCCGAGTCCGGCGCGGATGGCGATCAAGTCTGCGTGCATCAGCTCGATCAGCGTGCGGCGCATTAGGAAATTAAACCGGATGAAAGCCACCAGCGCCGCGGGATCGTAGAACATCCCGCCCGCCGTTTCCTTCACCTTGCGGCCCTGCTCGATGAAATTTGTCTTGAGCATCTCCCGGAGACTGCGGAGGCCCCGCAGCGCTTCAATCATTTGTTCCAGCGGCGCGCACCACGCGAGCACGTCGGGATCTACATCTCCGAGCACCGGTTGCATGACCTGCGCGACATCCGCCGGTTCGATCTGTTTGTGATAAATCTTTGCGGGGGCGCATAGCGCAAAGTACTGCACGAGCAGGAAGTCAATCTTGTCACGATCGACATTGCTTTTCATTGTCTTGCGCAGATGACGCTGAATCAGCGCGCGCAGTCCCGCTTCGCTGGCGTTCAGCGTGGTCATCTGCAGGAGATGACGGAGCTGATGCACCATCACGCGCTGGTCCATCGAATCGAGCCACTCGTGCACTTTGTTGAAGATTTCCAGATCCGCTATTTCAGGGAGGTTCCGCTTCGGTTGCGGAAACGGAATTTCGAATTCCAGTTGTTTCGCGAGCGCCAGATAGATCGGAAACACCGAACGCGCTTCCTTCCATTGCGCCTGCCGCGGGCCTTCCGATTTAGCTCGAGCGGGGATATTCAGCGTTGTCATCGTTTTGTTCACGGCTCCGTCACCACCCAGTCGCAGGGGCCATGGAGGAATCGGACGGCCACCGCTTTGCGTCCTTCGTGATACTGCACGCCGACGACGGTTGCCTCCGCCGGCCGCCCTTCAACGGTCGCCTCGATGCGCACGCGATCATCGAACTCCAGCGGCAAGGTGGAAAGAAAAATGGCGTGCTCCGGGCCGCCAAATTCCACGATTGCAGCCTCGCGAAGACCAGATCTGCCTCCGCGCGACGCGGTCACATGCACTGGAATTCGAACCGGCCTTGCCTGTGGAAAGAATCGCGCCAACTGCTCTGCGCAGTCTTGCTCGTTCGCTGTGAGTGCCAGGCCGTCGGATTTTCCCACATCGCCTCTCGCCCTACCGGTCAGGATCCATCCGCTCTCTTGTGGCGAGACAAACCACTCGCCGCAACAGACGCAGACTTCCGATGACAGAGATGCACGCTGGACGCCAAAGGGCTGGAAAGGTGCGGCTGTTGCAAGTTGCAGAAATGGTGAGGCTTAGGTTTTTCTCGGAGCGTTTTGTTGGCTCACCCGTCTCACCGTGAAACGTTTTCGTCTCACTGCATGACGGTCCTGAATTCTCGGAGTATTTGGCTTGAGACGCTTCTGTTACTACTGGGGCGCCGCTTGAGGGTCGGCCCCACCACTTGTCGAACCCGCCTTTAATGCAATGTTGTAGCGCTTCAATTTTCGGTACAGCGTCGCACGGCTGATCCCTAGCATCTTTCCTGCCAGGGCTTTGTCGCCGTTTGCCTGTTCGAACACGCGCAGAATCGTCATCCGTTCCATGTCCGCCAGCGCCGTGGTAGACAGTGAGGTACCGTCTTGAGACGCCCCGACCCCCGAGTCTGCCTGCTCGCTGCGAATGGCAGGCGGCAGATCGGCGACGTCAATGATTTTCCCGTCACCCAGCGTCACTGCTCGCGCGATGCAATTCTCCAGCTCGCGGACGTTCCCGGGCCAGTCATAGTGCAGCAGGCTCTTCATCGCCGCAGCCGTGACCTGAATCTGCGAGCCCTTGGCGTAACGATCCAGGAAATGATGAACCAGGACCGGAATGTCCGACCGGCGCTCCCTCAGGGGAGGAAGGTGCACGGTCACCACATTCAATCGAAAATACAGGTCCTTTCGGAATGTTCCGGCGCGATAAGAGGCCTCCAGATCGCGATTCGTCGCCGCGATTACGCGAACATCGACGCTTATCTTCTCGTTGCTGCCCACCGGCCGCACTTCTTTTTCCTGCAACACGCGCAGCAATTTCGCCTGCATTTCCAGGGGCAGCTCCCCAATCTCGTCCAGGAAGATCGTTCCTCCATCCGCCGCCTGAAAGAGTCCGGCCTTCGATTTCGTTGCTCCCGTAAACGCACCTCGTTCGTATCCGAAGAGTTCGCTCTCCATGAGTGTCGGCACAAGCGAGCCGCAATCGACTGCTACGAAAGGTGTTTTGGCCATGGCCCCACGGAAGTGAATCGCACGCGCTGCCAGCTCCTTTCCGGTGCCGCTTTCGCCAGAGATCAGCACCGGCGTCCGGGTATCTTTCAGCCGGGAAATCATGCGCAGGACGTCCTGGATATTCGCGGAACTGCCGATGATGCCGTCGAGGTTTTCCTCCGTCGTCACCCGCTCGCGCAAGAACTCATTTTCCGTGACTAGACGGACCTTTTCAGCCATGCGCTGCAGCAGCAGCCGCATCTTTTCCACGCGAAACGGCTTTTCGATGTAGTCGTACGCACCCAGTTTCATGGCATCCACTGCGGATTCGATCGACCCGTGGCCGGTCATGATGGCGACTTCGGTGTGCGGGAGGAGCACTCTCGTCTGCTTCAGCAACTCGACCCCGGACATGTTGGGTAGTTTCAGGTCGGTGAGAAGTAAATCCGGAGTATCGGAATCGAGTCGCGCCAGCGCTGCCTCCCCGCTTTCCGCCTCAGCGCAGGCATATCCCAGCGTGTTTCCGATCGTCATGCACAGGCGGCGGATGCTCTGTTCATCATCCACCACCAGCAATCGTGTTTTCATCTCGTCGCTCATGGTTTACCGAATGTCTTTTCCACCATTGATATGAGTTGTTGTACCCGAAAAGGCTTTTCGATGCACGGTGTCCCGCTTTGCGCCAGGAACGCCTGCGTATCGCTGTTGGCCGTGTCACCGCTGATGAGAATGATTCGCCTTTTCAGTTCCGGGCAGTTTTTCTGAATCCACCCGTGAACTTCCGCCCCATTCACCGCTCCTGGCATTCGAATGTCGGAAATCACGCCGGCGTACCGTCCATTCGAAAGCCGCTGCAATCCTTCCGCTCCCGACGAAGCATTCACCACCGCGTATCCCTTGCGCTCCAGGGCCGCGCGCAGAAAGGCGATTACCGACGGCTCGTCTTCGATCAGCAGGATCGGCCCTCCCGTCCACAACGCCTTTTGCGCGTTCATCGCCCTGCTTCTTTCGTGGCGGCGGCCGCCAGCGCGGCTTCCGTCGCCACTGGAATGCGCACCACAAAAGTGCTTCCCGCTCCGCCTTCATTGTTCCAGCATTGAATTTCCCCGCCATGCGCCCGCACGATCCCGTAACAAATGCTCAGTCCGAGCCCCGTGCCTTTCCCTGCCTGCTTGGTTGTGTAAAAAGGATCAAAAATTCGCTGCGAATCGATAATCCCCGTTCCATTGTCGCTGATCGCCACTTCGATCATCTCAGCCTGCCGCCGTGTATGAATTCTGATGTGGCCGCGCTGCCCCGCATCCTGCACCGCATCGTATGCATTGTTCAGAATATTCAGAAACACTTGCTGCAGTTGTTGTGAGTCGCCCAGTGCCGCCGCCAGCGTCTCTTCAAAATCTTCCACCACCTCGACGCCATGGCTGGCGAAATCATAACTCCGCAGCTTGATCGTCTGTCTCAAGACGCTGTTTACCTGCACCAGCTCCCGCTGCACCGGTCTCTGCCGCGCGAAACTCAGCAAATCCTGCACGATATCTTTCGTTCGCTGCGTTTCCTGCAGGATGATCTGCAAATCTTCCCGCGCCGACCCTGGCACCTCGGGATTCTCCAGCAGCAGGTCCGTGAACCCCAAGATCGCCGCCAGCGGGTTATTGACTTCATGCGCCACCCCGGAAACCAGCCGCCCAATCGTGGCCATTTTTTCGCTGTGGGCCAGCTTTGCCTGCAGCAACGCTGCGTCCGTGATGTCCGTCATCACTACCACCACGCTGTTTACCGCATTCTGTTCGTCTCTCATCGGGCTAAGGCTGATCGAGAAATGCCCCATCGACCCGTCGCTCCGCCGCACCCGCAGCTCAAGGTTTTCCACTTGCTGCCCGTTCGCCGTTGTTTCCAACGCCGCGTCGAAATCTTCCCGGTGCGAAGTCTCTACCCAGTCCACCAGCCGGTGTCCGATCAATTCGCCTTCCTGGTAGCCAATTTCGTAGCACCGCCGGTTGGCGTAGCTGATCAGCCCCGCCGTATCCAGCACCAGAATCATGCTCTGCGTCGTATTCAGGATCTTCTGGTTAAAATCGCGTTCCCGCTGCAGTTGCGATTGAAACGTCTTCTGCTCCGTAACGTCCAGCATCAGCCCGCGAATCTGCGCGATGCGCCCCCGGGCATCGCGAACGGCGGTGATATTTTGCAGCGTGTGCAGCAGCGTTCCATCCTTACGCCTCAGCGTCTCTTCGTAATTGCGCAAGACCCCTCTTTCTGAAAGGGCCCGCAGGAATTTTTCACGAGCTTCCGGCACGGGATACAAATGCGGGCTCACGTCCGCGCGCAGCAATTCCTCTCGCGACGCGTATCCCAGCATGCGCACCATCGCGTCATTCACGTCCAGGAATCTCCCGTCTGGCGTAGCGAAAAACAATCCTTCCTGGATGCTGTCAAACAGCTCACGATACCGCCGTTCCGCCTCCCGCCGGTCCGTAATGTCCTTAAGAACGTGAATGGTCCGCGTATCGTCGTCAGAAACGCCCGGCGTTCGCGAAGTGGAAACGAGAAAAATGCGCTCCGCCGATGCGGCCACGTACTCTTCCTTCGATCGCTGTGTATCCCGGCAGAACGGGCAGGGGAGATCGCTTCCCGTTTCCGCGATCCGCCTGAGACTGCTCATGGCCTCCCCTACCAGAGCCACCGGCGGCACGCCAAGGTGGGACGCGAGCGAGCGGTTCGTTCGAACGATTTTCCACGCGCGGTCGTGCACCACGATGTAATCACTGATGGCGTCGATGTCTTCCACCCATTGCCGTTTGGAGCGCTCCAGTTGCGAGAATCGCCGGAAATTCTCCAGCGAAAGCGCCGCATGACTCGCCAGCGCATTCAGCAATCGTTTCTCATTCGCACTCAGCGTCTTTCGGTCCCGGATTAGGCAGAGTGTTCCCAGCCTTTCATTGTCGCTCGCCGCGATCCGTACAAACACAATCGTTCCCGCCTCTTCTGGAAAGGGCATGCCCGCGGCAATCTCCTTGGGGATCGCTCGTGTCTCCACGTCGTTCTGGGTTGCCCGCGCGCACGAAATGAGCCAGTCTGCACCGGCTTCCGTTGTAGCGCCGGCGCTTCCCGGCATGGCGTGAAGTTCCGTTTCGCGTCCACGGTAAACGGCCACGCCTCCCCAGATAGCATCCAGCATTCGCATCGAACGCAACGCAAACTGTTCCAGAAAATCCGGGAGATCTCGCGACTGCGCCGCCTCCACCGCCAGTTCCATTAGTTCCTCGGCCTGTCTTGACATCGCCAGGTGCAGCTCCGCCCTTCCGCGCTGACGCGTAGGATGATGCGACGGTCTTGGCGTTATTCTGCGCATCGACCAGAGGGAGGCGTCCTGCGTCTCAAGTTGCGAGGCGCTGCCCACTCCAACCCTACCGGGGAGTCTCAATGTGAGTCAATCGCCCGGCAGTGTCATGTAGCGAAATTGCCTATAGTGGCGGGGGCTCCCTATTCTCTCCGTGTCTCAGCCTGAGACCTCAGCCTGTCGAGTCCCGTCCGCCTGAGACAAATGGTACTGCAAAGCGCAGTCGCCATCATGTTCTAAATCTTCCATAACTTACTGTTCTTCTGTTACTTACCGGTGCTCGACCAGTTCCGATGCGGCTATTTCCACAACTGTCCGCCATGGCATCCGACGTGCCTTCTCTTTGGCGGGGCATCTTCCAATCCATTGAGGAGTAGTGTCGATGAGAATTAGCGGGTGGAAAAAGTTGGCTCTGGCCACGACTGCGGCGCTCGTTTTCTCGGGCGCTTCCGGATATGCACAGTCTGGTTCGACGGATGAATCCAAGCGCAAGGTCAAGACCAAGACTGCGCCTTTGTATCCGGATCTCGCAAAACGAATGAACGTTACCGGCAAGGTTAAAATCGAAGTCGTCATCACGCCCGAGGGACGCGTGAAAAGCACGCGGGTCGTCGGGGGACACCCCTTGCTCGTTCAGGCTTGCCAGGACGCCGTGAAGGAATGGAAGTTTGTGTCTGCGCCGGAAGAGACCACTCAAGTTGTTGAATTTGAGTTTCATGCCAATTAAAGGAAACAGTCGAGGAACGGTTGTTCCGGCAGATGCGGCGATTTCCAGGCTGCCCTGCTGATGTGAGCGGAGGCATTTCGCAATGACCATCGGAAAAAAGCTTTATGCGGGTTTCGGCCTGATCCTGGCCATCCTGTCGGTGCTGTTCGTCGTGAATATCATCGCCGGATTCAAGGAAAGATCGGCGCGTGCCGACGCCAGCATGGCCCTCGAAAGCGTTCGCACCGTCGAATCCGTGCGCTATCAGATCATGTTGAACCGCCTGAACATGAATAACTTTCTCCTCAGCGGCGATCCCCGCGATGAAGAGAAAGTGACCAAGGGTTTGATAGATATCATCGATCAGATCAAGCGCGGTGAATCGCAAGCCTCCAGCGAAGCCGTCCGCACTGCCCTCATTCAGGTTGAGAGTACGGAATCCAGCTGGGCCGACAACTTTGCAAAGCCGCTTATCGCCAAGCGCCATCAAGTCGATTCCGGAGATGCTACCGTCTCCGACCTGCAGATTTTCTACTTGCAAAAAGATCCCTCATCCTGGCTCACGAAATCCTCGATCGTTCTCGATCAGAGCAATGCGGATATCAGCAAGTTCCTCGAGGAAACCACCAAGTCCGCCGGCCGCATGAGCACCTTCAGCACCTGGGTTACCACTGGCGGAACACTTCTGGCTCTTCTCGCCGGCAGTTTCATCGCTCTGTATACTGCCAGGTCCATCACGGAACCTTTGACTCACCTCATCACTGTTGCGCGCGAAATTGGCGACTCTGGCGACCTCGATCAAAACATTGATATTCACCGCAACGACGAAATCGGTGCTCTGGCCACTACCTTCAACAACATGGTTGCATATCTGAAGGAAATGGCCAGTGTCTCCATGGCCGTTGCCGAAGGCGACCTTACCGTGGAAGTCGTGCCGCGCTCCAAGCGCGACACCCTCGGCAACGCCTTCCTTCGCATGTCCCACGGCTTGCAGGAACTTGTTCGCACCACGCGCGAGTCCGCCGGCCAGGTCTCGGCTGGTTCCACTCAAGTTGCTGGCGCCGCGGATGAGTCGGCCAAGGTCAGCGTCCAGGCCTCTTCCGCCATTGAAGAAGTCACCAGCACCATGCACGAGATGAGCATCAACGTGCAGAACGTCGTGAAGAACACGCAGGTTCAGGCTTCCAGCGTCGCGGAAACCTCCGCCTCCATCGACCAAATGGTCACTTCCATTCAGCGCGTCGCCGATACCGCCAAGGTCTTGCTGGATATCGCCAACCGCTCTCGCGAGGAAGTCGTCACCGGCATTCAGACCATGGAGAAGGCCACCGACGGCCTCAACCGCACCAACCAGGCGATCCAATCTTCCGCGGAAATAATCAACATCCTCGGCCATCGCGCCGATGACATCGGCAAAATCATCGAAGTCATCGACGACCTCGCCGAACAAACCAACTTGCTCGCTCTCAACGCCGCCATCGAAGCGGCCCGCGCCGGCGAGCATGGCCTTGGATTCGCCGTGGTTGCCGATGAAGTCCGCAAACTCGCCGAGAAGTCCACCCAATCCACAAAGGAAATTGCTGACCTGATCCAGAGCATTCAGCGCGAGGCCCGCCAGGCCGTCGAAAACATGGAGCGCAGCACGCGCATCGTCGAGGAAGGCTTGACCCTCGGAAATGATCTCGGTGCCGCCCTGCACAAGATTTCCAACGTGGTCACCGAAGTCTACAAGTTTTCTCAGGAGATCGGCGCCGCTACCAACGAACAATCCGTTGGTTCTTCACAGATCGCCAAAGCCACCAGCCGCCTCACCGAAATCACCCAGGAAATCAATTCTGCCGTCGAAGAACAGGCTTCCGGCGCCCAGGCCGTTGTACGCGCCATGGACAAGATGCGCGAATTAGTTCAACAGTCTGCCTCCAGTTCCACGGAGCTTTCCGCTGCCGCCGAGCAGATGCTGAAGCTCTCCCGCAACTTGCTCGACAGCATGGACCGTTTCGTTCTCGACCGCGCCAACCAGCAGCGCCCGCGTCGCGGGGAATCGTACAACAAACGGCGTGGCTCGGAGTCGGACCGATCGCAAGACCTTGAATACGCCGGAATGACGCGTTCCTAGAGGCCGGAGACCTCTCGATGGAAAAAGATCTTCAAGTCGTCGGCTTTCGTATCGGCAATGAAACGTACGGCGTTCGTATCGCCGCCGTGCGCGAAATTGTGCGCGTTCCGGAGATTACCTCGGTTCCAAGCGCCCCCGATTTGATCGAGGGCGTGATCAATTTGCGCGGGAAAATCATTCCGGTGATGGACCTCCGCAAACGATTCGGCCAGACCGAGATTCATCCCGATAAGAAGAACCGCATTCTCGTCGTGGAGCTGGATAACAAGTTGATCGGCCTTATCGTGAACGCGGCTTCGGAAGTGCTGAAGATTCCTCCCTCCGAGATCGAAGCCCCCGGCAATGTCTTTGCGGAAGGCGAATCCGGTTACGTCATCGGTGTCGGCAAACTGAAGGGACGGCTCATTATTCTGTTGGACATCTCCAAACTCCTGCATCGCCCGGAGTACAAACGACTGGAGGAGGCCGCGGAACCCGTCGCTACCGCAAGGTGATGTTTTTTCCGGCTTGCATCTAAGACCGTCGAACTGCGGGTCCGCTTCACGAAAATACAATGGGAACGATTACTGCCCAGGTCCAACTCACTGAAGCAGAGCTGAAGCTCCTGCAGACGCTCGTGTATCAGGAATGCGGCATGTTTTTCGACGAGCGCCGCTCTCACTTCCTGAAAGATCGCCTGCAGCGCCGTCTGAAGGCCTGCCAGCTCGACTCTTTCTATGCGTATTACCGCTTGCTTACCAGCAGGGAAGGGCGCTCCGAACTGGCTCTCCTGCTTGAGAATTTAACCGTCAACGAAACAAGTTTCTTTCGCAATCGCCCACAACTCGATCTCCTTCAGAAGTCAGTTCTCGAGGAGATTCTCCGCCGCAAGCAGGAGCGCCGCGATTACACCCTCCGGGTCTGGAGCGCTGGTTGCTCCGCCGGCCAGGAGCCCTACACCGTCGCCATTTTGATCTGTGACGCGCTCGCTTATTACTATCTGCGGAATCCGCTCCCGTTCGAAATGCCTTCGCCGAAGCCGCTCATCCCCCCGCCATGGAAAGTCGAAATCGTTGCCTCGGACATCAGCTATACCAGCTTGCGCGTCGGCCAGGAAGGCCTTTATACCGAGCAGCAGATGGAACCTGTGGATTACACTTGCCGGCTCCGCTATTTCGAAAAGGCCGGTGACAAGTACAAGGTCAAGCCGCAATTGAAGGAACTCGTGCAGTTCGACTTTCACAATTTGAAAACGGAATTCTTGCCGCGCCGCAACGACATTATCCTCTGCCGCAACGTGATGATCTATTTCGACGAAGCCGAACAAAAGCGCTTGGTTGAAAAGTTTTGGCATTGCCTGAATCCCGCTGGATACCTGTTCGTCGGGCATGCCGAAAGTTTGTTCGGCCTGAGTCAAAAATTCCGCATGATTCATGAAAACAACGGCACTGCTTACCAGCGCAACGAGGTCCATACGTGAGTCGTCCTCCCGAGGATCGTGGCGGCGAGTTGCGCGCTCTCTTCTTTGAGAGCGCCAACGAACTGCTTCAATCGCTCAATGAGGCTGGGCTCGAACTCGAATCGCGTCCCGCTGACGAAGATGTGATCCGCCGTGTCCGTCGCGCCGTGCATACCTTGAAGGGCGATTCCGCAGCGTGTGGATTTCACAAACTGAGCGAACTCGCCCATGAACTCGAGGATGTGCTCACCCCGCAGATTGCCTATGCTCGCGGCGCGGACTTCGCGGAGCTGGTCCTTATCGCCGCGGATAGTTTTGGCGCGATGCTCACCGCTTATCAACGGAGGGCCGAGCCGCCCGCTGTGGAAGCGCTCCACGCCATGATTCGAAAATTGCTAAATGAACCTGCTTCCCCGAAGGGTGCTGGCCCAGCGCTGCCTCAATTGCCGGCGCAATTTGCCTGGACGGAATACGAACAGCTGATGATTTCGGAAGCCGTGCATCGCGGAGAGACCGTTTACAACGTAGCCCTTCGCATCGATCCCAACAGCCTCATGCGCGCCGCCGCTTTCCAACTCATTCGAAATGTTCTTCACGGCAGCGGTACCGTCATCGCCTTGCGTCCGGAAGACAATGTCGCCGCCGCAACCGTGGAAATTGTCGAAGCGGCCCTGGCAAGCTCCCAACCGGAAGAAAGGCTCCTCCAACGCTGCCGGATTCCTTCGATTGTTTCCGACGTGCGTCTCGAACGGGCCTCGACCGCGGAGACTCCGGACCATGAATTGCTCGGTGATTTGCTAGAGGCGCAGGCGGCGAAATCTGTCGCCGGGGCCGCCGAAACCACGGAAAGCGGCGCAGCGGCCAATCCCAGTACTTCAGGTTCCGCGGCAACCGCGGTTGCCGAAAGCACGCTTCGCGTGGATGCCGCCCGGATCGATGCGGTCATGAACCTGGTCGGCGAATTGATCATCGGAAAGTCCATGCTCAATCGCACGCTCACGGAGTTCGACCAGAAGCACTCCCGTGATCCCCTCCGCGCCAAGCTTGCGGACGCCATGGCATTTCAGGCGCGTATTCTCGATGAGCTCCACAAATGCGTTCTGAAAATCCGCATGGTCCCCGTCGAGCAACTTTTCCGTCGTTTCCCGCGCGTCGTCCGCGACGTTGCCAAGCAGTGCGGCAAGGATGTGGCCCTGGAGCTTTCTGGCCAGAACACCGACCTCGATAAAAGCATCCTGGATGGTCTTTCCGAACCGCTAATGCATCTGGTCCGCAATGCTGTTGACCATGGGATCGAACCAGCCGGCGAGCGCCTCACTGCCGGCAAACCCGCACGCGGTACCGTCTATCTCAACGCCTATCACCAGGGCACTCAGGTCGTCATTGAAGTTCGTGACGACGGCCGGGGAATGGACCCTGCTCGTCTGCGGACGCAAGCCGTTGAAAAAGGAATCTTGAAACTCGAAGAGGCCCAGCGCCTGACCGACCAGGACACCCTTAATCTGATTTTCGAGTCGGGATTCAGCACTGCTGCTGAAGTCACGGAAGTTTCTGGCCGCGGAATCGGGATGGATGTCGTTCGAACCGTCCTCGACCGTCTCAAGGGAACTGTTCACGTTTCCTCGCAAAGAGGCCGCGGCACAACGATTCAGCTCCGTGCCCCGCTCACCCTCGCCAGTATCCAGACCTTGCTGTTCCGCGTCGGCGGCCGCTTGTTTGCTGTTCCACTGTCTTCCGTTGTGGAAATCACGCGCATCACGGCCCCTGAGATTCACCGCATCGACCAGCGTGAAGTGCTGCAGCTTCGCGACCAAATTCTCACGCTCGTTCGTCTGGATCACCTTAGCCGCTTGCGCAGTATCGACACCCAGCCGGTTCGAAAGAAACATTTCGTCATTGTCATCGGCGCTGCCGAAAAGCGTTTTGGCCTCCTCGTGGATAGCTTGGTCGGAGAAGAAGAACTGGTGATCAAAGCGCTGCCGGCCGAAATCGTTTCCAGCGACTTGGTCAGCGGCGCTTCCATCCTCGGTGACGGAACGGTTGTCCTCATTCTCAATGTTCCTGCGGTCCTGTCGCGCGCCTCTCGTGGCACCCCGCTTGGAGCGATCGCATGAGCGAACGTATCCGCGTTCTCGTCGTCGATGACTCGGCTCTCATGCGGAAACTGATCCCCGCGATCCTCGCGCGCGATTCTTCCATCGAAGTTGTCGGCACCGCCATGGACGGCGCTTTCGCATTGAAAAAAATTGAAGAGCTGAAGCCCGATGTGGTGACGCTTGATCTGGAGATGCCGCGGATGGACGGCATGGAAACGTTGCGCCTCATCATGCAGCGCGCCCCCTTGCCGGTCATTCTTTTCAGCACTCATTCGAAAGAGGGTGGTTACGCTACCTTCAAAGCCCTGGCCATCGGTGCCGTGGATTTTCTCGCAAAACCAAAAGACGCCGCCGCTGGCCGCCTCGAGGAGATCGCCGATCGGCTGATTGCAAAAATAAAAGTCGCCAAGCGCGCCGCTGGCCGCAAACTTCCGCCCGCCCTCATCGAAGAAGTCGCCGCGCCGAAAAAAGGGATTCGCGCTACGCTGCCTCCGCGCCGCGTCATCGCCATCGGAATTTCAACCGGCGGTCCAAACGCATTGCAATTTGTTTTGTCGCAAATCCCGGCGGATTTTCAATCCACGATTGTGATCGTGCAGCACATGCCGGAGGGTTTCACCGAAATGTTCGCGAAGCGCCTGGATGAATGCTGCGCTCTTGAAGTTCATGAGGCGCGGTCCGGCGATCTCCTTCTCGCCGGCCGCGTGCTCATCTGTCCGGGTAATCGCCACATGATGCTTCGCCGCATGCCCCGGGGCGATATGGTGGTCCTCTCCGATGGGCCTCCCGTCAATGGGCACCGTCCATCCGCGGACGTGCTCTTCCATTCCCTGGCGCAGGAGTTTGGGCTCACTGCCGTCGGAGTATTGATGACGGGCATGGGAGATGATGGCGCTGAGGGCTTGGGTGCGATCAAGGCGGCCGGCGGGATGACTATCGCGCAGAGCGAGGATACGTGCGTGGTCAGTGGCATGCCGCGAGCCGCAATCCTTAAAGGCTATGCCAACAAGATTATTCCGCTCGATGGACTCGGCGCGTACTTGGTGAGCAATTACGGCGCGGAACGTGTCGCTACCGACAAAGCCGAGAAGAACGCCAAATTTGAAAAGACATCCGTTTCATCCCAGCGCTCGTGAAGGCGAGTGCCCGGATAAGGAGAAGGCTATGAAACAATTTGCCGCCCTGCTTCGAAAAGATAATCAGCCGGTTCGTTATCTCGTGGTGGACGATTCCGTCTTCGCGCGCAAGAATCTCATCAAAATGATCGAGATGTTTGGCGGCGAAGTGGCCGGCGAAGCCGGAGATGGCCTGACCGCCATCGCGGAATTCAACCGCATAACTCCGGACATCGTGCTCATGGACATCACCATGCCGCAGATGGAAGGGATTGAAGCCGTGGAGCGCATCGTGCGCCAGCATCCCGCCGCACGCATCGTCATGGTCTCTTCGGTGGGATACCAGGAGAATATCCTGGCAGCTCTCCAGAAGGGCGCCAAGCATTTCGTGCAGAAGCCCGTGAAGCCGGAAGTTTTGTACGAGATTCTCCGGTACGTGCTTAGCGACGATCCCAACGCCGTTGGCTCGCCGGTGGCGTTCGCAGGAGAACAACGCTCATGAGAATGGAATTGATCCAGCCCTTCATTAATGCCGCGGATGCGGTTTTCGCGGAGTCGTTGCAGGCGCCGACGAAAATTGTGGACCTGGAAATGGACCAAGAGGCGTATCGCCGCAAGGGGGTCGCGGCGCTCATCGCCATCAAGGGAGACATCGAAGGGCGCGTCATTCTCGATCTCTCTCCGGAAGTGGCCTTGAAGGTGGCCAGTCAGCTCGCGGGGACGGAAGTTGCGGCCAGCGAGCAGGTGGTGCGGGAGACGGTGTGCGAGATGGCAAACATGGTCATCGGCAATTCCGTGACTCTTCTGAACGATCAAGGATTTCACTTTAAAGTTTTCCCGCCGGAAATTCACATGGACGAAACCGGGCTGGCCGGCACCGCCGACACGGAAGCGCTGGTAATTTGTATCGAGACACCCTGCGGGAATATCTACCTGAACATTGCTATGCACTATTTGCATCGGCGTCGCCAGGAGCGCAACGCGGCTCCGGCGTTGAATTGAAAAGTGCCTTGACCGGTGTTCCGTGACCCGTGTCAGGTAACCTCCTCGAGCACGCCGCCGGTCGAACCGGCTGATGCGAGGGCTCTAGCCGGAATCCACGTCCGCTGATATCCTCTGCCATAGCGATTTCATGCAAAATCTGCTTATGGGCCAGGCAAGCATCCGCACATGTTTGCACGCTTTCTTTCTCTTATCGTCGATTACGTGATAGTTTTTCTTACAGCGCTTCTTTCTTAAGATTAGGACTGGCGCGCTCGAATCTATCGGGGCGGGCTTGAATCGCCGCTTCCATCTTCAATTGCCAGCCGGATGACCTCCGGTCGCGGGACTAGCACAGGAGAGACGCGAGAGATGAAGCGGGTTCATCTAGTTGTGCTGTGGCACATGCATCAGCCCCAGTACCGCGACCCCGAAACTGGGCGCTACGTCCTCCCATGGACGCGCTTGCATGCCCTGAAAGATTACTGGGGCATGGTCGAGATGCTCCGCGAATTTCCCAACTTCCATGCCACCTTCAACGTGGTGCCATCGCTGGGCATGCAACTCGAGGAGTACGCCAGCGGTAATTTCATCGAGCCGTGGTTTTCCCTGGCGTTCAAAAATGCGGAGGAATTAACACGCGAGGATAAGGCGGAAATCATCGCGCGGGCGTTTCAGGTGAACCACGAGCGGCTGATGTCGCGGTGGCCCCGGTTCGTCGAGTTATTCGAATGGTCGCGTCCCGCCGGTGGCGCGCAGGCGCTGGTCTCCTTCACACTGCGCGACTGGCGCGACCTGCAACTCCTCTCGCAGTTGGCATGGATGGAGGAGTCCTGGTTCGAGACCGATGACGTCGTCAGCCGTCTTTCCACGAAAGGGAAGGACTATACCGAGAAAGACAAATCCGCGCTGCGAAAAAAACAGCTCGAATTCCTGGGATTGGTGCTCCCTGTTTATCGGGACGCGGCCCAGCGCGGCCAGATCGAGATCAGCACGACTCCGTTCTATCACCCCATCCTTCCTCTGATCTGCGATTCGGATATTGCTCGCGTGGCCAATCCGGCGACCCCTCTCCCGCGCCGCGCTTACCGGCGTCCAGAAGATGCGCGCGAGCAATTGCAGCTGGCCCGCGACTACCACGAAAGAGTTTTTGGCGTGAAGCCCTCCGGTCTGTGGCCTTCCGAAGGCTCGGTCTCGGACCAGGCGCTGACCATTGCCTCGGAAGAAGGATTCAAGTGGTTCGGAACGGACGAGGGAGTCCTTGGCCGCACGCTGAACGTCGGATTTTTCCGCGACGGAAACGGTATTCCCGCTAACGCCGATCGTCTTTACAAACCCTGGCGAGTGCAGCTGGGAGGAAATAGCATTGCAGGATTGTTTCGCGATCACCACTTGTCCGATCTTGTTGGTTTCGTCTACAGCCGCATGGAAGCCAAAGCCGCGGCCGCCGATCTCCACAATCGAATGCGCCATCTCAGCGAATCCACGCAGGGCGATCAGCCGCTCGCCATCTGTCTTTTCCTCGATGGGGAAAATGCCTGGGAATACTACCCGGGGAACGGACGCGCCTTCCTCCGTGAGTTTTACGGACGCATCCAGGGTGACCAGGATTTCCGTGCGCTGACTGCCACCGAGGCCATTGCCGCCGCCGGTGAAATTCCCGTCACCACCGGAATTTTTCCCGCGTCCTGGATCAACGCGAATTTCGACGTGTGGATCGGTCACGCCGAGGACGTCGCCGCGTGGGAATTATTGTGGGACGCGCGCGAAGCCTATGCTCGCGCATTCGAAGCGCGCAAGCAGGGAAGGGCGGACGCCCCAACCGAAACCGCACTTAAGGAAGCGCGCGAATCGCTGCTGGCGGCGGAGGGAAGCGACTGGTGCTGGTGGTTCGGCCCGGAACACAGCACGGCGAACGACGCGGAGTTTGACGCGCTCTTTCGAAAGCTCCTGACCGCCATCTACCTGGCACTCGGACAGGTAGCGCCCGAAGAATTGGCCAAGCCCATCAAGCGGAAACCGGAGCACGCCGTGCAGCTCGCTCCGACGGGCCGCCTGAAAATCAACATCGACGGACGGGATACGTCTTATTTCGAATGGCTGGGGGCGGGATTGTATTCACCGGAACGGCGCGGCGGGTCCATGCACGGACGGGTCTTCTACCTGCACGAAATGCGCTACGGATTCGAAGAGGAACGTTTCTGCGTGCGTATCGATCCATTCATCGAGGCGCTCGGAGAGCTGGAGGATCCGGAGTTTCGCATCACCATCGGCGGCGCAGAAGAAGTGACCCTCGTCGTGCATCTGGAGCGAGGCCACGTGCGAGGGTTCGCCGTCGAAAAGGGCCTCGTGTGCCTCCTGAATCCGAAACTCGTTGCGGAAGCGGCGTTTGAACGGGTTCTGGAAGTGGCCATCCACAAGGACCAGATCGACTTCAAAGGTCAAAGCAAGCTGCGGCTTGGCGTTGCGCTATGGCACGGAGGATTGCCGGTCGATGTTTTGCCCGCGGAGGGATTCCTGGACGTGAACCTCGGCGAAGAAAATTGGGCTTGGCCGCCGGAGTCGTAGGAGTGTTTTGCGCTAGAGCTAAAGTTTTTCTTTCCGTTTTTCTTTGCGTTTTTCTTCCTTTGAAGTAGCTCCTTCCCTTTCTTACTCTCCGTGTCTTCTGTGCACTCTATGAACTCTGTGTTAATTCTTTTTCTGCCGGCCCAAGGCTTTCCCGAACGATTTACTGATTTTTCCGAAATACCTTACTAAAACAATTTAACGGCGAGATCCTGCGGATGATCGCCGACCGGAATCATCGTCAGCAGAAAATTAGTCCGCACCCGGATGACCGCCAGATCGCCCGAGCCCTCGCTCACCACCAGCAGCAAATTTTCCGCGGGATCGAAACGCAGTGCCGCGGGAGCATCGCCTGCGGGCACCGGGAAACCCTTTTCCGGGTGCTTTTCTGACAGTGCCTCACGAATAATTCGCCGGTTGAAAATATCCACCGGTATAACACGCCCCGCTGAAGTGTCTGAAACATAAAGCAGGCGCGCATCCGCGCTGAGGACGCCGCGAGTGGGCGCCGATCCGAGGACCATGTTGTCGCCCACCTCGTGAGTCGAAGTGTTGATGGCCTGGAGGCCATGAGCTTCCGGCGAAATTAGGTAGAGTTCGCCGCCATCCGGCTTGAGCAGCATGTCCGTGGGCGCGCCGGCCAATTCGAGATTGGTGAGGAGAACGCCGCGCCGAAGGTCCACAACGGAGAGACGGCGATCGGAACGGCTCAGCACGAACGCCAGGGAGCTGTCCGGCAGCACGGCGACGTCTGCAGGTTGAGCGACCACGGAAACGCTGCCTCGCAGCGCGAGAGTCATTGCGTCATGAATGCCGAGAGACCCGTCGCGGCGGTTCACCACAAGGATGGACTTGCCGTCTGGGGTGGCGTGGGCGAGGACGGGTTCCCTGCCTGTTTGTGCGCGCGCGACGACGGCGCGCGACCGGGTGTCAATCGCGAGGAGTGTGTCGTTCCCCGATGCCGTCGTGTAGACGCGCTTGCCGTCCGGCGAAAAATCGAGCGCGTAGGGAAGCGGCCCCACGGCGATTCGCGCGGTGACCTGTCCGGTGAAGTGCCCGTCCAACGGGTCGAAGCGTGGATCGAGAATCCACACATATCCACCAGTGCTGCTAACGCCGAACACCTCAGGGCGAGTCGGATGCTCGCGCATCCCGGAAAGTCCCGGCCCGACAGGAATGCGCGCGACGGCTTTGAGCTTCACGAGATCGACGACGGTGACGTTGCCGTCCGCAGTGGTGACATACGCCGAGAGATGCAAGTCCGGCCGCAGGAACGAAGGCCGGTGCTCACGGAGCAGCAGAACAATCCCGCCGATGGCCAGCGCGGCAAGTGAAAAGTAGACGCGGAAGTTCTTGGGCCGGTTCATGTTATTCGTCTAAGCCTATATTAGGACCACGATATATCGTGCCCTCTCCGATTCCCTCTAGCGGCCGCCTGGATTTTACCCCGGCTCCCCATCGCGTAGGCGGGTCTCTTGTTTTGTGGAATTGTGGAATTGTCCCACGTGTCGAGGAGAGGTCAAAAGTCGCACGCTTGGAATCTGCCTCAGATAACTAGAGACAACCATGTCCAATCTTACGGTCAGGCAGGTTGCTGGTAGAGGCCCATCACGTTTCCACCCGGATCGCGGAACCTCGCAGTGATCTCGGGCGCGTCCGCGCCGATCGGTTGCACGATCTCGCCCCCATGGCTTACAACCATGTCAACGGTCCCCGCCACGCTGTCCACCATGATGTAAAACAGCAGCCCGGGCTTTGCGGTCGGCGGGCGCCCGAGTACCCAGGTTCCGCTCACTTCGCTGGTCGTATGGTCAAAAGCGGTGCTGCCATCGCCGCGTTTTCGGATGGTCCAGCCGAACACCCCCTTGTAGAACTCGGCCGACCGCGCAATGTCGGTGGCAGGCATCTCGATGTAACAGATCTTCGCGTTCACAAGCGTGGGAGGCATCAGCATTCCTTCCGGTCGCCGCCATTCTAACAGCTCTCAAATTGAAATCAATTCCGCACAAAAATCTGCGTCGGCAACTTCGGCGGATTCGCCCGGATGCCCCGGGACTAACGGGGAGACGTCATTAAACTGTTTACGCGGCCCGAATGTCTAATATTGAACAGTTTGGGAAACGGGATAGTTCCAAGATGGAGTGGTCCCCAGGGGATGAGAGACGCTATGCCAAATGACGCGCACCAAAGAGCTGCCGAGTTCCACGAACTCGCCGCACACGCGCACCGTGCTGCCGCCGCGCACCACGGGAAAGAAGATCACCAGACCGGACACGAACATTCCAAACAAGCATTGGAACATGCCAATAAAGCTTTCCAGTGGTCGCAGGAAGCTCATCGGAAGTCAGAAAAGTCAACGGGGAAGGCATAAGGGCTTGATCTCAGGGAAGGGTAGCAATTCGGTTCTTACAGGCAGAGCCGCGCCAGGGAGCTGAGCGGTGAACTAAGTGCAGACGCCGCGAAACACTAGCATCACGAATCGCGTTGGTCAGGAGCGGAGCGACCTATGAAACGGACGAACCATATGTCTTCTCGCCTTGGTGGTTTCAATTCAGGAGCTGGCCTGGGCGGCAAGGTTTCGAGCTACCGGGACAAACAAAACATCTACAAGCAAGGCGAGCCGGCTTACACGCTTTTCTACATTCAATCGGGTGGGGTGCGGCTCAGCGCCCGGACGAAACACCAACCGTCAGCAGTTACCGCGATCCTGGGCGTGCATGATTTTTTTGGCGAGCTTTGCCTGGCAGGTTATCCCCTTCGCGTGTC